>Ga0272449_1000249_pt1 | contig 67167 bp, 53 predicted proteins | sample YNPCB0241_FD_198679 | JGI IMG/M metagenome (GOLD analysis project Ga0272449, IMG submission 198679) | Hot spring sediment microbial communities from Yellowstone National Park, WY, United States - YNP-CB-024-1 | ecosystem: Environmental > Aquatic > Thermal springs > Hot (42-90C) > Sediment...
AACACATGGACAGGGCTTCAAACATTCAATCCATCGTCAGGCACTGTGCCGTTTGCTGTTGATTCATCGAAGACGGGGGTTGTTACCAATCTAAATGCTGACATGCTTGACGGAAAGCACGCGACAGATTTTGCGTTATCGAGCCATTCCCATGACTTAGCAGGTTCGACAATCACTGGGGTTTTGCCTGTAAGCAAAGGTGGGACAGGGCTTTCATCGCCTGGCGCTTCTGGAAATCTTTTGCGTTCCAATGGCACAGGATGGGAAAGTTGGACACCAAACTTTTTGACTTCAGAAATAGATGGCGTAATCGGGAATGAGGTTATAGGGGCTTCAGATACGACTTTGATTCGTTCAGGCACTGGAACTGCATCTGACCCTTACAAGTTGGCGATAAATCTCGCTAACGCAAATACATGGACAGGGCTTCAAACATTCAATCCATCATCAGGCACTGTGCCGTTTGCTGTTGATTCATCGAAGACGGGGGTTGTAACCAATCTAAATGCTGACATGCTTGACGGAAAGCACGCGACAGATTTTGCGTTATCGAGCCATTCCCATGACTTAGCAGGTTCGACAATCACTGGGGTTTTGCCTGTAAGCAAAGGTGGGACAGGGCTTTCATCGCCTGGCGCTTCTGGAAATCTTTTGCGTTCCAATGGCACAGGATGGGAAAGTTGGACACCGAACTTTTTGACTTCGGAGGTAGATGGCATAATCGGGAATGAGGTTGTTGGAGCCGCAGATTCTACTTTGGTTCGTTCAGGCACTGGAACTGCGTCTGACCCTTACAAGTTGGCGATAAACCTTGCTAATGCAAATACATGGACGGGATTACAAACCTTTGCTCCTCTTACTAGCGCCCCGTTTGCTGTGGGTTCTGCAAACACTGGGCTCGTAACTAATCTCAATGCAGACATGCTCGATGGGCTTCATTCAACGAGTTTTGCGCTTGCCTCACATACTCACGCACTTACAGACGCCTCGATAACCGGCGTACTTCCTGTGAGCAAAGGTGGTACAGGGCTATCATCACCCGGTTCTACCGGAAATCTTTTGCGTTCCAATGGCACAGGATGGGAAAGTTGGACACCAAACTACTTGACTTCAGAGGTAGATGGCATAATCGGGAATGAGGTTATAGGGGCTTCAGATACGACTTTGATTCGTTCAGGCACTGGAACTGCATCTGACCCTTACAAGTTGGCGATAAATCTCGCTAACGCAAACACATGGACAGGGCTTCAAACATTCAATCCATCATCAGGCACTGTGCCGTTTGCTGTTGGTTCATCCAAGACGGGGGTTGTAACCAATCTAAATGCTGACATGCTTGACGGAAAGCACGCGACAGATTTTGCGTTATCGAGCCATTCCCATGACTTGGCAGGTTCGACAATAACTGGGGTTTTGCCTGTTAGCAAAGGTGGTACAGGGCTATCATCACCCGGTTCTGCCGGAAATCTTTTGCGTTCCAATGGGACAGGATGGGAAAGTTGGACACCAAACTTTCTGACTTCAGAAGTAGATGGCATTGTTGGCAACGAGGTTACCGACGCAGCAAACTCCACGCTTGTACGTTCTGGCTCTGGCACTTCGAGCGACCCATACAAGCTTGCTTTGAATCTTGCAAATCAAAACACATGGACCGCTATGCAGACATTTAGTTCGGGGGCTTTCTTCCCTTCTGGGATTTGGGCCTCGAGTGGAAGGGTGGGCATAGGAACATACGCACCCGCGTATGCACTAGATGTAAACGGAGACATAAGGGCGACAGGCACGATATATGGTTGCGGTCCAAGGTTTCTATCCGCGCCATACACTATAGCTCAAGGGTCGGCGCCAGTGGGTTGGACAACTGTTGACCTCTCTTCGTATGTGCCACAGGGTGCAACATCTGTAATCCTCGAGGCGGAGGCGGCGATGTCAGGGCCAGACAGCGGGGATGTGGATGCCCATATTCGGATTAGGGCTACAGGTAGCACGACATCGTTTGTGTTGCTGCGAGGACAAGCGTCCGGCAATGGCGACAATGTGGCATGGGCTAATCAGGGTATTTTCCCAATATCTGCAAACCGGCGGATTGACTATACCGTCGAGGTGCCCGGATTCAACGGAGGCTGGTACATCAGGCTCATAGGATATTTCTTCTAGTCTTGGCGAGAAACGCTGCGGGGATTTCGTTCAAGAATATCCAAAAACCTCGCTGGCAAAGTCGGGCTTCTCATGTTTGCGCCGGGTTGCACTGGGGTTAGTTCCCCAGCGACCTTGCTTCATTGACGACGGACGCTCTGCAACACCTCAATCTGGCTTGTTCACGGTGAAGAAACTCATGTCTTCGAAGGAATTCTCAATATCTCCCTCGCTTGTTCAGGTGTTGCAATCGGACGACCTGATTCACGGGCATAACCTGCGACCTCACGAACCAGTTCCCACGACCCCTTTGCAAGCACGCCCTTTCTTATAAATATGTTGTCCTCGAGACCAACACGGACATGACCGCCTTTTGTGATTGCATACTTTGCCAAAGGCAACTCGAACCTTCCCACGCCAGCAACCATCCATGTTGAACCTTGAGGGATTGTGGTCAAAAGGAAGTCGAGCCTGTCCTCTGTGCCTGTCATGCCCCCACGCACACCCAAGACAAAATCGAAGTGCAATGGCTCTGGGATGATGCCTTTCTTCACTAAATAAAGCGCATTGTCAACAAAACCTGCATCGAAGACCTCTATCTCCATGCGCACACCGTGTGCGACTGCCTTCTTTGCAATCGATTCAATCATGGGAAATGTGTTCAAAAAGACATCGTCTCCAAAGTTCACAGACCCTGTTGTCAATGTGCAAAACTCTGGGTCAAGTTCCAATGGCTGTGTCCTTTCCTCGACACTCATCCCTACCGCCCCCCCAGTCGAAACCTGAATGATGACCTCTGGTGCAACCTCTTTTATCTTTCTTATTGCCTCCCTGAACACCTCCTTATCCTGAGTGGGACGCCCATCAGGATAGCGCACATGCAGATGGATCACCCTAGCACCTTCTTCGAAGCACCTTTTTGCCTCCTCTGCAAGTTCCTCGGCGGTGTAGGGCACTGCTGGATTCATCTCTTTTGTTACTTCAGCACCACAGATTGCAGCAGTTATGACCAAAGGTTCAGCCATCTTTACGCCTCCTTTGTTTTTCGAGTGGGACAACGCATGTCCCTTTTGCCTTGCACACCAAAACCTTTGGGTCCAAGACCCTTGCAAACGAAGGGTCATTAGGATCCCTTGAAGCCTCGATTACTTTGTATGCCTCAAACTCCATCCTTCTGGAAGTCCTTCCCACCTGAGTAATCCGTCCAACTGCCTCGATGTAGTCACCAGCAAAAACAGGCGCAAGGAACTCTACGCTTTCGTAAGCCCTGAAAAGCCCTTCATCGCCATCGTGTCTTATCAAAAGTTCGGTTGCCACATCACCAAACAACTGAAGCATCTTTGCCCCATCCACAAGGTCCCCCCCATAATGCGCATCCGCCAAAGACATCCTGACCCTTATCATCACCTTTTCCGAAATGCCTTCCTGTTCGTGTGCCATACCTATTTCCTCCTTGCCTTTGCAATCGCAAGCAATGATGACCCAATGGGCGGCTTCAGTGCTCTTTCGATGCCTATAAGCACAGGGGCAAGTAGGTTATACAACGCAAGTTGCCCTGTTGGCAATCTCTTCCGCTTCAAAAGCCTGCTATTCAAAAGCCACCCAAAAAACCCAAAAAAGTTGAAATCCATGCACTTCACAATCTCGAATCCCGAATCCTCCAAAAGTCCGCATAAATCCTTCTTTCCATAGCGCCTGAAGTGCCCAAGGCTTTCGTCAACTGGTCCGAAAAGGGCTTCGTGCGCTGGCACAAGCAAAACCAGAGTGCCAGAAGCAGGCAGTAAAACCTCGTGCATATTCAAAAGCGCCTTCCTGTCATCCTCGACATGTTCCAGCACATTCAGGCATACAACTGTGTCAATCTTTGCGTCTTTTATCTCGGATAGTGGGGGGGTTGTGACATCCCAGACAAATGCCTTGAAGCCATCGTAACTCGAAAACTCTGTCTTCAGCCGTTCGACATAAATAGGCGAAACATCTGTCGCAATCGTTTCCCCTGCCTGTAACAAATACCTTGTGATGTTGCCAGTCCCAGCGCCGACCTCCAGAATCTTTTGCCCTAAATATGGCTTGATGCTTTGATAAAGATACTCATTGAACTTTTCGAGCGCATTCATCTTGGAAAGCGTCTCTTCCCCAATCGCTTCTTTTACATAGTCAGAATCGAACAAAGAATACTTCACGATGCAATAGAGCGCCTCGATGCCATCCTTGAACCCGATCTTCTTTCCTTCTGCATAAGAACGCCCGTGATAAGATATGGGCACCTCGTAAACCCTGTATCTCATCTTCGCAATCTTTGCAGTGATCTCTGGCTCTATCCCAAAGCTTTCCGATTTCAGGTTCAATTCCTTTAGCACATCTGCCCTGAAAGCCTTGTAACATGTTTCCATGTCTGTTAGGTTCAGGTTTGTAAACATGTTAGAAAGCCCTGTAAGCACCGCATTTCCAAGGGAATGCCAGAAATAAAGCACCCTCCTTTCTTCCCCCCTGAATCTGGAACCATAGACCACATCAGCCTTGCCTTCAATGATTGGCTTTAGAAGTTTAGGATAATCGTTTGGGTCGTATTCAAGGTCAGCATCCTGAATGATTGCCAAATCCCCAGTTATCTTCGCAAAACCAGTCCTAAGCGCAGCCCCCTTCCCCCTGTTTTTCTCGTGATAGAAACAGCGGATCTCGGCTTCGTTCAGCCTTTCCTCTGGCACGCCAAGCCCAGCGAAGAAGGCAACACCTTTCCCCTCGATTTCCTTTACTAACTCTCTTGTTCCGTCCGAAGATGCATCGTCAACGATGATGACCTCCTTTTTTATCCCCCCCAGATCTACCTGCAAAACCCTTGTCAATAATGGAACCAGTGTCCGCCGTTCGTTGTAACAGGGGATTACAATGGATAGCTTCATGGCATTTCCTCGCCTTACTGTGATGGTTGCGAGCGACGAGATGAAGAGCCAAACCGTGCCCCAGAGGACAAGGATAGTCGTCTGAACTCGGCGACGAAAGCCTCGCCCTTCTCGAGCGCATCAACCAGCATCTCCTGACCGCTCAACTGTTCCACAAACACGGTTGCAACGCGCCCAATTGCTTCCAAGCCCCTTATGTTTCCGCTTCCAGCCACAGGTGTAAGCCTGAGCCTCACGCACGCATCAAGCGCAAGCCTGTTCGCACTATCGTGGGATGAACCGTTCGCAACCTCCACAGCATCAATCCCCTGAATGGCAAAGATAGAATCAACAAAGGTAGTCGCACCACCGCTTCTATCATAAGGGTGCGTGGCAACTAGCGCCCCCCCCACCCTCTCGCATAGGTCGCAAACCTCGTCCACCGATGTCGTGGGCAAGTATTTCTTCAGGGTGTCTTCGTTCAAAGTTGCCACATCCCGTGGCACGAAGATAATCTTCCCTTTGCCCACATTCAACTTGATACCGAAGAATGGCTTCAAGGCAAGATTTCTTGATGACACCATCCCATTTATCTTTTCGATAGGGGGGATTTCACAATCGCCCACAAAACACGCCCCTTCAAAACCTTGCCTCAAAAGTTTCAGCACCAAGACTTCCAGTTTCGCATCATCGTCGCTTTTTGAAACGACCACATGCATGTCTATAAGCATGGCAAAACCTCCTCCTTTCCTACCCTTTGGTTACAATACTTACAATCCTGTTTGGCACGACCAAAACCTTTACTATTTCTTTGCCTTCTATGTATCTTTTCACATTTGGGTGTGAAAGTGCTTTCGCCTTTACCTCTTCTTCATCTGTGTCAACGGGGAGGACCACATCGCCCCTAAGTTTCCCGTTTACCTGAATCACAATCTTCACCTCTTCGTCCGCTGCCAAAGCCAAATCCGCTTCTGGCCACGAAGTCTTGAATATGGAAGGCTCATGCCCAAGTTTTGACCACAGTTCCTCGCCCAGATGCGGGGCAAATGGCGCAAGGATCTTTACAAAAGGCTCAAGCACCTGTCTGTAACAGCGGTCGTATTTGAACATTTCGTTGACCAATGTCATCATCTGGGCAATCGCTGTGTTGAACCTTATACGCTCGATGTCCTCGGTTACCTTTTTTATTGTTTTGTGCAGGGCTTTTTGAAGTGTTATAGGCGCTGGCTCGTCAACTATCTCACCCTCGAAAAGCCTGTAAACCCTATCAAGAAAGCGTTTTACCCCCACAAGCCCCTGAGTGCTCCACGGCTTCACGCTCTCCAATGGACCCATGAACATCTCATAGACACGCAGGGCATCCGCCCCATATTGTGCCACAATCTGGTCAGGGTTTATCACATTCCCCCTCGACTTGGACATCTTTTGCCCGTCTTCGCCAAGGATAAGCCCTTGATTTACAAGTTTCATGAAAGGCTCTGGGGTCGAAACAACGCCAATATCATAAAGGAACTTGTGCCAGAAGCGGGCATAAAGCAAGTGCAGGACTGCATGTTCTGCACCACCTATGTAAAGGTCAACAGGCATCCAGTATTTTTCCTTTTCAGGGTCAACAAGCATCTTGTCGTTGTGCGGGTCTATGTAGCGCAAGTAATACCAGCAAGACCCTGCCCATTGGGGCATGGTGTGAGTCTCCCTCTTTCCTATCACCTCGCCAGTCTTTGGGTCTTTGTATTCCACCCAATCTTTCAGGTTCGCAAGGGGCGATTCCCCTGTGCCAGATGGCTTGTATTTCTCCATCCACGGCAGGGTAAGGGGCAAATCTTCTTCTGGCAAAGGCAGGACAGTCCCATCGTTCAGATGCACAAGCGGGAAAGGTTCGCCCCAATATCTTTGCCTTGAAAAAACCCAGTCCCGCAGTTTGTATCGCACCTGTGGCTTTGCAACCCCTTTCCTTTGAAGGTCTTCCACAATCGCCTTTTTCATTTCAGACGACTTCATTCCATTATACTTGCCCGAGTTTATTACTATCCCTTCGCCTTCATAAGCGCCTTCAGTCACATGCCCTTCCAACCCATCAGGGGATATGACCTCGACGATAGGCAGACCAAACTTTTTAGCAAACTCGAAATCCCGCTGGTCGTGTGCTGGAACCGCCATGATTGCGCCTGTCCCGTAGCTCATAAGCACATAGTCAGCCACATAAATGGGGATCTTCTCGCCATTCGCAGGATTAATCGCATACCCGCCAGTGAACACCCCAGTCTTCTCTTTTTCTTTTGCCTTGCGCTCTTCCTCGGTAAGCCTTTTTGCCTTTTTTACATATTCATCCACCTCAGCCTTTTGCTCAGCGGTGACTATCTTTTCAAGGAGCGGGTGTTCTGGTGCAAGAACCACAAATGTTGCACCAAATAGTGTGTCAGGTCTCGTTGTGAATACGGTAAGTTTTTCGCCCAACCCAAAGACCTCGAAGTCTATGTCAGCCCCTTCTGACCGCCCGATCCAGTTCCTCTGCATCTCTTTGATGCTTTCTGGCCAATCTAGCAAATCCAGGTCTTTCAGCAATCTATCCGCATACGCAGTTATCCTGAGCATCCACTGGCGCATTGGTCTTCTTTCGACTGGGAACCCCCCACGCTCTGATTTCCCGTCAATCACCTCTTCGTCTGCAAGCACACACCCAAGCGCAGGACAATAGTTCACCTCGACCATAGCCTGATATGCAAGCCCCCTCTTGAACATCTGTAAGAAAATCCATTGGGTCCATTTGTAATAGGACGGGTCGCATGTTGAAATCTCTCTGTCCCAATCATAGGCAAGCCCCAAAGACATGATCTGGCGCTTGAAAACCTCGATGTTCTTCTTAGTCGTTATTTCAGGATGAATCCCAGTCTGCAGGGCGTGCTGTTCAGCGGGAAGCCCAAATGCGTCCCACCCCATCGGATGGAGCACATTGTAGCCTTTCATCCACTTGTATCTTGCAATGATGTCTGTCGCGGTGTAGCCTTCAGGGTGTCCCACATGAAGCCCTGCACCCGAAGGGTATGGAAACATATCGAGGATGTAGAACTTTGGTTTTGAGGAAAAATCTTCTGCCTTGAACACCTTGTTCTCGAACCAGTATCTTTGCCACTTTTTCTCGATAGTTCTGAAATCATAACCGCTTTGTTCTTTCTCCATCGCTTCTCCTTCTTCTTCTTGGCACCAACAAAGCCGACCGTATTATAACAGACTTAGCCGTGTTTTGGCATTCCGCTTGCTTCCTGTCCTGGTTTTCAGGAACAAAGTGGAAGGGAGATCGTGGGCTCTAGAAACTTGAACAGTCCCAGAGGCCTTGAAGGGAAAGACCGGTTTGCTAAAATAGTTGTGTCTTGGTCTGGAGATGGTCATGACTAAGAAATCTTGTTTTGTTGCGTCACTGGCAATGATCTGCTTTATGTGCGGTTGTCCTGGGGGTGGAACGCCAGGGGGTAACCAGTCCTTAGATGATGCAGTGCAAGAAGGCGAAGTTGTGACGGAAGGCGTCCACGAAGGGATATGGGATCAAAGTGACGCCTATCCAAAAGAAACCCCAGAGCTAGAAGAACTTCTTTTCGATACTGCCTCAACCGAAGCGGATGTGTCTCACACGATAGAGCCTGGCATGCCAGGTTGGCCATGTGGCGATGCAAAAGACTGTTTTTCAGGGTTTTGCATCGAAACCACAGAAGGCTATCGCTGTGCAGCGCGTTGCACCTCGGAAAACGAGTGCCCGCCTGGATACAAATGTGTATCAGCAGCCACACAGCCTGATACAGTCTCGATATGCGTGGACCCAGCGCCAAGGCAATGCCGACCGTGCAAGTCAAACGAGGAATGCATAGGTCAGTTTTCGCTTACCCCGATGGTATGCGCCAGTGATGATGGATGGTTCGTTTGTCTAAAGAAATGCGAAGAAGGCAGGTGCGTGGACAATGAACAGTGCACAGAAATGAAGGGCACCAGGGGAGAGGCTGTTTTTGCATGTGTTTCTGGACCTTGCGAGTGCACGAAAAGGTTTACAAACGAGGGAGTGACTGGGACATGTGAAGTTGCCAATGAGATTGGAGTTTGCCTCGGGGAGTATTTCTGCACAGAAAGTGGGAGGAGCGATTGCTCGGCACACCCTGCCCGCCCTGAAGAATGTAATGGACTAGATGACGACTGCGATGGAGCAACGGACGAAGAAATCGAGTCCGTCCCATGCGATATAACCAACGAATACGGCACTTGCACAGGTGGTCACACAGAATGCCGGGAAGGAAAGACTGTATGCGTTGGGAAGACCCCAGAGCCCGAGGTATGTAACAAAGTTGACGATGACTGCGACGGGATGACAGACGAAGAAGTGTGCGGGGGATGCACGACTTATTACAGGGACGAAGACCAGGACACCTACGGCACTGAAGCCGATGCTCAGTGTCTTCCAGAACCTTCATACCCTTACACCGCACTGGTCGCTGGTGACTGTGACGACCAGAACCCTGATGTGAAGCCAGGGGCGCTCGAGATCTGCAATCAGATAGACGACAACTGTGATGGCGCTACTGACCCAATCGGCACATTCGGTTGTCAGAACTTTTATCCAGATGCGGACGAAGATGGGTATGGCGCACAAAATCAGTCTTCCCGCTGTTATTGCGAGCCAACTGGCATCTATCGTGCCATACTTACGGGCGATTGTGCAGATAATGATTCGAGCATAAACCCTTCTGCTATCGAGGTGTGCGACCGTGTGGATAACAACTGCAACGGGCAGGTGGACGAGGGCGTGCTTGTGACATACTTCAGGGATTCTGACCGTGATGGGTATGGGGTCGCTGGAGACTTTAGGTTGCTTTGTGCCCCTGAAGCGCCATATACTGCCATGCTCTCAGGCGATTGCGATGATAATGACCCCCAGCGTTTTCCTTCTAACTTAGAGGTATGCGACTACAAAGACAACAACTGCAATGGTTTAGTGGACGAAGGTCTTGTTCAGAGATATTTCAAAGACTTCGATAAAGATGGTTTTGGTGTAGCGGGGGATTATAAGGATTTGTGCGCCCCTGACCCGCCTTACACAGCAAAAGAATCAGGGGATTGCGATGACATGGATGCAGACCGCTTCCCCACGAACCGCGAAATATGTGATGGAAAAGACAATAACTGCAATGGTCAAGTGGACGAAGGTTTGCGCCAGACCTTCTATCAAGACCTGGACGGCGATGGCTATGGGTCTGGAGTTTCAATAGAAGCCTGCACTCCGCCCAAAAACTATGTCTCGGTTTCGGGCGACTGCAATGATATGATTGCCACTGTGCATCCTAATGCCCCTGAACGATGCAACGACATAGACGACGACTGTGATGGACTTGTTGACGAAGATTGGCAGTCGAAAGGACAACCATGCGACGGCGACGACAATGACCTGTGTTTCGAAGGCATCTGGATATGCCTGGTGAACGGCACAGGGATTATCTGCACAGACAGAAGTGGCGACAGTATTGAAACCTGCAACAGAGTTGACGACGACTGCGACGGTCTTACGGACGAGGAGGGCGCCGTAGGTTGTGTGAACTATTATTACGACAACGATGGAGACGGTTTTGGTGTTTCGCCACCCAAGTGCCTATGCGCCCCAGACATCCAGGCGAAGTTCACAGCCCCGTTTTCAGGTGATTGCAACGACAGTGACCCAACGATAAACCCTGGTGCAATCGAAAAATGTAATACCAAAGATGATAACTGCAACGGCGAAACAGACGAGGAACGCATCAGTGGGGAGTGCAATAAGGATGGATACAAAGAGTTCTTCCTTGATGAAGATGGGGACAGTTATGGTGTGAGTGGCAGTTCAAGATGTCTGTGCGCTCCAGATGAAAACTATAAGGCATTGCGTGGTGGCGATTGCGACGACAGGGATGCGCGGGTAAATCCTGGCATGTCCGAGATTTGCCTGAACTCTACGGATGACGATTGTGACGGTGAAACGGACGAAGCAGGATGCTCGGGTTGCACTACTTACTTCAGAGACCACGACAACGATGGATTCGGGGTCACAAGCGACACGATGTGCTTGTCTGGTCCACAAGGGGAATATAGAGCGCTAATGGGTGGTGACTGCGATGACAATGACCCAAAAGTTTTCCCAGGTTCAGTTGAAAGATGCAATGCAAAAGACGACAACTGCGATGGAGAGACGGACGAGGAAAGGACGAGTGGTCAGTGCGGAAGTGACGGATACATGGTCTATTACTATGATGGTGACCATGATGGCTATGGCGTTCAAGGGAGAACAAGATGTTTGTGTTCGGGTTCGGGTGATTACACTACAACCACGGATGGAGACTGCGACGACAGCGACCCAGAAGTAAGTCCTGGAGCAAGGGAAAGATGCAATGGGCGGGATGAGGACTGCGACGGGCAGACAGACGAGGATTGGCCTCAACTTGGTTCTTTATGCGATGGGGCTGACACGGATTATTGTTTGGAAGGACAATGGGTATGCAAGGCGGACGGGAGTGGGATTGAATGCAATGACATGACTGGAAACAATGTGGAACTTTGCAACGACATAGACGATGATTGCGATGGACTTACAGACGAGGACTTCCCCCTCAAAGGACAGTTGTGTGACGGGACAGACGCTGATTCTTGTTTGGAAGGCGTGTTCATATGCGCTCAGGATGGAAGCAAGGTAGTGTGCACCGACACGACAGACAGCACATCTGAGGTTTGCAATGGCGTTGATGACGACTGCGACGGATTGACTGACGAGGAAGGGGCACTTGGTTGCGCCAATTACTACTATGACAATGACGGTGATGGCTTTGGAATCTTGCTTGCCAGGTGCTTGTGCGGACCTGACCCACAAACCAAGTTTACCGCTCTTGTGGCAGGAGATTGCAACGATAATGACGCTAGTGTCAACCCTGGTGCAAACGAAAGGTGTAACGGCAAGGATGATGATTGCGACGGGCAAACAGACGAGCCAGGAGCGGTTGATTGCACAGTTTATTACCTGGATGTTGACGGGGACTTTTATGGCGTGACAGGGAACTCCATGTGTCTTTGCGCTCCTACTGGCTCATATCGTGCCTTGATGGGAGGGGACTGCGATGATAGCGACCCAAAGGTGAATCCTGGGCAAACAGAGGTATGCAACAATGGAAAAGACGATGACTGCGACCACACAACAGACGAGAATCAAGAGAATGCGGTTGGTTGCAGGACATATTATTATGACGCAGATAACGACCGCTATGGAGTCACTGGAACCGGACGGTGCTGGTGCGCTCCAACAGGTCTCTATCGAGCTCTGTGCTCAGGGGATTGCGACGATAGTGACCCAGCCGTTCATCCAGGCGGTGCATGCGGCCCGGGAGGAAGTGTTTGCGGAAAGGATGGCGACTGTGACGGCTCGCGTTTAGACGATGGGGAAGAATGCGATGGCTGGGAGCCGGGCTGTTGGTGCCGACTTTGCCACTGCTGGGAACCTCCAGAGCCACCTTGGCCTCCCGAGCCATACTAAGCGATTTTTGGGTAAACGCTATTTTGGTTGTCTAGGCTATGATAAGCAGGAAGAAAGCAAGCTACCGCGTTCCGAAAGACTCAAGGATTTCTTTCAGCCTTGCCTCGCTTTCTTTGAGCACCTGCCGATGGAGGCTCCCCCCATGGGCATCCATGGTCACGACCGCAGGGAAGTTCTCGACCTCCAGAACCCAGAACGCCTCTGGCGACCCAAACTCTTCGAGCATAAGCACATCCTTAACCTTCTTCACGCACTTTGCCAGAAGTGAACCAGCCCCTCCGACTGCATGGAAATAAACAGCGCCAAACTTCTTCAGTGCCTCACTCGTCTTTTCGCCCATCCCACCTTTTCCAATAACCCCAACAATTTTGTATTGCTCGATAACAGATGCCTGGTAAGGCTCCTCCCTGCTAGATGTGGTCGGTCCAGCAGCGATGATCCTGTATTCGCCACTTTGCTCCTTCCGAACTACTGGTCCGCAGTGATATATCGCAGTTCCTCTGAGGATATCCTTCAAAAACTCAGGTCTTTTCTCGACCATGAACTTATGTGCCATATCTCTAGCAGTCACGAGTGTCCCCGTTATCAAGACCTCGTCGCCGACCTTCAATGACCGAATAAAGTTTTCATCTGTTGGCAAACGAACTTCTATTGCCATGACAAACCTCCTCAATAGATCTGAACATCCGAACCCTTTACGATAGCCTTGCGCTTCCTGTCAGCCCAGCAACAATAACTTATCGAAACAAAGAAAGAGGCTGGGTGGCGATGTAGTTTCCCCACCTTCACCCCTAAAACCGTGGTATTCCCGCCAAAGCCCATTGGTCCGATCTTTAGGCGATTCAGTTTTTCGTAAAGTCTTTCCTCGAGCTCTGCAAGCACTGGGTCTTCGTTCTTGTCATCAAGGCTTCTGAGCAGTTGCTTTTTGGCATGCAAATAGGAATGCGCCCTATCGCCACCAATACATACCCCCACTACTCCAGGAGCACAACCGAAGCCCTGAGCCTGAAATACCGCATCAAGCACACATTTTTCTACACCATCCAAGTCCCTCCCAGCCTTCAGCCTCTGGTCTGGCAACCTATACTGCGCCCCGCAGTTCTCGCAACCGCCACCCTTTTGCATCAACTCAATCACGATTTCGTCGCCATCGTGGTATTCGACAGAAAAGTAAGGGAGACCACCGCCAGTGTTATCCCCGCTATTTTTCCCAGTCACGGGGTCAACTGCATTCGGTCTAAGAAGCCCAAGTGCAGTCGCCTTTTTCACGGCCTCGACCAAGTCTCCCTTTATCCCTTCCGCATTCATACCCCGTGGCAGGGTCAAATAGAATGTGACAAGCCCGGTATCCTGACAGATAGGCGTTCCTTCCTGCCTTGCTATCTCGATGTTCTTTAAAATGACATCCAGAACATTTCTGGCAGTGCTAGACGCCTCCTCCCTGTCCCTCCATTCCCGAAGCCTCTTTTCCACATCGGGTGGGAGGTCAGTAGAACACCTTTTTATCAACTCTAACCCAATCTCGACGAAGTTTTGCATGTTCGCCTCCAAAAGACCGAAACAAAGAAAGACTAGCAGATTCTTCCGAGTTTTCAATACCAACGGTCATGAAAGTAACTGACGCTTTCTGATACACAACTCACAGTTCGTAAGAGAAGAACAGTAATATCCCTTTGTCCCGAGCATATTTTTCTGTGTCTGGGTGCGCCTGATAGGTGACAAGGATCCGCAGCTGTTTCTTCGGCACAACTGTTGCCAGCCGCTCCGCCTTTTCTAAAAAGGTGTCAACAGCACCCTTTCTAAGTTGCGACTTTGCCTCCCCTATCACTACATATTCTTCTTCATCTCTTTTTGCCGTGCCCCAGATATTTACCTCTTCGAACCTACCCTTCCCCACTTCGATATAAGTCCTCTTTAGCTTACCTATTACCTCGACATTAAAATCCTGTTTCAAAATGGCGGGAAGGCTCTTCATTGCTTCGTCTTCAAGACGATAGCCAACGGTATGCGCAAGTCCACCTAACTCATCCCAAATGCGGTCCTGGGCTTCCGCAAGCTTCCTAAGTTGTTCTTCTGTCCTCTTCTGCGCCTCAGTAAGTTCTTCGACCGCCTTCTCGAGCCTCGTGAGTCTCTCTTCAGCCTTGACCATCGCAACCTCCAGTTTTGTGAGGCGCTCCTCGGCCTTCACCATTGCGACTTCCAGTCTTGCAAGCCTTTCCTCGGCATTCACCATCGCAACTTCTAACTTCGCTAACCTTTCTTCAGCCTTCACCATCGCGGCTTCTAACTTCGCTAACCTCTCTTCAGCCTTCACCATCGCGGCTTCTAACCTCGCTAACCTTTCCTCGGCATTCACCATCGCAACTTCTAACTTCGCTAACCTTTCCTCAGCCTTCACCATCGCAGATTCTAGCCTCGCAAGCCTTTCCTCAGCATTCACCATCGCAACTTCTAACTTCGAAAGCCTGTCCTCAGCCCTCTGATTCGCCTCCACAAGATCTCGCACAACCGCCATAAGTTTCTCAAAATCTGCTTTTGTAACAGTATCCGCGACCTCCTCTTTCAGCACTTCGAACGCCTTCACAAGAGGAAATCGCATCTCCTGTGGAAGTTCCTCCAAGACCTCAAGAATCTTTCTCATCTTCCACCCTCAGGCCACACTCATCTCTAGTTTAGACACAAAGCGCCCCAAGGTCAAGACCAGTGTCAGTCTTCGCATGGCATTACCTTTGGCATCTTGCCATCAACTGCAATGCTCATCGCGCCAAAAAGTGTCTGCGATAAAGTTCCGCCAGGTAGTTCATAACGCCTTTGCGGTATTTCGACTCGTCAATGCTCATCGCTAACATCAAGTCCTCGATCGAAACGGACAACCTTTTGGCGAGGTCATAAAAGCTATCAGGCACACCTTTCGGCCGAACCTCTTTTGCTCTCTTGACCGCCTCTTCCCTCCCCATCTTCCCGTTCCTCACTAGCGCGCTCAGTTTGATAGCATTGATACTGAAACCGTATCTTTTGAACGCAAGGTAGTCCGCATATCCTGACCCAATGCAATCAGAATGCTCCTCCCCCAATGTTACCCCCATGTTGGATAGGAGTTTTTCTTTTATGCGATCATCGTCCCATTCCATATAGTCTGGCAGGCAGATTACCTTAATTCGTCCTGTTATCGTATCCTTCACCCACTGGAAAACAGGGTTTGAGCACCATGCCCCACGAAGTTGCTCTGCCTCAAACCCGTCATTTACCACATTCCAAAAATGCGACGGGTTTTTCCCTTCAGGCAAAAATGGGTCAAGACGCCTGGAAATACCAAAGACAACCAGGCTGATCCCAAACCTTCTTGCGACCTCATAAGCAGTAAAAACCATTGGAACAAAACACGCCCCGCATATGTTTCCTGTCTTTTTCAGGAAGTGTCGCACAAGGTCTATCTGAAAGGCGTGACGCACCATGACATGGCTCACACCTAATGCCCTTGTGGCGGTTTCAAGGTTCCTAATAGCCTGTTCTGACATCAAGCCATTGTCGTAGGTGTATGCAAGGACAGACATCTTCTTTTCGACACAAAGTTCATAGAGCACATTGAGACTATCCTTGCCTCCGCTTACAGGCACCAAGACATCATATGCCCCGCCTTTTTTCCTTTTAGCCCATTCGAGTATGCGGTCAAGTCTCTCGCTGGCCCTTTTCCACCATTCAGGGTCCTTCAGAACAGCGCCGAATCTTCGTTCGAACGCCCTGCAAAGCGAACAAACCCCGTGGGCGTCAAAGGTGATGCCTGGCCAGGTCGCAGGGGTAATGCATTTAGAGCAAATCTGCATTTTCTTTACATCCCAAGCGCAAACTCAGCCCACAACCTTGATCCTTGCAAGGATTTTACGCCCGACCCTGACTGTGTGCACATCGCCTGGCAATAGTTTCCTCACCTCTTCCCCCTGCACCTTCTCCCCGTCCAAATAGATAGCGCCTTCCTCCGCCTTTCTTCTAGCCTCGGATGTGCTCTTTACCAAGCCTGCTTCTTTCAATGCCAAAAACAGCATGATGCCATCCTTTGGGGCACTTACCACGCACTCCTGAACCTCTTCTTCCCGCACCCTTTCCCTGAGCCACCTGTTGCCTTCTTCCACTGCCCTCAGCGCCCCTTCCTCGCCGTGAAATCGTTTCACAATTTCGAATGCCATTCTCTCCTTCACATCCCTCGGGTTCTTTTCCCCCCTCGCACAAGCATCCTTCACCTTCTCAATCTCTCCTTTATCCCACCCCAGCAACACCTCAAGATACCGCCACATCAAGTCATCCGATATTGCCATAAGTTTCAAAAACTGCATCAATGGAGACTCAGCCACGCCCACATAGTTCCCAAGCGACTTCGACATCTTTGCCCCGACCAGACGCCCATCCACCATCCTCGCATCTGTGCCTTCCAGCAAAGGCACAGTCATCACCACCTGGGGTTCCTGCCCATAATCCTTCTGGATTGCCCTTCCAACAAGCAGGTTGAAAAGCTGGTCAGACCCTCCAAGTTCCACATCTGCCTTTAGCACCACGCTGTCATAAGCCTGCAACAAGGGATACAAAAGCTCATGGATGAACAACGGAATCCCCTCGTGAAATCGCTTCTTGAAGTCATCCCGCTCGAGCATCCTGCTGACCGTGTATTTTGCACAAAGCCTTATCACCCCTTCAGCCCCTAGTGCTCCCAGCCATTCCGAGTTGAACCTGACCTCTGTCCGCCCCGCATCCAGCACCTTGAACACCTGTTCCTTGTAAGTCTCTGCATTCTCCAAGATCTCATCCTTGCTAAGCGGTCTTCTTGCCTCGTTCCTCCCACTCGGGTCCCCTATCATCGCTGTAAAATCACCCACAACAAACACGACCCTGTGTCCCAAATCCTGAAAATCCTTCATCTTGTTCAATAGCACCGTGTGTCCAAGGTGCAAGTCTGGTGCGGTCGGGTCGAATCCAGCCTTTATCACAAGAGGGCGTCCAAGCGCAATCTTCCTTTTCAGGTCTTCGACTGTCTCGATATGCACAGTGTTTCTAAGAAGGATTTCTAACGCTTTATCTGCCTGCTCCATAACAGACCTTATTCATCTTGCTGTTTCGATTGCCCTGGTTTCCCTTATGACGCAAACCGTTATTTGCCCTGGATATGTTGCCTTTTCCTGAATCTTCTGGGCGATCTCTCTAGCCAGCACTCTTGCCTGTTCGTCGTTCACTTCCTTATCCTTCACGATGACCCTCACCTCTCTACCAGCCTGAATCGCATATGCCCGCTCCACCCCAGGGAACGAAGTCGCAATACTTTCCAGGTCTTGAAGCCTTTTCACATAGTTTTCGAGGCTTTCACGCCTTGCGCCAGGACGGGCACCCGAGATGGCGTCCGCAGCAATCACGATGTGCGCAAGCAATGTCATGGGCTTTTCTTCTTCGTGATGTGCTGCTATGGCATGGACAATCTCCGCCGACTCCCCATACTTTCTAGCGAAGTTTGCACCGATCAAGGCATGCGGACCTTCCACCTCATGGTCAATCGCCTTCCCAATGTCGTGCAGAAGCCCTGCCCTTCTAGCCTCCTTTATTGGCAAGTCGAGCTCCGCAGCAAGCAAGCCCGCCAGAAACCCTACCTCTATGCTATGAGCCCACACATTCTGTCCGTAGCTACTCCGAAACTTCATAGTCCCTATTAGTTTCACCAGTTCTGGGTGCATCTGTCCGATGCCAAGCTTGAACAGCGCTTCCTCGCCCGCCTTCTTTATCTGCTGATTCACCTCCTCTCTCGCCTTCTTCACAAGTTCCTCTATCCTCGCAGGGTGGATGCGCCCATCCGCAACGAGCCACTCAAGCGCCAACCTTCCCACCTCTCGACGAACTGGATTGAAGCATGAAACAGTAACGGTGTCGGGCGAATCATCCACGATCACATCAACCCCTGTAATGGATTCGAACAACTTTATGTTTCGCCCTTCTCTACCGATGATTCGCCCCTTCATCTCTTCGGATGGCAAAACAACCACCGAAGATGTCGCCCTATCGCTTGCAACCTCGCCTGCATATCTTGCTATCGCAATGCTAATGATCCGCTTCGCCCTGTCTTCAGCCTCTTCCTTCGCCCTTTCTTCGATCTGCTTTATTTCCTTGGCGCACTCCATCTTCACTTGTTCGATAAGCCTGTCATAAAGCATCTTCTTCGCCTGCTCTTCGGTCATCCCCGCTAATCGCTGAAGATTTCGTTGCGCCTCCTGGAACATCGCTTCTACTTCCCGTGCCTTTTCAGACAGCGCCTTTTCCGCATCAGCAAGGCGCTTCTCACGCCTCGATAGTTCCGATTCCCTCTCGGCGAGCGATTCTGCCTTCTTGTCAACCAGTTCCTCTCGTCTTGCTACCTTTTCTTCTCTCTTCTGTATCTCAGCCCTTACATTCTTGAGCTCCCTTTCGATATTGCGAAGTTTAGCATCTGCAGCCCTAGCCTGGTTCTTCGCTTCTTCTGCCTCACGAACAAGCGCCTTCTGTGTTTCTGATAGCTCCGCTTCTTTGAGCCGAACCCGTTCCTGAACCTCTGCTTGAGCCTTCTTCTTTGCCAAGAACCAAGAAACAAGAGCACCCAGCACAACACCGAACAGGGAGGCTGCCACCACAATCGCAAAGTTGCTTGCGTCCATCGAGCACCTCCCGCACCGCCTAGACGATGCAAAAAAACCTATCAAAAGGGATGACGACCCCTCTCTCGTAACGAAGACTTGCTACGGGGATGGCAATATGCCTGGATGTTCTTTCCTGCGCCTACGACATATATGCATGTCACAAAAATAGGTGGCTCTCATTGTCGAACAGCGGTCAGCCCGCTGGCGAAGACCGAAGTCAAGCATATAGTCATCCCTCTCTAAAGGGGAGGGTCATCCCCACTGTCATCTGTCGCAGGCTGTAAGGTCAGCATGTCCAACAGCAAAGAGGACTTAGCCCTTATCTTCTCTTTCAACGCATCAAGGTTTTTCCTTTCTGTCACGAGCTCTTCTACCACAGACAGCAAAGCCAAAACCGCCTGAGTGTAAGCAGACGAAATGCCACTTTGGGCAACCTCGCCAAGCCTGCGATTCGCATAGTCCACGACTTCCTGTAACATACCATCGTCGAGGTTCGTCCTTATTGTAAGAGGCTTACCGTGGACGACCACAACGACGGTTCTAGTCTCCATACGCGTCCCCAGAAGACGCACCCTAATTATACGCAACTCGGGTGCCAAATGTCAACTTCAGAAACGGGGTTAGTTTTCAGAAACCTGTGCCCTGATTCCAGCCAAGCCCTCATACGCCTTGAAACCTTCGAGCCTCAACCGCAATATCCAAAAATGCGTCGTGCAAAAGGCGATTCGAAGCGATAATCCCTGGAAACTCCGGGCTTGCCTGATTGAAAACCAGTGGGTGACCAAAACTGTCCGACACCATGCCTTGAGCTTCTGTGACAATAAGGGTTGCACCAGCGACATCCCATTGATGTCGCTTGTTGACGGTGACTGTTCCTTCTGCCTTTCCCGAGGCAATTAAAACCATCTTGTATGCAATAGAGCCCACAGCCGTGAACTTCACACGCCCTTCCAGAAACTTCCACAGCCCCCTTTCACATTCTGTTCTGGAAAGGAAAAGTTTTGCCTGCTCGATTTGATCAATCTTCGAAACCTGCAACCTTTGGCTTCCCAGAAAACTCCCCTTGCCGAGCTCAGCAACAAATCTCTCGCCAGTAAAGGGGTTGACTATAACTCCAAAAACCAGGGTGTTCCCTTTCACAATCGCCACAGAAACCACAGCCTCCTTTTGACCCTGAAGTAGACTGCGAGTCCCGTCAATCGGGTCAACTATCAAAACCCAGTCTTTTTCGAGCCTTGCTGGGTCATCAACCCTTTCTTCGGTGAAATATGCAACCATCGAAGGGTCTGGGAACACATTGGGAAGATTGTCGAAAAGGAATCTATCCACCTTGCGGTCAAGGTCAGTGGTGGGATGAAGCGAGCCTTGATTTGCAACTACTTTGAGGTCTTCTTGCCCTTCCACGACGAGTTCTCCAGCACGGATCACTATGCTTACAACATCTTCCAGAACCTTGTCTTTGAGCTCAAAAGGCATTTTATCCCCTTGTCACGATGAAAAAGCCCGTGCTATTATACTTCTTGCGTGTAGTGCGTGGAGGCAAAATGATAACAAAAGAGCAAATCATCGAGAGTCTTGAGCTCAGGTACGACTATTCTTCTGCAAGGACTATCTTTGCCGAGGCTTTGCAAAAGGCACAGATACCCGCTGGCAAAGCATCATTTTCCATCGCGGAAGTGGAGGCGCTGGGAAACGCCCTCTCGCGTCTTGGTGACAGACTCGACCGAGTGCTTGTCGCGATAAAAGGGCTAATCGAACAAGCAAAGGCGAGGGAAGAAGCAGCCAAAGTCGAGGTAGCACAAGAACCGCAAGAAGATGCTTTGAACACTGAAAGCGCACCTTCTGGTGAAGAGTTGCAGGTAGAGCCTCAGCCGAAAAAGAAAAAAAGATAGGATTGCAAAAAGGTCTTGTTTGTGGGTGCAGAGCGCCCATGCGTTCTTCTGCGACCATTGTTACAGCCAGTTTTGAGCCTTCAACCTCTCGCACCCAGAACTAAACACTGCTTTGCAAGCTTCTTGAGCTGATACAAAAATCTTTATAATATTACGAGGCTTTTTTGGGAGGAAACAGTGAAGACCCCAATAAGATTGCTCGTTTTGCTGGCTATTGCTATTGTGCCCTTGCAGGCGCAAGCAACCACTGTGATGCGGGTTCCGCTCGACGAGTTCGTAAAGGGATGCGACCTGATTGTCCATGCGCTCGTGATGAAGAGCGAGGTCAAGGAAACCAACGGCGACAATCCCTCCATCTGGACAGAGGTAAGATTTCAGGTGCTCGATGTGCTAAAAGGTCACTTCACCGCGCCAGAACTCGTGATAAGACTGCCAGGAGGCGCAGGGAAAAACTTTGTCATAAGCGTGCCTGGCGTGCCAAGATTCACGCCCGGAGACGAAGTTGTTCTGTTTTTAGAGCAGACAAGCGATGGATTCAAGCCAGCAGGGCTTGGGCTTGGTGTTTATAGGGTCTTTTATGATGAAAACTCGCGGAAGATAAGAGCAAAAAGGTCATTGCAAGGCATGATGGTCATAGAAAGGGACAAGACAGGCGTGATGTACCAGCATTCAGAACCGATAACGCACGCTGACGACGAGATGGATTTAGATGTGCTTATAAACGAAGTCAGGAAATTCAGCACGGGAGGTGCGAAATGAGGCGGTTTCATGCAATCTTGACAATCGTTTGTTTGTCCATTCCGACTGCTGGCTTCTCGTTCAGCATCTCCATGGCAGGTAACAATGTTGTAAAATGGAATACTCCAAACCTGACCTACTATATTGACCCCAATGGCGCGCCAGATATCAGCGATGGTTCAGATGTTGACCAGATGCGGGAAGGATTTAGACGCTGGCAAGCGGTTACTTGCAGTGCGCTCACATTCACAGAACTTGGCACGACAAACAACAAGAATGTGATTCCGATTACAGGGCAAATGAACGGAAGGAACGAGCTCGTGTTCATCACTGACAGTCGCTGGACATTCGGCTCGTATGTGCTGGGGGTCACATCGCCCGTCTATTATTATGACGGCGTTATAAGGGAGGCAGACATCGCCTTCAATGGGTATAACATGTCGTGGAGCACAACTCCAAATCCTTACAAGGCACATGTCCTGAGCGTCGCTATACACGAAGAGGGGCACTTTTTTGGCTTACAGCATGTCCTTTATGGCTATGACCCAAATGACCCACCAACCATGGCGCCCGTCGCTGACCCGTGGGGCAAGACCCAGGACCTGACCCGTGACGATCAACTAGGCGCTTGCTTCCTTTATCCACAAAGCGGTTATTACACATGCTCGAGCAACTCAGAGTGCCCGTATGTGGTTGATGTGGACAGTCAGGGCAACGAGTACTATTCCAAGAAAATCAACTGCCAGAATGGTTATTGCACAGGCATTGCTGGGGTCTCCCCTGGCTCTGTGGATTTCGGAGGCACATGCACCAGGAACAGTGATTGTAAAAGCCCCTATCAATGTTATACTCTGGATTCAGGCGTGATGATGTGCACGAAAACCTGTGACCCTTATAACGACACCTGTCCGCAGAACTATCACTGTGCGCTTGTCAGTGCATCAAATAAGAACTTGTGTATCCCTGGAGCCAAGAAAAAGGCGGAGGGCGAAGCATGCACGACCTCTTACGAGTGCGCAAGTGGCTTTTGCTTCCCTGCGCCTGATGGCTCTGGTTCTACCTGCAGGATTGCTTGCAACAAGAACGACCCTCAATGCCCAGCGGGTCAGGCATGTTGGGCACCAATCTATGGCACTGTCGGAGGATGTTACCCCGAGTCGCAAGTCCCGATTCAACCAAAGCCTGTTGGGTCGAAGTGCACAAAGGACGCAGAGTGCCTTTCTGGGATTTGCTATAGCCCAGAAGGTCAGGAGAAGTTGTGTCGCCTGCAATGCACGGTGGACCTGCAAAACTGCCCAGATAACTACTATTGCGCTGACATCGGAGGGAGAGGGGCTTGTATCCCAGGCGAAAAGCCTGTTGTTCTGAAGGCTGATGGCGAGGCGTGCACAGCGAACGAAGAATGCAAGAGTGGCTGGTGTGTCCCCTTGATAGGCACAAATGAAAGCTATTGCAGGTCTGCATGCAATATGAAAGACATGGCATGCGCATGGGGGACATCGTGTGTTAGTTATGGAAGCGACCAGTATGGCGTATGTATGCCAAGTATCGGCAAGTCTGGAACAGGGGCGGTTTGCAGTGCGCCATCGGATTGTGTTAGCAATATCTGCTACACGGATTCTCAAGGGCGCAAGTATTGCACACAGAACTGCATCAACGGTTATTGTCCCAACGGTATGGAATGCGTAAACGGCGGATACTTTGGCATGCTTTGTTCATTGCCTCAGGACAAGCCTCCCGAGAAGAAGCCTGACGACACGCCGTGCACGACCAACGAGGAATGCAAGAGTAACTGGTGTGTCCCGCTCATTGGCACAAATCAGGGGTTCTGTCGCACCGCTTGCAGTCTTGACAACTGGGCGTGCCCGTGGGGAACATCCTGCGTAAGTTACGGAAGCGACAAGTTTGGCGTTTGCATGCCTAGCATTGATAAGACGCAAACAGGTTATCCCTGTTCAAAACCGCTTGATTGCCTTTCTGCCATCTGCTGGAACGACCCACAAGGGAACTATTGCACACAAAACTGCATCAAAGGGTGGTGCCCGCCTGGGCTTGAATGCAAGAACGGTGGATATTATGGCGATGTATGCCTAAAGCCATCTTCACAACCAGCTGAGCCATCTGAAGACATCTACGAGATTTCGCCGCCCGAAGATATAGCACAAACAGGCTCTTCTAGTGGCAAAGGAGGAAGTGGCGGGGGTTGTTCTTCCGCACCTTCAATGTCGCCAAAAGCCAACTTGACGCTGGTTCTGCTTCCCTTCACGGTATTTGTTCTGCTTGCTGGAAAACGGCGTCGTGAGGACTAAGTTCTAACTATTTCCCTTGAAAACTCGGGTTTCGCTTTTCCAAAAATGCCTTCATCCCTTCTTTTTGGTCCTGCGTGGCAAACAGATTTGCAAATGTCACAGCCTCTAGTCTTAGTGCCTGCATAAGTGGCATCGAGATGCCTTCGTGGACAAGTCTTTTTGCAGTTTTCACCGCCACAGGACCACGAGACGCAATGGTCTTTGCAAGGTCTAAGGCTTCTTTCATCAGGTTTTCTGGTTCGACAACTTTAGAGACAAGCCCATATTGAAGCGCCTCCTGCGCAGTATAGGTCTTCCCGCTAAGGATCCATTCCATCGCCTTTGCCCTTCCAATAAGCCTTGCAAGCCTTATCGTGCCTCCAAAGCCTGGAATGATGCCGAGCTTCACCTCTGGCTGACCAAAGACTGCCCTTGACGATGCAATGATGACATCGCACGATATGGCTAGTTCTGTCCCGCCACCAAGCGCATAGCCATTTACAGCAGCAATCACCGCCTTTGGCATCGTCTCGATCATGTTCGTCACTGTGTGCCCAAGTTCAGCAAACTCGAGCGCCTCCTGAACGCCCATCTGAGCCATTTCGGATATGTCCGCACCCGCAACAAACGCCTTTTCCCCAGCGCCAGTAATCACAAGCGCACGGCACTTTTCGTCCTGCCAGATCTCCCACAATGCCTGTTTCATCTCGAGCAAGGTCTGCCTGTTCAAGGCATTGAGCACAGAGGGGCGATTCACAGTAAGCGTTGCTATATCTCCGTCAATAGAAAGCAAGATGTTTTGAAACTCCATACCTGACCTCCCGAAAAAGACGGGAAATGATACATCAGACAAAGGCAACAAGGTTGTCTTATTCATGTCTCTAGTTCAGCGGTGTCTGGTATGAAAGGAACCTGATTTCGCATACGCCAGACGCCGACTGGGAGCAAGCGATTTGGCGAGCCCCTCAAGAATGAAGTGCTCTCAAAGGTGAGGTTCATCTCAAAAAGTAGGTCTATTGCCCATAAAGTTTTCTTTCACCTCAGAGCTCCCCACGAAATGCCTTGTCTAGGATCGCCTGTTCAAGGCGCCTGAGCTCTGTTTCGGTTTCACGTTGCGCCTCTTTGAGCGCTTTGATTCTGTGGTGCAAAGCCTCAAGGTTAGCCACAATGCGCCGCTGGTCGGCGAGGGGTGGGAGGGGAATCGGCAATTTCGCGATCTCGCTCAGACGCAGGGATGGATATGACGGGTTGTCAATGAGCTCCTTCATGTCCACTGTGCAAAGCCAAAAATAAGTCCAGTAATTGTCTAACCTGTCGGGGAGCGGTTCAACGGCCGCTAGATGGGAAACAACGTAAGCATCTACCCCCAACACAGCTCGAGAGTTAGTCAGGATAGCCGCTCCACTCTTCGGGAATAGAATGGTCCCAGCCTTGGCCAAGCGAAGAGGGTATTTCTGAACGGCGTATTCGTTCACATAGTCCGCAGTCTCGTCTAACCGAGTGGTCTGCCCATAGCGCCCTAAATCTTGAACTCGGACAAACGGCCATTTGCCGTCCGCAAAACAGTGCTCGCCTTGCGGAGCGGGAGAGCCGGCATAAATCCTTGACACCTGCCCCAACCTCACCCACCGCCAGCCTTCGGGGAGTTGTGAGCCTGGTCTTGGGAAGGTCTGGGTGAGGACAGACTGCCAGAGGCGCTCGGCGTCCTTTTGGGCTTCCTGCCGCAAGCGCCGCGCCTCCCGCACCCTGCTCATCAGCTCCTCAATCCGCGCCACAATGCGCCGCTGCTCGGCGAGGGGTGGGAGGGGGATCAAGATCTGCGTGATCAGATCCGCATTGACGTTCCTCTGAGCGGCACCGCGTGCTTTCAGCTGGTTCTGACAGACAGTCGATTTTACAAGCCACTCAATGTATTCAGGAAGCACTTCTTTACGCAGTCTCACTCGAATCAGGTATGAGGCGAAAACTGCTTCATACGGCACTTCCTTTATGAGAATGGTTGCTCCAACACTGCCGGTGCGAGCGAACAAAATATCCCCCGAACATACACGATATTTATGGAACACCTTGGGGTCGCATTTGCAATACGGCAGATCGTCCCAAGCTATGTTCCCAGACGTTATGTCGCTTATGCGGATGAACTTGGGTCCGACTGGTTCAGAGATAGCAGACGCTGTGTAGCCATATTGAGGCTTGTAGGCCACCTCCCCCAACCTCACCCACCGCCAGCCTTCGGGGAGTTTGTAAGGTCCTTCGGTCATTGATTTTCTCCTCCCAGGTAAGCCCGTTCTTCAAAGACAAACCACCGGGTGGCCTTCAGTAGGTTTTCCGCCTCCTCCCGGCTCACGCTTAAACCTACCCCGTAGTCGCCTGCGAGGCGCACATCGTAGGCCTGGCTAAGGATGCGACCCAACTCGGGGGGGAAGATGCCTGTCAGGATGAAATGCTGACCAAAGAGGCGTATGACTCCCCGATGGGAGGAAGGCTCAACCCCATTTTGCATCAAGGCAGACTCCGCCATAAAGAACGCGGCGTAATAGCACCTAGACACGCAAGAGTCGTAGTCCCCGAGAGCGAGAAGGTGCTCGGCGCTCCTGAGGAAGCGCTCCGCTTTGGCTGTCAAGTCCCAGACCTCCTTCATAGAGGGATTCCTTCGCGCCGGACCTGAACCATGAACGGCGACTTGTATTCTTCGTAAAAGCTCTTCGGTACCACTAGGGCGGAAACCAAACAGCCTTTTTCCAGGAGAATGTCCAGCAGCACGCCGTCCATACTGCGGCGGACTTCCCAGGGATCTAGGGCATCGTCCACAACCACTAGTACATCTACATCGGATTCCGGGGTAGCGCTGCCTCGGGCGTGGGAGCCACAAAGAATCAAATGCAGAGCCTTAGCGCCGTAGGATCCCTTGAGGTGTGCCCATAGTCGCTCGGCTACTTTCCGTACCTCATCCATGGGTTTCACTCCTGCCATTTGCGCTCAAAAGGTCATCCAGTTCTTCCACAATGCTCAAAACCTCTCGCTCACGCTCCAGGAGGCTTGCTAGCACCTCCATGGGCGCCGGCATGGTTTCGGTCTCTTTCCGGTTGGGGTTGCGGGCGGTGAGGTCGTAGCCACGCGCCTTCACCTCTTCGACCGACACGATCCAGGATCGCTCGGACAGGCAAGCCTCGCGCGGTCCCTGACCTTTCCGATAGGCATCCCATGCTTTGTAAAGTTTCCAGGCCTCGTTAAAGTGCTCATCCTGAATGGGGCTGCCCTTACTGAACTTCTTTAGCCCCTCTGGGATGGGCAACTCATAGTACCAGATTTCCTTTGTCGGACCTTGTCGCTCGAAGAATATGAGGGCAGTCTTCACATCTGAATAAGGGGCGAAAGTCCCGGGCGGGAGGCTCACAACCGTATGCAGGCTAAACTGCTCAAGCAGGTCGCGCTTTACATCTGCGAATGCGCCTCCACGGAACAGGGTGCCTTCAGGTACGACCATACCACAGCGGGCGCCATTTCGAGGCTTGAGCTTCTTCATGATGTGCTGAAGGAAAAGCAGTTCGGTCGCACTTGCCTGAACGGTAAAATTCGCTTGAATGTGCCGCCCCTCTTTCCCGCCGAAGGGTGGATTGGTTAGAACCACATCGTAGCGCTCTGAGACCTGGCGGATGTTCTCCTCCAAAGTATTGCGGCGCACGATGCGTGGGGCGGTTACACCATGAAGCACCATGTTCATGAGCCCTAAAAGCGCTGGGATAGGCTTCTTTTCTTGGCCATAGAAGGTGCATTCCTGCAAGGTCCGACAATCTTGGATGGTTCGTTCATAACGCTCCCTCATCCACTTATAAGATTCGGCTAGAAATCCGCAGGTTCCACAGGCAGGGTCGTAAACCGTCTCGCCGATCTTGGGGTCAACCACCTTCACCATGAAGCGCACCACCGGACGGGGTGTGTAGAACTCGCCTGCCAGACGGTTCTCGCTCCCAAGGCGGCGGAGGAGTTCTTCATATACCTGAGAAACGGTGAAGATGTCGTCCTGACTATGGAAGTCAATGCCATCTATGATGCTAAGGACATCCTTTAGGTTGTAACCCGAGGCGCAGACGATAACATTGCGTTCCGAAAAAACACTACGGATGGTCTCGCGCAATGGGTCGCCACCCAGGCTTTGTAAGAAGGGGATCAACCGACCGTGGACGAACTCAAGCAGGCGACTAGGTTCCCAGTCCTTCGTAGCCCACTCACTCCAGCGGAGGTCTCCTGCCACAATGCGAGTATAGGGACGGCCAGCGATGTGAGCCTGCTTCTCCCATTCATCTTCTTGGGCATCAAGGAAACGCAAGAACAGAAGCCATGACAGGTGCTCGATGTACTCCATAATGCCCGTGCAGTTATTGTCGCGGCGAAGGATATCGCAGGCACGCCAGATCTCGTTGGCAAGGGTTTCTCTCGTTTGAGGTCCGTTCATGGTGCTACCCCCTCAGCATAGATTCGTTCTTGCATTTTTTTCAACGCATGTTGTAGCTCTTTGCAACCACCAAACCACAGGGAAATCTTCGTGGCGCCACCCCAGTCGCGAAATGGGGTGACGCTGAAGATCTCGGGCTCAAGCTGGTCAATCCCGCCAATCCGATACTTTTCCAAAAGTTCAAGAAGAACCTTTCTGGCATTATCATCGTAACAGTTCAGGAATGATTGTTCCCGGTTTCGGAAAGCAGTAGCTCGTTCACTTCGAGTGCGGATGGGGTGGTCCAAAAAGGCGATATGACACAGGAGGTCAAAGGCGTCAGCCTCGGGTTTGCCAAGCACCTCAGCAAGTATTTCAGGATGAATACTAGAGCGACGCAAATCTTCCAGAAAAGCCCGCCGACTGCGGCTGTCCACCCAAATCTTGCGTAGCGTCTCACGGCTTTCAGCCGCCTGTATGATGCGATTTCTAGTGTAGTCCATGTACTGTTCTAAAGTCAGTTGCTCACCAGTTGCCTCGATTAGGAAGGTGGCTTCGTCGGCAATGGTGACCTCAAGTCCCTCAACTCGGATTTTGCCGGTCTTAGCCTTTTCAGGCTTTAGCAGGACATTCACCCAGATGGTTTCATCAGCCACTGTGTTCACGCGAAGGGTGCGACCGACAAAGCCACTAGCGTCCACTATCAGCTGCAAGGGTCCTGCGGGGAGATGTTCAAAACGAAAACGACCGTACATGTCGGTCAAGATTGGTCCTCGCTGGCTGTTTGGACCAGTACGCACGCTAACCCGCGCACCCACGATGAGTTGCGAAGTATCGGCGTGATAGACCGTGCCTTCGAGCACGGCTGTCTGGGGTCCAGAAATAGGTTCGACCAGTCGCACGGGGGGGCGGTCCCATTCGTCAAACAGGCGTGTTGCTCCAGTATAGTCAATTATACGGAACCAGTACTTGTTGGTTGCAGGGTCAAGGCGGCTCCCGCGGCCAATGATCTGCTTGAAGAGAATCGGAGAAGAAACGGTCTTCATAAACACAATGTTTTTGCAGGATGGCACATCCACCCCTGTCGAGAGTAGCTCCGCTGTTGTAGCAACCACTGGCACTGTCTTGTCCGAGTCGGCAAAAGCCTCAAGTGCTCGTCTGCCTTCCTCGCCCTCCTCTGAGATGATGGGCACAGCATAGTTAGAAAAGCCGGTCTCAGGACCGAATTCGTCTTGCAAGAGACGCGCCACGAGCCGAGCATGCTCCATGTCCACGCAAAAGACCATAGTCTTTTCCATGTGCCCAAACCGCCGCATAAGGGTTGCGAGATGCTTGACCATGGCACGAGTCCGGTCTGGGAGCGTTATCTCTCGCTCGAACTGGGGGGTGGTGTAGATTTCCCGAGGCTCGACATCCTTTGGGATAAACACTTCGGCACCTTGTTCCACCGCCTCCTCCAGGCGCAATCCTGAAGCATCGACGGTGGTGCGCACCTGATGCACCTTGTAAGTCGCCAAAAAGCCATCCTCGATGCCTTGTCCCAGACTATACTGGTAAGCGGGCGGACGCCATTTCGCACGCTCAGGATTTTCTGGGTCAATAGCGACTTCTGGTTCCTCGGCACAGAAATAAGCATAGGTGTCCACATTGTCGTCCTGCTTCGGTGTGGCTGTCATCCCAAGATGGATGGCTGATGCGAAGTGGTCTAGTATTTCGCGCCAAGTCCCGAAGCCCGACCGATGGCATTCGTCTATGATTACGAGGTTAAAGAAACTTTGAGGAAACTTCTCGAAAAGCCGATCGCCCGCTTCGTCAGGGGTCCAGAGCGTTTGATAAATCCCGAAGTACAGGTCCAAGGTCAGCCTTGGAGGGTGCCCTTCGATCTTACAGCGTGGCTCACTTGTTCCATCGGCAAATGGGGCAAAAGTATTGTAAGCCTGGTCGCGCAAGACCACGCGGTCGGCAAGGAAGAGAACACGGGCAGGGCGGTCGCGATGCTGCCGCTGGAGCCAGCCGGACCTTATAAGCTTCCAAACAATCTGGAAGGCAACGAAGGTCTTGCCCGTGCCCGTCGCCATAGTGAGGAGCAAGCGCTTTCGACCCCACATGATCCGCTTGATCACTTCACGGATCGCAACCTCCTGGAAGTAGAAAGGGCGCTTGCCACATAGGTTCTCGGGACAGTACGGATAAAGGAGAGGGTTTGAATCCTTACTAGCGAAGTAAGTGGCGGGTGACTCTGCGATCCCATCTGGAGACGATAGAATACCGCTATTTTGGCACCATCGCTCGTATAGCTCCTGGGGCGAAGGAAACTTATCAATACTACGGCTGGAGTTACTAAAGAAATCATATTCAATGATCTCGTTGCCATTGGTAGAGTAGGCGAAATACAAGCCTAGGTCACGGGCATAGCGCTTAGCCTGCTCGAGGCCAGCCTCCGCAGACTCGGATTCAGCTTTGGCCTCGACCACCGCGATAGGGAAAGCATCAGTAAGCCGCAGCAGATAGTCCACCTTCCGTCCTTCCCCCCTTCGCACCTCGTTACCTACGAGGATGATACGTCCAGGTGTGTACTGGCGGTCTCTTTCGTAGTAATGTTCCCGAGTGATTTGCATATCAGTCCAACCAGCAGCCTTGAGTTTGGGATCAATAAGAGTGGCTCGAGTATCAGCTTCGTTTCTCATGGCAGTATGTCCTCCTTGCTAGCCTGACCAAACATCGGCGGGCCTGCAGTTTACCCACCATACCCTTGATCCTCCAGTCTCTTGAGTAATGCCTCTACTGCGGGTCTCAGCAGGGGAGCATCTTGTTGCACTGCATCCCAGACCACATCCAGGTCGACCCTAAAATACCCGGGCACTAGGATATTGCGCATCCCGATAATCTTGTGCCAGGGATTGTCGGGGGCAAGACTTCGGATTTGGTCGGGCAACCTGCGCGCCGCTTCACTGATAATCTGCAAGTGCCAAAGAAACCAAACTTGAAGCAATTCGTCACTGTCGAAGGCACTTCGATCGCGGTCACGGTATCGCTCAATGGCAGCGATCGCATCCAGCATGTCAAGCAGCCGTACCCTAGGGTCTCTCATAGCGGCACCGCCTCTCGAAGCACACGCTCTCGGATAAGAGGCTTGAGACCCCGTTCCGTGACCACATCCACCCTGCACCCCAGAAGCTGCTCCAGATCGTACAGCAAACCTCCCAGGTCAAACAGGGTGCGACCAGGCTCAATCTCGACAAGAAAATCAATATCGCTTTTTTCATCAGCCTCGCCACGAGCGACCGAGCCAAAAACCAGCACATTGTGGGCGCCATACTTGGCGCACACCTTCAAGATTTCCCCCCGTTTCGTCTTCAAAAAGTCCTCAAGCGTCATAACCTAGTTCCTTCAGCATCCATCTTCCACCCCTCAAGCTTCGCTCATGCTGAATAGCGCACGATTTCTACCTCTGCATGACGCTTCACTGCCTCTTCTGCCTGCATGTAAACCTTTTGTGCGACCGCATTGTCAAGGTAATATTCCGCGCAGGTATCGCACACCTCTGCAGGCACGCCTTTCATAAGGACGGTCGTCTCGCCCCTTTGAAGGGTGACCGTCGCCAGGCCTGGGTGCGTTTCTCCAGTCTTGCAAATAACGCATTTCATTTTTACCTCCTACTCCTGAAATCCGCACTCCAAAGTTGCGGGTCCAGGAGCCAGTCATGCAAAAACATACACCAGTATGGCGGTCTAGTGCAACCAAGATTCTCTGGATATGAGGCTATCACTTCACCTTGATTCACAATTCAAACTTCGCGCTCCAACATCCGTTCCAATCCGTGATGTGTAGATTTGACCGCACCACGCTCCATACCTCGGTTCCATCCAGTCCTTTCAGGTTTCCAATCCAAAACTTGCAAAAGGATGAATGTTCGATGTCTTTTTCGTCACCCTCGCCATGCCAGTACTTCCGCTGTTGGAATCTGCGCCTTTGCCATCACTTGTATCTCGTTATTATCGCTTCCCGTATTGCGCAACTAACATCAAAAATATTTCCAGTCCACAATACTGCCATGAACCGAGCCAGGTCCTATGACCTGTGAGCAGTTTATGCCCCTGTATTCCCCTGTAATGTTTTTACCCTCGAGCACGAGGTTGAATATCGCAGCACACATGCAAGGTCCCTGACACGAAGTTCTGATCTGAAGGTGTGCAGGGTTTTCCGCCTCGATTTCCCGCCTTTCGATGCGCCCACTGCCAGAAACAAGGCTATTGTATCCGAGCAGACTGAAATAGAAGCCCACGATAAGCCTCCCGTCCTGACCAACGCACATGCGAAGGTCTTGCCCTTTGGTCTCGCCCTCATCTAGCAAAAGAAATCTTTCAGGTCGGAACATGCCTGGTCTAATCCACACCTTTACCCCAGTATCCAGCGCTGGGTGCTGCCACAGCATCCTTTCGAATGTCACGGTTATCACCATCCTTTCCTTGAAGAAATCATTCTGTCGGTCGGTCTCGTCCGCTGGACAAGTCGAGGAACTCTTGTAAAGGCTTAGGACATTTTCTTTTAGTTCGTAATAGCCTGTGGTTGTGCACTGGTCGTCAACTCCCTTGTACTCAAAACTACCATCCTCTTCAAACCTAATCCTCCCGATACAATCCAGCCATAGCCCGACAAAAGGAGGTTTTTGAGCGCTCGTATCCAAATCAATCAGCCCAGAATCCATTTCTAGCAAGGAAGGATCATTGGAGGTCAAAGAATCCTCGATTTCCGATGACTCCTCGAACAAAACACTTATCTCTTCAGGCTGGACATCCGTAATGTCTGTGCTGTGTTGTCCTTGCGGCTTTGCACCTCCTCCACACCCTAAAGAAACCAGCACCAAAATGATGCTCTTTTTCATGTTGACTTCCGCGCCATTGACCGTAGATAGTATCGCGCAAAAAAACGCTTTTGCAACAACTTCTTGCTAAAAAACTAGTCCAAAGCCCCTAAGTGCTAGACAGACTCACTTCTTTTCAGTGCCCCGCCCTATCAAGACCTGCCTTTTACCTTTGCAATGTGGATGCCCTTTATAACAAAGGCGACAACGGTCAAAAGGCACACAACAATTCCCATTGGCTCGATGTAAGTCTTTGCAAAGACAACCAGTTCAGGTGCAGGCAACGACTTCCCAAGATAGACAAGACCAACAAAGACCGACAACACTAACGATGACACCTTTCCCATGAGAGTAGATTTTACCCTGAATCCCCCGACCCTAACATAAAGAAAGACACCAGCGAACGGCGGGAAAAGGTATCTCAAAAGTGCGGAGAGCATGTAAACGGGGCTTACTATATCGGACGCAAACAAAGCAACAGCCAGACTCGAATGAAAAAGCACATCTGCCACGGGGTCTGCAATCCTGCCAAAATCGCTTTGAAGACGATAGATGCGTGCGAGGTTTCCATCAAGGGTGTCCGAAAGCGCAGCCAATATCAAGACGAAAAAGGTCGCCCTGTCAACCCATAGGTCGCCACCCATGGACATCATGGAAACAAGCAACGGGATGCTCAAAATCCTGAACAAGGTCAACACATTTGGGAAAACGAAGGACTCAAAAGGTTTCTGTGTTGTTTCACATCTGACCAGACCAAGGTGCATATAAGTTACGAACACGACTATGGCATAAGCCACGCCTTCCAAAACGAAAGTGCCAAGACCAAGCCCTCGAGGAAGAGTCCATTCGAACACACCCATCATCCCGAAAATCACGACACCAAGTATCAGCGCCCACCTGACGAAGGAGCTTCTCAAGGAAGGCAGGGAAGACGAACTCTGAAGACGCAATCTGATTTCGTAAGCCAGAAAAGACAACAGAGCCGAGATAGTAAAACCTTTTGACAGAACCTTCTCGTGAAAGTCTTTCAGAAAACCGCTACTGCTTGGCACATTCGAATCCACTAATACACCATAGCACAAAGTAAAAATAGTAGCAAACATTTTGGGAACCAATCAGATTGACGAAAACCCGATGCAGTTCCGACTTTTGTTGTCATGCCACGCTTTGCCCTGAGGTCCACAGGGAAACGAGTTACTATCACAATGCCTGGAAAGAGATTTTCCCTGCATTAGGTCATTTGAACACAAAGCGCAATCTCAAGTGATAACCCCCTTTGGCGTTGGTAAACTTCAACCCCCTTCCTTTTCAGTCCCCTCTTCCGCATCGTGATAAATAAAGGTCTGACCTCTGAAGTTCCGAAGGGTCACCATGTTTCCTTCTCGTTTCACGACATATTCAGGCAAAAGCGGGATCTTTCCACCACCACCTGGGGCGTCAACGACAAGGTATGGCACTGCAAGCCCTGATGTCCAGCCCCGAAGCCCATCCATGATCTCGAGCCCCTTTGCAATACTCGTCCTGAAGTGCCCAAGCCCTTTTTCCATGTCGCACATATAGATGTAATAAGGTTTTACCCTCATCATTAGCAACAGGTGGTTCAGTCTTTTCACGGTCGCAACATCGTCATTCACCCCTTTCAAAAGCACCATCTGATTCCCTATCGGAAAGCCCGCATCGCTAAGCATGGTGCAAGCCTTATAAGCCTCGAGCGTGCATTCTTTGGGATGGTTGAAGTGCGTATTTATGTAAAGGGGCTGGTATTTCTTGAGCCTCTTGCACAAATCCTCGGTTATCCTTTGTGGTAGCGTGCAAGGCACACGGGTACCTAACCTCAATATCTCCACATGAGGGATTGCACGCAACATCTCCAATATCCATTCCACCTTGTCGTCATCGAAGACAAGCGGGTCTCCGCCTGAAACCACAACATCCCTCACCTCTTTGTGCTCCCTTATGTATTCCACTCCAGCCTTTATGTCATCGGGACCTGCAGCGGTATCTAGCCTTGACACCTTCCTTTTTCTTGTGCAGTGCCTGCAATACATCGCACATGTGGGGGAAACATAAAAAAGCACCCTGTCTGGATAGCGATGAGTAATACCCCGCACAGGTCTGTCCCTTTCCTCACCAAGAGAATCCTCCATCTCCCATGGCAATGTGTCAAGTTCGTAAGCCCTCGGGACTGCCTGAAGCCTTATGGGGCAATTTGGGTCTTCAGGGTCAATAAGCGATAAATAATACGGAGGTACTGCAATCCTGAACTTTTGGAACGCCTTCCTTTCTGCCCACTGCCTTTCTATGTCTGTCAAAGGCAAAAACTTCTCAAGCGCCTCGATGGTTGTGACCCTGTTCTTTATCTGCCACTTCCAGTCGTTCCACTTTTCATCTGGCACATCCTCGAACCATCTTCTAGGTGCGGGTTTGAAGTGCGTTTCCACTACAAATCCCTTTCCAGATTCAGGAACTTCTGTCCGTTCAGTCCTCATTTCGGGCACCTCCACTGCGAAAGACACTTTATTATAGTGATTCCAGCAACACTTTTTTTGACCAAAGGTCAAATACTTACTGGCTTGCAGGCTTTTCCTGGACCCTTGTCGCCACGAAGTCGCCAGCAAGGCGATAGCCGTCATCCTCGCCGTTTCCGTCCGTATCGCATTGGAACGGCACATGTATCCCCTCTACAAACTGGGCGAAGTTAGCCCACATGTCGCCGCAGTAATGCTGGCACAAGGTCGCATCGCATAACTGTTCAGGGACATCTTCTTTCCCATCTATTTTCCATTGCTTATAGTTTGGTGCAGGCATCCACGAGCAAATCTGGCACGCAGCGTCATGTGATATACAACCACTGAGATGACCAGAAGTAATCGCTTCACAAGAATCATCCACATGAGCTGTCGCCACCAAACCGACGATTGGAATTATGTTTTGAGGTAAGCCACCAAGCCCTGGCGCACATATCAGGGGATGGTCTTTTGGACCAGAATGGAAAAGCAAAGAAGCAGAGGACTGAGTTTCAAGCGTGCAATCTTTGAAGACGATTGCTGTAAACAGCGAGGTAGAACCTTCGATGAACTGATACCAGCTAGGCACATTGCTGTGAGTGAGGTCCATAACCTTGTCAAAGGTCAAGTCATGCCATGCGCCGCCTGCCTCGAACTGAACCACCATCATGTCACCAACTTGCACCACTTCTCGCAAGCACAAAACAATGTTGAGCCTAAAGTCCTTCACATCCTGCTGCCAGATGTTATTCAGATATGGAGGAAGCCCAGGAGGCTCGCTGGGCTCTGTAACCACCAAATCCGAAAACCTATAGCACGCCCCTTTTTGTAAGCATTTCTGGCAATCAGAAAGTGCAAAAGACGCATCCCCGACTTCCGCAGTGGCTTTATCACCGAGGACATCCTTGGGTGGCGTGCATTCCCCACCGCCCGTGCAGTTAGGACAGTTATAAGGGTATGGCTCGCTTTTCTCGCAAGAAACAAGGACAACCAACAAAATGCTCCCAACTATCCAATTCATCTTTTCTCTCCAAAAGGGTCGGATTTTTAGTTTAGCACAAGATTGGTGACACGAAACAAGAAATTCGAAAAATGCCACCCCAAGCTCGGTCAGAACTTCATCTGTGCTTGGTGCCCAGCCCCGCCAGTTTTTCGAGCGCTTCTCTGACTGCCTTCCGCACGAGCGGATGGTTGTCGTCTAGCGCCTCTTCAAGCAAGTTTAAAGCGCTTTCGCCTCCAATCATTCCAAGGGCGCGTGCAGATGAAGCCCGCACCAGTTCATCATCATCCGTCAAGAGCGCAGTTCCAAGCGCCTCCACTGCCTTTTCGTTGCCTAGCCTGCCCAATGCCATGGCGGCTTTTCTTCTGTGGTGCCTGTCGGTGTCCTCGAGAGCCCTCACAAATGTTTCCACTAGCGTTGAATCTCCTGTGGCCGCCAAGCGATCGATGTCATCCTTGTCGCCCTGAACAATTGCTTGCCATTCTGGTTCGCCAAGCTCGCACAATGCGTCCGCACAAGCCTTCCTAACGAATGGATTGTTGTCTGCTAGCGCCTTCCTGAGTGTCTCGACAGCAGCAAACTCGCCAATTTTCCCAAGAACCTCTGCGCAAGATTTTCGAACATCGGGATTCTGGTCTTCCAAAAGACTTGCCTCAAGCGCTTTCAGGGCATCCCGTGCCCTCAGTTCTCCAAGGCTTATCGCTGCATTCTTGCGCACCAAGGCAACAGGGTCCCTTAGAGCCTTCAGGAGCGGTTCAAGCGCACGGCTGTCGCCCATTTCGCCCAACTTTTTCGCCGCAAGTGCCCGCTCGTCTTCATTTTGGTCTTCCAGCAGAACTTTCACAACATTATCGAGGGTGTCATCCAGCGCACCGAGGGCGTGGGAGGCAATCGGTTGTGTCCACCAGTGTTGCCGAGCGCGACGAAGGTCTTCACTTGCTCCCGAATCACGGAGATTACGAAGCGCCTCTTGAGCAGTCCGACGAACCTTGTCGCTCTTGTCCTCTCTGAGCCTGAGAAGCGCTCGAACCGCTCTGGGGTCACCAAGTTGTCCCAATGCCCAAGCAGCTGACTTTCGGACTTTAGGCGAGGTGTCAGCCAGGGCTTTTACCAATGGCCAAAGCGCTCTAGAATCACCTAGAGTGCCAAGTGCCTTTACTGCTGAACTGCGCGTGGCATCTTCCGAGCCGTAATACCAGTGGAATATGGTATCAACGATGGGTTCTAAACAGCGTAAATCCCCCGAACTGCCTAAGCGCTCAAAATCCTTTCGATCACCTTTTACGATATTGACCCACTTAGTTTCTCCCAAGCGAGCCAGCGCCAACCCAGCCTCCCTGCGCACCAGAGGGCTTACATTTGCCACCCCTAAAAGAAGGGGCTGAACTGCGCGCTCGTCTTTAGAATCGCCTAGTGCTTGCACAACGGGGATATCACGGTCATCGATCGGAAAGTTGAAAACCTCGGACAGTGCGTCTAATGCCCTAGTGTCTTTACATCGTGCGAGCCGCCTAAAATCCTCGTCATCACCTTTCACTAGTTCCCGCCACATGGTTTGCCTTTGCTCGGCAAGGGCGTCCACCACTGCCTTTCTAAAGTCTCTGTCGCGATGAGCCAGAGCCATGACAAGGGCATCACATGCTCTTGGGTCTCCATGTTTGCCAAGACGGGCGATGTCCATATTATCGCCTTTCACGACTTCCTGCCACCTTTCGTCTCCGAGCTTTTTTAGTGCTTTGGCAGCGGAAACACGAAGGAGCTCGCTTCTATTTGCAAGAAGCCTTATGAGTGGTTCCACCGCTTTATCGTCTCCAAGGTCTCCCAACATATTGACGCACACAATACGACAATCTAACCACGAGTGCTTCAGACACCTGAACATCACCTGTTTCCCATGCTGTGGGTCTATGTCAAGAAGAGCCTTTAGAGCATCTTCCGCATCTCGACCGTAACCGAACCGCAATGCCACCTCCAGCGCCGCCATAGCGCTCTTGTCCTTTTTCTTGCCAAGTTCTCTTGCTGCCCATGCACGCCCTTCCACTGACTTCGCCATCAACAGTTCGCAAATAATCTCATCTACAGACATAGCTTCCCCATTCTAACAGCGCTTACAGCACTAGTTAGAATTCTTTTTCGTTGTTTATCCCAGTCCCGACTTTAGACTGCTTGTCTTCGTAAAGCAGTTTCACTGCATGAAAAACTAACTTTGCGATTATGTCCGCCTCGAGGTTCACAAAAGAAGAGGGGCGCAAAAGCCCTAGATTTGTGGACCGCAAGGTCTCGGGGATCACCATGACCTCGAACACGCTTCCAGCCACCTTGTTTATGGTCAGACTCACCCCATTCACAGCAATCGAGCCTTTTGTAACGAGATACGGGACGATTTCATTTTGTGCCCTGACTTTGAGCACCTTCGTTTCCCCTTTGCTTATGACATCCAAAACCGTCCCAACGCAGTCCACATGACCTTGCACGATGTGTCCACCAAGCAAGGACGCAGGTGTCGCTGCTCGCTCAAGGTTCACTTTATAGTTTCTTTGGAAGTTCTTCAGGGTTGTCCTGGAAAGCGTCTCTTCTGAAGCAAATGCCTCGAAATCATTTGCGGAAATCCTTTCCACAGTAAGGCACGCACCGTCAACCGCAATACTTTCGCCTTTTTCCAGTGGTGTCCCAAGAAACCTTGCCTCTATTCGTATCGTTACCCCACCGCTTCGCCTTGTCACATCAAGAACCCTGCCCATGGTCTGAATAAGTCCTGTAAACATGGCTATAAGCCCTTTTTCAAAGTCAGCAAGACATCTTCGCCCACCTTTTTGAGCGCTTCAATCCTAAATCTCTTTGCCTCGCATAGCGCCCGAACCCCAAGGTCTTCCACCATCGGGATCGCCTTAGGGTCACCAAGAAGTTTAGGGGCAACGAAAAGGACGAGTCTATCCACCATATCTTCTTGTATCAGAGAGGCGGCTAGTTTTGCACCCCCTTCTGCCAAAACATAAACGAGTCCCTTGCTTCCCATAGACCTTAGCAACTCTTTTACATCCACGCGCCCATCCTTTTCCTTGATAAGCCAGACTTCGAAGCCAAGGGTTTGAAGCGCTTCTACCCGCTCTTTTCTTGCCCCTTCCCCACAAGCGACCACAACCTTTCCCCTATCCATTGTGCGCAAAAGATTCGTTTTTTCTGAAATTTCGATGCTGGCGTTTGAACTTACGACAACCCGCACAGGTGTTTTCAAAGAAGTCCTATTTGTTGCTGGCAAAAGCGTTGGGTTGTCCGCCTCGAATGTCCCCGCACCCACCATAACGCAGTCCGACAGCGCCCTCATCCTGTGCACGATTTGCCTTGACTTTTCGCCGCTTATCCACCTTGAAGCCATTTGCCTGTCCGCAATCTTCCCGTCCAGTGTGATGGCAAGTTTCAAAGTAACAAAAGGAAACCCCGTTGTAATCCACTTGAAAAATCCTTCATTCAGTTTCACCGCCTCCTGCTCAAGGACTCCAACAGTAACCTCGAGTCCCGCTTCTCTAAGCCTCTCGATCCCACGCCCTGAAACGATGGGGTTTCTATCCACCGTCCCCACTATGACCCGTTTCACCCCCGCTCGAACGATGGCATCGGTACACGGCGGGGTGTTCCCATAGTGGCAACAGGGTTCAAGGTTTACATATAACTCCATGTGCTTTGCCTGAAACCCCACCTTCCTAAGCGCCTCGACCTCTGCGTGGGCAAGTCCATAGCCCCTGTGAAACCCTGTGGCAACAACCTCCCCCGACTTCACAAGCACAGCGCCTACCATCGGATTCGGGCTTACCCTGCCTGCACCAAGTCTTGCCAGACGCAAGGCTATCTTCATGAACCTTTCGTCGGAAGACTTTTCCGTTCTCATCGCCTTTTGCGTGCCCTCGAGGAGCGCATCAAATCTTTGATCTCTTTTATTGCCTCGTCAAATGCGTCTATGTCTGTAAAGCGACGATAAACACTTGCAAACCTTACATAAGCAACTGGGTTTCTACCCTTCAAGAACGCCATCACCTGTTCCCCGATCCACCGTGACTCCACCTCTCGCATCATCTCGTCCTGAATGCGTGCCAACAGACCGTCAACGAATCGCTCGAGTTCCTCTTCCCTTATGTCCGTCTTTTCGCAAGCCCTTATCATGCCTTCAAGCACCTTTGAACGCCTGAACTCCTCCCTCCTCCCGTCCTTTTTTATCACCAGAGGCATGAACTCCTCGACACGCTCGTAAGTCGTGAACCTCTTCTGGCACGATGCGCACTCCCGTCTGCGCCTTATTGCAGAACCGTCAGGCGATACCCTCGAATCAACAACCTTGCTTTCTGGAGTCCCGCAAAAAGGGCATTTCATCTTTTGACCCGCCTAGCCCCGCCATCATGCAAGCCTTTTTCCATCTCGCTTATCTGTCTTAGCCTCTCAAGATGCCTTTTATGCTTGCGCTGGAACCGTGCCTTCATAAAGGCATCCACAATCTCTTTTGCGAACTCGGGGGCTATAAGTCTTGCGCCAATCGTGATGATGTTTGCGTTATTGTGTTCTTTCGCAAGGCGGGCGGTAAAGCAATCGTGGACGCATGCTGCCCTTATGCCCTTGACCTTGTTCGCAGCGATGCTCATACCTATGCCAGTTCCGCATAAAAGGATACCAAAAGAAAACTCCCCCCTTGCCACTGCCTCTGCCACTGCCTTGGCAAACAAGGGATAGTCGCAACTCACATGGGGGTCGTTTGTCCCGAAGTCTGTGACCTCATGCCCTTTTTCTTGAAGAAAGGCTACTAGCGCTGACTTCAGGGCAACACCAGCGTGGTCGCACCCGATCGCAATCTTCATCAGGTCTCGGATGTTGGAACAGAAACCACGATTCGGTCTTTATAAAACCCGCAGTGCGGGCAAGCCCTGTGGGGCAATCTTGGCTCGCCACATCTTGAGCACACGACCAAAGACATAAGGCGCACACGGTCATGATGTGCCCGCCTAGAATCGCGCCTTGCCTTGCTTGTCTTTTTCTTTGGAACAGCCATATTTCACCTCGCCTTCTTTCCTTTCGATATATGGATAACAACGCCCTGAGGCTCGACCTTGCAGTTGCATTGCCCCAAGTTCAAGTCCTGACCGCATATCTGGCACAAGCCTTTGCAGTCTTCTTTGCACAGTGGAAACCACGGGAGTGACAGCACGAACTCCTCTGCAACGATGGGTTCGACCTCGATGTGGTGCCCATCGAATGTGTCGAACTCGGTGTCCTCGGTAAGTTCGAGGTCCTTACTGAGCCCCTGCGCTGTTGCCCTATGCATAAGAACATGGGCAAAACCATGGTTCACCGTATAAGCAACTTCCTTCAAGCACCTACTGCACCTGAATGCAAGATTTCCCGAGATGTTGCCAGACACCAGGACATTGGTGGCTTTGCGTGAAAGAGCAATGTGGAGGTGTAAAGGCAAACCGACGCCCAAAAACTGCGGGCTTAGGAGGGGCTCGAACCAGCTGGCATCGAGCTCCTGATCCATCTCGACCCCACCTGACGGGATGTCTTCTAATAGGAAGCTAAGCATTTCAAAGCCCCCAAGAACTCAAAACGCTCTGAACTATAAAAGGTTTTTCTGGAATAGTCAAGACTTGCAACACCAACGGCGCTCTGATATATTTCGTCTCGCGGTAGCTTATACGACTGACTGGCTCTTGCTCAAACCCCTACTGCGGGAAGATAGCTTTGGTGTAAGATCATAAGCAGAAGGGGAATGTCTGGCAAGTGGGGTGAGGGAGGGGCGGAGGAGGATGAGGCAAGCCATAAGAACCGAAATCGTCTAGCGGCGATTTTGCGATATTTACAACGGCAAGCAGACGCCGAACCAGCATTGCCCGCCTTGACAGGGCAAGCCGTTTTGAACTTTGGTGTAAGTGCAACCTGTCCTTGTGTCGCACGCATCAAGGGTGCAATCGTTAGCATCGTCGCACGATAGGGCAGTGCCCGCGCAATTCCGCTGGTAAGTGCACCTATCAGGGGCGGTGCAGGCGTTCGAGTCTGTGCAAAAAACCTGAGTCACATTTGAGGGAGGCGGATACCAGCATTGACCCTCTCTGCACTGGTCGTTTGTGCATGGATTTCCATCGTAACACCTTCTAGCGCCGTTCTGGCCATATCCACAACCATTGCTCCAGTCGCTACAAACACCAGAGATGCAAGTCCAGTAGTTCGGGAGTGACCCGCCACAGATTCGGAGGGCTGATGTGACTGGCGAATAGACACAACCGATCTGTGGATAGCAACTTTCGTCCGTGCAAGGATTCCCGTCATCGCAGTTCACAGGAGACCCTTGACACTGCCCTCCTCGGCAGGTGTCGTTTTCTGTGCAATAGTTGCCATCGTTGCAGGGCAAGGTGTTGTTTGTATGCAAGCACCCCTTTGTCCTGTCGCATGTATCTGTGGTGCAGATGTTGTTGTCGTCGCAGTTTACAGGCTCGCCAACGCAGACCCCAGCCTTGCAAACATCGTTCTGTGTGCAGGCATTGTTGTCGCTACACAGAACCCCATCAAGTGGCACATTGATACAGCCATGTTGTGGGTCGCAAGAGTCCTGTGTGCATGGATTCTTGTCATCGCAGTTCAAAGGATTTATGTGCTTGCACTGCCCGTTGTCGCAAACATCTTCACCGTTACAGAGGTCGCCATCGTCGCAGGAGGTCCCTGTAAGCGGATCGTGCTTACAGCCCACGAACTGCTCGCAGTAGTCCCTTGTGCATACATTGTTATCATCGCACGGGTCTATGTCCGAGCCAACGCACTGCCCTTGTTGGCAGGTATCTATCCTTGTGCACGGGTCATTGTCCGAGCATCCAGTCCCGTCTGGAAGCGCTGTATGCACGCACTGTCCTGTGACAGGGTCGCATGTATCGCTTGTGCAAGAGTTGTTATCATCGCACAAGACAATAGTGCCTGTGCACTTCCCGCTGATGCATTTATCGTTCTCGGTGCATGGGTTATTGTCATTACAAGCAGTTCCATCAGGAAGCAAGCGGTGCAGGCATTCTCCAGTTTGCTCGTTGCAATAGTCTTCAGTGCAATCGTTGTTGTCAGAACAATCTTTTGGAGTCCCTCCCACACAAGCCCCGCTTACGCAATGGTCTTGCAAGGTGCAGGGATTTTTGTCATCACATGGCAAGGTGTCGTCAGGCACATAGTAACAGCCTTGTGCAGTGTTATCGCAAAGGTCTCTGGTGCATGGATTGTTATCATCGCAGACAAGCCCTTCACCGACGCACTTTCCCTGTGTGCACCTGTCATTCACTGTGCATGCATTTTGGTCGTCGCACAAAGTCCCGTCGGGTGCCCACAAATACACACAGCCTACTTTCGGGTCGCAAGAATCAATGGTGCACACATTGTTATCGTTACAATCCCTTGGAGTGCCAGGCTGGCATTTCCCCTCAGAACACATGTCCTGAACCGTGCACATGTCGCCATCTTCACAACTCACCTGATTGTTTAGATGATAGCATCCTGTTAGTGGGTCGCAAAGGTCATCCGTGCATACATTTCCATCGTCGCAGTCAACCAAAGCCCCTCCGACGCATCTTCCACCAACACAAGTGTCACCGAGTGTGCAAACATTGTTGTCATCACACGGATTCGTGTTTGGCACATATACACATCCCCGCTTAGGGTCACAAAAATCATCCGTGCACACATTCAAGTCATCGCAAACAACAGGTGCGCCAGGCACGCACTGCCCCATCGAGCAAGTATCCCCTGTCGTGCAGGCATTCCCATCGTCACAGGGTGCATTGTTGAAGTTGTGATAACAACCAGTAGTAGGGTCGCAAAGGTCATCTGTGCATGGGTTCTGGTCGTCGCAGTTTGCTAAAATCGTGCCAAAACATCTTCCACCAGAACACCTATCCCCCAGAGTGCAGGCATTTCCGTCATCGCAAGAGAGCGAGTTGTATTTGTAAACGCACCCAATTGCTGGCAGACAAAAATCGTCCGTGCACAGGTTATGGTCATCGCAGTCAATCTGACCAATGCCCACACACTGCCCTTGCCTGCACTCGCTTTGAGGTGTGCACATGTCTTTGTCGTCGCAGGGCGTGCCATCTTCTGCATAAACAGGTTCGCACTTGCCAGTATCAGGGTTACAAACAGTCTTGGAACATTCGTTGTCTTGAGATGTGTCGCACACGACTATCGTCCTTTTATCAAGCACGCATAGTCCACCCACGCAGATCAGATAGCCGTTACACAAATCGTTGTCATCGAACTTGCGACAGTCCTCGTCACTTGCGCAAACACAGTCAGGGTCACGCTCTCCAACGCATGTTCCATCCTTGCACTGGTCGTTATAAGTGCATGGGTCGTGGTCATCGCATTGCGCCGTGTTGGGCGTGTTTACACAGCCCTTTCCTGGGTCGCAAGAGTCATCTGTGCAGACCTCATGGTCGTCGCACGAGATCTCAACGGCGCCAAGGCACTTTCCATTGACACACCTATCATCCCCCGTGCAGGCGTTATTGTCGTCGCATGGCGTTCCATCGCTTGCAAATTCAGTAACGCACTCCCCTGTTTTCTTGTCGCAATGGCTCAAGACACAAGGTGGATTTGCAAGAGGGATGCAATCTTCGTCACCTGTGCACCGCGGCGGTATTGCTGTATCCTCCCCCCCTACTGCAGTATCTATCTGTCCTTCGAACATCTCTATATCCGCTATATCCTGAGCAATTTCCCCTGAAGGCAGGTCATCGGAAAAAGCCGTGACATCTGTGGGAACTAAAGTCGGCGTGCCAGAAGAGGGACAACCCACGAACCAAAAAGAGATTACCATTGCCATTGCATAGGCTATCTGCGTGGTCTTCATACCTAACCTCCTCACAAACCGCTTTAAATATTAGGTTTTTTTGCAATCGAATTCAAAAAGCAATTGCCGTGCAAGGAAAAGAACATGTTCGCTTTGTGCCTTGCCCAAATGCGCTTTGTTGAAAAAGATCGTTTACTGCACAGAGTCGCCTTCTGAGCCTTTTGACTGCCCTTCAGGTGATGATGCCTGAGCACCTACCGCATCCCTTAGTTCCTCCAAAACAGGGGTCTTTTCTATTCCTTCCTTGAAGCGCTCGAGGACAATCATGGCAAAATCCCTCGCCCGCTCATGACCGCTTGCTAGAAGCGCAAGTCCTGCGTGTCCTGCCACATTGGGGTCGTCTGGAAAAAGCCTCAAAAGATTTCCATAGACCTTCTGGGCATCCTCAGCAAACTTCCCTTCGCTAAGCCATTTATCGAGGGTTTGGAAATCCTGCGGTGTTTTCAGCTCTATCTTTTTCAAAGGAACAAAAGGCTTTTCCTGCCCACTCTGTGCCTCAACCACGATCCTGTCTCGCATTCGCTCGCTGCAGGCAAGTCCCGAGAATGCGAACACAAAGCCAATGCAAACCAAAAGTCTCTCTTCAATCATAGCCATCTCCCCAGACGCTCGCACCTTGCTTCCCGTTCCCGTTTATCTAAACTCTCCAAAGCCTCGTGCGCCGCAATGCATAGCGGCACTCTGCTTACTGGCTCAACAAAGTTATCACATACTTCAAGAAGTGGCATGATCACAAATAGTCTATACCTCCACGAAGGATGCGGGATGACAAGACCTTCCTTTGCCACTACGAGCGACCCATAGAAAAGGATGTCAATGTCTATGGGTCTTGGGTCATGACCGCTCCCCTGCCTGCCTAGCATCTTTTCAATCTTCTTTCCAAACGCCAACAAGTCCTCGGGTGACAACGATGTTACACCTCGCACGCACGCATTATAGAAATCGCCACCTGCGCAATCCACAGGCGAGGTCAAATACACCGAGGAAACTTTTGTTATTGCGACCCCCCCTGAACTTTCAAGGAGACTCAGGGCAGTCTTCAAGTTATGTCGCCTATCCCCAACATTGGAACCCAAACCCAAGATTATGTCTTCCATGATTCAAAATCCTTTGACACCAGAGTTTGCGCCAAATAAAATCAGCGACGCACTTCAGGCAAAGGATAGCCTGAAGATTATATTTGTCAAACCGAGGAGGTGAAAAGTGCTGTCAGAAGGAAAGAACTACAAGGTAAAAGACATTTCTCTTGCGCCTGCGGGGGAACTACAGATCGAATGGGCGGAACAGAGGATGCCTGTCTTGATGGCTCTAAGGAAGCGATACTCGGAAACGAAGCCCTTATCTGGCATGAGGATTGCCGGTTGCCTGCATGTGACAAAGGAAACAGCGGTTCTTGTGAGGACGCTTGTGGCGTGCGGTGCAGAGGTTTCGTGGTCAGGGTGTAATCCACTTTCCACAAAAGACGAAATAGCTGCGGCTCTTGCCGCTTCTGGTGTCTCGATATATGCATGGAGGGGACTAAGTGTCGAAGAGTTCTATTGGTGCATCGAAAAGACGCTCGAGATCAAGCCAACCTTGACGCTTGACGATGGGGCAGATTTGATTTTTACTTTGCACAGCAAGCATAAGGACTTGTGTGCTAATGTGCTTGGCGGGACAGAAGAAACAACAACAGGGGTTCACAGGCTTAGGGCTATGGCTAAGGATGGAGCGCTCAGATATCCCATCATAGCAGTGAACGACGCCGAGACGAAGTGGGATTTCGATAATGTCTATGGCACTGGTCAGTCAACTATTGATGGCATCCTCCGCTCCACGAACATCCTGATTGCGGGCAAGACATTCGTAGTTGCTGGATATGGTCATTGCGGAAAAGGGGTTGCGATGCGGGCAAGAGGCATGGGGGCAAAGGTCATAGTCACGGAAGTTGACCCGATCGCTGCATTGAAGGCGACACTTGATGGATTTAGCGTGCTTCCAATGGATGAAGCAGCGAAGGTAGGCGATGTGTTTGTTACAGCCACAGGGATGAAGGATGTGATTGTGCAGAGGCACTTCGAGCGGATGAAGGACGGGGCAATCGTCTGCAATACAGGTCATTATGACTGCGAGGTGAACCTGAAAGACCTGCAGGCACTTGCGACCGAAAGGAAAGAGATAAGACCAAACTGCGAAAAGTTCGTGCTAAAGGACGGCAAGACGATATTCGTGCTTGCAAAGGGGAGGCTTGTAAACCTGGCCGGCGCTGAAGGTCACCCATCCGAAGTGATGGACATGTCTTTTGCCAACCAGTTTCTAAGCCTTGTCCGTCTTGCAAGGGAAGGAAAGAATATGAAGCCTAATGTCTATGACATCCCAGCGGAACAGGACAGGGAGATTGCACAGCTCAAACTAGAAACTATGGGGATAAAGATTGACACCCTTACCGATGAACAGTTGCGCTATAGGGAAGATTATTCTGCAGGTACATAACCTTGTCGGGCAGTTTTTTGTCAGGCGACTTTGCAGATGGGGCAAACTGAGGTCGCTATTGACTTTGATATGATATTGAAAGACTATCTGATGGCGCTTTTGTCACAGGTGGAGTGAAAGATGGCTCAAAACATAACTCCAAGGGCGCAGGACTATTCGAAATGGTACCACGATGTCATCGAGGCTGCAGAGTTAGCCTCATATTCGCCTGTCAGAGGCTGCATGGTGATAAGACCAAATGGCTATGCGATCTGGGAGGCGATTCAAAGTTACTTAGACAAACGGTTCAAAGAGCTTGGGCACAAGAACGCCTACTTTCCCCTCTTTATCCCCGAGTCTTTTTTGCGCAAAGAGGCTCAGCATGTCGAAGGTTTTGCACCTGAATGTGCCGTTGTGACTCATGGGGGGGGCGAGAAACTAGAGGAACCTCTGGTCGTGCGCCCCACGAGTGAAACGATAATCGGTCACATGTATTCAGAATGGGTGCGGTCATGGCGAGACCTCCCGATCTTGATAAATCAGTGGGCAAATGTCGTCCGGTGGGAACTTAGAACAAGGCTTTTCTTGCGCACTAGCGAGTTTTTGTGGCAAGAAGGACACACCGCCCACGAGACAGAAGAAGAGGCAATGGAGGAGACGCTTAGAATACTCGACCTATACAAGGAGTTCGCCCAAGACTTTCTTGCCATCCCTGTGCTTGCAGGAGAAAAGACGGAAAGTGAGAGGTTTCCAGGTGCTGTGCACACATATTCTATCGAGGGCATGATGACGGATGGAAAGGCTTTGCAGATGGGGACATCCCACATGCTTGGTCAAAACTTTGCCCGTGCCTTTCAGATAAGGTTCGAGGGCAAAGATAGACAACTTCATTACGCATGGACAACCTCGTGGGGGGTGTCAACAAGGCTGATAGGAGCGCTCGTCATGGTGCATAGCGATGACGACGGGCTTTGTTTACCTTGGCGTGTTGCGCCAGTGAAGGTTGCGATAGTCCCTATTTACAAGACCGAAGAAGAGAAGACAAAGGTCACCGAGTTTTCCATCCAGATACTTGAAAACATCTGTGGAAAGTCGGAGGTGGAGCGTGCAAGAAGACTAGCCGAGCGGACACAAATTCTGGAGTGTTTCTGGGACGAGGAAAGACGCCAAAAAGTGATTTTGGACTTGCGCGAAAATATGAGGCCAGGCGAGAAGTTCTTTTACTGGGAGCAGAGAGGAGTTCCGTTGCATCTCGAGATAGGACCTCGGGATGTGGCGCAGAATCAGGTGATAGTGAAGGACAGGCTCACTCGCAAGAAGGAAGCAGTGTTGTGCAGTGCTTTGTCTCGCGATGAAATAGAGAGCAGAGGCGAACGACTTACAAAGGCGCTGTTCGAAAGGGCTTTGAAGTTCAGGGATGAACACATGGTCAGGGTCGAAAGCTACGACGAGTTGAAGAAAGTTCTCCTTGCAAAACATGGTTTTGTCGTGTGTAACTTCAAGCCATCTCGTGAAGTAGAGGCGAAAATCAAGGAAGAGACAAAGGCAACTGTGAGGGTGATTCTGGGCGATGCAAGTGATAAAAAATGCATAGTCACAGGGGAAAAAGGTGCGAAAGAAGTAGTTTTTGCAATAGCCTATTAGTTTTTGAAGGTGTAAGATGGACATAATCTTGAACGGCGCTATGGGGAAGATGGGTCGGATGGTGATGGATGCCTGCAAGGTGAAGGGCGACAGGGTAGTCGCAATCATTGAAAGAAAGGGGCATCCGCAAATCTTGAGCATGGTTGAGACCCACTGGGGGTCGCTAAAACTGCTCGACGACGCAAAAGATGTGCAAGTTCATGCGGATGTGGGCATAGACTTTTCTTCTCCAGATGGTGCTGTGGAGTTTTGCGAGGCGATGGCATCCCATGGGATCCCAGTTGTAAGTGGCACCACAGGTCTTTCAAAATCACACTTCGAAAGGATGATGCTGGCTTCCCAAAAAGTGGCGATTCTGTGGACACCGAACGCAAGTTTTGGCGTTTTTTGCCTGCGAGAGGTTGTATCACTTCTGGCTACCATACTGCCTGCGGACTATGACTGTGAAATCGTCGAGGTGCATCACAGGCACAAAAAGGATGCCCCGTCAGGGACTGCCATGATGCTAGCCGAGGTAGTCGCAAACGCGAGGGGTGTAAAAGTTCGCACGGGCAGGAACGAAAAGATGGACCAAAGGGGAGGCGATGTGTTCGTCCACGCACTCAGGGGGGGCGAGGTCGTTGGCGAACACACCGTGCATTTTCTTGGTGAAACAGACTCCATAGAAGTGAAGCACACAGCCCTCTCAAGGCAGGCATTTGCCATTGGTGCTCTAGAACTTGCACGCAAGATTGTCCAGAAGCCTGCAGGGTTTTATACTATAAAGGACTTATTTCCAGGAATAGTTCGCTAATGCAATCTCCAGCCCGCAAGATAACCCTGGTCGGGATGTTCATAAACATGTCGCTGGTGCTGGGTAAGGTTACATCTGGCATTCTTTGCAAGAGCCAAACCATATTAGCAGATGGGTTGCACAGTGCGTCAGATTTTGCGACCGACTTGCTTGTCCTTTGGGGTCTCAAGTTTTCTTCCACTCCAGCAGACAGTGACCATCACTTTGGTCACATGAGATACAGCACGGTCGTGGCGTTGTTTTTGGGTATCTTGTTATTTCTTGCAGGTCTGTGGATTGTCGTGGAGGCTGTGTTGACCGTATCCGAGACGCATTCCGAGATAAAGCCCTTCTGGCCATTTTTCTTTGCGCTTCTTTCTATTTTGTCGAAAGAGTGGCTATATCGGGCGACAAAGCGGGTAGGTGAAGCCATAAAAGACCCGTCTCTTGTTGCAAACGCCTGGCACCACAGATCAGACGCCCTTTCTTCGATGGGCGCTGCGATAGGGCTTTTAGTCGTCATGGTCGGCGGGGATGATTTCGGATTTGTGGACCATGTGGCTGCAGGTCTGATCGGGGCATATCTTTGCTACATCGCAGGCGGGATCGTTCGCACGAATGCAAAGGAGCTGCTGGACGAAGCCCCAGATTCCAAAACCATCGAAAAGATCGAAGAAGTAGTCAGGACAACCAGTGGAGTAAAGGGGTTTCATTCGCTCAGGGCACGAAAGATGGGGGGTAAGGTTTCGATGGATGTGCATGTGCTGATAGACCCTGAGATGAGCATGAAGGACGGTCACGAGGTTGCAAATCGGGTCGAGGCTCGCATCAAGAATGCAGACCTCGATGTCCTGCATGTTGTCGTCCATCTTGAGCCAGCAGACCATACCGAATGACAAGATTGAATCTCAAAGGCTTGGGGCTCGGGGTGGAACTTTTACCTTCCTCTAGCCACTCGCACCTTTCACTTCTTTTGGCATAACGCAAATCTACAGGAAGTGCTAAAGTTTTATGGTTTTTTGGGCACATTGAACATGCGTGTCCTTGTTACAGGAGGCGCTGGTTTTCTAGGAAGCCATTTAGTCGAGGCACTCGTGGAAGCCTCGCATCAGGTGAGGGTGTTGCTTAGGTTTGGCGAAGACCCGAGGAACATAAAACACCTCGATGTCGAGATGGTTTTCGGGGATGTGTGTGTCCCGATGTCTTTAAAGCAAGCGCTTAGAAACTGCGATGTCGTGTATCATCTGGCAGCAGTGGTAAAGGATTTTGGACCAAAAGCCGAGTTTCTAAGGGTAAACTTCGAAGGGACAAAGGCACTTCTTAGAGAGGCGTGTAATAGCTCTTGCAGAAGATTCGTCTTTATGAGCTCCCTTGCTGTGCACAGGGCAAGCCGCCCGATAGCTCAGGGAGATGAAGACACCCAGAGGGACAACTATGCGATGCCTTATGCGCTTTCCAAGATCCTCGCGGAAGACGCAGTGATGGAGGCGCATCAAAAAAGGATGATAGAGGGTGTCATCGTTAGACCGGCGCTGTTTCCATATGGCGAAAGGGACAGAACATCGTTCTTGCCTTTGGTGAAAAACCTTTCCCGATACTACCATGTCGCTTCTGGCGATGCGACATTTTGCACGGTCTATGCAAAAAACCTTGCTCATGGTCTTGTCTTGTGTGGAGAACGGGAAGAAGCATCAGGGCACACTTTTATAATCACAGACGATGTCAAAGTGACATGGAAACAGTTTATCGCCAAGGTGTGCGAAGGGATGGGAATCAAGCCCATTACTAGGTCTGTGCCTCGCTCGATTGCTTGTTTGCTTGCACTTTTGAACGAGGGCTTCGCACTCATGACGAACAAAGAACCTTTGATCACTAGATACAGGGTGGCGATAGCGTCGAACGATTTCTGGTTTTCGTGCGATAAGGCGAAGAAGATTCTGGGATATACCCCGATTTTTAGCCTTGATGATGGTCTAAAAAGGACTATTGACTGGGCAAGAGCCGAGTTGAAGGGTGGCGGTTAGATTTGATCTGTCTGACCTTGGGAGGTCGAACCATGAATGAGTTATGCAAAATGTCAGGCTTGAAGCTTGCAGAAATGATTGTGAAGCGTGAAGTGTCATCGTTAGAGGTTGTCGAAGCCCACATCGCGAGAATCAGTGAAGTAAATCCAAAGATAAACGCAGTCGTAGAAGACCGCTTTGCACTTGCGCGAGCGGAGGCTCGTAATGCGGACCGCCTTGTTAGGAAAACACACCCAACAAACCTGCCTCCCTACACAGGTGTGCCTTTTACTGTGAAAGAGGCGATCGCATTGAAAGGAATGCCTTTCACCTCTGGGGTAGTAGCAAGACGGGGGGTATATGCGAAAGAGGATGCACCTGTGGTTAGAAGGCTCAGGGAGGCAGGCGCGATACCGCTTGGCTCAACCAACTGTTCAGAACTTTGCATGTGGATGGAATCGCACAACAAGGTTTACGGACGAACTAAAAACCCTTACGACCCATCCAGAATTTCAGGGGGTAGCTCAGGAGGTGAGGGGGCGATTATCGGGGCAGGCGGTTCTCCGTTTGGGCTTGGCGCAGATTTTGGGGGTTCCATAAGGATGCCCGCATTTTTCAATGGCATATTTGGGCACAAACCAACGCCTGGTCTTGTCCCAAATACTTTGAACTATCCCATCGCAGATGGGGACTCTGCTACGATGATGGTCACTGGACCCTTGTGCAGGAAAGCGGAAGATTTGTGGCAGGTGCTGAGGATCATCTCTGGACCTGACGGAAAAGATGAAAACTGCGTTAGGACCCTGCGTGGTGACCCAAACCATGTTGATTTCAAGAAACTCAAGGTCTTTGTGATAGAGACGAACCATATCTTCGAGCCAACTGCTGAAATGAAGAAGGCGCTTTGGGACGCGGCGGAGCATTTAGGCGTCCTTGGCGCGCAAGTCGAGGCATTCGACTGCAAGGAGTTTGTAAATACAGGCTTTATGTGGATAGCCGCTGTGTCAGCAGGGTCGAAGACCACATATAGCATGCTTATGGGTCAGGGCAAGGAGATAAATCTTCTTGTAGAAAGTGTGAAGTTCTTCTTGGGGCTTAGTCCATATACACTGCCTTCACTCGGGCTCGCCTTGATGGAACGAGCAGGTAAAGGTGCAGATGGATGGAAACAAAAGTGGGTCGAAAAGGGCAGGACACTAAGGGAAGAGCTCACCAAGAAACTAGGCGATGACGGCATTATCTTGTTCCCCCCATATCCTGAAACTGCCCCTTTGCACAACATGCCGATAGTGCCTCCTTTCAAATGGCTATACACGGCGATCTTCAATGTGCTAAGATTTCCTGCGACCGCTGTTCCGATGGGGCTTTCGGAACAGGGGTTGCCTTTGGGCGTTCAGGTGGCTGCATCCACAGGGAATGACCACCTATGTATTGCTGTGGCGCAAGAGCTAGAAAGAAGGTTCGGTGGCTGGGTGCCGCCACCGTTTTAGGGATTTTCTATGTTGTTGTCCTTGCTTCACAAATGTGCAAGGGCGACGAAAGGGGGAAAGAGATGAAGATAATGCTCGAGAAACCGTCATTCTACGGCAAAAAAAGCGTCGAGGAGGCGCTATTGCAGAGGCGGAGTGTCCGAGATTTCAAAGATGAACCTCTGACGCTAATGGATGTATCGCAACTCTTGTGGGCTGCACAGGGGAAGGTGGGCGAGTTCAGGACTGTCCCGTCCGCTGGCGCGCTCTATCCGCTCGAAGTTTATCTTGTGGCTAGAAAAGTGGTAGGGCTTTCTGCTGGCGTCTATCATTACGAGGTTCAGGAGCACGCACTGAAACCAGTGATTGGCAAGGATGTGTCTGGAGCACTCGCCTCTGCTGCCCTCTGGCAAAACTTTATCGCTCAAGCACCAGCAAACATTGTGATCGCAGGGTATTACGAGCGATGCGCAAAAAAATACGGGCAAAGGGCAAAAAGATATGTGGACATGGAAAGCGGGATGGCAGTTCAGAATGTGCTCCTTCAAGCAACGGCGCTCGGGCTTGGGGGGGTAGTTGTGGGGGCATTTGATGATATGCAAGTTCAAAAAATCCTTGGCATTTCCCCGAAAGAAGTGCCCCTTGCCATAATCCCTGTTGGTAGGGGCTCGAAGTAGATGCTGCATAGGCTTCGATCCACTGGTTCATACATTTTTTCTCGCGCTCTTATCCAGTGTCCGCTGTCATTAAGACAGCCTCTTTTCACGCCTTTTCCTGGCTGGATACATGCGGGCGTCCTAAGTTTTTTGAGCCTCTTGTGTTTGGTGGGCATGCAGGTGGACGCAAAAGAAAAAGCGGCAACTGGTTTCTTGGGTGTTTCATCCGTTAGCAAATATGTGTCCTTCAAAAAAGTCTTGCCCTTCGAGTTTGTCTATCCTTCAACCAAGCCATCAGAACTTCCCGAACTCGACCGTGTTGTCATGTTTGCTTGTCGCAACGAGTTCGAGCCTGCCACCTTTGCCGTCCAAAGCAGTCGTGACTTTAGCAATGTAACGGTAGAAGTGAGTGACCTAAAAACAAAAGAAGGGGCGCTCTTTTCAAAGGAAAGCGTCAAAGTCTATGTGGTCAAGGTGTGGGAACAAGTTCTTGGGAGGACAATCTTTCGAAATGCTACGGAAGAGGATATTCCGAAGTTATCTGAGGAATATAGAACCCCTGTCCCAGAGCTCCTTGTGACCGACGACTTAAGCGAGCCTCAGGAAAGATGGGAAATAAAGACTGACGCAGATGGAAAGACTCGTTACACATATTTCCCTCCATCATTTCCAGCCAAAGTGAAGACGGTGCTAAAAGGAAACGAGATAAAGCAGTTCTGGCTTGTTATTCATGTGCCTGAAGCCCAGCAAGGCGGGATATACGAGGGGATGATTTTTGTTAAATCCAACGGCAAGGTTATCGCTTCCCTTCCTCTTGAACTCGTGGTCGTGCCTGTTTCGTTGCAATCTCCCGAAAAGATTACAGGCGTGTATCTTCGTTCAACGCTAGACCGTGATGGATATTTCTTTGTGCCCGAGGACCGATATCGTGCAGAGCTCCGCTTCTTGAAGGCTTTGGGCGTAGAGTCTCTAACTTTCTACGACCAAACTTATGATGCGGTAGAAAAGGCCTTAGAGATTGCAAAAGAGATAGGCTTCAAGGGCCCTATTGTGCAGATGCAGGTGCCTGAAGACAAAGATGAAACAAGAAAGAGGGTAGAGCTGGCAAAAAGGTTTGGATACGAGCCATTTTTCTATGGGGAGGATGAGCCAGGATTCAAGACGATGGGAAGGCACATCGTTCTGGCAGAAAGGACAAGAAGTGCTGGAGGCAAAATAGTAACTGCGATAGCCAAAGGCATGATACGGTTTTTGGAAAGTTATCTCGATTGGGTAAACATCTCTCAAATCTACATGCCGATCGAGGATCCTTTCGAAAGGTTCAACGGGGAGTTCGAGTTTTCGCATGAAAAGAAACTCTCTGGTGTTCCACAGATTTACACCCATTACTGGCAGTGTTGGCAAGAAAACCCTTTGCTAAATCGTGTGCTTGCGGGGTTCTATCTTTACCGTAGTAACCTTGATGGATTCTTGTGCTATTGCACATATGCCTTTCAAGTTGGATTGCCTTTCCATAGTGACCTGCGGGCGTACGAAGGACGAAAAGGTCAGGCGCTAAAGGTTCTGAATCTTTTCTATCCATCTAAGGAAGGGGTGGTTCCTACAATGCAGTCCGAGGGGCTCAGGGAGGGGATTGACGATTTGCGATACATTCAGACAGCGAAAAAACTTATTGAACATGCGGACTTATCAGGGCGGATTAACATGGTTGGGGAGTTGAACGCAGTGCTCGAGCCATTTTCGTATCGTGCTGTCAGGGACGGGCGACTTCGACCTGAAGACTTTTACAAGGCAAGACTGAATCTTGTGCGCTTGATCTCAGAAGTCGCGTCCGAAGTGCCTCGAGATGTGAAGGACAGGGTTCATGACTTTGTCAGGCAAGAGGCTACGATAAAGACTTTGACGCACCTTCCGCCTTATGGAAGCATCATTGTTTCGCGTGGCAATGGGTTTCTTGTGGAGGATGTGGCGATAAGTCCCAACCAGAAGAAGGAGGCTCAAAAGGCGCCCCAGATGGTCTTGGATGAAAAGAGCGTTTTGTTAGTGCGATTCGATCTGCCCGCACTGCCTGAAGGTGCGAGGGTAGAAAAGGCTGTTCTTTCACTTTTTGTGCTGTCGAGCAGTGGTAAAGGTTCGATCGTGGCTAGTGTTCATCAGGTGCTGTCCGAGTGGCACGAGGATGAAGCCACATGGGTGATGCGGACTAAAAGTTCGCCGTGGAACACGAATGGCGGGGATTACAGCCCAGAGCCTTTGAGCCTTGTGACCGTGACCGAGGAACCATACAAGGAATATGAATGGGATGTAACCAGCGCCGTGAAGGGCTGGATTGAAAAAGGTGCCAAAAACTACGGGCTTGCAATCGTGGTTAGGGAAGGGCAAGGGAATCGGGTCTTTGTCAGTGCCAACACAGATAAGTATCAGTTTTTCGACGAGCGTCCTTCCTTGAGGATCATTTACAGGGACAAATCTGGGAAACGGATCCCCTTGTGGGAAGGGGTGCGTGGCAATCTCCATCACAGGTAAGGCGCACGGTTTTCTATTGTCTTGCCTGCCAAGGCTCGTATGCGTTTGCCAGACCACTTGCAGGGCGGACTCTATTACCCACTCCATCCAGGCTCTTTAACTCGATTTGTAATAACTGAACAAACATGCAGAGCACGGAACACAAACATTTGCGCCGTCTTTATGTCATCCTAACCTCATATCACTGTGCCCAAAGGTCTTTGCACCCACTATTTTCTATATGCGAGGTCCCGCCTTTACGACCTCTTTTGGGCAGTCGGGGGCAAACTTCTTGAAGTTCTCGATGAAGCGACACGCAAGGTCTTTGTATCTTTCAGCGTATGCCTGTTTGTCTGCCCACGCATTGGAAGGGTCTAGAATCTCGTCAGGCACTTCGGGGCACTTCGTTGGGACATCGAAGCCAAAGACAGGGTCACGCCTGTAAGGCACATCTTCCAGCTTCGATGTCAACACAGCATCCAGCATAGCCCTTGTGTAATGAATGCTGATGCGCTTTCCGACCCCGTATGGACCACCAACCCATCCAGTATTCACAAGCCAGCATCTTGTACCATGTTTCAGGATTTTCGCCCTCAAAAGTTCCGCATAAACTGATGGGTGTCGAACCATAAACGGTGCGCCAAAACATGCAGAGAAGGTGATCTCTGGCTCTCTCTTCATTCCTATCTCTGTGCCAGCTACCTTGGCAGTATAACCAGAGATAAAGTGGTAAAGCGCCTGTTCCACGCTCAACCTCGCAATTGGTGGCATCACCCCAGAGGCATCACAGGTCAGCATGATGATGTTTGATGGATGCCCTCCCCTTCTTTCGGGTTGCGCGTTCTCGATGAAGTCCAGTGGATAAGAAGCCCTTGTATTCTCTGTAAACCTATCGTCATCGAGGTCTGTTAGCCTTGTCACAGGGTCGAAAACGACATTTTCAAGCACTGCCCCGAACCTCCTTATGGCTTGCCATATCTGGGGCTCTGCCCTAGGGCTTAGCGCAATCACCTTTGCATAGCACCCATCCTCGAAGTTGAAGACCCCATCTTCGCCCCAGCCGTGCTCGTCGTCTCCGATCAAACTTCGCTTTGGGTCCGCTGAAAGCGAGGTCTTGCCCGTGCCCGAAAGACCAAAGAACAAGGCTACATCGCCATTCTTTCCCATGTTTGCCGAGCAATGCATGGGCAAAACCCCTTCGAATACCAGAAGGTAGTTTAGCACGGTAAAGACCGTCTTTTTTATCTCACCCGCATAACTTGTTCCACCGATGATCGCCACTCGTTTCATGAAATCAATGACTATGAATGTCTCGGATGCAGTGGAATCAATCTCTGGTGCAGAGACAAAATCTGGTGCACATATCAAGACAAACTGCGGCACGAAACGACGCATTTCGTCGTGTGTCTTCGGTTTTATGAACATATTTCTAGCGAACAGGCTGTGCCATGCCTTTTCTGTGATGATGCGCACTGGAAGACGATACTCTGGATGAGCGCACGCATACACATCTTGAACAAAAAGGTCGTGCCCCTGCAAATAGCCCAGAAGCCTTCCGTAAAGCAAGGAAAACTTTTCAGGGTCGAAGGGACGGTTGTATTCCCCCCACCAGATGAAGTCTTTGCTTGATGGCTCGCTCACGATGAACTTGTCGGAAGCAGCCCTTGCCGTGTGCTTTCCAGTGTTGACAACAAGAGCGCCTCCTGTTACAAGCGACCCCTCCCTCCTGAACAGCGCTTCTTCACAAAGTGCCTCGGTGGGCAGGTTCCAGTAAACCGTGCCAAGGTTCTTTAGCCCATGGTTTTTAAGCCCAAACTCGCTCTTTACTGCCTTTGCCTGTGAACAGCATGGAGACTCGATATTTAAGATGTTTTTCATTTCCAATCCCTCAATACTCGCCTGTCACCGATGTAGATATCTCTAGGTGCACTCGGGTCCAGTGCCCACCTGATCCTTTGCACACCCTCGATGACCTCTTTAGTGCTGCCCGCAAACGATAACCTCAGATACCCTTCCAAGCCGAACTCCTTCCCCGGCACTGTAACGACAAGCGCCTTATCCAGCAGGAACTCGGAAAGCGCTGTGGAATCAAAGGAATACGCCCTGAAGTCCGCAACACAATAAAATGTGCCCTGAGGTTTAAAGACCTTCACATCGCTTATGGTCTCGAGTTCCCGAACCACGACATCACGATTGTTTTGCAAATTGCGCCTCAAAGCGTCAACATAGCTTTGCATCCCAAGCAACGCCCCAACAGCAGCGACCTGCAAAAGCGCTGAAGGGCACGATATTGTCTGCATCTGGCAGTTTGTTGCAACTTCGATAATCTTTTTGCTTGCGACAGCCCAGCCGATGCGAAATCCTGTCATGCCGTAAAGTTTAGAGATACCGTTTATGACTATTAGTCTCGAGTTCTCGCCTTGCTCCCTTGCGAACTTATAAGGGTTTGGCGGGACAATGTCATCGAACACGATCTTGTGGTAAATATCGTCCATGATAAGATAAAGCCCACGCCTTTCGCAGAAGTCAACTATGTCGCTTATGAATCCCTCCGAATAGACCGCGCCCGAAGGATTGTTCGGGCTGTTTACTATGACCGCCTTGGTGTATTTTGATACTGCCTGCTCGATGTCGGATACCTTTGGTTCGAACCTGCCATCCTCTGGACGAACGATTATAGGAACACCGAAGGCAAGTTTGACCATCTCGGGATACGATACCCAATATGGCACTGTAATGATGACCTCCTCCTGTGGGTTCAGGATAGTGCGCAAAATGGCATAAAGGGCAGCCTTTGCACCTGATGACACCATGACCTGCTTGGCATCAACGGTTTTCTGATAGTTGTCCTCCATATAGCGAACTATCGCCTGCTTCAGCTCTGGAATTCCATCCGCGGGGGTATATTTTATGTCACCAGAACCAAGAGACGCCGACGCAGCAAGCACTGCATCTATTGGGGTCTTCCCTTTAGGTTCGCCGATCCCTAAGTGGATTACTGGGTCGCCCCGCTGTTTTAGCAAAAGTGCCCTTTCGTTCAGTTTCAAGGTGGGGGAAGGCGCAATCCCTTTTGCAATCTCGCTAAGTCCCATTCCATCACCTCTAAATGGTCATTCCCAATCAAAACACTGGCTTGCAAACAAGATAGCCACAAGCCATGCCCGTATCGGGGCTGTGAAACTTTTATCACGCTAAAAGAAAAAGGACCCAAAGTCAACCATCAATGCAACATACTTGTGACGCTTGTGGTTGAGCATCATCAAAAGAATGTATTTTCATCCGAACATTCTTTTGCGGTTGGACCTTGCACACCAGCAAACTTTTTCCTTTCGTGGTCTACTCGCCGTAAACGATAGTGCGGTTTCTTCCCAAACTTTTCGCACGATAAAGCGCCTCGTCCGCTCTTCTCACGATGTCTTCTGCATCAAGCACGCCAACGCGCTCTTGTGCGGTCACGCCTATGGAAACCGTGATCTTCAAAGACTGCCCCCCAGCGGATATGGTCCCCGTCTCGCAAAGGCGCCTGATTCGTTCTGCGACAAGTTTTGCCCCTTCGAGCCTGGTTGCTGGCAGGACAACAGAAAACTCCTCACCGCCATAGCGTCCAGCGACATCCGATTCCCTGAGGTTTTTGGCAATGACCTCTGCTATGAAACGCAATGCACGGTCGCCCACCTGATGTCCAAAATGGTCATTTATTGACTTGAAATGGTCCGCATCAATCATAAGGACAGAAACAGGGTCACCTTTTCGACCGCATAGCGCCAAAATCTCTCTGAATCGCTTGAAGAAAGCGTTGCGATTATAAAGACCAGTAAGGCCATCAACCATCGCCTCTTTCGATATCCGTTCCTGCAACCTTAGCCTTTCGATTATGAGCGCTGTGGCATCGCAAAGGGAACGAACCCAGTGAAGCCGTTCGTATGAACCCCCAGCCATCACTAGTGCGCCCACAGACTGCCCTATCGGAACAACGCACAACGACTCGCCATCCTTTATTTTGATGCCATCGCCTTCACCAACGATGTCGCCATTTGCAGGACTATACACAAGGCGAGACGGGACGACCGCCATATTTCGAATCGCTAAGCCAGTCAGGCTTTTCGAAGAGACGAAGGATGCGCCAAGAAGAGCCTCGTCCACATCGCCAGCGACCGCAACCACGATACACCTTTCCGAAGAAGCCAAAGAGAGAGCGACTAAAGCAAATCTTGACCGTGTTTGCTCGAAGCCTGCCTCGCAAAGGGCACGAACGCACTCCCTTTCACTTTTCGCTTCAAGAAGGCTTCGAATCCCTTCGACCAGTGCTCCGAGCCCACTTGCATCCCTAATAGCGTTGTCTAGCTCTGCAAGCCTTTTCTGTTCTGCCTCTATGAAGGCGCAAAGGTCAACAATGAGTTTGACCTCGTCGTCTGTAAGCTCGCTAGAGTCCCTGTCCGCCCACAAAATGCCACCGTCCACAGGAGCTGCGACTGCGGCACGCAAAGGAACAGGCGAGGCTGCATAAGGAACCCGAGTTGGCACTTTTTGTTCCATGGTGATCAGGTAAGGTTTCTTAGTGGATGCCACATAGCCAAGCACGCCCAACTCCTGAACAGGATTTCCTTCTGGCGTGCTGTCTTCTGGGATCTCGCCATCCAGACACGCCACCTGAAGAGAGCCCTTTTCCCCAAAGGAAAAAAGGGCGACTCTGGACAGTCTCATCGCTCGTCTGATGACAGATATCAACGAGCGAGTAATGTCAGGAACACCCCTCATCCGTCAGCGTTCCTCCAGTGTTTGTTGGTAGGATAGCAACATAATCGCTGGATAGTTTATCAGCTTTTCGCCCAATGAAACAAATTGAACAAGTTTCGAAGATTTGCTGTAAGCAGAAACAAGGTCGTCTATATCAAGAGTTCTGGGTTGAAAGCCAGGTGAAGAACTTGAGTTTAAAGTCCGAGCTTGAGTGAGCGGTAGTGGCGTGATAAAATCTCTTGTCGTTTTCGGAGAACGCACATGAAATATCGTCAGAACTTGTATGTAGCGCTTGCCATCTTCATGGCTTGTTCAGGGGGAGGGAAGTCGCAAAATGTGTGTCCTGAATGTGTGGATGCTGTTAGTGATGCACAAGATGGTGCGGCAGAAGAAGATGGTTCGTTACCTGCGGACGGCGAAGTCTTAGACTATGGCTATGCCGAGGATTTAGCGATAGACCAGGTCGCTTCCGATGTAGTACTGGGCGAGTTAGGTAGCCCGTGTCAATCCAACTCGGACTGCAAGAGTGGCTTTTGCATCGAAGGTTTCGAAGGATTTATCTGCACAATCCAGTGTTATGACGAGTGCCCCCAAGGCTATGTCTGCAGAGGGATGCTCTTGGGGCAGGACCTTGTTTCCCTGTGTGTCCCATTCGGTGCGTCCTTATGCAAGCCCTGCAAATCCGATGCTCAATGCTCTGGCGGAAGATGTCTTCCTTTTGGAAGCCAATCCTACTGTGGTTTGGATTGCTCGTTCCAGAGTTGCCCTGAAGGCTACGAATGCAAAGACTTCGATGGTGGCAAACAGTGCTATCCAAGCAACCGCTCTTGCGACTGCAGACCAAAAAACGCAGGCGAAATAAGGATGTGCGTCCACGAAAATGAATATGGGCGCTGTTTCGGCATAGAAACTTGCGAACCAGACAAAGGCTGGACAGGATGCACTGCGCTCAGTCCAGCACCTGAAGTCTGCAACGGTAAGGACGACGATTGCAACGGGATTACAGACGAACTGTGGCCAGAAGTAGGGGCTGTATGCACTGTCGGCACTGGCGAGTGCAAGCGTGTAGGCACATTTGAATGTTTATCGGACGGCAGGGGCACGGTGTGTAGTGCCACTCCTGGTTCACCTGAACCTGAACTATGTGATGGTAAGGATAATGATTGCGATGGTCTGATAGACGAAGACTGGAAGGAGTTAGGGACTGTATGTCAGCGAGGGTTTGGTGATTGCATTGCGCTTGGCACATGGGTTTGTAATGAAGACGGAAGAGGTGTGGTTTGCAACGCCAAGCCCACTGAACCTTCAGCCGAAATTTGCGACGATAAAGACAACGACTGCGACGGGCTGATTGACGAAGATTTTCCATTGAAATACAAGCCTTGTGTCGTGGGGATTGGTGAGTGTGCGAAGGCGGGGGTTTACGACTGCGCGGCTAACGGAACCGATGTCGTGTGCAATGCCACGCCTGACCCCCCTAGCGAAGAACTATGCGACAACAAGGACAACGACTGCGATGGACTAACCGATGAAGACTTCCCCGATAAAGGGCAGATATGCATGGCTGGTCTTGGTGCGTGTGCAAGGCTGGGCGTCTATGTTTGCTCTTCGGATCTGCATGGCGTTGTATGCAATGCACAGCCAGGTCAAGCGACTGCCGAGGTCTGCGACTATGTGGACAACGATTGCGATGGTCTTACGGACGAGGATTTCAAAAAGGATGGCAAGTATTATCTGGATACTGCATGTGGCAACTGTTACACTGACTGCACTCAGATCTATGCATTTCCAAATGCGTTCGGGGTGTGCGACGCTAGTGGGACGCCCAGGTGCGTCATGAGATGCAAAGATGGATACTACGACCTCAATATGATCCCCGACGATGGTTGCGAGTTTGCGCTAGATACCCAGGCGGTTTATGTGTCTGCTTTTGACCCGCTTGCAAAGGACGATGCAGGGTGTGGGATAGCCCCTGTTGGGACACTTCAAAATGCGTATCCATGCAAGACCATAAGTTATGGGATTCAAAGGGCTTCGTCCCTTGGTCGCCCAAAGGTTTTCGTTGCAGACGGTCTTTACGAGGAAAATATCAGGCTTGTTGCTGGGATTTCTCTTTTCGGTGGCTTCAGGGCGGACACATGGGAAAGGCATGTGTCATCCACGCTGACTGCTATAAGGGGAACTGGTGGCTCTCTCCATCAAAAGACCATAACTGCGGATGGGATAACCCAGAAGACTACTGTCGAGGGCTTTGTAATCTACGGTCCTATCAACACGAATATAGGTGGCAACTCATACGCAATCTGGGTCAAGGATTCGACCTCTGCTTTGGTCATTCGGAATAACATCATCTATGGTGGCTCTGGCGGTCCTGGGCAGAATGGCACAAACGGCGCGAGCGGGTCACCAGGCACCAACGGCTCGCCTGGGAGTCCAGCAAAGCAAATCAGTGCCAACTGCTTCGAGCAGTGCACACAGCAAATGGAGACCGCAGGCGGGGCAGGAGGACAGAAGATATGCGAGGGCACAGATGTCAGCGGTGGTGCTGGAGGAAGGGCGGTATGTCCTGACTTCCAGCGGGGGGTGAATCAGTGCAACCAGTGCAGTACCACCGAATCGCAGACAATAGACCCCAGGTCCAATGGCGCTCAAGGGCGCAACAATGGAGGTGCAGGTGGAACTGGGGGGTATCATTCGCTTATTGATGGAAGCTGTTACGGCGAATGCACATGCTTTGTCCCTAACGGAGAGAGAAATGGCGGGAACGGGGCGAATGGTCCAGACGGGCAGAACGGTAGTGGCGGGCAAGGTTGTTCGAACTCCGCTGGACAGGTTATAAGCGGCGAATGGGTCGGGTCAAGCGGGACTGACGGCGCGCCAGGAACTCACGGCGGCGGAGGTGGCGGCGGGGGTGCTGGCGGTGGCGTTGAAACATACTATTACTCGGGGTGTGCAGCAAATGGGTCGAGCGACATCGGGGGGTCTGGCGGCGGTGGAGGTTCTGGAGGCTGTCGAGGGCTTGGCGGGACTGGTGGTAGCGCAGGTGGTGGCGCGTTCGGCATCTTTTTGGTGTGGACAAGTGCGCCTTCTTCTGTGCCTGTAATCGAGGGTAATGTTTTGACAAGGGGCTTCGGCGGGCGTGGAGGTCAAGGCGGAAACGGTGGCAGTGGGGGTGCTGGCGGTGCTGGTGCGAATGGTGGAGCAAGCGGTGCTGGCAATACTGCGACCTTCTGCGCTGGAGGTGGAGGAAAGGGCGGAAAAGGTGGAAATGGAGGTGCTGGAGGCGGAGGTGGCGGAGGTTGCGGAGGCGCTTCTGTGGCAATATTTGCAAGCGGACAGGGTTCTTCGAACCTTGCCTCTTATAAGACAGCCAACACCTTCAGGGGTGGAGGAAGTGGTGGGGCTGGGGGCAATGGTGGCGGTTCAGTTGGAAACCCTGGCACCGCTGGGACGGACGGGGTGACGCAAGATTACAACTTCTAAGCCTTTGCTTGCATATTCATGGCACTCGATCGGCAACACCTTGTAGGGCGCACCTAGCCATGCAAGCACTTTTTCCTCATCTGCTGGAACATAGGGGTGTATTTAGCCTGAGTCCCTCATTGCCTCCCAGAGCCTTACCCTGAACAACGCCCCTTTAAGTTCAACCGCATCATGAACCGTAATTTCCCCTCCATATATCCCTATTATCTGAGCACTTATTGCTAGACCGAGCCCAGTCCCCTCGCCAACGGGCTTTGTAGTAAAAAATGGGTCGAATATCTTTTCCCGCAAATGAAGAGGCACGCCAGGTCCGTCGTCTTCGACTTCCACAAAGACCGACCCCTCACGCTTCCTTGCCCTAACTATAATCCGTCCTTTGCCCCCCATCGCATCCGCAGAGTTCAACATCAAGTTCACCAGCACCTGCTGAAGTTGGGACGCCCTGATTTCTGCATAAAGCCCGCCCTTTTCCACATCCTGCATCACCTCTACATCCCTCATGCGCTTTTGAGGTCGTAAAAGGTCAACAGTGGCAGAAATAACTTCCCCCACATCACACAGGACACCTTCATCCTTCTTCGGGCGAGCAAAAGCCAAAAGGTCCTTTATAATCGTATGCACTCTTTCTGCCGCCTCGCTTATCTGCCGTGCGAAGGATCTTGCACTTTTTGCATCTTCCTGTCCTTTCGCAAGTAGTTCTGAAAGCCCCATAATGATGCCGATAGGGTTTCCTATCTCGTGTGCAATCCCTGCAGCAAGTTCCCCTACCGAGGCAAGTTTTTCCGCCCGTAACAGCGTTGCCTGAGCCCCCTTTAAGTCTTCTCGCATTCTTTTGAGCTCTAACGAAAGACGCTCTGCCCTTGCCCTCTCCTGTTTTTCTGCCTTCTCAATCGCCCTTATCCCATCAACGAGCAATGCCATGTCGCCTCGTGCTTTTCCACGGGATGGCACAAACTTGGCACAAACCCTCAATGGCTCAGCCAACTGCCTTATCAGCAGAAAATAGGCAAAGAAGTATCCTAGAAGAATCCCCATCGTTGAACCCAGAAACAGTGCCAAAAGCCATAAGTGCCAGATAGTCTCGGGGCTGGAGGTATCCGAGCCATCGTTAGTTCTAATGCCTAAGAGGGCGCGCTTGTCTGGGCTTTTCAAAAGCACGAGTGCTTCGTAAGCACCTTTGCTGGCTGGCGATGGTATCGAAAGGTGCTCACCGAATCCAAAGGCGCCTAGTGCGGATTCACGACTCACGCCAAGCCTTGCACTGTTCGCCAAAAACTCCTCTGAATCCAGCTCTCCTTCCAACAAAAACACCTGATGTCCAGGAAGTATTTCCTGAAGTTTGTATGCGAACTCTTTCCACAACGATGGGTCCTTGGGCGCCATCTTTCCCGCCACCCGTGCGACCGCAAGTAGGCTTGCACCTTTAGAACGGATCGCCCTTTCAACCAACATCGGTCTCGACAGGATGCCCACAATAAAGGCAACTACGATCGCCCCTGCCCCGATTGACAATAATAGCCTTGTTCTAAGACCAATCCTGCTCCACACACTCACGAGTGCAGATTATGACACAAAAACGGGAAGAAAACACGATTTTCAGACTTTGCAAAAATGGGCAGTTTTTATATCAAAGTGTGAGCCTACTACCACATGTTGCAGATGCC
>Ga0272449_1000250_pt1 | contig 67111 bp, 49 predicted proteins | sample YNPCB0241_FD_198679 | JGI IMG/M metagenome (GOLD analysis project Ga0272449, IMG submission 198679) | Hot spring sediment microbial communities from Yellowstone National Park, WY, United States - YNP-CB-024-1 | ecosystem: Environmental > Aquatic > Thermal springs > Hot (42-90C) > Sediment...
CCAAGACGCCAGAGGCCTTTACTTATGATCTTGATGGGAACATGACAAGTGATGGCCGATGGAATTACACCTGGGACGCGGAGAACAGACTGATAAAGGTTGAAAGCGGCCCGGACACGCCTTCGAGCTCATGGCGCAGAGTGGAGTGGACCTATGACGCGCTTGGGCGTAGGATACGGCAGAGGACGTTGGTATGGACCAACAACACATGGGCCGTGGTTGAGGACCTGAAATTTATCAGCGATCCGACGCTGTTTGGCCGCCATATTGTCGAGTTCAATGCCACGAACAGCGCCTTGGTCCGCACCTACGTCTGGGGTTTGGACCTTTCTGGCACGGAGCAAGGTGCAGGGGGCGTGGGTGGGTTACTTTGGCTGACGTTGTACACCGCCTCTGGGGCGGCTCCGGGTACGCATTTTGCCGCGTACGATGGAAACGGAAATGTAGTTGCTCTTGTCAGTGCAACTTCCGGCAGCGAAACTGCCCGGTATGAATATGGTCCGTTTGGCGAACCCATCCGCGTCTCCGGTCTTGCTGCTACACTGAACCCCTTCTGCTTCAGCACCAAGCGCACGGACAACACCACAGATTTCGTACTCTATGAGCATCGGCCGTACATTTCATCGCTTGGTCGTTGGCCAAACAGAGACCCGTTAGGGGAGTGGGGTGGCGTCAATCTCTACGCAGCGATGGGTGACGAGCCGGTGAATTTGGTTGATGCTTTGGGCTTGGAGTGTGTTGGGCACACATGCCAACCTGGCCAACCGCCGCCGGGCTATGACGAGGACGGTTTTCATTTCTGTGGCCCGCCGAGTCCACCTCCCCCACCTAGGCCACACGACCCGCCCGGCTATAACCGCGTTCCACCTTACAACTCGCCTGATGAGGGAAAACCCTGCTGTATTGATCCGGCGCTTTTGAAGAAAGCCAAGAGAACCGATCCCCCACCAACGGAAGGATCGAAAAGAAGCGATGGTGGGGTCGATTGGACGATACACATGAAGCTCGATCTGCAAATTGACGGACCATACAAGGATTTGCAGATTTACTGGACGACGTGCTGGCGGATAGACGGCACGACTGGGATTATTCCCAGGTGCTCGAACAAGACCGCCTGTGACTTCCCGAGTATCACCTATGGCAACATCGGCGGGCCGTATCTCACAACAGCGCGCATTTTCTGGCTTTCGTGTGAAGGCGGCAAGTGGACGAAGAAGAAACACATAGTCGGCTGTGCCTACCTATTTAACGGAAAATGGGAGTTAAACTGCACAACAAATTAACAGTGGCTGTGTTCGTTCTAGCCGTTGTAGTTTACGGTTGTTCAGATCGACCGAGGGGAGTAAGCCAGAGCGAAGCTGACAGGTTGAGATGTCAGAGGCAGATTCGGTGTGCTGCTTACTGCGTTTTCCAATACCTGGCAGAGCACGACGGGCAGTTTCCGCGGACGTTGGAAGAAGCCGTCAGCGGCGAAGCCGGCGAGCAGATGGCCCAGCGTCTAACTCAGTGCCCCGTCAAAGGAGCTGCGGCAAAATACATCTACGTAGATTGGTCTCGTTGGTTCACCAATGGTGCAGTGCCGAAGGACTATCCGCTGATTTACGAGTCGAAGAGGAATCTGCATGGTGACGGAATCAATGTGGTTCTCATGGACGGTTCCGTGTTCTGGGATGAAGGGGCTCGGTGGATTACGGATTTTGGAAAAACACATCCTGATTACCGGTTGGAAATCCCGCAGTAGCTGTCTTGCACAAGTGGTGTGAGGAATGCAAACCATTCCGGGTCGCGATGAGGGAGGGCGAACCCTTTGCTCGGGGTACGCTGCGGGCCTCGCTCGCCGCGCCTATGCCCCAGCCCTCGCGCTCCCTTCTGCCGCTGAGCCACGTCGGTCGGCCACCGGCCGCGCGGCGCTGGATTTTAGATGCAAGGATCTGGGCGGGCAAAAAGGGGTTCGGAGCGTCGCACCGCCCGGGACGCTGAGGTTTGTTCCGGGAGATGGCCCCGGCCCTGTCCAGAGCGAGGTGCTCGCCCTGATTTCACGGAGCGAACTGCGGGGGGCGGCTTGCCAACGGCCCGGCAGCACATAAACTAGAAGCTGTGAAAACGCTGACCGCGATCATTTATCCCGGGGAAACCGGTCGCTGGCTGGTGGCGTTCAACCCGGAGACGGGCACCACCACGCAGGGCAAGACGGTGGAGCAGGCGCTGCGAAATCTCAAAGAGGCGGTGACGCTGTATTTAGAAGAACGCCCTGCCCCGGTGCGGCGCGGGGCCATTTTGGCGACGTTTGAGGTGGAACATGGCTAAACTGCCCTGCGTGTCCGGGGCGCGGGTGGTCAAGGCCTTGGAGCGGTTGGGTTTCGTGAAGCGGCGCCAACGGGGCAGTGACGTGGTTTTGCGGCGGGGAAGCAGCGTGTGCGTGGTGCCGTTGCATCGGGAAGTTGATCCAGGGACGTTGCGCGGAGTGCTTCGGCAAGCTGGCATGACGCCTGAAGAGTTTCTGGAACACTTGTGAACGCTCGTTGTGACCTCGGCAGTCGGCGGACCAACCGGTTTGGCTGGGACGAGGCGGGTTTTGCTCTGCCGGAGAGCCGTTACACGGCCAAGCTGCTCAACCAACACGCCCCCGCACGGTGCCGGGCTACGGGGACGTACAGAGGGCGGCCTACAGCCGCGCGACGGTGACGCTGTGGGCCAACAACGGCGCGTATGCGGCCACCAGCCGGAAAGGGGAGTACTTTCGGGGCGAGGTGGGGCTGGACAACCGCACGGGGGCGGTGTGATTGACGCTCACCAACTTGGCTGTGCTCAACGACGGAAGCAACCCGGACATTGTGACCAACCTCGCCGGCCGGGCGTTTGTGCCCAAGACGCCGGAACCGTTCACCTAAGACTTGGACGGGAACATGACCAGCGACGGGCGGGAACTACGCTTGGGATGCGGAGAACCGGCTGATAAAGGTTGAGAGCCGGTCTGACACGCCGACGGGTTCATGGTGGAGGGTGGAGTGGGCATTTGATGCGCTGGGTCGTATGATAAGGCAGAGGAGGTTGGTATGGACGAATAGCGCTTGGGTCTCGGTTGAAGACCTGAAGTTCATCAGTGATCCGATGCGCTTTAGCAGGCACATCCTGGAGTTGCGAGCTACTGACAATGCGTTGGTGCGGAGCTATTCATGGGGCTTAGATCTTTCAGGCACAATGGACGGCGCTGGTGGAGTCGGTGGTTTGCTGTCGGTGACTTTACACACTGCAACCGGGCCTGCTGCTGGGGCCCACTTTGCAGCTTATGATGGAAACGGGAACGTGGTTGCACTTGTCAGTGCCAGCACTGAGAACGAGACTGCGCGGTACGAAAATGGCCCATTTGGTGAACCAATTCGCATCACTGGCCCTGCAGCCAACCTAAATCCATTCCGTTTTAGCACCAAGCGCACCTGCAACACCAGCGACCTGGTACTGTACGAATACCGTGGTTACAATCCCAGCTTGGGTCGTTGGTTGGGCCGGGATCCCATTGAGGGGCGAGGCGGCTTGAACCTGTGTGGGTTCGTGGGAAATAACCCCGTTAGCCGCGTTGATCCTTTTGGTCTGAGTTGTTACGGCGGTGGGGGAGCGTATTTCAGAGAAAAACTCGCGTGTCTGTGCGCTTGCGGAATATCCAAGTGCAAGAGAGCCGCTCAAGTTGCAAGCGACGCGTTGGCTGAAGCTCAGAAGCGGTTTCCTGCCGATAGCCTGCACAATGGTGCTGGTGACGCATGGAGACATTGTTATTGGAGTTACGAGATGGCGAAGGCCATTGGCCAAAGATGTGCAAAAATTATCGGTGACATTCATGAAGACGCTGGAGATCGGAAAGCCCAGCCGAAGAACGAGCGGGAAATGGACGAACACAATAACTTCGTTGGCCGTGGCCTTGCATTGCAGTCAGGCAACTGTGCTGATCTTTGCCAACAAGCCTTGAATGACGGAAAGCTGAGAACGTTGAAATGAGAATGAAAACCTGCCTACTATGGATTGCACTGGTTATTGGCCTTTTGTCGGGCCTGACGTTGCTTGTCTGGACACAATCGAGGAGCTCGTTTGTAAAGGCGTTTCAGCGCGCTGCAGAAGCGGCGTTGCACAGCAACGAACGAATAGTTGACATATCAGCAGTAACGGATTTTGAGTGGGACACTATGTATGTGTTCGGGCCTTATACCCCTGTGGAAACGATCGATTCGCAACTGGGCTTTGATTGGCCTGGGGCAGAAAAGACGCATATTTATTCGTCGGACACATTCTATCTGCTGGTGTTTGTGAAGAATCAGAAAGTTGTCAAATACTTCAAGGTTCCACGCACGATTGGCGACTTTCAGGATTTTGAAGCTGGAAACATGTTCCCGCGAGGTGGCGACCTTTTTGAAGTTTCCTTGGCGTCTTCCGGCACCACATCCAACCGAATGCTTTTCACTCCGAAGCGAACTGCGCAAAAAGGTCTGCATCAGAATCCCGCCAAACCTTAAGCCCCTCTACGTGGTCCCGGGCTGTCACGATGGTTGGGAAGTAGAAGGCTAGGCGGCGTTCCAGAGGGACTGCGCGCACGGCCACGCCCTCGCCCGTCGGCGTACTCACCACTTGGAGTCATCAGATATAGTGCAGCATATATCCGCTCCGCACGCCTCGGGCTCGTCACGCCTCTAAATATCCTCGCTGCGCGTTCAATCAGTCGGGCGCGGGCAAGGTCGCCTCAAGCGCGCAGGTGGTTGGTTCATCCTTTGCCGCCTACCTCTGACCATGGCAAGCTTGGATGTGGGGAAAGTTTTCATGCTTAAGAGCATAAGGGTCATCGGTTTTTGTGTGAGTTGGTGGCGCGCTTGATTACCTGTTGCTTGCCCAAAGCCGATACGAATTCAGCCAGGCCCATAGCAGCAATTGCGTGTTGTTCTGGAGGCTTGGGTGCCTGCAGAGGGGCGGCAGGCATTTGGACTAGTAGAGCTGTGTCAGGGTTTGATTGTGCGGGCGTAAGGTAGCAGCGCTCGTGAGAGCGTGGATATCACAGATAGCTCATACTTAAAACGGAACATTGGGTTTAAGTGTAATTATCTGCTGGGTTTCTGGTGGTGATGTGGCAAGTGACCGGCCGCCCCTTTTGATCCGCCGTCTTACAACGGTGGCTGGGGGGAAAGACTGGTAGTTACCGACGTGAGTCGGCGGATAAAACCACCGCGTTAGCGCGGCGGATGCTTAGGTGTATGTTTTGGTATCTGGGGGGCTGCATTCTTGCGGGTGTGACTTCGTCAAAAATTTAAGTATAGGGTCTAGGTGGACTTGGCCTCCGAGGTGGGTGATTCTCTCTTTGGGTAGAAACTGGAAGCAGCTGTGGGGGTTTTAAGCGGGTAGGGTTTTGGTGACTTGCAAAGGGGGTTGATTTTTTGGCAACCTCCAAGTTTTATGGGAATTGTTATGCAAGGTAGTAATGATGTATCTAAATCTGGAAATGCTAGTACGAGTGGTGATTATCGTGCTTGGTTTAGGTGCATTAACCCGGAGTGTGGTCAGGTGTACCAGCTGAACGAGATTATATACCAATGTGGGGAGTGTGGCTCGTTGTTGGAAGTAGAGCATGACCTTGAAGTTTTAAAACGGACGTCGGCAGTGGAATGGAAACGAGTGTTTGAGGAGCGGTATAGGGTTGGGCATTGGCCATATTGCTCTGGAGTTTGGGGGAAAAAGGAATGGGTATTACCCACTGTACGGGACGAGCACATAGTATCGTTGTATGAGGGGGCAACAGGCTTGCTTTACATGGATCGTTTGGCGAAGGCTTTGGGCCTGCGTGATTTGTGGATAAAGTTGTGTGGAAATGCGCACACGGGTTCCTTTAAAGATCTTGGTTTGACTGTGCTGGTTTCTCAAGTGAAGCAGATGATTGCGGAGGGGGCGCCAATTAAAGCTGTGGCATGTGCATCCACGGGTGATACATCGGCTGCATTGGCTGCTTATTGTGCAGCCGCGGGGATTAAATCGGTGGTATTGCTACCTCGTGGGAAGATTTCGTTAGCACAGCTTGTCCAGCCAATTTCAAACGGAGCGTTAGTTTTGGCATTGGATACTGATTTTGATGGGTGCATGCGAGTGGTAAAAGAGCTGACTAAGGATCCGGAGATATATTTAGCTAATTCGATGAATTCGTTGCGCATTGAGGGGCAAAAAACTGTGGGTATAGAGATTGTGCAACAGCTGGGTTGGGAGGTACCTGATGTAATTGTTATACCTGGTGGTAATTTGGGTAATGTATCGGCTTTAGGTAAAGGTTTGCTAATGATGCGTGATTTGGGGTTAATCTCGCGGTTGCCTCGGATTGTTGTAGCCCAGGCAGAACGTGCCAACCCACTTTACAGGGCTTATTTAAGGGGGTTTGAAACATTTGAGCCAGTGCAGGCTCAGAAGACTTTGGCTAGTGCAATCCAGATTGGGAATCCGGTAAGCTATCCGAAGGCCATCCGGGTTTTGAGGGAGTTTAATGGTCTAGTGGAACAGGCCACTGAACAGGAACTAGCTGATGCGGCGGCTTTGGGTGACAAGTATGGTTTATTTACATGTCCGCATACAGGTGTGGCATTGGCTGCCCTGGCCAAATTGGTGAAGGCCGGGAAGATTGATCCCTCGGAACGTGTAGTAGTAATTTCAACTGCACACGGGTTAAAATTTGTGGAAATGAAAGTTATGTACCATGAGGGCAAACTAGATTTTCCGGTTAAATATGCCAACAAGCCGATTGAATTGCCGCCAACGGTTGACGCGGTTAAATCTGCGATTGCTGCGGCAATAGGTAAATAGAGTAATTTGGAAACAGATCATGAAATGAGGAGGTGAGGATGAAACTACTAGTAATGTCATTTTGCGACAGGATTTGTAGTGCATTCGTCGTCTATGCGGCTAGTGTTGTTTTTTTAAGTTTAGGAGAATTTACTGCGTGGGGTGAGATCGTCCTTGTTTCAGACCGGCTGCAGAGGTTGGGTCCGTTTTCGAATACGTTGGTTATTGACCGGGTTTTTGTGGAGACTACCAATGGCATTCGGTTTTTGGATGTTTCGATAAAGGTTTGGGAGCGTGGGAAAGTAGAACAGCGTGAGGCGTGTTTAGAGGATGGGACAAAAGTGAAGATAGGGGTAAGGCCCGGAAAGGATGGCTTTGTACTAAAGTTTGTACCAGTTAAGGGGACGCGGCCAGTTAAATGGGGGATTGGTATTAGGGCTTGCGAGAACGAATTTTTTACAGGTTTGATGGAGAGGACTGTGGATGGTCCGCAACAGGCGTCATGGGAGCCCGGGATATCGGCGGCGATGGATTTACGGGGGCAGACTGTGGAAATGATAGTTAAGCCTACAACTTCGGTATACGCCCCGTTCTTTATTTCGTCGCGCGGGTATGGATTGTATGTTTTAGGGACGTGGCCGGGCTTTTATGATTTTTGCAGCAATGATACTGAACGGGTGAATATTGTGTTTGAGGGCCCGGAGTTTGAGGCCAAGTTCTATGTATTGGGGGCGCCGATGCAGTTGGTTCAGGCGTTTGCAAAAGAAGTTGGCCCACCATTTTTGCCTCCGAAATGGGTGTATGGTGCATGGCGTTGGAGGGACGAGCACCGTCATCGCACAACCTATTATGACGGTACACCTGTGACTGGGCCATTTAACTCGGAAGTTATGGAGGACATTTTGATGATGAGGGCTTTTGGGATTCCATGTGGGGTGTATTGGATAGACCGACCTTGGGCACCTGGCCCCCTTGGATACGATGATTTTGAGATCGATACCAATCGGTTGCCAAACTTCTCTCAAATGGTGCGTTGGTTAGAGGAGGGAGGAATTCGTCTTGTTATGTGGATTGGGCCGTTTTTTCAGGGGCAAATGGCTTCTAATGCATTAGCTTTGGGCTACACATATCCTGGCCAACGGCCACAGCGAAATAATTATCCCCTGGTTGATTTTACGAATCCGGAGGCGCGGTCGTATTGGCAGAGCGGGGTAGTGAAGTTGCTTAGGATGGGTGTAGCTGGGTTTAAGCTGGATCGTGGGGAAGAAGGGATCCCAGATGATGGGCCGTATAAGGTGTTTGATGGACGAAGTATTCGAGAGCTTAGAAATGCATATCCGGTATTGTATTTAAAGGCGACTTACGATATAGCTCGCAAATACCGGGGGAAAGATTTTGTGTGCATGCCGCGGGCAGCATATACGGGGAGTACAAAGTATGGTGTATTTTGGGGTGGAGACGTAGCGGGGACACCTGAAGGATTGCGTGCTTCGATTATAGCGCTGTTACGGAGTGCAGTTATGGGGTACCCAAACTGGGGATCTGATACCTGTGGATATGCTCGGGCGTTGTTAGATACTGAGCTATGTATGCGGTGGTTAAGTTTTAGTTGTTTCTGCCCGATCATGGAAGTTGGTCCGACGCGAAATGTAGGCTTTTGGAACTTGCCTCGTGAGCCTAGATACGACACCAATGTGATTGCGGCATGGCGGTTATATGCGCGGCTCCATACTCGGTTAATGGAATATTCGTACCGGTGTGCTAAAGAAGCTGCGAAGAATGGGACTCCGATTGCTCGGCCGCTATTTTTGATAGAGCCGGAAACGCTGGCAAGTTGGACGAACTGGTGGACGTACCTATACGGGCCGGATATTTTAGTGTCGCCTATTTGGAAGTTGGGTAAGACGAACCAGGAAGTGTATTTACCTAAGGGGCACACTTGGGTATATGCTTGGGATGGCAAAGAATATGAAGGTGGGCAGACTGTAACTGTTAGGGCGGAATCGCATCAGATACCTATATTCGTGCGGAAAGAATCTGGAATAATATTAGGTGATTTAAACGCTGAGTGGGAGGAATCGTTTAGGGTGGCTTCGCAAAGACCCAACTTAAGTATTTTAGATGCTGAGGTTCGCAGTTGGTTTGAGCGGTTTCGTCGAGATGAGTAGGTGGGTGTTAAGGGTTGAGATTGGTACTTATGGGGTAGCTGGTGGCTTGGAAATTGTGGTCTAGTCCTTGACAATCTGCAGCTTGTCTTAAAACATTGGCAGTCCATGATACAACCGAGTGCGAAATCTCAATTGGGCGAAGAATTATTTGACAAGATTGTGTCTCTTGCAAAGCGCAGGGGGTTCATTTTCCAATCATCGGAGTTATATGGGGGGATAAACGGATTTTGGGATTACGGACCGGTTGGGGTGGAGCTTAAGAACAATATCAAGGCGGCGTGGTGGAACGAGATGGTAAGGATGCGAGATGATGTAGTGGGGTTGGATGCAACCATTATAATGTCGCCCCAAGTCTGGAAGGCGAGTGGGCACGTGGACACGTTTATTGACATAATGGTCGAGGATCCCGTGACTAATAAGCGGTATCGGGTAGATCAAATAGAGCCTCAGGCGGGTATAGTGCACACTTACAGTGGAGCTGTTCCGCTGCAGATACTAGAACAGTGGTATGAACTGGTAGTAAATGGTGGCCGAGGGGAAATGTTGGGATTATTAAGGGAGGCTGGGATAAATGGCGTTTCAAGGGAGGAAGGGATAAACCGGCTTATTAATGACCTTTTGACGGGTGAGGGTCGGATTGTCGATATGATTCGTGCTGATGTTGTTGCATTTGCTGTGTCGGGGTGTGAGACTGCTAGGAAGAAATTTTCTGTTTTGGTGCCGATGGGTAAACCACCTGGAAGCGCGCGGAAAATAGCACAGATGTATTATGAGAAGTACCTGAAGGGTGACGTGGTCCTTATAGGGCCTGAAATTAGGGAGAAGGTTGAAAATTCTGTCCGCTTTAGTCCTGATTCGGGGGCTGAATTGACGGAACCCCGGCCGTTTAACTTGATGTTCATTACTTACGTAGGGCCTGTGCAGGATAGCACTAGTTTGACGTATTTGAGGCCTGAGACAGCACAAGCAATATTTGTCCAGTTTAAAAATATTCTGGAATGTTCGCGGCAGAAAGTGCCATTTGGGATTGCGCAGATTGGGAAGGCGTTTAGGAACGAGGTTACACCCCGGAACTTCACATTTAGGTCGCGCGAATTTGAGCAGATGGAGTTGGAGTTTTTCATTAAGCCGGATGAGGCAGTTGAGGCGATTGCGGGTCGTGTGGCTTCACCTGAGGAAATTGATATGGATGAGCCTTCACCAGATACACGGGCTTGGGGGTGGGAGGCATGGCATCGTTACTGGGTTTATAAAAGGCTTCAATTTTATGAGCGTATAGGATTACCGGCTTCGAAGTTGGTTGTATATTGGCAAAAGCCGGAAGAACTAGCTCATTATGCTCGTGCTTGCGTGGACATTCTTTTCAAGTTTCCGTTTGGTAAACGTGATGCTAACGGAGAGTTTGTTGGGGAAGAGTTGGAGGGGATTGCAGCGCGGAGCGATTTTGATTTAAGCCAACATCAACGTTTTTCTGGTAAGCCGTTGACTGTTTTTGATGAAGAGTTGAGGAAGGCATGGCAAAACTTACCGCACCCCAAACAGCAAGAACTCCGGCGCAGATATTACGAGTATCGTTTAAATGCTTTGGTTAAGGCTGGTGAGGCGAGGGAACGCGCAGAGAAGATGGCGTTAGAGGATGCGGAAGCTTTTACCAAGGGTTATTACATTCCGCATGTGATTGAGCCATCGGCTGGGGTTGATCGTATTGCTTTAGCGTTGTTGTGCAGTGCGTATGACGAGGATATGGCTCCGGATGAAAAAGGTAATCTTGAGAAAAGGGTTGTCTTGCGGTTTCATCCTCGTGTGGCTCCGATAAAGGTTGCGGTGATGCCGTTGTTAAAAAATCGGCCCGAACAAGTGCAAGTTGCGTTGCGGATACGAGACATGCTGCGCCCGTACATGAACGTCGTGTATGATGATGCCGGTAGTATTGGCCGTAGGTATAGGAGGCAGGATGAAATAGGCACACCATTTGTGATAACGGTAGATTTTGAAACTTTGGGTGACAAAGGTCCGGAGTTAAAGGATACTGTTACTATTAGGGACCGGGATACAATGCAGCAGGAACGGGTTAAGATTCAAGACCTGGTACATTATTTACTTGAGCGGGTAAGGTAATTGCCGATCTAAGTCATACGAAATTGGATTGTTTAAGGGGGCCATGGAAATGCTGGAAGGGTAACAGGTCGGTGAATGAAGAATTGGGGAATTGGCTGATAGGACCGGATCATCTATAAGGTGAGTAGTAAATGGGCAACCGACGGATCAGTGCTAATACGAGAGTATGTGGAATAATTGGGTATCCAGTCCGGCATTCTGCTTCGCCGGCAATGCAAAATGCAGCATTTGAGGCTGTGGGGTTGGACTGGGTGTATGTGGCGTTCGAGGTACAACCCGGTCAGGTAGCGGATGCTATTCGGGGGGCCAAGGCGATGAAGCTGGTTGGATTGAACGTGACAGTGCCACACAAGGTGGCGGTATTAGAGGTTTTGGACTGGATAGACGAAAACGCGCGGCGGTGGGGGGCTGTCAATACAATTAGGCTTGAAGGGGTAGGTTTGGATAACCAATGGGTACCCATTCATCAGTTGGAATTGAAATATGACGGTCCGATTCGCGCAGCAGGTTTTAACACGGATGGGATTGGATTTATTAGATCCTTACGCGAAGATCTTGGGTTTGAACCGCTAAACAAGCGGGTATTGGTAGTGGGTATGGGCGGGGCTGGCCGTGTGGTAGCTATGCAGTTAGCTGCTGCAGGGGTAACTGAGATTTATCTTGTGAACCGTACGCAGTCGAAGGCTGTTGAAGTAGCGCGGGAGATTAACCTGCGTTGGCCTGCGGTTAAGGTGACGATAGGGTATCCCAAATCGGAGGTGGATTTATTGGTGAATGCGACGAGTTTAGGTATGAATTCATTTGACCCTTTGCCCGTGGATTTACGAGAGTTTTCGATGGAGTTAGTTGGGGCGGTTTATGATTTGGTTTATCGTCCAGCGGAGACGGCTTTGATGCGGAAAGCGCGGGAGTTTGGAATTGCTGTAGCTAATGGGTTAGGCATGTTACTTTATCAGGGGGCGGCGGCATTTGAGCTTTGGACAGGGCGGCAAGCTCCAGTGCAAGTTATGCGTTGTGCTTTAGAGAAGGAGATTTATGGATGTTCGACTGTTGATTGAACCTCGGCATTGGTCTGCCATACCGGGGTATATTTGGGCGACATTTTTTTTCGTTTTTGGGAGTGCAGTGGGAAGTTTTTTGAATGTTTGCATATATCGGATTCCGCGGGGTTTGAGCATAGTTTGGCCGCCATCGCGTTGCCCGGCCTGTCAGTATCGTATTCCTTGGTACCTCAATATTCCAATTTTGTCATGGTTGATGTTGGGTGGGCGCTGTAGGAATTGTGGGGCCCCAATTGCCTTTAGGTACATTGCGGTTGAATTGATAACTGCGCTATTATTTGTGGGAATTTGGTTTTTCTATTGGGATAAGTCGCCATGCTTGGTATTAGCTTATTGTGTGCTTGTGTCGGGATTGGTGGTAGCAAGTTTTATCGATGCTGAACATTACATCATTCCTGATGAGATCACAATTGGGGGCATGATAGTGGGGTTTATAATGTCTGGGTTGATTCCTGAGCTGCATGAAAAGGCTGGCGCAGTGGAGGGTTTTGCACTTGGCATTTGGGGGATAGTTGTGGGTGTAGGGATTGCGTATTCGGTGCTATGGTTGGGTAGACTTGTTTTTGGTCGGTATCGAGTTCAAATCCCCCCAAACACGAAAGTTTTTTTTGGGGATGCGGGAGTTTGGGTTGGGAATCGAATGATCCCATATGAGGAGGTTTTTAATAGCACTCGGGATGTCATCCGCTGTCACGCGAGGAGGGTTGAATTGGTGGATCGTTGTTATTGGGACATTATGGTGAGGTTGAGCCCTAGAGCTCTTCAGATAGGGGATGATCGATTTAATCCTGAGGATGTTTCTTTTATGGAATTAGAGACGGATTGTCTGGTGTTTCCCCGTGAAGCGATGGGTTGGGGCGATGTGAAGTTTTTGGGGGCGATTGGTGCGTTTGTTGGATGGAAAGGCGTGATTTTTTCAATCATGTGGGGTTCAATTATTGGCGGGTTAGTTGGCATGATTATGATTATTACTGGGCGGCGTGGTTGGGGATCTCAGCTTCCTTTTGGTCCTTATTTAGCCATGGGAACTGTGTTGTGGTTGTTTGGTGGGCAGACTTTTTGGAAGCTTTTAATAGGTGGATAAGGTATTGGGTCGCCCCTAGCCAGGGTTAGAGCAATTTAGTAAAGTCAAGGAGGTTCATGGAAGGAAGGGCACAGGCAATCGAGAGATTATTAGGAATAGGGTTGGTAGCTTTATTGATTCTGGGGTGTTTGATGGTCTTGCGGCCATTTTTGGTGGCATTGATTTGGGCTGGGATTCTTTGTTACACGACTTGGCCTGTGTATTTGCGGGTGTTGAATGCGTTAGGTGGTAGGCGGACGCTAGCTGCATTTTGTTGTTCTTGTTCACTTGTTTTGTTGTTGCTTGTGCCTTTTCTTTTAATTGGTTTAAGCATGGCTGGGGGTGTGCAAGATCTATTGGGATCTATCGGAGGCGCATTGACTGATGGTTTACCCAAGCCTCCTGGGATGATTCACCACATCCCGTTTATTGGGGATCGTTTGCATGATGGTTGGATGGAGCTGAGTGGTGACCGCGAGAAGTTGATAGCATTGGCTCAAAGAATTTTGGAACCTATAGGTAAGTGGCTTATTGGATTTGGAATGGTAGTGGCTCGTGGGGTGGTTCAAATTGGGCTGAGCATATTTATCACGTTTTTTCTGTACAAGTATGGCAATGAGTTGAGTCGTTGGCTTGTTGGTTTGGTGAGGGAGATGATAGGAGAGGCGGGTGCGCGTTTTATTGAGGTTGCAGGAAATACAATTCGAGCGGTGGTGTTTGGAATATTGGGCACTGCGGTGGTGCAGGGTATTTTGGCTGGGATAGGGTTTGCCATTGCAGGGGTTCCAGGGGCAGGGGTTTTAGCTTTGGGAACCTTTTTGTTGTCGCCTGCAGGTGGGCCGCCTTTGATATGGTTGCCGGTAACGCTTTGGCTTTTTAAAAGCGGGTCCTTCGGGTGGGGGATATTTATGCTCATTTGGGGCATTGGGGTCAGCACCGTAGATAATTTAGTAAAGCCCTGGCTAATAAGTCGAGGGACGCAGCTCCCATTTGTTTTGGTATTTTTTGGGATTGTGGGAGGTGTGTTAGCTTTTGGGTTTGTTGGAGTTTTTATAGGGCCGACGCTTTTAGCTGTGGGGTACAGGGTTGCGCAAGACTGGCTACTTTCCAAAGCCAGACCCTCGGGGGACTAAGTGACGAGGGGTTAAAGAGGGTGGGTTGGTTGTTGCCAGGGAAAATGGTTTGATCTAAGATGGCGACAAGTACACATGTTTGGGCAATTAAAAACGCTGTTTTCTAATGACATTGGCATCGATCTTGGGACAGCGAACTCACTTGTTTATGTCCGGGATAGGGGGATTGTATTGCGTGAGCCGTCGGTTGTTGCTGTGCGGGCGGGGACTACAGAAGTTGTGGCTGTTGGTGAGGATGCAAAGAGGATGTTAGGCCGCACGCCGGGGAATATAGTAGCGATTAGGCCGATGAAAGATGGAGTGATTGCAGATTTTGACATCACGGAGGCGATGCTTCGGAAATTCATTGAAAAGGTGCAAAATCGGAAGCTGATTGCGCCGAGGGTTGTGATAGCAGTGCCTTCTGGGATAACTGAAGTAGAGAAAAGGGCGGTTAAAGACTCTGCTTTGCATGCAGGTGCGCGCGAAGTTTATTTGATAGAGCAGCCGATGGCTTCGGCAATAGGCGTTGGTTTGCCGGTAGAGGAACCTGTAGGCAATATGATTGTGGATATAGGTGGTGGTACGTGTGAAATTGCGATAATTTCGCTGGCTGGGATTGTATTTAGTAGGAGTTTGCGAGTGGGTGGAGATGAAATGGACGAAAGCATCATAGCGTATATGAAGCGCGCTCATAATTTAATGATCGGTGAACGTACTGCTGAGGAAATCAAAATTCGGATTGGCTCGGCGTATCCACTGGAGGAAGAGTTGAGAATGGAAGTGAAAGGACGGGATGTTAGCACCGGTCTCCCGAAGACCGTAGTAGTCCGGTCGGAAGAGATCCGCGAGGCGTTGCAAGAACCGTTGTCAGCCATACTTGAATCTATTCGGCTGACCCTTGAGCGGTGTCCGCCTGAACTCGCTGGTGATTTAGTGGATCGAGGAATGGTGATTGCAGGGGGAGGTGCGTTGTTGCGAGGCATTGATAAGCTCATAGCTCAGGAGACGGGGTTGCCTGTCCACATCCCAGACGATCCAATGAGTGCTGTAGCCTTAGGTACAGGTCGGGTATTGGAGGAACTTGAATTCTTGCGTCGAGTCTCAGTTAGCTCATTGGTTTGAATGAAAGAGTAGCGGTGCGTTTCACCGATGGGTTTTACTATCGGTGAAAGTGAGCATTCAGCGGTCGACAATTTTAGTGATTGCAGTGATAGTGTTGGGGGTGGGGCTTGGCATTGTGGGAAACACCTGGCTGGCTCAAGTAGGGAGAGCGCTGTTGTTACCATTTTTTGGAATTGGCCGGGGCATAGCTGGCAATGGGGAGCAGCTACAGTTGCTTTTGACCCCGCGAAGTGAGTTAATCAAAGAAAATATACGGCTACGGGTGCGGGTGGAAGAGCTAGAGCTCGAGGTCCAAAGACTTCAAGAAGTTGAGCGCGAGAATCGGAGGCTTCGATCTCTGATAGGCTGGCAGCAACAAACTCCCTGGAAGTTGAAGTTAGCACGGGTCATTGGACGGGATCCTTCTAGTTGGTGGCGGGTTGTGCAAATTGATTTAGGTGAAAAAGACGGTGTGGAGAAAGACGCGCCGGTGTTAACGCCAGCAGGGCTTGTTGGGAAAGTTGGGCAGGTAGACAAATATTTTTCTTGGGTGTACCTAATTGGTGATCCGAGGTGTCGGGTTTCAGTGGTTGTGGAAGAAGGCCCAATGGGCATCATTCAAAATGCGAGCAGCGCGACTGCTGGAATTGTGGATTTAAATTACTTACCCAAATCAGCTGAGTTACGTCCGGGTCAACGTGTCTTCACCAGTGGAGTGGGTGGAATTTTCCCAAAAGGTATTCCGATTGGTGTTGTTATTGATTCTGAAGATGTCGAGCTGGGCTTATATAAACGGGCGCGTGTGCGTCTGAGTGCGGACATTTCTAGGTTGGAAGAAGTATGGGTGATGATCAAATAAAAAATGTATACAGTTGGGCAATAGCAGTGGTGGTACCCGTAGTGTGTTATCTGGAGTTTATATGTGAGTTGCCACGGCGGGTCATAGGTATTCAGCCCGATGTTTTACCGGCTGTTTTAACCTGGGGGTGGCTAGTATTGGGACCGTTTAGCATCACTCTGTTGGCGTTTTGGGCCGCCTTGTGCTTTTCTGGTATTTCACAAAATCCATTTTTAGTCACGTTTTTACCTATAGCTGTGTTTGGGTTGTGGATCTATCGGCAGCGGGGGGTATTACTTGTGAGGAATTCAGTAACCCAAATTGTAGTAAGCGGAGTTGGTGCGGGTGTTGTTACCCTTGGGCAGTACATTTTGTTAATTTTGAGTGGGGTTAAGATGGATGTTGGTGCGAGCTTGATTTATCAGGTAATTGTCAATGTAGTTTTTTGTGCAGTTATGGGACCCATTTTTTGTGTTTTTTTCCAATACTTAGGTATCGTGCTTGTACCTCGGAAATCAGGTCAAGGCAGTTTTAGGCCTGATCGCGAGATTCGGCGCGGGCGGATAATTTGTTAAGTAGCGAATGTTTGTTTACGACCAACTAAAACATCCAGATAAACGCCTTAGGCATTTGGTGGTGATTTTGATGTTAGGTTTAGGGATCTTGGTATTGCGACTTTGGTGGCTCCAGGTATATCTAGCTTCGGATTATGTTCAGCAGCATGAACGTCAAGCTGTACGTACAGTACGGGTTCCCGCCTTAAGGGGGGTGATTACTGATCGAAACGGTCACGTTTTGGCTGATAACGAACCTGCCTTTAATGTCTCTATTTACTTGGAAGAGTTAAGGGATGACATAGCAAGAGCGTATCAGGTTGAGCTTGCCAAGGTCCGGGAGGAATCCAACTCTTTGGTGCGGGCGATTGAAATGCAAAGAGGTAGACCTCTTACCCGGAAGGAAAGAGCTGCATTCCGGATTTCAAAAGAGGTAATAGAGCAGGTTAAGAAGAAGGCGCGTGTACTTACTGTAAGCAACTTAGTAGCTAGGGTTTCAGAAATCACGGGAGTCAATCTGGAATTTAACGAGGCGAGATTTGAACGGCATTACCAGGCGATGCGGCCATTGCCCTTTGTTATATTAGCAGAGGCAGGGCCGATTGTTGTCGCTCGAATTTCGGAGAACGGCACACAGTTAAAAGGTGTAGACCTTGAGTTACAGCCAAAACGAATTTATCCACACAAACAATTTGCTGCCCATGTGTTAGGTCATTTACAAAAGGTTCAAGAATCCCTGGAAGGAGAAGTTGCGTTTTTTAATTACCCGATGTGGGTTTATCGCGGAGTAGTTGGGATAGAGGCTGGTTTTGATTCTGTTCTTCGTGGTCGGTCAGGGGTCAAGCACGTTATTTTGAATAGTTTGGGTTACAAACACGAGGAATGTATGATCGAAGAGCCGATTCCTGGATCGCGAGTAGGGTTGACACTTGATTTTGAAATTCAGTCAGTGGCAGAAGCAGCTCTTCGTAAGCTGGGTTCACGAGTTAGGGGTGCGATTGTAGTGTTGGATTGTCAGACTGGAGAGATTTTAGCGCTTGTTTCCTCGCCTGCATTTGATCCGAATCTGTTTGTGCGAGGGATTCCGAAGGACGAGTGGAATGAGTTAAACGATCCTGAATTACGGCCTATGCTTAATCGGGCTACGCAAAACATGTACCCACCCGGATCAGTTTTTAAGATTGTTACTGCCTTAGCGATTTTGGAAGCGGGGATTGATCCTAACCAAAAGATTTATAATCCACCCTCACCTTTGAATCCACGTAGGGGGCATATACGGATTGGACGGAGAATAATCCACGATACGGCACCACCAGGTGAATATGACTTTAGGAGGGGATTTATAAAATCCAGCAACACGTATTTCATAACCAATGGGTTAAAAGTTGGGATAACGTCGATAATCAACATGGCACGGAGACTTGGGTTTGGAGAAATTGTGGGGCTGCCAACGCGTCAGGAAACCGCAGGTGTTATTCCATCGATGGAGCGGGTTCGGTCTGGATGGTCCGATGGAGATACAGCGAATGTATGTATAGGGCAAGGGCCCGTTGCGGTAACGCCTTTGCAGGTAGCTGTGATGACTGCAGCGATCGCTAATGGCGGAAAAGTACTCCAACCAAGTTTGGTTCGGCAGGTAGGGTCTACGAAATTTAATCAACAGCCCACTAGGGCATTAATAAGAAGATTCCTAAACGTGAAGCCTTCTACACTGCAAGCGGTTGTTGAGGCAATGGCGGCTGATGTGGAGGATCCCGAGAGTACAGCTTATGCAGCTTTTCACCCTGGTGGCAAATTTGCTTTGCAACGATTCCGCGTAGGGGGTAAGACAGGTACTGCTGAGGTGGAGGATGCAAGAGGTAACGTTGTTGATCATGTGACGTGGTTTACTTCGTTTGGGCCTATTGAAACCCCAAAGTATGTGGTGGTTGTGATGGTAGAAAGTGGTGGATCTGGTGGCGGTACTTGTGCCCCTATTGCTAGGGACATTTATGTTGCTTTGGAACAAGTAGATGGTAGGCGAAAAGACCGGCAATTTTATGATTGAAGTGTAAATGACGGGACAGGAACGAAAAAGCTCATTGCTTGAATTTGATCGGATTCAGGCTGTAGTTGTCGTGGCTCTTTTGTGCATAGGGTATTTGTTTATTTACAGCGCCACGATGGTAAGTGAACCGGGGCTTTGGCATGCGTATCGCGATTTGTCTTGGGGTGAATTTTTGCATTGGCTTTGGAGTAAACCATTTTTTAAACAAATCATTTGGACTGGTGTGGGTTTAATTGTGGCAGCGGCTGCTTATCTACTGGATTATCGGTTACTAATACGTTGGGGGCGCTTGATTTACTGGTTTACGATTGTGGCATTAGTGCTGGTGTTAATACCTGGCATTGGTGCTGTCCGATTTGGGGCACGCAGATGGATTGATGTAGGTCCATTTCAATTTCAGCCTTCTGAATTTGCGAAACTCGCAGTGGTATTGGCCTTAGTGGATTATTTGTCTTGTCAAAAAGAGGAGTTAACCAAGGGTGCAAAGCTTTGGAAAACGATGGCGATGATTTTTTTACCAGTGGTTCTTATAGTTATTGAACCGGATTTAGGTTCAGCGGTGGTCATAATACCGACGGCTTTTGCCATAATGTACGTTGCTGAAATACCAACCAGACACTTAATGAAAATGATTGGGGCAATGGCTTTGATTGCTGCTATGTTTCTTGTAGATGTTTTGTTTGCCCCACCAAATTGGCAAATAAAACTTCAGGATTATCAACGCCGTAGGTTATTGGTATATTTTGGCCGGCCATACCCGACACCTCCCGGGGCGACCCCGGATGAGGTAAGGCGACTTAGGCGGCAGTGGTTGGATGATACGTATAATGTTCGGCAAGCTTTGATATGCATTGGTTCAGGGGGCGTGATGGGGAAAGGATGGCGCCAAAGCACGCAGATTGCTTTGGGTTATCTTCCCCGGACAATAGCTCATAATGACTTTATATTTTCAGTTTTGGCTGAAGAGACCGGACTGGTTGGAAGCATGATGGTTTTATTGCTATATGGAATTTTGTTTTTTACGGGTTTAAGAACGGCTGCCAGAGCCAGCGATCGGCTTGGCAGATTGTTATCAGTGGGGATAGTGACCCTGCTATTTGCACATGTTTTAATTAATATAGGAATGAACGTGCGTTTACTGCCTGTGACGGGCGTACCATTACCGTTTCTTTCCTACGGGGGTACATCTTTGGTATGCTCGTTGATCGCCGCAGGCCTGTTACAAAATGTTTACGTACGAAGGAAAGGGATTTGAACCATGAGCAATAATCCACTTGGACGTAAAAAGTCGATACTTAGATTTCGACCGCGAGGGGGGTTGGGTCGGAAAGGCCCAAAACCAATCGAAACATCTCCTGGAGAATTTCGAGAGCGAGTAATTTCCGAGCAAGCCCCGCAAAATGAGGTTTTTGAATCTCGGCATAGGGAGGAGATTGAACAGGCTGAGGCGAAAGCAGCGCAATTGGTGGGTGTGCAGGAAGAGGGGAAGGAGCTGTCCCCGAGGCGCGGGGATGAGACGACTACAGCATCCCTGGGAGAGGCTCGAGCTTGTGATTCGATTAAAGAGCCCGAAAAGCCCTATGAGCCTGTAAAAATACAAGAGGAACCGCCTAAGGGATTGGTAGAGAAAATTAAGATGGTTGCGGGAAGTTTAATTGATAAAGTCCAGAACTTAATCGGGACAAGACCGCGTGTTCACAAAGAAATCATTGTGAATGTGCAACCTCTTGAGACAAGGGTTGCGCTATTAGAGGATGGTAGGCTGGAGGAATTGGCTATTGAACGTGCCACTGATGAACGCTTAGTGGGGAGTATTTATAAAGGGGTGGTGCGTAACTTGGAGGATAGTATTAAAGCTGCATTCGTGGATATAGGTTTCGAAAAAAACGCGTTTTTACACTACTGGGATATCATTCCTGCGAACTTAGATAGCAGCGTGGAGATAGTAGAGAGAGAAGGCCCGAAACGAGAGAAGCCTAAGATTACGATTAAAGATATACCTCGCCTTTACCCGGTGGGGACCGAGATTGTTGTACAGGTTGTTAAAGGTCCTATCGGCACTAAAGGGCCAAGGGTCACAACTAATTTGGTGATACCGGGACGATACCTTGTACTTTTGCCAAACTCAGATCAGTGCGGCATTTCACGGAAAATTGAGGATCCCCAAGAAAGGAAACGGTTGAAAAAGATTATCCAGGAATTGAATATCCCCGAGGGGATGGGGATAATCGTACGCACCGCGGGGGAAGGCAAACAAAAGAGGTATTTTGTCCGGGATCTTGCGATGTTGATTGAGTTATGGCGACGCATTCAAGAGCAGATTCGTGAGAAGCCAGCGCCTTTCTGCGTGTTCCATGAGCCTGACTTAGTAGAACGGACTGTGAGGGATTTTTTGACCGACGATATTGAAAGGGTAGTTGTGGATGATGCTAATGCGTATCAACGCATGGTGGAACTGGTAAGTCAGATTTCGCCGAGGTCAGCTCAGAAGATCAAACTGTATAATGAACCGGAGCCGGTTTTCGATAGGTTCAATATCACAGCACAGATGGAAAGAACGTTTTCCCGCAAGGTGCCTTTAAAGAGTGGGGGTTATATTACAATTGACGAGACGGAGGCTTTGGTAGCTGTGGATGTTAATACTGGTAGTCATAAGGCCGGATCGGAGGAAGAGTCCGCAATATTGCAAGTAAATCTAGAAGCTGCTGAGGAAATCTGCCGTCAATTAAGGCTGAGGAACATTGGGGGCATCATTGTAATCGACTTTATTGATATGAAGTCCAAACGGGAACAGCAGATGGTTTTTGAGAAGGTTAAGCAGTTATTGAAACGGGATAAAGCTAGGACCCATGTACTACCAATTTCGCCTCTTGGTTTAATGGAATTGACGCGGCAGCGCCATACCGAAAGCTTCAGAGAGACGATGTTTGACCCATGCCCTTATTGCCACGGTTTAGGGCGGATCAAAAGCCCTATTACTATGAGCATTGAAATACAGCGTAAAGTGTTGGAAATTCTGCGTAGACGCCAGAGAGATGAATCGGACTTCCACCTTAAGATTTTCTTGCACCCGTTGGTCCTGGACAGAATTCGTAGGGAAGATGAAAAGTACTTTATCGAATTAGAGAAACGCTATTTTGCACGCATATCATTCCGAGGGGATAACACGCTGCACGTAGAGCAGTTCAAAATAATAAATGCAATTACAGGTGAAGAACTTGCGGCAGTTGGGTTTAATCACGAGGTTCCGTTGCGCATCCCAAACGATACCAGTAAGAATCAGTCGCAATTGTAATTTTTTGGATGTGTTCTGGTTTGATACAACTTGAGGACCACGCAGGCGAGATTATACGAAAAGCGCGTGCCTTACGAAATGTAAGTTTAGGGGATGCAGCTGATGCAGCAGGCGTGTCGAGTTTAGAGTTGTTAGAGTTCGAACAAACAGGTAAGTGTGATAGGCCGATCGATTTTTTAAGCCTGGGAAGGTTACTTAGTTTGTCTCCAAAAGCTATACAAAAGATTGCTGAGGGTTGGCGTCCTGAACCTGTGGATCTTTCGCCATGGCAAGCAATTCGAATGTTTACAAGTGTTAAATATGGCAATGTTTCAAATTCGTATTTGGTGTGGGATGAGTTTACAAAGGATGGGGGTGTGTTTGATACTGGATGGGAATCAACTTCGTTAATAGACTTTGCGCATAATCACCAAATAAGGATACGTTTTATATTTCTAACGCATCGACATCAGGACCACACCACGGGCCTGAGTGAAATTCTAAAAGCGTACCCAGGGGCAACGGTTTATGAACCAAAGTATTACGGGGAAGAATTAAGTGTTTCATATTGGCAAAATGAGGATGAAACTATTATGGTAGGGCAATTGAGGGTCCAACCAATACCGCTACCTGGTCATACAGGGGAAAGCGCGATTTTTGTGGTGGATGGTTGGGCCAATAAAGCGCCGGCTGTGGTTTTTAGTGGTGATTCTCTTTTTTGTGGTTCGATCGGGAAAGGATATTATTCGTGGCAGATGTTGTTTGACGGAGTTAAATGTAAAATCTTCTCCTTGCCGCTTGATACCTTGATCTGTCCTGGGCATGGTCCACTCACTACTGTGGGCAGGGAAATGGTGTGCAACCCGTTTTTTGCCTCAGAGTAGGGGCCTTGGACATGCCTTTGGATGCGGCATTTTATGCCTTGATTGCATTTTGAAGGTAGGATATCCAATCGTGCATTCCTTCTCCTGTTTTTGCAGAAAGGGTGATAACTTTGGCTTTGGGGACGACAGTTGCAATGTTAGATCTAGCAGCTTGAATATCAAAGTCTACTAATGGGGCTAAGTCTAACTTTGTTATAATTACTGCGTGGGCACCTGCGAAAATAGGAGGATATTTAAGTGGTTTGTCTTCTCCTTCAGTGGTTGAAAGAAGAACGACCTTAAGTTTTTCGCCTAGGTCGAACGCGGCGGGGCAAACTAGATTCCCTACATTTTCAATAAAAAGCACTCGTATCGAGTCTAGTGGGAGTTTTTCCAGTGCCCTCATGACCATGTGAGCATCGAGATGACATGCGGTGCCCGTTGTAATTTGTACCACGGGAGCACCGCTTTTTTTAATCCTGGCTGCGTCACGATCGGTAGCTAGGTCTCCCACAATTACGGCGCAGTACAGCTTTGGGTGTAAAAGTTCAATGGTTTTTTCAAGAAGGGTGGTTTTGCCAGATCCGGGAGCAGACATGAGGTTAATAGCGAAAATATTCCTTTTTTCTAACTCGGTTCTGATTTGAGCGGCCAGCCTATTATTATAGGCAAGTATGGAACTGTTTACGTTTATCACTTTGATTGTTTCATTGGGGCTGGACGCGTCATGATGGGTGTGTTCTGTAAGGTTGTGGTTATGTGAGTGATAGTAAATATTACCTAAGGGGTCTACATGAGCATGAAGATCTTCCCTTAAGCCAGGCGAGGTTGTGTGTGGATCATTATGTCCTGTGCAACCACAATTTTCACACATAACGGTGGTAATTTACGGCAAATTTAAGTGTGTGTCCATGTTGGAAGGTTCAGAAGGACGGAAGTCGTTGAGTGTCCAGAAACTTAATAAAAGATCGCATTGCTTCTATGAAGCCAGGTTCTAGGTAGACAGGATCGTTATGATCACCATTTAGTTCGTGGAAAAACTTTGGGGCCGGGGCAGCCTTAAAGTTTTCCTCTGCCATATAGAATGGGACAATCGAATCATTTCTACTATGCATGATTAGCACGGGTACAGTTATTTTAGGTAGTTTACTTTTTGTGTTGTACGGGTTGCCGATTAATAGTTCAGGCTTGATCAGCCATGGGTAGATATGTTTTGCCATGTCAACAATGCTTGTAAAAGTACTCTGGAGTATTAGTGCTTTGATTGGTTTGCGTAGAGCGATTTCAGTGGCTACAGCTCCACCTAATGACTCCCCGTATATTATTATTTGGGTTGGTGAATACCCGTGTGCGGTCGCGTAGGTGTAAACGGTTTCCGCATCGATGTAAGTACCCTCTTCCGTTGGAGCGCCTGTGCTTTTACCATAGCCCCTATAATCGAATAGGAGCACATCGCATCCGCATTGTAGTAATGAAGCCGCAAGGTCAATTCTATGGCTTATGTTACCTCCGTTTCCGTGGCAGACTATGATAAGAGGAAGGTTTTTAAAGCTTGTGGCTTCGTTTTTAAATAACCAGCCATGGAGTTTCGCTTTATCTGGAGTTTCGATTGTAAGCTCGGTGAAAGTTAATTTTGCAGGTGTGGTTTCGAGGGCTCGCGTGGGGAAGAACATGAACCGATTTAGAAGAGGTTTAAGGAGGAATATCGCGCATCCAGCAATCACCGTCATACATAAAGCTCGGACTAGTGTCCTACGTTTGTTTTTTAATTTTCTCGGCATGAACAGACTCAGTTTCACTGTCAGCAGACCGAAGTTTTTTTAGGGCTAAGTAGGCGGCTTCTGCCTCAGCGGCCTTTTTGCTTTTCCCTTTCCCCGTTGCCAAGGGAATACCTTGATGTAAAACCATGCATTCGAATTCTCGGTCGTGGTCTGGGCCTCGTACGGAGAGTAATTTGTATACGGGTGGTTCTTGCGACTTAGCTTGCAAATATTCTTGGAGTTCGCCTTTAGGATTCCATGAACTTGGAGTTCCTGGTAATTCGTCTAGGTACTTGGCGAAGTGTTGGAGGATAAAATTTGAGGCTGCTTGGAGCCCACCGTCTAAGTAGATTGCCCCGATTATGGCCTCGAACGCATCAGCTAGGATCGAGGTTCGATCCCGTCCGCCGTGAGATTCTTCACCTTTGCTCATGATTAGGTATGGTCCAAGGCCTAACTGCCTGCTTATTTCTGCTAGGGTGCGACGGTTTACTAATCTGGCTCGCGTTTTTGTCAGTAGCCCCTCGTTATATGTAGGGAATCGCTTGAAAAGCTCGTGTGATAATACCAATTGAATTACAGCGTCCCCAAGAAATTCTAGACGCTGGTTGTGTTCGATTTGTTTTTTCTCTTGGGATACTGATGGATGTGTGAGGGCAATATTCAGTAACGAGGCATTCTTAAAATGGTAGCCTAGCTTAGTTTGTAGTTCTTTAGGGTTACTCACGGCTGGTCATTTTATGTCCAGAAGAATGGTTTGTGTTTTGGCCGGATTATGCAGTTTGGGATCCAATTTCTTGTTCAAGTAATTTAGTGACACTCGCATGAACAAGGTGAATTTGGTCGGGGGTCAAAGTGGGTTCAGTTATTGTATAAGATTCGCCAGTTTCCTTGTGTTCGTAAATGAGAGTGGTTTCGCCGTTGATATACGCACGTTTTTTTAGCTTGATAATTTTTTTTCTCTCAAGCATCAGGGCCAAGATATACACGATGGCATGTGAGTTTGGGTCATCGGTTGTGGCGAGTTTTTTTAGTAATAGTTCAGCCGTGTTTCTTTCGATTGCTTCTGTGGGTTTGGGAGGGATTATGTAAGTGCCCTTCCAATAGGATATGACTTGGGGATTTTGTAGTAATCCAGAGGCGGTTTCCCTTTGCCAACACGAAGAGCAAAAATCGTAGCGCACAGGGCGCGGTTCGCCTGCTAACAACACCGTATGATAAGTCTGTTTATCTTTAAATGGCTCACCGCATAAATGACAAACTCGTGAACGAGCCTGGATATTCCAATCGTTCATTTTCGCGGCAAATTGCTCAGAGCAGGAATGTAACGCGCTTTAAATATTGGTGCAATTTTGAATTGTGAAGTTAGTTTTGACACGCATAGGGGTGGATTATTGGGTGGTTTTTCTTAAGATGCCTGTCACTCCGCACATGATGCCAATAACTGCGCATGCATTGGCGAAAACGTCGCCGAATCGCCGGTAAAAAGTTGGTTTTATTGGTAGGGTTTTATCAAGGGTAACATGAAGAATGCCCGGACCATAATATGATCCCCGGTGATCTCGTAGCAGAGCGATGGGTTTCCCCGTGGGGGAGATGTAGCAGGAAATACCGTTATTCGCACACCGAACCAGTGGAACACCGTTTTCCACGGCTCTAAATAGGGCAGTTATCATATGTTGCCAGTGGGCTGCGCTTTCCCCAAACCAACCATCATTAGTTATATTGAGCAGAAAATCGATTTTCTCATCAGGGGGGATTCTGGCTAAGTCAGGAAAGGTGTCTTCGAAACAAATTAACGGGTTTGTGTTGTGGGTAGTTTTTATTCGAAACACCACGGGGTGGGAACCAGGGGTAAGGCTTCCAGGCACGGGGATAACTTTTTTTAGAAATGGCAATTGTTGTTCCAATGGGATGAATTCTCCAAAGGGCACCAGACGTCGTTTCCTATAAATACTGGAGATTTTACCTGAGGGATCCATAAGAAATGCCGCGTTATATACCCGAGGTTTGTTATCTGGATATCCCAATTCCACCTCGTCTGCACCGAAGATCAACCAGACGTTATTAGTATGCACGAAGTCTATCAGCGCTGAAAAAAAATCTTCGGTAAATTCGGGTAAGGACGCTTCAGGCCAAATGATTAAGTCTGGTTTGTTACGAGCTGCTTCAATTGTCAGATCCATAAGTTGCTTTTGGCGCATTGGTGTCATGGTGGGATCCCATATTACGAGTTGAGGTATTGCGGGTTGGATAAGTGCGATCTTGAGCTGTTTACTGCTTGTGTAAGTAGTGGGAGTGTGAGCGGTTTTGTAATATCCCCACGTGCATAGTGTGGTAAGTAGAATTGCGGCGGGAGCAAGTATAACCATGGCTCCATTTAATTGGGTAGGTTTTATAACTATTTTGCAAATTGCAAACAGAACGCTTACGCTCGTGTAAACGATTATAAACGAAACACCGTAGCAACCAGTGATTGATGAGATTTGAATGAGGGGGATCATTTTGTATTGAGAGCTACCAAGGGGTATCCAAGGAAAACCCCAAAGTAAGTGTGTACGCAGAGATTCGATTGCTGACCAACTGGTTGCTGTGAGAAAAGCCCAAAGAGTCAGTTTTATCGGATCTCGCGAATTAATTAGTTGAAGTTTATGGCGAAACTCAGTTTTTTCCAAGGGCACATCATTTTTGGCGCCATTGATGGTTAAAGATGGTGATATGGAAAGTACCTTTCGGGGAATCCAATACCCCGAGAACCAGCCCCAAAGCCCGATTAGAATCCCGAGAACAATTGAAAGTGAACACCATGCAAGAGCCGAAAGAATTTTTGGGACGGGCATATGAAGGAGCCAGTATAGAATACAAAGCCAAAAAGCAGTGCCAGAAACAGCGGCAGCACAAAATGTTTTAAAAGCCGAGGTTGAAAAGGCCACGAGTAAAATCAAGCCAGGGACAAGCCAAGCGGTAGCCCATATTTCACCAGGCGGGAAGGCCAAAGCTAAAAGCACGCCTAGACATACCCAAGTTAAGATTAGTGGGATCAAGGTGCGAGGGGGTGATTCCAATTGTTGGAAGCGAGGCCGCATTGAATGGGATTCATCGATTAGGTTTCGGAGGTTGTGCGAAGGTACATTTTCACTACGCTGTGAATCGCGTCGGAGAGCTTTGTGGTGTTGATTTGAGAACTTTGCACAGTTCTGTATGCCGTGGCAGTTAGAATCCAATCTAGTGCGGAGTTTCGGATGCCCAATCGTTGGATAATTTCCTGAGCAAAGAGCGGATGCAAAATTGGACTTAAGATTTTGATATATCTCGGCTCCAGCAGGGTTTGTTTTGTTTCATCTTGGAGGGCGGTATGGATAACATCTATTAAGGCTGAAATAGTTGTGGACATGATAGGTGGATTAAATAGAGAAGCATTTTCGCCTTGTTGGGTTAAGTTGTGAAGCAGCCAAGTACAGAAGTCCTCGGTGTAAGTTAGATAAAGAGTTTTTGAAAGATGGCTTGGGACTAGAATTGGGCGCCCTGCCATTACACGTTGGATGAGGTACTGTATCCAAGGTGCCTCGGGAGCTAAGAGTTCAGGGTAGATTATTACCGGGGTCCTATTTTTTGGTTTATCCATTAATGGCGACACGTCGGTCTCCTCACCGGATTGGAGAGTAGGTGTTAGTTCTAAACCGTGAAGGCCATTCAATTGTGTTATAGTTTTAATTGTCGATGCATGGGCGAGAATGAAAAACCTCTTTACGCCATTTTCACGCCCAAGTATGTGGAGTGTTTCAATTGCCGACAGATTACCTTTGTACCAGAAGGTAGGATTGTCGTAGCTGGGTGGGGTAATGATGTGGAGATGAATTGCCTTTTTAGCATCTGCGAAAAAATCTAATAATTCATGCTTGTTTTTTACGTCTCGTATAAATACGCGAAGGTTTTTGGATTCCAGGATGTTTCTTTTCTGGTTCGTTCCTGGCCAAACTAAACACCTAACGTCATAGGGAAACGATGAGTTTGAGGGTTTTTCCGTTATTAATGGTGGGCTTACAAGGTATTTTGTTATTGCTTTAAAGCGCCAATCCGCAGTGCCTGAGATAAGTAAGGGCGCTCTCCAATGTGAGTCAAGATCCTTAGAATGTTGGACCCCGATGACTGGATTCATAGGTTGTTTTGAACATAAGCCGTAAAAATCATGTGTAAAGGTAAACTAGTAACAGTGCCAGTTGGACAATTATTAGTTCTGAGTCGCGCGTAATTAATTCCCACGGGTTAGAAGCTAATGCGTATGTCTTGCGGACGAGTCTCAAGATCCAGTATGCGAAGAGCAAACCGAGAATAACTGAGGCGGTGTTTCTAGCTTGGAGGAACACAAGGGCTATTGTAATTAAGGCAGTTGTTATTGCTAAGTAGTAAGGTATTTGGGGGTGTGTTTCTGAAGATTCTTGCACTAACCCATGAATTTGAGGAGTTAAACACTGGAATGTAAGCGCAATAAAAAACCATATGGGCACAAGTTTCATGACCATCCCAGCCTCGACAACAATATCGCCGCATATAATAACTGCTGTCGTTTGAATTGGTAACACAAGCAAATTAGATGGGAAAGATTCTTGCAAATATAATGCTCCTGCTACCCCAATTAGAACGATCAGCAAGAGCGGTAGAATCAAGGCTGATTTAATAACAGCAGCTATTATAAGAGAAATGGTGAAAAGACCTGTGGCTAATCCGATGCAAAGACAAGGGCTTAGGGATTGCCAGTGTTTAGAGGCACTGTGGGAGGGTGTGGCTAAATGCATTTGAGCAAGGCGGTTTGCGGTTATTGTTATAAAAGTTGCAAAAAAGCCCATTAATAGAGTACCGAGCTTATACATTGGATTAAACGCTAGTGCAGGAGCGAAAAACAGTAGCGATTGTAAGACTGTTGCTTTGTCAACAGCTTGTGAGAGGATCGACCGGAATGATGTTTTTCGAGGGAAGTAAGCGGCTACGGGTACGCGTTTGGCTGCGAGCTTGGCGAGGAAAGGATGTGCGTTAACAACGATTGCCTGGCGCGATTTAGCCCATACTGGAAGGTCCACGAGTGAATTCCCTGCATAATCAAATGCTTTTTCCCCAAATCTACGGACAAGTGTTTTAGCTTTTGAGCGTCCGCGTAGGTTTGTAAACCCGTCGCTTGCTATTACCTCATCAAACAGCCCCCAATGAGCTGCTACATCTTTGGCTAGGTTATAATCAGCAGCTGTACAAAGCACCAATTTTCGACCTCTTTTTTTCTCGTTTTCCAGAAAATCTATAAACTCTGTAAACCAAGGAACTTCTTTCATGTCCAGTTTGGTTTGGGTTGCAATTTGGCGTTTTAGAAATGCGAGCCCGTTTGTTAACCATCCCACGAGCCGTATAAGTGCGAGCCGGTCATTTTTTAATAGTTGCAACACGGCTAGCCAACTTAGGTCGGAATAAGTCAGTGTCCCGTCAAGATCGACGCACAAAGGGACTTCAGAGGAAGCCCCCGTGTTTGTTCCATTTCTCGGGATGCCGGCCTGTGACATTACTAATGGATGTTAACTACATTTTGAGGGCGTGACAACATAAGACCGCGTTAGCCACACCCCCTGATGTAACGTTCCTTTGTGAGAAGAATTAGAATTGTGTGTTCATTAGTAGCGGCTTCCGAACATATCTACTTCGATTTTGGTTGGGACGAGCTCTTTCGGTCGACTACTTGTTTTTTTGGTGCCGTTAACAGAGGGAAATTATCGGTTCTAAATGGGGAAGCAGGAAGTCCTTCTTTATTGTAAAGGTTTACTACTGGACAATCTGCCCAACCGTAACGCACGGCCATAGGTTTTTCAACTAAGGGGCTGTAAACGGCGACGGCATTTGAAGCGATGATTTCAGCTTTTGCCCAAACAAATTTTCCATCTGGGCCACAGATAGCGAACCCTTTTATCTCCGGATCAGGGCAAGCTAAACCACCGTCTACGTGGTCAAAATATACAATTGCTTTCTCCCCTTTTGTGACCATGCGCGAGAAAATCGGACCAGACCATTCAATCGGTTCTCCATATGCAATTGCCAAAGCCGCACGGGCTAAGCGCACGCCCACGGGCTCTTTCTTTTTCGGATGAATGTCTTGCGGATCGCCGGCGTCTGTAATTACTACCATACCAGTGTTCTTAACTTTTTTCATCGTAAGGAGTTGGGCTTCCCTTAATTCAGCCCAGGCGCTCTCACTTGGATCAGGCTTTATGGGCCGGTATGGTGCTAATTGGACAAAGATAAAGGGTAAATCGTGTTTCCCCCACGCGCTTCGCCAATCCCAGATCAGGGTAGGGAAAAGAACGCGGTATTGATCAGCGCGATCTGCGTTAGATTCTCCTTGGTACCAAATTACTCCGCGTATTGCGAAGGGAATTAATGGTGCAATCATTCCGTTGTACAATCCTGATGGCAATCGTGGCGCGCGCGGACGAGCGTTGGTACGGCCAGATTGCTCCCATTTTTTGAGTGCCTCTTCATACTCTTGAAGGGCCTTTTCGTACGAGAGTAAGATTTCATCGCGCAAGCGGGGGACTGATTTTAACGCTTTTTCGCTGGTCCACTGTTCAGCGGCTGTGCCGCCCCATGAGGACAAAACTAAGCCTACTGGCACGCACAATGACCTTTGGAGTTCTCTACCGAAGTAATAAGCAACGGCGGAAAAGTTACTTACTGTAGAAGGCGTACATTCGACCCACCTAACGTAGACATTATTTGTTGGGGTTTTAAGATTTGTGTGTGGAATTGTCACAAACCTGATTAATGAGTTGGTAGCACTTTGAATTACAGGGTCTGGATTTTCGGTTTTTGACAGAGGCCATTCCATGTTTGACTGGCCGCTGCAGAGCCATACCTCTCCAACTAATACATTGGTAAACCGAATGGTTTCGGTGAGTGTATAAACAACCAGTTCATATGGGCCACCTGGGTTTAAGTTCTTAAGCTTAGCCATCCATTGGCCATTTTTAACTTTTGCGGTGGCTTTCTGGTTTTGGATTTGCACTGTTACTATTTCCCCTTCGTTGGCCCATCCCCAAACAGGCACAGTTGTACCTTGTTGAAGGACCATATTGTCGCTAAATAGACCATGTACTTTTAAGTCAGCGAACAATTGGTTTAGCAGATAGAAGATCTGACCCACCAACAAGATGATGCGCAGCAGCTTTTTCATGATTTGAGCAAAACAAATACCTTTAGTTTAGTCAACGCTTTGATTTGGCGATAAGGAGCACCTACTTTTCAGAAATAAGTATGTTTTTAATGGAGCCTTTCGGATCTTTTTGCTGGGTTGTGGACTATTTAGTGCACGAACAGTTAACTGGAGGGTAGCTCAATCATTTAGGCAGAATTCCTATTTCTAACCTACGGCTAACTAGGCATTAAAAGCTTGTTTTACCTGCGCTTTCCGCAATTCCTGTAGTTACAGTAACTATTTTACGAGCAATGATGCCAGGGTAAAGCAGGTTGTTGCTGTGCAAATATCGGCTACTTCTAATACAAACGGGCCAGATGCAACTTTTAAGGTCTAGTTGCAGTTTGTGGAGCAAACTAGGGATAAACAGGTCGACGAGGCAACCATTGATAATCACAATTGGTATGGAAACCGATAAGGCTTTGATGGCGGGGTAAATCCGAATCATGACGCAGCAAAAAAAGATATTAGCGAGGCGATGCTTATCCCCAAAATTATGCTGCTTGTTAGTTCGCGTTTGAGGGATTGGATGACCCACGAAAGATTCGGTTTTGCATGTCGAAGTAAGTGAATTGCAATAGACATTGACTGGGCGGCTACGCTTTCACCCAAGCCCAATACGAAAGTAATGAAGAAGCCGAGTGTGGTAGCCTTTATGAAAGTACTTTCGAACCGCTGGCTTATTAGTGCACATATTAGCCCGCTGGACACGGTAACAAGGAGCCATGGGAATCGTATGCCTGCAGCTTTAGTTTGAGAGGCGCTTTTCAGTTGAGTTATTCTAATTCCGATTGCCTCAAATAGGCTATCTATTTGAGAACGCTCGGCTATATCAAACACTTCGTCTGTAAAAACGGTTATATCAACAATTCCAATCAGGTGTCCTTGATTGTCCACAACCGGAAGTGCGAGAAATCTGTGGATGAGGAATAATTCGCAAGCATCCAAAACTGTAGCATCCGTCGGGATGACAATCACCGGAGGTACCATTATGTTTTCCAGAGGAGTATCAAGTGGTGGGGTTAACAGTTTTTTCACAGGTAGAACGCCTTTGAGGCAACCTGTTTGGTCAACGACGTAAAAATAAATGATTTTTTCCCAAGTTTTTTGCCTTATGCCTTATGTAGGAGAGGGCTTCTTGTCCTGTGTAGTTTAATGGTAAAGCCCACACGTCGCTTCGCGTTACCTAGGTAACTGGTGCAGTCAAGCTGGTATTAGTTTCCGCTATTTGCCAGCTTGATTTTACAGTGGTTTTGCTTGGTTAGGAAAGGGGTTTCACGTTTATTTGTCGAGAAACAGCTTAGGACGACAGATTTTTTTGGTTGCAATTTCCCCGGCAATCGTGTTTTTGAATCGGGATCATGAGTGTAGGCTATCATATTGTAGTCTGTGCAGGGATTGTCCCCGATCCTTTACAGGCGTTGGAACCGATGCAAGGGTCGGCTGGATTTGCTTTGAAAAATGAAATGATGTTGCCAGCGGTTTTGGACACATGGGCTAGTACAGCACTCTATAGTGCGTTTCATTTAGCCAAGCAGCATTCGGGGACTCGGGTCTGGTTGGTCAGCGCTGCACCACGAGCTAAATTGCAGCAGGTTTTAATGTCAGTGGGTCAAAAAGGCAGTTTTGAACTGATTCCTATTGACTGCCAAGCATCTGGATTCGTGGATTCATATGAGCTTGGGGAATTGCTAGCAGATACAATCAAGGGTATTCATGGCCTTAACAGGAATCGATTGCTTATTTTTGGCGGGTGGGAATCAGGTTCTCGGAGCAGTGGAACTACTTTACAAGTGATTGCGGAAAAGCTGGAAATCCGAGATGTATTTATGGGCGTTGACGAGTTGCAAGTGCTTGGGGATGGTGCAATTGAGGTTTTAGAGCGGGTGGAAGGTGGAAAACATTTGCGATCACGTTGCAGTGCTCCCCCGATTGTGGTAGGGTGGGCGACAGGAAATTTGCCAGAGCCGCCCAATAATCCTCAAATAGGGATGCAAAATATGCGATGGATAATGCCTGCTTTACAAAAGGCGAAAATAGCCTCACTAACTACGACGGAATTAAAGGTTTTAGAGGCTTCTTTGCCTACTCAACTGCGTAACACACGGGTTGTGCGAGACATGACGCCCGATCAAATTGCACAAGAATTGGTAGAATGGATACTCAAGAAATAGGAGTAAAAGCGTATGGGTCGCCTGCTTGTATTTTTACATACTGAAGAAGAGGGTAAGTTGGGTCGAACTGCGTTTGAAGCATTGACTGCTGCGAGGGAAGTTTGTGAAGCATTGAATTGGGACGATCTTATCGTTGCGGTGATTGGTGCTGGGGCAGATAAAGCCACGGCGGAGTTGTCAGGATTTCCCGCTAAACAAGTTGTGGTTCTGGATGCACCAGAGTTTAGTAAACCGCGATACTCCACAGACTCGTTGGCCGCTTATGAAATTGTGACTCGATTTAAGCCAGACGTTGTGGTAGGACCCAATACAAGCCGATTCCAAAGGGCTCTACCCGGAGGAATTTACAGGGCAGGGGGGAAAACCGATACTCACATCTGTGCGGTGTTTGCGCGGGATAGGCAACTTTTTGCAAAGAAGTGGATTTATAGACAGCGTATCGAAGTGACTTTTACTCGAACTTCGAAACCGTGGGGATTACTTGTTGAACCTGGAGCATTTAAACCTGCGAAAATGAGTACTGGGTCGGTTGGTTTTGAAAAAATTGTGATTCCTATACCAGAAGGGCTGGATCGAACTGTTGTTTTGGAGGTCAAGGGGGCTATTTCAGGAGTTCAAACAGTTCGGCCGGATGCGGACTTGCTGTTTGTTGCTGGTGCAGGTTGGACAAAGAAGCAGTCTGATGGGCAAATTCATTTGAATGAGGCGGAGGAGTTAATAAAGGAATTTTTAGAGCTGACCGGGGCGTCTTTGGGGAGTACCAAATCGCTAGTGGACTTGAGTGCAGAAGGGGCGGCCACTTTGTCGTTCTTGACGCCTTTGAACCAGGTTGGCCAGACAGGTTCTACCCCACGGCATCCGCGTGGATTAGCTACGTGTTGCCACGGGGAAGAACCGCACACAGTCGGTTGGCGATTTATAAACGAGAGGAGGGCTATCAACTTGGATCCAAATTGTGGTTGGGCTCGGGGTAAGGCAGATGTCTTGTATGTAGCCGATGCTTTTGCTGTGATTCGGAAGGTCAATGAGTTATTGAGGCAATTAAAGAAATAGCTAATTTAAAAAGGAGTGGTTATTTGGGGTGGTGTTATAGGTTAGGTGTGAATGACGCCACGTGGAGTTTTAGCTCGGTCAAGCGTCGAAAAGTGGTTTGATCTGTCAAAGGTTTTAGTTTTACTGTGCGGATAGGAAATGAACTATGCGTTTTCTAGGCAGCCTTTTATCTGGTTGGCAATTACCATAGCGGTATTGGTAGGTATTTTTCTTACCAACATTTTCGACCCAATAAATGTGGGAATTTTGTTATCTGTGGTTGGGTGTCTGAGTTTACCTTTGCTTATTAAGTGCTATCACCCACTGTTGATAGTATCTTGGAATGCAATGATTACCCCTTACTTTCTACCCGGTGCCCCGCATCTTTGGATGATATTTGCCTATTTGGGGTTTATTGTGGCTTTAGTATTGAGGGTTGTTTATCCAGAACGAAAATTTCCTACCACAGGCGGAGTAAGTACGGCCATTTTAGTGTTTGCAATACTGTTAGTAGCTACTGGCCTTACAGGTGGTTTAGGAGGTAGAATATTCGGCTCCGAAGTTTATGGCTTAAAGAAATACTTTGCAATTGGCGCAGCAATAGCAGGCTTTTTTGCTTTGATTAGCCGGCCAATATCCATCACGAAAGCCCGCCTTGCAATTTGGGCCTTTTTTTTACCTGGGCTGACGGCCCTTTTAAGCAACCTCGCGTTTTTGGCAGGTGAAAAATTTTATTTCTTATATTGGGTATTTCCGCCTTTTTACGCTTTATACCAGCTGCCGGAATTTGTTCCTGGGACGTTCGGGATTAGTCGCTTGGGTGGTGGACTAGTTGCTTCATACTGCTTGGCGTCAGCAGTTATCGTGTTATACGGCCTACGTGGGATTCTAGATATTACAAAGCCCTGGCGATTAATGCTTTTGGTAGCTGCGATTTTGTTGGGGCTTCTAAGCGGTTTCCGAATAGCGCTTGCATATATTGGTATGGCGCTTTTTTTCGCATTTTTTATGGAACGACTTTACAAGACCATCTGGTTGCCAATTATACTCGGTGTAAGTGCAGCTACAGCCTTGTTGGTTCTTCCGAATGCTGATAAGTTACCCTTGCCAATGCAACGTGCGTTATCCTTTTTACCGATCAGAATTGATCCAGTTGCAAAGTATGATGCTGAAGCCTCGCTTTGGTGGCGTGTTACCATGTGGCAGGAACTATGGCCTGAGGTAAAAAAGCAATTTTGGTGGGGACGTGGTTTTACGATTGATGCGCGAGCATGGAATTTGGCTACCGAAGGCCAAAGGAGAGGATTTGTTAGGCCTTATGAATTAGCGCTTATTTCTGGTGATTATCACAATGGCTTTTTAGGAATCATAATCCCGCTGGGCATTTGGGGCATTATAGTGTTTTTGTGGTTCTTGATAGCCTCTTTGGCTTTATTGTATGAGTATTATCGAAGTAGTCCCCCGGAACTTCTCACAATCAACCGTGGACTCTTTGTTTTGTTTTTAGTAAATGCAGTTGTGTATTTTGCTTTTTTTGGTGCGCTCGACCTAGACCTTCAAAAATTCACTGGTATAGTTGGACTCAGTGTTGCGTTAAATTCGAAAATAATACCCAGGCAAAGCAACGACAGAAGTATTGGACTCGCGCACGGAGTCAACCATTAGGGAAAATATGAATCGCGCTGACATTACAAAGGCTTTAATCATATATGGAGTAAGTCTTCCATTGGCTGTGGTGTTGGGGTATTACCTGGCCGATCCATTTTCCTTCAGCACCATCGCTCTAGTGGGGTTAATACTATTCGCAATAGGAATTCCGTTTTTGATTAAGTACTACCATCCTTTGCTTTTTTTAACTTGGAATACAACAGCAATATTGGTGCTATTGCCTGGAAACCCACCCATATGGATGCTGATGGCTTTTGTGTCTATTTTGTGTGTGTTTTTGTTGTGGGGTACCCGAGTGGCGGACGTAAGGATTCTCACTGATAAGCAAATTTGTTATTCGCTAGCCTATTTGTTTGTGGTTGTGTTAGTTACTGCATTTATAACGGGCGGGTTAAAATTCCGGGTGTTTGGTGGAGAGGGCTGGGGTGGAAAACGATATTTAACTGTGTGGGCAGCGATCTTTGGATTCTTTGGATTAGCTAGTCGGGGGGTTCCTGTTGAACGAGCTCAAAAATACGTAACTTTGTTTTTCTTGGGGGGAATTACTTGGGTCATCACTTCCTTGTACGGCATCCAAAGTTTGCGCTCGATTGTATATCCACTTTATTACCTTTTTCCTGTCGACCCCCAAGCAACGCTTTCCCAAGAAGGTTTAGTGTTTAGAGTACATGGCCTCCCTTTTGCCAGTCTTTTTGTTTGGTATTGGATGGTAACTAGATTTGGGTTAAGAAGGATTTTCACAGAGCAAGTTTGGTGGCGTATTCCCTTAGTGCTTTTAGTGTTGGTTGGAACTATGTCAGGGGGATTCCGATTATATCTTTTCACTTTCATAGGCATCTTCTTTTTAGCATTTTATTTAGAGGGTTTACATAAGACGGCTGCGGTCACCGTTGCGTTACTTGGGCTACTTATTTTAGGATGCACTACTTACGCGATTGCTCCAGTATTACCTAAAAGTTTTCAAAGGTCTTTGGCTTGGTTGCCAGTCCCAGTTGCTCCAGACGTAAAGTATACGGCAGAGGTCACCACCCATTGGCGGGTCGAGATGTGGAAGGATTTACTTAGAGATGTCCCGCTGTATTTTTGGAAAGGGCGTGGCTTGGTATTCGATCCTGGCGAGTTTGAGTTGGCCAGAACAGGGGTGTACAAAGGCCCTGATGCACACTATAGGGCGGCGTATTTGGCAGGGGACTATCATCATGGCCCCTTGTCTGTAATTATACCATTGGGCGTTTGGGGAGCTATTGGATTCTTATGGTTTACAGTGGCTTCAATGCGATGGGTTTATCGTGCCTGGAAACTTTCCCCTCCCGAATTAAAGACAATCAACTCTGGGATATTGGCAACGTATGCTATTAAGATGCTAGTTTTCTACGTGTTTTATGGCCACTTTTACCAAGATTTTGCGTTTTTCACGGGCTTGCTAGGTCTAAGCGTTAGTCTGAATTATCGCCTATTAGAAGGGAGAACTTGATTCGCGCGTCAGGTTTAAATAAACAGTAAGATCTAATAATATGAACGCCCAAAATGGTAAGCAGATTTGGTTAGAAGCGTGGCTGGAAGGTAAGCCACTCGATACTTCTTTATGTAAGGTGAACCATCCGCCGTATCGATTTGTTTTCTTGGGTGCACCTGGGGTGGGGAAAGGCACTGTCGCACAGCTGATGGCAGAGCGATTAGGAGTGGCACATTTAGCCACCGGAGATATTTTCCGTGCTGCGAAGAGTCTTCCCCAAGATAAACTTAGCCCGGCTTTACGGGAAGCTATTGGTTACATGCAAAGGGGTGAGCTCGTTCCTGACGAAACAGTAATTAGTCTTGTTAGAGAGAGGACGGCTTGTCTGCATTGGCCTGCTGGGTTTGTATTGGACGGTTTCCCGCGAACGGTTCCGCAAGCTGAGGCTTTCCAGGGAATCTTGGTTAAGGAAGGTCTCAAACTCGATGCAGTACTGAATTTTGAGTTGCCAATCGATTTTATTATAGCACGCTTATCTGGTCGCCGAACTTGTCCTAAATGCAAAGCGGTTTATCACATTGTGAACAATCCTCCAAAACAACCGGGGGTTTGCGATGTTTGCGGGACCGAATTGATAATACGCGAAGATGATCGACCGGAGGCAATTCGTGTGCGAATGGAAGTTTACAAAAAGAGTACGGCTCCATTGATTGATTACTACGAGTCAAAGGGGTTGCTGAAAACTGTAGTTGCTAAGGGTACTCCTGTAGAAGTATATGCTCGTACACTTAATGTGGCTGGGATTGTGTAAAAAACGAATTTACCTCGTTCTACTCGAAGAATATCGACTGCGTAAACCTGGGTTTTCTAGGAAAAATGGGAACTACCTCAATTAGTGAAAGAGGGTATTTCACTCTATCAGGGGCAATCGGCGTGATAGATTACGGAGCTGGGAACCTTAGGAGTGTTTGCAATGCGTTGCGATACATTGGTGCGGAAATAATAATAGTACGAACCCCAGACCAGCTTAAAGGGATAGCCGGAGTGGTATTACCAGGGGTGGGTGCTTTTGACGATTGCATCAATGGGCTTTCTAAGCAACGGCTGCTTGACCCTCTCAGAGGAATGATTTCTGATGGTGTACCTTTTTTAGGAATATGCATTGGGTACCAGATTCTGTTTGAACGAAGCGAAGAGTTTGAAAGCACTGCGAGAGGATTAGGGGTCTTTAAAGGGGTGGTTCGTAGGTTTCCCACGCTTGAGGGTTTAAAAATTCCCCAGATTGGTTGGAACTCGCTTAAGATGGTGAAGCCCAATTGTCCTTTGTACCGAGGGATTATGGATGGTAGCTACGTGTACTTTGTACATAGTTATTTTCCGGATCCAGTGGACAGCAGTATTGTGGCAACTGAGACGGAGTATGGTGTGGTGTTTGCATCATCTGTGTGGCAAGGGAAAGTATTTGGTGTTCAATTTCATCCTGAGAAAAGCCAGGAGGTTGGCTTACGAATACTGCGGAATTTCTTGGAGTTTGCAACAAGCGGTCCACAGTAGCATGAGGTATGGGCAAGGAGCGTGTCCAATCACATTGTGACGCGTAAAACCTGTCCATTTCGGTGCGGAAATTGGGGGGATAAGCCGGGATTTTTGCAGAGATGTGAGCTAAGTATATGTGTTTTAGGCAAAACCTAAAGTGCTAAACCAGTTGTGGCGCTAGCTGCCGAAATCAGTAGCAGTCTCAACATCTAGGGGCACAGCTGAGTACGTAGTTTTTTACCTTTTATTGGTTGACCTGAAATTTTTCATCCAAGGACAATTTGAATTAGGTAGATTTCAGGCTCATTCTTACTGAGGCATAGTTTGAACCTCTGTTGTTTTAAGTACTGACTTTGTTTTGTGTGGGGCCTCTTTTTGTTTTGTAGTGGCGTAAATTGCGGGTTTAACTGATTTGACTGTGCTGTGATAGGCTGGACCAAGGTGTCACTTAAATCCTAGCCTCGTAAACTACTGCAGTAATCTCCCTTTGTGCTAATTTTGTTAGGACAGGGGGTTGCCACTAATTAGCAGTGGTTTCATAGGGACCATACCATATGGGGTTCCGAAATTCAGACATTTCGGAGTGTTGAATGTAATTTTTTGCCAATTGTTCAAGATCAAAAGCTAGTGGTATTCGACTATGGTTTGAGCCAAGGGCCGGCGCGAGGTTGGTATAGGTTTTTCAGCTGGGTAACCAATTGGAAGAATAGCGATTGGTCGCCATTGGGCAGGAGCATTTAGTATTTTGCTGACCTCTTCCTCGCTGAAAGCCCCAACCCAGACACTTCCTAGCCCAAGCGCAGTCGCCGCTAAGTGAGCGTAAGTGCACACGATGGTGGCGTCTTGAATGCAGTATAAATCAGCTCCGCGACCACGGTATCTGGCCGAGGAAATGTCGGGACGGGCAAAGAAGACTAAAACAATAGGAGCCTCGGCAATGAAGTCTTGGCCTAGAGCTGCTTCTGCAAGCCGTTTTTTGAGCGTATCGTTGTAAACCACACCGACTGTATATGCCTGGAGGTTGCCTGCGGAGGGGGCAAGCCTTATTGTTTCGAGGATCATCCGTAACTTGTCAGGTTCGATTGGCTTATCCAGAAATGCTCTGATCGAATGCCTCGATTTGATAGTTTCAAAAAAGTCCATGCTCATACGCTTGCTTTGAAGTTTAAGCTTCGCATTACTTGAGCCTGCAAGTGAAAAAAGTGAATACTTTTGTTTTGGGATGAGTTCACAGCTTTCATAATACGTAGCGTGTTTTTTGCCTTTGAGTGTGACCAGGCAGGCAAATCGTATGACGGGTGGGATTTGTAAGCAAAATTGCGTATATAACAGAGGCTCGACATGGTGCAACTTGATGGGTGGGAATTAATGTGCTTTTTTGGAATTGGCGACTTAGATATTGGTTTTGAATATGAGGGTTATAATTTTAACAATAGGCTGTCTTGCGGTCGTTCTCATAGTGGTGCATCTTTTGCCCCGGAAATTTGACCGAGTCACCATGGCGAAAGAAAAGCAGGAAAGTGTATCATCCATGCGTCCCGAAAGGTTATTTTCAATGGGTTCTGGTGATGAATCGGAGAGTGTAGCGTTGACTTCCTCTTTGGGGTTAAATCCGGCTTTAACCACAAACGGTTTGCCGCGGCCGTTACCAGTTGGATTAGAATCGGAGCATTTCCAATGGGCGAGAGGAGATGCATTCGATACAAATGTTCTGGCATTAATTGCCCATAATGAGTTGGAATATAAACGTATGGTCGAAGAAAACGACCGTATTTTCCGACGTCAACTTGTTTATAGGAAAGAACCGTTGGTAAAGGTGGTATACCGTCATAAGCAGTTGGACATACCAGTCCAACAATTGGTTGTGCCTGGGTTAGATGGGCGCGAGTTTACCGTGGAGATTCTCGAGACTGACCTGCATCCCTCTGGGTTGGAAGGGACTTTTGCTGGACGATTACTTGGACAGCCCGATTCTATGGTCACGATTGCGTTTGCTGGTGGCCGTGAGGCGTTCACCATTATAAATCCCGCAGAAAACATCTACTTGGTAGGCGACCCGCGCGAAAACGGTGAAATTATAGTAAAGATGATCAACCCTGAAAAATACGTGCCGGCAGTATGTGGTACGCCATGATAGCTTGACTAGGCAACTTTCAACAGACGTAGAAAACTTATGAAGAACAAGCAAAATTGGTTACGGGTTCGTGATTTGCCCTATTGTTTCTTCAAGTCTGTGGTGCCCTCGAGCGATTATCTATTGCTTTTGGGGCTAGTTTTGGTGCTTTTGGCCAGGGCAGCGTTTGGCGAGGGAATTTCCAATAGACCGACTCATTGGGCTAAACCAATTACTCTAAATGGAGTCACTAATTTGTACCAGGTAAGTGAGGTTCTATATCGTAGCGCCCAGCCAACTCGGGAGGGGTTTACAAACTTGGCTAAAATGGGAATAAAAACTGTGGTAAATTTGCGATGGTTGCATTCCGACTCTGAAATGGTGAAAGGGCTTCCATTAAACTACGTCCATATCCCAATGCAAGTATGGAACCCTGAAAAAGAAGATCTGTTTAGATTTTTACAGGTTGTGTTAGACACCAACTGCACTCCTGTTTTGGTGCATTGCGAACACGGGGCTGATAGGACAGGGGTTATGTGTGCTGCATATCGGGTGATTGTTCAAGGATGGTCGAAGGAGGAAGCACTCCGAGAAATGTATGAAGGGGGCTTTGGCGTTCATCAGGTATGGAGGAATTTACCGAAATGGTTAAAAGATTTAAATGAGGAGGAGGTTAGGCAAAGGCTAGGACTTGGTACGCTGGTCTCGTCTACAAATTCTTACGTTAAGAAAACCACCTTGGATGCCAAAGAAACCGGAAGCCGAACTTCGTGTGATGGGGAATCTCTGCACACATTAGATCAACCAGATGGCGGATTGAAAACGAATGGCACTTTAGGGACACTACAAAGGTCAGAGAGCATCTTGAAACAATGAGTAGAAGACAAACCACACGGAATCTTTCTGCTTTGATGGTGGAAGACCCGCCCAGATTTTACCGATTTCCTTTGAGAGAGCTTGAGTATCTGCGGATGCGTTTGAGGTGTTGGTATTTGATTTGGATTTGTTTTCTTGTTTGCTTGGGATCCCAAATAACCCCAGGCAAGGGACAACCTCTCTTGCAAGGGATCGAAGGCGACGTGGCTTGTTGTTATGCACCAAGTTATGCAGCAAGCGTGGGTGGACAAGCCAATGCAAACGTTATCCTTGCTAATGCCGTTGTGGGGAACAATTTCGTTAATCTACAAAGTGGCACAGGAGCTCGAATGCGAATAGCCGGGTTTTACCAGTCCTCAAATGACCCTGTTAATTGGACAACGACGGGTGGCATGGCTAATTGGCTTTACAATAACGACTCCCGAGTTGCTGATGTTGTCGCTTTTGGTTCTTCCGTTGGAGCCGATTTAGTGTTGTATGTCTGTCAAAATAGCGATTCGAGTTCGATTGCTGCGGTGGCCCAAGAACCCGGTATGTATTCGGTTTTTAACCCGAACTCGGTTTGGTACGTTGTTTTAGCGCATGAGACCGGTGGTCATAACTATGGGCGCACTCACAACGATGGCCTCGTAAGCCCCAAAACTATAATGCTTCACAATTATTGTGGGGGGGGTGCTACCCCGCCTTACTTTTACACCAATCCACGAATTTGGCTAAATGGCGTCAGGCTTCAAGGGAATACGAATAACAATTGTAACATGGGAGATCTTAAAAACGGAGGGGATAATTCCTCCCCAAATCCGCAGTCAGTGGCTGATCGAAGATTGCGACCTACGAGTAGTCCGGCCCTGCATTCGGTGGTTTTGAGGTGGGTCTTCACCAATGCACCTGGACCCGCACCCGCTGGTACGGTTTTTTATGATCTAGTGTGTGGTGCCCCAGCTATGGTTCGTGGAATAGGTGCTACTAATACCGGTCGAGCAATTAGGTTACCCGGAGGTACCACAGGTAACGTTCCGGTGGATACAATGGCCGCGTATATCGATTTGCCCAATAGGATAATTTCCATTCACACAAACATTACAATTGAGGTATGGGTTGCATTGCTCTCCACACAGAATTGGGCGCGAATATTTGATTTTGGCCGTACAGCTCAGGCTGGCGATGGGTTGGGAGAACCTGGCGAATACACAGGTGCGCCTGGATCTCCGGCCCCAGGAGTTACCACTTCTTACGATGATGTGATGTTAAGCGGGTTTATTGGGACGGATATTTGCCGACAGCGATTCGAACTTCGCTTCAAAGGTGGTACCCAGCGAAGGATTGATTCTGGCCTTATTACATCCACTGGAGTTGTCCATCACTACGCCGTCACGTTTACAAAAGGCGTAGGTACTTATGCAGAAACAGGTGGCCGCTGGCAATGGTATCGGGACGGATATCCAATTGGCTATGTGGACGTGAGCAACTCCCTGGCAGATTTAGAGGACGTGAATAATTGGCTAGGAAGATCTATGTGGAGTACCGATAACAATACTCATGCAGATTACTATGAAGTCCGGATCCACAATGTTGCTCTTTCAGAGAGACAGATTTTAGCTAACTATTTAGTGGGACCTCAGTATTTCCCTGTGGCAGACGTGTATCTCACTAACAGCGACAATGTTGGTTCAAGCTCATTTAACGATGCAGGTAATTGGAGTGACGGGGCAGCGCCTTCATGGAGTAAATCATATGAAACTTACAACCACACTTTGCGCACACCTGCAACAGGGGCTAATTACACATTTACAGGCCGAGCTCTCTCGATTTCAGGAGGGACTCTCATTTATAAGGGAACAGCTAGCAGCACCATTACAATCACTAACTTGATCCTTGATGGCGGGGTACTACATCACGGCGGATCTAGTGTCTGGACTATGGCGGGCAACATTTTTGTTAAGGAAAAAGGCGCGGCATTTAACGCTGTAAATTCACAAATCAATGTAACCGCCAATATATCTGGTTCCGGCTCGCTTGTGTTTTTAGGCAACACTGTGACTTTGCGTGGTATGAATTCCAACTTCACCGGCCGAATCTATATCGGCAACGGAGCCGTAGGTAGCCTCGAATTAACAACCCCAAATGCGTTAGGTGCTGCACCCACTAACTTCATCCCAGATCTTATAGTCATGAATCGGGGAACCTTACGAGTTCCGAACTCGATGTCTTTAACCAACTCTAATATGGGTATTCTACTAAACGCAAGTGGTGGCACTTTTTACGTGGGACCGAATGCCACGTTTCATTTGAGTTGTCCGATTTCAACGCCCGTGACAGCCCCCAATATCGTGGTAGGAGCGCTTACTAAGAGTGGACCGGGGACGCTAGTCTTAGCATCGTCAACCAATGCCTTTAGAGGAACAGTATTTGTTGACACAGGTGCAACAAGTGGTAGCGATGGTATCCTGCGGATCGCCAGTGCGTCTGTGTTAGCGAACGCTGTATCGCCAATTTTTATAAGGAACAATAACAGTGCCTCTTCAACACTAGCCCTTAACGGTGCGACACAAAATATTGTACTTCCACAGTCTGTGTATTTGGCGGGTCGAAACACGTCAGTCCCGGCAATTTTGAACGAAGTCGGGACAAATACCATTTCTGGAGGTATCACGCTTGCAACCGGGGGGAGCTATTACCTCATCCAATGTGATTCGGGCCAACTCAACATCGGTGGAAGCATTTACTCTGAAGCTTCTGGGACGCGTACGCTTACTTTCCAGGGAGCTGGGGTAATTAGCGTTTCGGGGTCGATTTCAGATGGGAGTGGAAAAGTTGGAATAACCAAAAACCAAGCCGGTACGTTAATCCTCGCTGGAAACAATACCTATACTGGACCTACAGTCGTGAATGGGGGAACCCTTATCGTTGGTGGACAACTTAGTACAGGATCCGTCTCTGTGCTAAGCGGAGGTATGTTGTCTGGGAATGGATTGATACGAGGCCCAGTGACCATCCAATCTGGCGGGTCTTTATCCCCAGGCATTGGAATAGGATCACTATTTGTATGGAATTCAGTGACTTTGAATGATGGGGCGCGAACGATTATTGAGCTCCACAGAGAATACAATTACGCCGATGCGCTTGGGGTTTCTGGTACACTAACCTGTGGGGGGACACTGCTGGTAACAAACTTAGGTGGACAGCTCAGAGCCGGAGATAATTATCGTGTGTTTGCTGCCACTACACTGGTAGGGGAATTTAGTAACGTGACCTTACCTGAATTAGCAGAAGGGCTTGCATGGAGCACAGCTGAACTATATTCGGGCGGCCGATTATGGGTAGTCTCTACTACGCCACCGCGAACGACAAATATTGCCTCACGTGTAAATGGTGTGTGTGTTTCGGGAGTCGGTGGTACACCTGGATACCGATATTACGTTAAAGCGAGCAAGGATTTAACCATCCCGGTAAAGGATTGGCCACGTGTTGCGACAAATAACTTTGCAGTGGATGGGACATTCAGCTTTGAACTCCCAGTTGAATCTAGTGCACAACATGAATTCTTTACGGTAGAGGTAGAATGGTAATGAAAAAGTTCGATCTTTTTACGCTCCGGAAGATGTTTTGTACTATACGTGAACGCGCTAGGATTTGTGCGGTGTTGATCTCGGTTTTTCAGTTTACCCCAGGTGGTTATTGCCAGACAAATTATGTCACGGTTATCCCGGATGGAGCGTGGTGTTGGTACAGTGATCCGCGCGCAATATTTCACAGTGGCAAGCTCTACGTCGGTTATGTGCGTTCTGATGGACGTACTGCGCTCAGCGTTTTTGATTTAACATCTGGGACCAGAACCGATTTGTGGACGAGTTCATGGACTCAGGTCGACGATCACAATGTGCCAAGCATTTTAGTCCGTCAGGATCGCACTTTGCTTGTTGCTTACACAGGGCATGATGCCTTCCGTTACTTTGCGTATCGTTTCTCCGTCTCTACAAATCCTGTTTCTCCTTCCGACTGGTCTAGTGAAAACATAGGCCCTGATACTGGGACAAGAATGAGTTACGTGAATTTATTTCAATTACCAGCGGAGGGCGGCAAAATCTACGATTTCAGTCGAAACTTAAATTACAATCCCACCGTGTTTTGGTCTACCAATGGGGGATTAACATGGTCCGGGCCCCAAATTGTTATCAAGACTGGTACCGGTGGCACGCGACCCTATGTCAAGTACTGCACAGATCACCAGCTGCGCATACATTTGCTATACACAGATGGGCATCCCCGTGATGTTGCAAACTCGCTGTACCACATTTACTACCAAGAAGGAGCGTTTTATCTCTCAGACGGTACATTGCTTAAGTACTTTACTAATTTGCCAATTATGCATGATGCTGGGGAGCGAGGTAGTGTGATTTATCAATACAGCGACCTCCCACAAAACGACCCCAATCAATGGATCCCTGGTGGACGTGCATGGTGTTGGGACATTGCTTTGGACACGCAGGGGTATCCAGTATGCGTGTTTTCTGTACAAAAGGACAACGTTACCGGCACCAACTGGTATGACGACCGAATCTATTATTACTACGCCCGCTGGACGGGTTCAAATTGGATTAAACGTTTTATAGCTCATGCTGGGAGACCTTTGTACGCCACTGAGGATGACTACGCTGGCGGAATTTGTTTGGATCCAACCGATCCACGCATTGTTTACATCTCTAGCAACGCACGTGATCCGTTCGACTTGGCTACTACAACCAATGTACCGTTGCGAACGGATGAAAGGTATGAACTTTGGCGGGGAATTACCACAGACGGTGGTCTAACGTTCGAATGGACTTCCATTACTTCAAACTCGCCCGTTGATAATATCCGCCCCTATGTGCCTCGTGTCTATGGTGGCGAACCATGCGTACTCTGGGTTCGTGGGGTGTACTCAACCTACACCTCATTTAACTGCAGTATTGTTGGATTATTTACGACACCGGTGCCTGGCGCTACTGGCCCGTCAAGTGGTACATGGGCTGTTGATGCCGATGGGTTGTGGACGGATCCTGCAAATTGGGTGGACGGTACTGTTGCATACGGGCCCGGGAATATCGCAGATTTTAGCACCATAGATATTACCTCCGATAGATGCGTTACTGTCGACAAACTAATACAAATTGGAGGGCTTCGGTTTGGTGATTTGACTGGCACGGAAAATTGGATGGTTAAAGCCTTACCAGGCGGTTTCTTAGAGCTGTGCGGCAATCTTCCAAGTATTTCAGTAAAACAAAATACTGCAACCCTTGCTTTGCCCTTGGTAAGTACAAACGGCTTTACTAAAACTAGTCCGGGCACACTTGTGTTAAGTGAAAGTAATTGGATTCAGGGAATAGTTAACATCGACACAGCATCAACCACAGTTTCGGATGGTATTTGTCGGTTGGCGCACCCAAATGCGATTTCATCAGCATCTGCTATTTATATTCGGAACAATAATAGTGGGAGTTCCACCCTGGAGCTGGATGGTACACAAGGAAGTATTACAATTCGGTGCCCAGTTCTAGTGGCTTGCCGAAATGTGGACGTGCCAGCAATCCGAAATAATTGCGGAAGCAATTCCATTGCAGGCTTGATACAAGTGAATGTTGGAGGGAACCGCGTTATTTTTGAGAGCGCTTCGGGTTGGCTTGCCTTTGTGAACACGTGCCAATACATAGGTACCCTTGCGAATGCCCGTACTTTCGTGTTCACTGGCGATGGCAATTTCCTTTTCTCGGGTGCGCTTTACAGGTCTCAAAACAATGCACCAGTCCACCTCTCTAAGTTGGGTAGAGGAACAATGGTCGTTACTGGAGTGCTTACTAACGATGGGACAGTGGTAATAAGTAACGGAGTCTTTCAGCTCCAGGGGGCACGGATGCTCACATCTATGATTACAGTTGCCGGGGGTGTTTTTACTGGCACTGGTGAGGTTTTTGGCTCTGTTACAGTCCATACCAATGGCATTTTGGCACCGGGCAATGCTAGCTCATTTACCACACTTTCTATTTATGGGCCCGTCACAAACCATGGTATCATCAGAATGACAGTGGCAAAATTTGGTTCTTCCATAAACGCCACATTACTTAAAAGCAGTGAGCGAATAGTCTTTGGAGGCACTCTTAATTTGGAAATAATAGGCTCAGATCCTTTAACAGTAGGTGATCGAATTAAACTTTTCGATGCACCTGTTTTCCATAATTCATTTGATTTGGTGCTCCCAGCTTTGCCGGGTCCAGGACTGAGATGGAATGTTTCGTCGCTTCAAACTTCTGGCGAAATCATTGTGGAGATGGGAGACTGCAAGCCAAATATAAAAAGTGCTTCACTGGAGAATGGCAAATTGGTGTTAATTGGGGCAGATGGGGTTCCGGGTTATACATACACGATACTTGCCTCAAGTAATTTAAATTTGCCTTTGGGTGAATGGGTCCCTGTACATACGGGCCGTTTTGACGGCACTGGCCAGTTTGTTTTTACAAACCCTATCTCAAGGGAAGCAGATGCGATATTTTATTGTTTTCAAGTGCCGTGACCATGTGATTGAAGGGTTTAAATTAGTGACATGGGATCTCGGTAAGCATTAGTTTTAGGGCTATAGCCAGCCGCAAAGTCTTCCTGCGTGTACCAGAGGCCCGGTACGGTATAACCGCATTTAGGGCATTTACCCTCAAAAGTTATGTTATACCTCAGCACGCTAAATCCAACCCGTTCAACCAATAATTCGCCACACTTGGGGCATTTGGTATTTTCCCATTCTCCCACGCGGCCGGGTAAATTCCCAGCATACACATAGTTTAGCCCTTCTTCCCGGCCGATTTCCGCCGCGCGCAGTAGGGTTTTCAATGGGGTAGGCCCTACGTCAGTATACTTGTAGTCCGGATGAAACGCTGTCACATGCCAGGGGATGTCCTTGCTAAGCGATGCTATAAACTTGGCGATTTCACGCAACTGTAGTTCGTCGTCGTTAAATTTAGGTACCACTAACGTAACGATTTCCACCCAATACCCTAGCTCGTAGGCCGTTTTGATTGTGTCCAGTACGTTAGCGAGTTTGCCGCCACACCGACGATAGTTTTCCTCCCGGAAAGTTTTAAGGTCGACTTTGTAGCCAACCATGAAAGGCTGCAGGTATGTGAGCGTGTCCCTTGTCGCGTACCCATTTGACACAAATGCGCATTTGAGCCCCAAACGAACCGCCTTTTCGAACACTGCTTTAGCCCATTCAGCCGTGATTACAGGTTCATTGTAACTTGAAACAACTAGCTTGGCCTTATAACGCTTCGCCAACGTTGCTATTTCCTCTGGCATGATTTCGATTATCCGTGTGGTTGAGATGTTTTCCCGCAGGGCCTGACTCGTAACCCAGTTTTGGCAAAACTCGCAATGAAAATTGCAACCTAGCATGCCAAAGGTAACTGCGTTCGAGCCCGGATACAAATGATAGAAAGGTTTCTTTTCAACCGGATCACATGCAACGCCTCCAATTACATACCCGAATGGCACCCAAAGCTTACCTTCGCGTACGTAACGCACCTTGCATATCCCTGTACTTCCTTCCTCGATAAGGCATCGGTGGTGGCATGCAATACATCTTACCTTGCCATTCTCAGCACGCCATAATTCCCCAACAACAGTCCTTTGCGACAGTAAATCCGCAAGCTTCATAAAACCTCCGGGTTAAAAACCTAAGCCTATCCCAATGTGCTTCTGTGACGGTTAAAAGTCAAAGGAATGTACGGCAAAGTTTCCTTTCTGAGCATTGGATGTATCGGGAAATGTATGTAGGTGGTTATGACGGGTTCCACTAAATTGTTCATAGTCAATCGCAACAAAAAGAAGTCAATTAACCCCCCAGTCAATTTAGTAGTGCACTGATTGCCTTCCCGAGTTAAGTAAGCAGGGGTAGAAGTAAGCAAATAAGATTCGTGCCAACATCACCCGGCAGGTGGGACTTTGCTTATGGAACTCTTTTGCTCGGTAGCTTTGCCACCGTTCAGGCGAGCGAAATCGGGATAGCAGAAACACGGTGGTGGTAGTGGATTATAAACCGATAGACAATTTTGTAGACATTCGAGCCCAATATATCTATGGCAACCGCCGTGTGTGACGATGGATCAAAAAGGGTCGTCAGTAATTTACGACTTCACGGGTAAGAGGTCAGTTGCTAAGTACGGTTAAATACCTGTGTTTCATTCCGGATACATGTTTTGGGTTATCCGCCTTCTTACGAGCATGGCTACGGTAATATTGTGGATATAAGAGCGCAGAGCTACTAGGGCGTTAACTATCCACTGCTGCAATCCACATCAAATCACAAGCATGTGGTCGTGGTAGGAAGTCAAAATCCCTAAATGAACAACTGCTATTTGGGCATTCAACTAACTCGTACCAGTTCATCAGGCAGGTTGGCGGTTGAGGTGGTAGATTTGATGGTCAATTGGCCGGAGGTGGTGGTTTTACTTTTCTGGTTTTAGTAAGTATCTCGAGGTGAGGCTGCTCTGAAAAGACGGTTTTCAGGGTTCTTCTAAGAGGAGATTGGGAGAGTAAGCCGAATAGTTGTTCCCTGGCCTAAGGCGCTTTCTATCTCGATATTGCCGTTATGGCGTTGGACCATTCCGTAGACCATTGACAGTCCCAAACCGGTGCCCCCTTGAGCTACTTTTGTTGTGTAGAAAGGTTCGAGGCACCGTCTCTTGGTTTCCTCGTCCATCCCTATGCCGTTGTCTTGGACCTCGATGAGGGCGAATTTTTGAGGAGGGCTACCATTGCCGGAGGTGTTTTCAATGAGTTTTGTAACAATTCGGATGGTCCCACCATTAGGCAATGCATCTACAGCGTTAAATATTAAATTGATCAAGGCGTCTCGCACTTCTTCAGCTTGACACTTTATAGATGGGAGATTCGGATCGAGCTCCTGGTGAAGTTTGATTACGGTTCCTTTCTGTGACGGTTGATCTTCCCATCGCGGTCGCGTTATCTCCACAACCTCTTGAACTAATCTGTTAAGATCGGTTGTAACGAACTCGTTTGAATTATGTCTTCTTTTGTAGAACTTTCTTATGTGTGCAATGGTAGCTGCGATGTCGTTAGCGGCTGTATAGATATTTTGGATACACCGGCGGGCGGGGTCGGGTAGGTTTGGCACCCGGTTTAATAGCAGTTCCGCGTGACCAATGATAGTTGTGAGTGAATTACTGATGTCGTGCACTATTCCACTCGCCATTTGGCCTATAGCGCGAAGCCGTTCTTGTTGGATTAACACTTGGTGAGTCCGGCGCAATTCTTCATATGCCCTTTGAAGTCCTTCGGTAAGACGCACGCGGTCGTACAAAGAACGGCATTCTTCCTCCACGCACAATATTTTTGCTTGGAGTACTTCTTTTTCGGCCCGGACGGCCTCTATTTCTGCCTGCATTTGTGCTTCTCTATATCGTGCTTCTTCCAGGACCAGGATTATCATGCTTACGGCGATGAACAGTTGAAGGACTGTTGCCAACAGGAATCCTGGCCGGTACATGTCTAAATATTCTTGCCATAGGGGATAGCTTGAAAGGTAAATCCCCCAAGAGGTGAAACCAAAGCTGAGAAGTCCTGCCCCTATAAAAGGCATCTTTTTTCGGAGTTTGTAAAACGCTACGCCAGTAAAAACGCTACTTAAACCTAGAAGTAAGAACATTGCAAGGCGAGTCTCAAGCTGAGTGGGCGAAGATTGGGAGCTAGCATAAACCCAAATAATCAAGAAAATGCTGAATAATGCGACAGCCCTTTCGGGCAGTGGTTTTTCGAGAAACAGTGAGCTGCCCCAGAGCAGTAAAGTGGCGGAGAGTGCAATACAGCTTTGCTTTAGCACGAAAAGCAACCCGGTCGTACTCTGTACTGTGGCGGTAAGTCCAATCGTTAACCAAAGAGCATAAAATAACCAGGCGGTCATCCATATGGTGAAATACCGGCGTTTTGTGTAGAGGTTTAGGTAAAAAAACAGAGCGACCAATACCCACACACTCAATAGCGAGGTAATAAGTGATCCTTTAAGGTGTTGTTCTGTAAGTTCTGTGAAACTTATCCCCATCGGCACCTACTCCAAAATGCAAATATTTTTTTGAACAGTGTTCGTGGTAACAGAAAAACTGCATTTCTGTTGTTATTCCAGTCAGCTAATGGCAGAGCTTAGCGTAATTCCAGGCTGCCGCTAGTCAAGCATCGTTTCCGATGGTTGTAAGGCTATGCTATTTATGCTTTCAAGAGCCATACCTAGGGCATGATTGGTCTGATGGAGGCTGGCTGCCGTTTTTTGCTACTACCGGAAGGTGAGGTGGGACGACGAAGATTGTATTGGTGCTTATACCCAAAAGAATAGGGTGGGTAACAATTGTTATGAATGGAGTGGTTCGTTTGGTAGGGAACACGTGCACGGTTGGAACGGTTGATTATGTAGGACTTTCCTTGACTGGACTTGGTTTTAAGCTCATTATTGCCCGACACAACCTTTGAGAGGAATGATTTATGACAAGGATAGTTGAAATACGAGCTCGTCAGATTTTGGACTCGCGTGGGAATCCCACGCTTGAGGCAGAAGTGATTTTAGAATGTGGGGCGGTTGGTCGCGCTGCTGTCCCTTCAGGTGCTAGTACAGGCGAAAACGAAGCGGTTGAGCTTCGAGATGGGGATCCAAAGCGCTATAACGGCAAAGGTGTTACCAAGGCCGTCAAAAACGTTAACGAAAAGATCGCACCGGAGCTCTTGTTTATGGATGCTTTGGATCAATTAGATATCGACCAGAAGCTGATCGAGTTGGATGGTACAGACAACAAATCGAAGCTCGGGGCAAATGCTATTTTGGCTGTGTCATTGGCCACTGCTAAGGCAGCTGCGGAGGCCTTAGGTCAACCTTTGTTTAGGTATCTAGGGGGGCCTAATGCCAAGACGCTGCCGGTGCCTATGGCGAACGTTATTAACGGTGGTGCCCATTCAGACGCCCCAATCGATTTCCAGGAATTCATGATTGTCCCGCTTGGGTTTAGTACTTTCAGTGACGCATTGCGGGCTATTGTAGAAACTTTCCATTCATTAAAGAGCGTTTTAAAGAAACGAGGGCTGAGCACCGCTGTGGGTGACGAGGGTGGATTTGCACCGCAGCTTAAAAGTGTTGAGGATGCCCTTGACTGCTTGATGCAGGCCATAAAAGGAGCAGGGTACAAGCCGGGTAAACATATTTACATTGCCTTGGATGTGGCCGCTTCAGAGTTTTATGCCGGTAATGGCAAGTACACCTTCAAGAAGAGCACAGGGGAAACTGTAGCAAACGATGATCTGATAAGCATTTATGAGAAGCTGATTGATAAATATCCTATTGTTTCCATTGAAGACGGTTGTTCGGAGCACGACTGGGATGGATGGGCCAAGCTCACACAGCGCTTGGGTAACAAAATTCAGTTAGTTGGGGATGATGTATTTGTAACCAATGTCAAGTTTTTGAGGAAGGCGATTGAACTCGGTGTGGCTAACTCAATTTTGATCAAGGTAAATCAGATTGGTACTTTGACTGAGACATTGGATTGTGTGGAGTTGGCCAAACGGAATGGGTACACATCAGTAATTAGCCACCGTTCGGGTGAGACAGAGGACGCTACAATTGCTGATATTGCAGTGGCTACCAACTGTGGTCAGATAAAGACCGGGTCATTGAGCAGGTCTGATCGACTGGCCAAATATAATCAATTGCTTCGGATCGAAGAGATCCTTGGCAAGAACGCCGTTTATCCTGGCTGGTCAGCTTTGAAGAAGATCTAGCTAGGGCGTTTTAATTTGGCGGGCTTGGATGGGGGCAGATCAGCCCCCAACCAACCCAATTTTGTTTTGCATTACGGTGGGAGAATTGTAATGGAGAACCCTTTTAAGTGCGCGTTTGCCAATAAGTGGGTGGCCTTAGCAGGTTGGTTGAGAATAGGTCCGGTGGAGGTAGACCTCATTTGACAGACCGGATACGGTAGAACCGTGTGAGGTTTGGGCTCATGTCTGTCCAATGCATGGTGTTATTGGTGGCAATTAATTCTTGGAGTACTTGGAAGGTGTTGGTAAGTGATTCAGTTGCTAATACTTGGTAAGCCCTGCCAGAAATGGCCTGCCAAGTTAAAAAAGGCATTTGGGAAAAAGCAATGGAAAGTGGGAAAGGCGATTCGGAATCAACCACGTGGACACGCTTGGTTTCCGTGCGGTACTTTTTACCGTCGCTAGTTGTAACAATTGCATATAGTGGGTGCCAACCCAAGCCTAGATACTGGGCATTTATGTAAAAAGTGGAAGTGGAGCAATTGGTGGCCATTTCTATTAAACCACCGCTTGAGAAAAGTTCGATCTTGCTGATTTGAGCTGAGTTAGCCGTAACTGTTATTTGTAGGGTTGTTTCCAGCGCAGTGTTGGGACCCTCCGGTAGCACTTCGAGAGCTGCTGTAACCGGGGTATTGCGAATTTGAACTGGAATATCAACTCTGGTGGGTGTGCGTGGAGAAGTACCCTCATAAGCTACCACGCTCAATGTATGATACCCGTCTGGGAATCGGGTTGTGTCTAAGAAATAAGTTACTGTGAGGTTGGTTTTGCCGCATGTTACATACAAGTGATTCCGTGGTTGTAGGTCGTCAATATTTTCTTCCATTGTGTTTGTACCCGTGGGCGAGATTGTAATAGAGCCAGTTGCGGCCATCGCAAGTTTGATTTTTGCCGCTGGCCAACCACGTGATCGTGCACGAACTGTTAGAATTACTGATGATGGATTGGAAAAATCGGTTGTTACTACATCCGCTATTATACCATCGTCCTGGGCAAGGTCCGGATGATAAAAGATTGCATTCGTCAAACTAGTAACAAGCCCGAATAAATCTGTTGGTGCGCCTGAATTAGTGACGCTTACTGTGGCCGTAGAGCCGTTGGTCTTTGTAACTGTGAGTGAGATTTGATCCCCACTTGTGATTGGACCCGAGATAGTAAAAGATCGTCGGCCAAATGCAGGTGATCCTAAAAAGGTAGGCCGTGCTGGGAATACATAAGTTGTGAGATCAGAAGCTGTCCCGAGAGAGTTGCTAGTTTGCAGGGTGACGGTTTCTGGAGGCAGGGTTGGATCTGTGCACTGGAGCAAGATCCTATCGCCTATTGCAGTAGCTTTAACTTTGGTAAGATTAGTAAATGAAGCCCCATTTAGAATGGCGGATAGACCAGCAGCGATGGATTTTATAGTAGCCCCCGGGGGTACGGTGTAGTTTGTTTTGTAATCCCTAATCCACACCGTGAGTTGATTTCCTTGCTGTGGGGCAAGATTTGTAATTGTACTCGACCATACACCGTCCATAAAAAGATCAATTTTGGACAATGGCCTATTGTCTCCTGCTGAAATGGCTTGGATGGTAACGGCCGTTGTTCCTGACAGTATTTCGTCCTGAGCAGGTTCCAAGAAACTAATCGATGCGCGTTTTGCAAATGGGGCAGTAAGTGGGTCACCAACTAGGAGTCCTTGGTATGGATTTGTAATGCTCATATAGTAAGCTTCTGCGCCGGTATAACCGCGGGTGAGATAAAAGTACACCTTAGCGCTGGGGAATTTTCCAATATGCACACAAGGTTCTACCACCGTGCCGAAGCTGAGTGCCGCTCCACCGAGCTGGAAATCTAGAACAGTTGTGTGGTCATTAGGCAAGAATATCCGTCCGCTGAAAGACGTGAACGTATCTGCCAAGCTACCAGGGACAAAGGCTCCCGAAAGTACCTTTAGGTTATAGACGCTTCCGGCAAATCCACTGGCGGGTAATGGCAATTCAGTCAATCCATTTGCATTCGTGCTAATTATATGTGTCCACCCACATACGTACGCGTCAAAAATGGTGTTGTCATACTGATATGCTCGGCTACTTCGTATGGGATCACTCGACCTTGTTAAATAAACAGGTTGCGTTGGGTATGTAGCATCTCCTATTACTCCGTTTGATACAAACCGGAAGGCTTCCCATACGTTTGTGGCAGTGATCATAGTGGCGATGAAATTGTTTGTTCTGTTGGCCAGCTGGTGGATTGACCTAAAATAATCCTCGGTTCCTGCCAGTGGATTAGTGCTTGTGTTGGGTAGGTTGCAGCTCGGTGGGGTTGGACAAACTACGCACTCGTCCGGTTTGAATCCGTAAAAAAGCACAGAGGTAATACTGTTTGTGCCTCGAGTTTGAGTCGGACCGGAATTTTTGTAAACAATGTACGGGAAGCCTATCGACAACACTACGTAGTCGATCTGGTTGGTAAGTTGTCGGGTTGTAATAGCTGTTTGAATGGGGCGAAGTATGGAGTTGGTGAATTCCTCTGTTGAGCAATATATTTGTGAGCCGGTCCAGCTTGTAAGTCGCACTAAGTTTTGTGGAGGAACTCCGCGCAGTTCGCAATAAAGGTTTCCAACTGCAACAGAATCAGGATTGTTTTGGTTTACTACCACAAGTGTGTGTAGCCCCGTTGCCCAAACGATTATTGGGGTAGAAAGAAACCACATTACCAAACGAGTTCTCGTTGCCATGGTTACTTACGTTGAGACTTGTTTGTTTTGATCAAGATGCTCAATTTCAGTAGATTCAACTCTGCTTATAACTTGGCCGTGGAGGAACTTGGTCCTAAGTGTTTGTCCAGGGCGTAGCTGCTCTGCCGATCTGATAATTTTGCCTGAGATTGCATCGAATGTAATGGAATAACCACGTGCCAAGGTTTGCATAGGCCCGAGTAATTGTAGCTTTGACGCTAAGTGTTCCAAGTTTGAGTGGATTTTTTGGAGTGCATGGTTGGTGGTTTGGGTAAGTCGCAATGCATAATGGTCTAGCTGTTGCTGGCGTATGCGTAGTTCGTTTGCCGGTCGATGGTATTGGAGGCTTGCCTGTAAACGAAGCAGTTCTTGGGTGTTGACCCTTACCCTTGTTAAGACAGAATCTAGCAACCGGTCCGCTAGGTCGTCAAAACGTTGTTCGTACAACTCGGCTTCCCTTCGAGGAGAAAGACTGCGTAACTGAAGGGCTACGCTTCGGAGGTCTTTGGTTAGGTGTTGAGTGATGGTTTTTGCGCGTGTTAAGATACGGTGCAAAGTTGCCTCCAAATGTTGTTCAGCTTCGGTGTACATTTTGATGATGATGTTTGCAGCTGCTGTAGGGGTGGGAGCGCGTAGATCTGCTACCAAATCGCTAATCGTCCAGTCAGTTTCATGTCCAACGGCTGAAATAACAGGTATGGCTGAAGCGGCGATTGCCCTTGCAACTACTTCCTCATTGAAAGCCCAGAGGTCCTCCATGCTCCCACCACCGCGGGTGACTAAAATTAAATCTAACCCAGGCTTAGTTGGACGAAGTTCTTCCGGTATTTGTTGCACCGTCAATATCATTTGTCGGTGCCATCGGTTTAGAAGTTGGATGGAGTAAGCGATTTCCTGGGCGGCGCCTGCCCCCTGCACACGGCAAGGTGCCAAAATTATTTCAAGGTTGCACTTGGACGCACTAAGGATTCGAATTACGTCCCGAATAGCAGCTCCCGACAACGACGTCACCAACCCAATCCTGGTGGGAAAGGGGGGGATAGGCCTTTTCCTTGAAGGGTCCAACAACCCTTCCACTGCGAGTTTCCGTTTCAGACGTTCCAACTCGAGCATCAATTTCCCCAAACCTTCGAAGAGTATGTTTCGGACGATCAATCGGTACTCGCCCTTTTGTGGGAATACGGTGAGCCGTCCGTAAACCACTATCTGTTGGCCGTCCCGGAGAAGATCCCGTTCGATTCCCTCTTGCCCCCGGAAAATTATACATGAGATTCGAGCATCATTATCCTTTAGCTCAAAGTACATGTGGCCCGAGGCCTGGTGCAATTTAAGGGTGGAGATTTCACCTCGAACCCAAACCTCTGTGAATTCGCGCTCTAAAATTGATTTAATTTTTTCGGTGAGTTCGCTTACGGTTAAGATTTGGGAATTTTGGGGGCGGGCCGCATACTCGAACAGGTCTCCGAAATCCCATTGTGAGCTAAATTGTTTTGGCATCTTGTTTATACAATATGGGCGCATGTTTCCATAAGTAAACAGCCAAAATTTTGCGTTCCGGTTGAATACAGTAGGGGCATTTTAACCTAGGTTGTTGGCCGGCACGGATTATCGCGGGAGGGTAGTATGAAGTAGGTTGTTGAGAAGGGTTAGCCATGGCTTTATGTGGTGCAATTGAGACAACAGTGGTGGATTCTGGTTTTGAATCCCAAGTTTGGATTATGCACAAATATTTTTGTGTTTGTGTTTGCACTTTGATATAAACCGTAATGCAATGAGGCATTGGTTATCGATTGTGATCCTTGCCCTAGCGGCAAAATTTGTGACAGCCCCCGGTGCATTCGCCGTGACTCCACAGGTAGAACAGTGGGGGACATTTGAAATTTCCCTTACAGGTCCTACAAATGGTAATCCCTTCGTGGATGTTTACCTAAATGCCCGATTTTATCAGGGGCCCGTCTCTATAAAGGTGTGGGGGTTTTACGATGGGGATGGAGTTTACCGCATCCGTTTCATGCCGCCTGCTAAAGGTAAATGGCGGTATGTGACCACAAGTAACGTCAAAGAGTTGCACGGGATTGAGGGTGAGTTTGAGGTTGTCTCGCCTTCGCCAGGTAATCATGGGCCCGTGCACGTGACAAATGTCTTCCATTTTGCGTACGCTGATGGCACCCCTTTTCATCCACTGGGAACTACAGTTTACGCGTGGATACATCAGAGCCTGGAGTTGCAGGAACGGACTTTGAAGACCCTAGCTAATTCTCCCTTTAACAAGCTCAGATTTTGTGTTTTTCCGAAGTGGTACGATTGGAACCGTACTGAGCCCCTGGCGTATCCGTTTGAAGGCACGAGGGGTAACTTTGATAAAACGCGGTTCAACGTAAAGTTTTTCCAGCTCCTCGACAGGCGGATCCAAGACCTGATGAAACTAGGCATTGAAGCGGATGTGATTCTATTTCATCCATATGACGAAGGTCATTGGGGATTTGACCGTATGACGCGGTCCGAGGATGAACGGTATTTGCGCTATGTGATAGCTAGATTGGGAGCATTTCGAAACGTGTGGTGGTCGTTGGCAAACGAATACGATTTTATGGAGTGCAAAAGTGAGGAAGACTGGTACCACATTGGCGAGTTCGTCAGCAAAACTGGTCCCTTTAATCACCTGTTAAGCATTCACAATGGCTACAAACTTTTTAATCACACCCTGCCGTGGATTACCCATGCAAGCATTCAGAATGGGGCAGCAGTGGAAAATCCCAACAGTGCCGTTTTGTACAGGGACGCATACCGCAAACCAGTAATATATGACGAGATCAAGTATGAAGGGAACATTCCACGGCGTTGGGGTAACCTATCGGCTGAAGAGTTAGTCTTCCGTTTTTGGAATGCTACGATCGCAGGTTGTTATGCCACGCATGGTGAAACCTATCTTAGCCCGGATGAAATACTTTGGTGGTCGAAAGGTGGCGAGCTGAAAGGTCAAAGCCCAGCTAGGCTAGCTTTTCTACGCCAGGTACTTGAATCAGCCCCACCAGACGGAATTGAACCAATTGATAAATGGCAAAACCCGGAATATGGTGGGAAAGCCCCCGATTTTTATTTGGTGTATTTTGGGAAAGCTACACCGAAGGAGTGGGAGTTTCGTTTACCAAAGCGGGCCTTGGAATCTGGAATGACCTTTAAGGTTGAAATCTTGGACACTTGGAATATGACCGTCACCCCCGTTGATGACCTATTCGTAGTCGAGAAGTCCGGCTTATATTTCTTTGCAGACAAGGATGGCAAAAAGGTTCAATTGCCAGGACGACCTTACATAGCCTTGCGAATAACACGGCAAAAATGACGGTCAGGGACATCGTAGGGGCGTTATGCGGAGTGCCGCGAATTTGATCCGGTAGTAACTGTGGAAACCATGACTCCCAGAGCACAAGAAAAAAGTTATGCAGTGGTGTGGACAATCTGTTTGCTCCTCGCATTGATAGCCGGGGTATCAGCGATTTGGTGTGGAAGTAAACAGTCGGCAGTTCCAAAAACGGTGTTCGTCTCAATGCCTGGTTTTAATTCGAATTCACCGGCATTTTACGGGGTTGAACGATTGACTAACGCCCTGGCTAAGCTTGGATACCGTCCGATGGTTGTTTCTGAACCCATGGCAAATCATGCAGACGTAATAATTCGAGTTGAGCTGAATCCAGAGTTAGGGCGGGAAAGTTATTCGATTCAACCCCAACCCCCAGGAAACATCCAGATCCAGGGTGGGGATGAGTCTGGCGTGATGTATGGTTGTTTGGAGTTGGTGCGCAGGGCGGAAAGCGACGAGGCTCTCTTACATTTACGACCCATCAGGGAGTCACCTGCCTTTAGCATACGAGGTGTTTGTGTGGGGCTGCAGAAACCTTACATTTTGCCCGGTAGAAAAGTCTACGAGTATCCAATCACAAAAAAATTGTTCCCTTGGTTTTATGACCGGGCAATGTGGATCGAGTTTTTGGATTTTATTGCAGCTCAACGGTACAACGCCCTTTTCCTTTGGAACGGTCATCCGTTTGCATCGCTAGTGCGGGTCCCTGGTTACGAATATGCAGTGGAAGTACCAGAAGAGGAGTTTGACAGGAATCGCGAGCACTACCGATGGTTGGCAGAAGAATGCCAGCGCCGCGGTATTTGGCTAGTACAAATGTTTTACAACCTTTTGGTTTCCGAACCGTTTGCTAAGCGGCATGGGATTGATACTCAGTTATCGGATCTTTCAGCCCAGGAGGCGTTAGACTACACCAGAAAATCAATAACTCAGTTTATAGTGGATTTCCCGCACGTCGGATTGTTGGTGTGCCTTGGGGAAGCACTTCGTGGCACGGAAAATCAAAAGAAGTTTTTGTTGGAAACCATTATACCTGGCGTGCATGACGGGATGAAACTAGCAGGGTTAAAAGAGGAGCCTCCATTGATAGTTCGTGCCCATGCAACTGATCCAGAGGTGGTGATGCCCGCTGCTGCAGCTGTTTATTCAAACTTATACACAATGGCCAAATACAATGGCGAGGCGTTAACCACATGGGAACCACGTGGTTTATGGCAGCGACGTCACCAGCTACTGAGTCGGCTTGCCAAGAACCATATTGTGAACGTCCACATACTGGCGAACCTGGAACCTTTTCGTTACGGTAGCCAGCGTTTTATTAAAAAGTGTGTGACTGCGATGCGGGATCAGCTACGGGCCAATGGCTTGCATTTATACCCTTTGGCATATTGGAATTGGCCGTATTCGCCTGATCTTGCAGATCCCCCATTAAAACAATGGGAACGTGATTGGATGTGGTACGTTGCATGGGGTCGATATGTGTGGAACCCGGACGTGCCTGAACATGTGGATAGAGACTTCTGGGTTATGGAGTACGCCCGTAGGTTTGGTTCGGGTGCGGCGGCACAGTTGATATTAGAGGCTTTAAATGACGCCGGGGAATGTGCCCCTGTGCTTTTAAGAAGGTTTGGTATAACCGATGGCAATAGACAGACCCTTTCTCTGGGCATGACCTTGGAGCAATTGACTGACCCAGAGAAATTTAATCCATACCCTGAGTTATGGTTAAGCCATGCCCCTCCAGGCGAACGACTACAAGAGTTTGTTGAGCGAGAACTGAGAGGGGAACATCATGTAGGCGAAACACCTGCACAAGTCATCGCATCAGTCCTGCATTACTCTAGCAACGCTTGGTTTAAGATAGCCATTGCGGGTGCTCGCGTCAGAAAAGGACACGATGAGTTTCGCCGCATCATGAATGATGTAAGGTGTATTCGAGAAATGAGCTGGTTTTACGCTGCCAAGGTTACTGCAGCTATTTGCGTGTTAAAGTATAGGCATACCGGTGACATAGAGTATTTGGACTCCGCGGCTGAGCATCTTGCCACCAGTCTGCGTCATTTCCAAAGGCTTGTTCAGTATACCACCAATACATATCTATTCGCAAATTCGCTTCAGACTTCTCACCGCCGCATTCCTGTGGTTGGAGCTGTAGATAGCACACCCACAAACTACCACTGGAGCCATCTTTTGCCGGTATATGAGAAAGAATTCACCGAGTTCACTAACAAACTCGCTATGTTAAAACGGCGCGGGTCAGGCGGTAAAAGCGCAGCTGGGAAACCCTGGCCACAAGCAGGTTTCCAGTTGCTAAGCACCAACGCCGAAACGTATCGAGTTGAAGTGGGAGCCAAGCCATTCATGGATAGGTCTTATCGTATAGTCGAGCTAGCACCTGAGTTAAATGGTTTGACTGGCATCAGAATTTCACATGATGCTGCGAAGGCTGGTCGATATGAACCAGTAGAATTTGAGGTGCAAGAACCCGTGTGGGTGTTGATTGGGTATTTTAGGGAAAACCGCTCAATCTGGTTACAACCACCTAACCCAGATTTTGCAGCCGATTTGACAGAGAAAGATGAGGTAGAACCTGTGCTGGTTAAGGCTGTGCGGGTTGAGAATTGTCCCGAATTAGATGTTTACGTGAAAAGGTATATGCCCGGACGACACCAATTGCGAGTTCATGGACCAGGCAGCTTTCTTATCCTTGGAATGGTTCCGCAGGGCGTTAAGTTTGGAAGAGATCCTGAGGATGATATCCGCTTCTGACAAACTTGTGGTCGGGAAGAGCGCACTATGCATCACTGTCCAAAATCCGCAACTGAAAGTACCGCTGGGGTATCAACCAGTCTCATGGGCTTTGTAATTTTGGTGTTTTTACTGGTGTTAATGATTCCTACGGTTTATAGCAGTAATGCTGAGGGTATACCTTTACGAATCCAAAAGATACCCCCTGGCAATGTGATTCTCACTGGGGGATTGCTCAGTAACCGGTGGGTAACAATGAGAGATCGCACGATGCCGGCACTGTGGAACATCCTCGATGGCACAAATCACTCGCACTTCATCGAAAACTTCAGGATCGCTGCTGGATTGTCTACTAATCGCTTGCGGGGCGCGCCATTCAACGACGGGGAGGTTTACAAATGGATCGAGGGTGCATGTGCAATCTTGGCCATTACGAAGGACCCACAACTGGAACAACGCTTGGACGACCTTATCAAACTTATCGAACAGGTACAGTTGCCCGACGGGTATATACATTCCCAAGTAATTGCCCGGATGCGTAGCGGGGATTCAAATGCGATACCCTTTACGGATCGAAATATGTTTGAACTGTACAATTTTGGTCATCTTTTCAGTGCGGCGTGCATTCATTACCGTGTCACTGGTCGAACAAACTTGCTAAATGTTGCACAAAAGGCGGCCGAGTACCTGTATCACACGCTTCAGACCAGTGCCCCAGACGCATTGCGTGGTTCTGTTTGTCCATCGCATTTCATGGGGTTAGTGGACCTTTTCCGTGCGACTGGTCAGAAACGTTACCTAGAAATAGCACAGGAGCTTTTTAGGCTAAAATTTGAAGTCACAGAAAGGGGCGACGATAACCAGGACCGCATTCCATGGCTTCAACAGGTTGAACCCGTGGGGCATGCAGTGCGCGCAAATTACCTTTATGCTGGGGCTGCTGACTTGTTCTTAGAAACCGCAAACAGCACTTATTGGACTCCTTTGGTCCCAATCTGGTCCAATCTGATAACAAGAAAGTTGTACATTACGGGTGGATGTGGTGCGTTATACGACGGAGCTTCCCCGGATGGAGCAAAAGACCAAAAATCAATCACTCGTGTACACCAGGCTTATGGCCGGAGTTACCAGCTACCCAATATTACTGCCCATAATGAAACATGTGCCTCTGTCGGATTAGTTCTGTGGGCTTGGCGAATGTTTCAAATTACTGGAGAAGCAGAATACATCGACACACTCGAGCGTGCGCTTTTCAATACGGTGCTAGCGGCAGTGGACTGGTGGGGTACGAACTTCCTTTACGTCAACCCGTTGCGTTCAACGCGTGTTATGCCGTGTGAACTTCGCTGGCCCCATTACCGCCAACCATTCCTAGGTTCGTTTTGCTGCCCACCAAATCTTTTTAGGTTACTTTCGGCTATTGGTTCCTATTGTTACGGGATCAAGGATGATAAGCTATATGTGACATTGTACACAGCGAATAAGCTCGAAACCGAAATTGCCGGCGGTAAACTTCGATTAGAGCAAAACACAGAATATCCGTGGAATGGTAAGGTCCGATTGATTGTGCGAGAAACTCCCCCCCAAGCTTGGTCGTTGATGTTACGAATTCCAGGCTGGACACGGTTTGGAAAGGGGCAAGTACCCATTAGAATTAACTACCGACCTTATGATGCGGATCTGACACTTGGTAAATTTATCGAAATCCGACGAGTGTGGCAGGCAGGCGACATTGTGGACTTGTACCTCCCTATGGAAGCTGTGTTGGTGGAGGCACATCCATTGGTCGAGGAAACCTTCGGACAAGCTGCGGTAGTACGGGGCCCAATTGTTTACTGCGCGGAAAGCATTGACCTGCCCCCTCAACGTTCTGTGCTCGATGTAATCTTGTGTCCGGACCAAGAAATGCGTGCATGGTACGATAGGCAATTCTTTAGTGGAATAGTCGTGATTGATGTACCTGTAATGTTCCGAGATTCTGAGCTGAACAATCAGAAACTTTATAGACCGCTTGAAATAAACACAGTGCCAGCCCGGCCAGTCCGTTTCGTGCCATATTTTATCTGGGGCAACCGGGGTACAAACGAAATGAGCGTATGGTTTCCCCTAGCACTCGGAAGGCCAGGGAGTGGCTGAGGTGTTACTTGGCGATCACTGAATTCGTAACTTTTAATCACATTGCCGCGATTCAAGGTTAAGTGAACACTATGCAACTGCAAAAGCGAGGATTTATCCAACATACAAGAATCCAAGCGCGGTTGTGCACTTGGATGTGTGCCAGTGCTATCCTTGTGCCAAGCATTTTGCCTAACTCAGTGGGAACACCCTTGTCACATACAAACCAGGAACTTAATGAGGTATATCTCTTTGCCACTTTTAAGGAGCCAGAGCAGGATGGTCTTAGGTTTGCATACAGTTTTGACGGGTACAATTGGACAAAAATAAATGGGCTATTTTTGAAGGCAAGAGTAGGCGGGGGAATTATGCGCGACCCGAGCATCGTCCGGGGCCCCGACGGCAAATACCATTTGGTTTGGACAACCGCCTGGAGGGGAGATCGCGGATTCGGATACGCTTATAGTGTTGACCTAGTACATTGGTCTGAGCAGTGGTTTATCCCTGTAATGGAACATGAACCATCCACCTGTAATACTTGGGCACCGGAAATTTTTTACGACGACGTAGCCGATCGGTTTATTATCGTGTGGGCCTCAACAATCCCAGGTAGATTCGCCCTCGGAGTGGAATCAATCACCAATAACCACAGACTGTTTTATACCACCACAAAAGACTTTGTTAATTTTGGCCCCACTAAGTTGTTTTTCGACCCCGGATATAGTGTGATCGATGGATTCATAGTGCGCACAGATACTAACTATGTGCTGGTGTTTAAGGATAACACACGCCCGCAACGCAATATCCGAGTGGCTTTTAGCGATAGCCCCGTTGGACCTTGGGAAGATATTTCGCCCCCATTAACTGCACACCTAACTGAAGGCCCGTGCGTAGTTCGTATCAAGGACCAGTGGATCATTTATTACGATGCATACGGAGAGCGACGTTATGGTGCACTCGCTACACGCGATTTCAAAAAGTTTGACGATGTAACCCACATGATGCATTTCCCCCCCGGCCTCAAACATGGCACAATAATTAAAGTGCCCAAGAAACAATTAGACTACCTGCTCCGGGTTTCAAAGGAACATTCGGTCAGTGAATAATTGCTCGTTAAGCAAGCTTTGGTGGATCGCAAAATATCACACGGTCCCTGGGCAACGCGCAAAATGCCAAAATTCGAGGTCACTAAAGATCAAGGGTGCCGGAGTTTCGTAACCAGGTTGGGAATCAAACATAAAGTACTACATAATCTCCCGTCGTACCCGTTCTAAGGCAGTGGGGCGTAAAGCACCCACCAGTGGTGAGTGGGGTAATCTGTGCGGGCACTAAACAGCTAAACAGAGGAGATACGCTGCATTTACCAAAGCCTTTCACTGTTTAGCAATTTTAGCGCGGTAGCTGTTGAATTTCCTCCATGGCCGCCGCGCGGCAGCTGAAATCCAGTGCCTTTCGGCGTTTAGTGGGCCTGCCAC
>Ga0272449_1000251_pt1 | contig 67038 bp, 87 predicted proteins | sample YNPCB0241_FD_198679 | JGI IMG/M metagenome (GOLD analysis project Ga0272449, IMG submission 198679) | Hot spring sediment microbial communities from Yellowstone National Park, WY, United States - YNP-CB-024-1 | ecosystem: Environmental > Aquatic > Thermal springs > Hot (42-90C) > Sediment...
TGGAAATCTTCCGGGCAACGCTTCAGGCCGCTGCGCAGCCAGGGCTTGCCGAGGAGCAAGTTATCGCCCGGGCGGTTTACCGGCTGGAGCAGGGCATCTGGGATGCGGGGGAGCGGGCGCGGGAGGCTATTCGCCGTGCCCGGCACAGGACTTCGTCCCCAGGGGTTGTGTTGGGGATTGAGCAATCGGACGAAGCGCAAGAAACAGACCCTGCCAGTCGCATCTGGCAGACGGCGTTGGGCGAACTTCAACTGGAACTAACGCGTGCAACTTTTGAGACCTGGCTGCGGAACTCTCGCCTGGTAACCTGTGAAGACGGTGTTTTCGTCATCGGAGTCGCCAACACCTATGCGCGCGACTGGCTGGAAAGTCGGCTTCGGTCGGTCGTGGAGCGCGTCCTTGCTCGTCTGACCGGCCAGCCCGCGCGAGTGCGTTTTGTCGTTACGGAGGGCAAACCGGAAGAAGAATGAGAACTCGCTTTTCTCAAGTCTCCAAATGACTGATGGATACTACAACCTGGCGCTGGCTGTTATTCGGAGCATCATCCTGGATGCTTTGAACGGTGGAGGGAAAACCGTACTCCGGTGCCTTCAGGACACGATTCCCCAGGAAGCCATTGGTCTCCTGATGGGAACAAACCGCGCACAGACGCAAAGATTGACCGAAGAAGCCATAGAGCGCATTGGCAGAGCAATAGATTTGGGACAGGGAGAACATCTGAAGCACCTGATTTTGAACCGGGATTCGCGAGCCCTCCAGGAATTTTTTAGGAAATCGGATTTTGAAGATAAAAAGTCTTGACAGGGCAGGGGGGCATTGTGGTATAATATTTCACGAATGAGACGCACAAGCCGTAACGAGACGCACAAGCCGTAACGAGACGCACAAGGAAGACGCCTGGGCACAGCACAGACCCCGGCGTCTTTTTTTTACAAATCCCAAACGGAGGTGCAAGGACATGTCGCTCAACCAGGTCTTCCTGAGCGGGCGAATAGACCGCCGCCCGCGAGTCGTGCTGCGGGACAACGGTGAAAAAGCGTATTCTTTCATAATGGCGGTCCGGAACGGGAAAAACGGACTGATTTATCCCGCGCTGATCTGCCCCGACAGGTTGCCGCCCTTCGCCGTGAACTGGGACGGCGATGGCGGGCTGAGGAGTCAGCCGGTGATCACGGTCAGCGGCACATTGAACACGCGAAACTATTTTGAGGACAGGGATTTCCTGACCAGACGAATGCGGAAAGCCGGGTTGTCTCCGGAAGTGATTGCCCGGATTGTGGACCTGCTCCCGGAAGATTTCCGCATGCCGCGTGTGGCGATGGAAATCCTGGTTCAGCCGGACCAGATTGTTCCCGGCGGACCCTGGTAAATTTGCCTGAAGGAGGACCGGATGCTCGCCAGCAACCTCTTTGTCGGCATCGGCAGAATTGTCTCGGATGCGGAGATTTTCAGGTCCAAGTCGGGGCGGACCCGGGTCTCGTTCCGCGTTGAGTTCCCCCGCGATCCCTCTATGCCGAAGAAAATCCCACACAACGACTATGCCACCGTTGTTTACCAGGGCGATGAGTGTCTGGGCATCTTTGATTATCTGCTCAAAGGGCAAGAAGTGCTGGTCATCGGGTGGATGCAGAGCCGTGACCTGTCTGATGGCCGGGTGGCGTATGAAATCGGGGCCCACCAAGTCCGGCTCGTGCTCTCTCCCGAAGCAATCGGCCAATTCCAGGCGCTGACCAGCGAGGCTTTGGCCCGGCTCAGCCCTGATGACCGGCGGCATTTGATTGAGAAGTTCGGCAACAACGGTCATTCCGAAGACGGTGGGGTTGCTGTTGTCCGAGCGGCGCTGGAGTATGCCCTCTCGTACACTTCCACATGACGGCTACGGAGATAGAAGTTCCCCGGCGATTGCTCATCGGCGCCGTTTCACTGGTGCTTCTGGCGATTTTCACCATAGTCGGGCTGGCGGTCAGCCCGCGCGGTGCCAACGGCCCGCTGGTGCTGACGCCGGAGCGCCGGGCCGTGCTCCGGTTCCTGCGGGCCGCCGACGGATGGGCCGGGGAAATGGACCTCATCCTCGGCGATCTGGATGCAATTGCCCGGTCCACAGGGGACATTTACAACCGGAGCCAGCAGGCGATCCGACTGCGGGAACGGGCAGGGAGTCTGGCCGGAAGGATAGATGCTTTCAAGGCTCCTGCCGCGATGATGGCCGTTCACTCGCTGGCCCGTGAAGCCGCTGGCGCGGTGCTCCAATATGCCGATGCGGTCAACGGGCACGTAGGTGTACCGAGGACAGATATAGAGCAACTGTCCGAGCAGACACACGAAACCGTGGAGCAATTCCGGGAGACACTCCATGCCGCAGGTGGACTTCCTTAAAGTGCAACTGCAACAGGCAGAAGAAGCCCTGGAAGCAACCCGGCGGCTGAAGAACATTGCGGAGCAACAATACCGCCAGGCGCTGGATGCACTCAGGCAGGTTGCCGTTTCCCTGTTCGCGCCGGAGTGGAATGAGTTAAAGCGCGAACATCCGGAGGCGGGGGAGTGGACTCCGGGGCAAATCGCGTCCTGGATTGTTGCCACCGGCCAGGCAAGGATGAATCGCTTGGAGATAATGAGCCGGGGGGCAAGGACTGCCGGGGAGAATCGTCTTGAGGAAGAAAACCGGCGTCTGAAGGAAGATAATCAGCGTCTGGAAACAGAGAACAGGCGCTTGCGCGAGGACAATCAGCGCCTGGAGGCGGAAAACAGGCGCCTGCGCGAAGATAACCGGCGTCTGGAACAGGAAATCCGGCAACTGCAAGAGCAACATCTTCGCACCCGACAGGCCCAGACCCGGCCACAAACGCAATTGCACGATACCCAGGACGACTTCATCCAGGATGTTGAGAAGTGGCAAAAAGATGCCGATCCACTACAGGTCAACATCCTGCGGGTCCTGGGAACACAGGGGTTGGTGTTAAGAGAGTCCATCGCGAGGGAGTTGGGCAAATCCAGGTCGGCGGCCAACCTGATTGCCGCGTTTCAGGCCCTGCTGGATACCGGACTGATTACCGAAGAGGATGTCCCTGGGGAAACAATAGGTCGTCCACCTCGTATCGTGCGACTTTCGGAGCGCGGTCGGGCCTTCTTCTGCCACCTCTTCGGATCAGAGCCGGTGGAGCCGGAGATAGACCGGTTGATGGCGCGACATAAATCTCTGGAACAGTCGTTGCTCGCTATCCAGGCGAGGATGGTGCTGGAAGAATTCGGCGCGGCGGTGGATATGTTCCCGGAGCCGATTTCTCTCAACGGGCACGGGCGGTTTGAGCCGGACATTGTCGCCACAATGCCCGACGGGAACAGAATCATTGTGGAGTGCGAGCGGGCAACCAGTGGGCGCGACCGGCGGCTGGACAAGTGGAGCAACTACGCGGCAATTTCCAGGAACTTTTACTTCATTGTGCCGAACAACCAGGCATTCGGCCGCCTTTCAACAGAATTGAATCTGTGGGCCGCTCATCGCCCACAGGATGCCGCTGGAGTTGTTATGCACGTTCATCAGATTTCTTCCCGCCGCTCCGGGGAACTCTGGCACTATGTGCGTGCCCTGGGTGGGCAAAAGTAAAAATGAGATCAAAGAGTAAAAATAGACCCCACGCCATGGCGATTTAGTCTCTTTGTACTCATTTAACTCCGACCGAACTTGACACATCGGTGCCCGTGGTGTACAATTTGATTAAACGAAAACACCACGGAGGCACCGATGAAGAAACTCGCCTTACTCGTCCTGATACTGGTTGCCGCTTTTGCGGTGCTCCCGCAGGGGATGCGGGAGCAGGTAGTGGAGTGGGCGCGGCAGGAGTACGGTCGCCTGGAAAAGACGGTGGCCACGCTTCAGGCCACGCCCACGGCAGGGTCGCGGGCATCCTCGCCGTCCTCTGCGCCGTCTGCGCCGGTGGTAGGGAGAGCGGATGAGGAGCAAGCGATTTTGGCGATGATTAACAATGAACGCTCAAAACTGGGGGTTGGTCCGCTGGTGATAGACGAGGGTCTCCGGGCCGCCGCCCTGGCCCGCAGTCAGGATATGCTGGCACGGCAGTACATCAGCCACAATGACCCGGAGACCGGAGCGTCGCTAAACCCTGCGGATGCAGAAGTGATTGCCTGGTATTGTGGATGGAGAAATCTGAATGCGGCGCACACTGTGCGTGTCTGGTGGAACAGCCCGGAGCACTACAAGATTATTACCAACGGTGAGTTCCACCGAATAGGGATGGGGATTGTTTACGGAAAATACCGGGGTAGTTCCTGTGTCCTGATCACCGGGGTGCTGGGTCGCTAACAACCGATTGAAGCCGCCCTGCGAAAGCAGGGAAGAGACGTAACCACAACCGAATCGGAAGCCGCTTAAGAGAGACGCTTTTTGCGGGCAGCGATGTCCGCGGGGCGTCTCTTTTTTTTAACAGCCCAATGGAGAAAGGAGCAAGGGATGAAAACGCTAACCATATCCAGGTCGGTCTTAGTGCTGGCTGGCGTCATCGTGTTCAGCCTGGTTTTGCTGCTGCTGGTACAGTGCCAGCGGGTTGCTTCCGGGGCAACGCCGGAACCGAGGACGCCGGAGGCAACCCTGATACCCACATCGGACCTGGGGAGCAGGCTGGCCGCCGGGCCGGAGGAGATGACAATGCACGACGGGGTTCCAGCGGTGAAGGGTCTGGCGACTCACGAGGGAACGGGCGAGAGCGGAGAATTCATCGTGGTCCGTACGGAGAGCGGGAAGGAGTTTCGCTTTGTGGTGCCGCCCGGGACCAACATTTTCCGGTCCAGCGATGTGGCCGTGACCGTTAACTCGCCGATTCCCGGTGCTACTCCCGTGCCAGTGCCGACTGTGGAGAATCCGATTTCCGTACTACGGGGGATGAAAGACACCCCGGTGCTGGTGCGTTATGACCCCGCCAGTGACCCGCCGAAAGTTCGGTCTATTCTGATCATTGAGGTGACGAAATGAGCAAAAGAAGCGCTCCTGCGATTCTCACGCTGATTCTTCTGTTCTCCCTGGTGCTCACCAGCGTTGCCCAGAGCACCCCGGACTGGCCGGACTGGGTGTTTACCGGTCACTGGCCACCGGGGGAATACACGGTCTGGACGGCGCCGAGCCTCTTCTACTCCGACCAGCAATACACCATAACGGTACCGGAAGGGTACACCGAGGAGAATCCATTTGGTGATTTCTATACCGTGTCGTGCATGGATGCGGCCTGCACCAGTCTGATGATCTTCTATCTTGTGTACGGGCATGGCGGGGCGGGCGAGATGCCCCTCAACTACACCTTTGTGATTCGCTGGGAGGATTGGGGCAGTCTCCCAAATACTGGCACCGCAACGCCGCCCCCCGGCACAACGACTCCTACGACCACGACACCCGTCCCCCCCACGGCGACGCCAACGCCCGAACCGCTGGACTGCCCGGATCCGGTCATAGAACAGCGTCTGCCGCCGCTGGTGGAGCGGATCGGCATTGAGCCGCCCAACCCGGTGGTGGTTGGCCAGGGGGGGCAGGGGCTGGTTGTGCGGTTCCGCGTGACCAGTTTCCCCGTCGTTCGCCACTGGTGGGAAGCGAAGTCTGAAGAGGAGACCGTTTGCGTCCACGTTGAAACGGGCTTTGTGGACGATGGCCGATACGGGGTCAGTCCCTGCGCCGCCGGGTGGCCGGGGTGGGAGACCCGGACCGTGCGCAGGGAGTGGTGTGAGGAGCACATAGAAATCATCCCTGACCCCATTCGGGCGAGCGGGTTTATGGTGCACGCCCGGCTCCGGGAGCAGAGCAAGCAGTGGATTCGGGGCGAACTCCGGACCCGGTATCCGGGTGCCGATATACAACATCCGGACTGGGATGTGCCGGGCGTTACAACGGTTAACGGATGCCTGGGCGATGGTCGCTGCGTGCTGGAGAAGACGGCGCGGGTTCTGTTTGAGGACCCGGGCTACTACGATATGTGGGTGGACGGGTTCACGGTCGGAACCGCGTACACGCCGCCCAGGGCGTACCGGTATAGCTGGCCGCAGCCACAACCAGTGTACCTGATGGACACCACCATCATCCGGTGAGGCAGAGGCAATGGAGATCCTGCTCTCCGTCGGGCGGTTCCTGCTGAATCTGCTCATCTACATCCTGAACGGGTTTCTGGCAACGGTGTATTTCCTGGTTGACCACTGGACGTTGCTGATCAGCCTGTTCTGCGGGGGCGTGGTTCTGCTGGTCTTTGACCGGCTGGTACAGCAGATTGCGGCTTCGGCGCCGACCCGACAGGGGCAGAGGCCGCCGGTGCGGGTTTCCCGCAACCACCAGATTCTGACGGCGGTGGCCGCGGCGATCTGGCTGATTGCCGGGAGCGTTTTCCCGACCCCGGTGCCGCAGTTGGGGACGGTGATGTGGCTGGCGACCGTTGCGGCGCTGGTTCTGCTTCCGGCGGATCAGTATGATGTCCTGTGGCGGGGGAAGATGGCCGTCATTGCGTATTCCCTGGTTCTGCTGGGGTTTAAGGTTTTCGCCGTCTGGTCTCTGCACACAGACCCGCGCGACTGGGCCATCATCATCGGCTCGGTGGAGGAAGCGCAGCGGGTTGTGGCGTCCAGCAGGGGAGTACTGCTTTCTATCGCCTCATACGTGTCCTGGTTTGCGATTCCGGCGGGGTATCTGGTGTATTTGTTCCAGCGGTTATCGGTGCATCCGATGAGCCTGCGGGACCCGCTGGCGCGGGCGGGGGAGATTCTGTACCTCATCCGCCAGCGGCCCGATTAACATTAACAGGGCAGTGACCCGGTTGCGCCGCCAGTGGGCGGGACGGTGACCGGGGCTGCTTTGGGTGAGGGGGAAGACCCAGGGGGAGGGCACGCGGAGACGCTGAACAGAGCCGCCGGGCCACAGGAAGACGCAGAAGGTTCAGCCGGACACCCGGACACCCGGGCCCCCGGCGTCCGGAGGTCGGGGTGTCTGGCTGAACCTGGTCGGGTCGTTTTTCTCCCTCCGCAATCTGTGACAAGGGACAGTCTTCCGGTGGTCAGAGCGCCGCTGCCGGAAGACCCAGGACCCGGTGTCCCGACACGAGAGCGGCGTTGGTTTTCCCCCCTCACCCGCCGACCTGCCGGTGCAGGTCGGTCCGGTGGGCAGAACAGGGATTCCGCCTACCGGACGGGCCTTCACCGGCTCACTCACAGAAGCGAAGAGGATGACCGTGCTGGCGCAATTCCGACAGGCCGGAGAGTGGATCTATGCCCGGCTGGCACCGCAGACGGAGGAGGACGGTGGTCTGCAGGTGCTGGCGTCCGGCGCGCGCTACACAGACGACGGCGTGCTGGATTATCTCTGGTTCCACCTTGAAGAGAACGGGCGGGAGTACTTCAAGGCCGTCTGTCTGCAACTGCTGACATTTCTGCCGCGCGAGGTGCGGGAGCAGGCGAACCGGATGCAGAAGGTCCGCAAAGCGTTGCTGGGCCTGTGGGCTGCTCACGTGGACCCGGTGGTCATCCGGGGTGTACTGCCGGAATACGGGGCAGTGCAGTTGTACGGAGCAGTCGGCACGGGGGACAAGCTTGAAGATGCGGTTTTCCGTGCACGCCAGGGGGTGGTGGCGGTCACCGCCGCGCTTTCCAACTTTGAGCAGGCTCGATTTGGGCGAGTGAGTGTAGATCTGGCCGAGGAGGTACGCAGGGCCTTCGCCGAAATGAAGGCGGCGCTGACCGTGGTGGGGCATCCGGATCCGCGAGAGGATATTGTCGGCGGTGTTTCCGGCGGGGCGGATGCACAGCGGTCGGTGCCCCGCTCTGCGGTCGGACTGCAACAGACGGAGTACGTGTACCGGGGGATGGCCTCCGCCGGGCATCGGTTCCTCAACGTCACGATGTTCAGCCGTGTGGGGGACGGGGACTTACAGAGTGTGTACCGGACCCGCGAGCGGCTGGCGGCGGAGGCCTCACGGTGGCTCAGCAAGGTCAATTCCACCCGTTCGGCGACGATGACCGTCGGTCTGCCAGTCATTCTGAGCGGTTTGTTGAGCAACATGGCGGGCACGGGGTATGGGACCAGCGAAGCGCAGAGTCATCAGACCAGTGTGGGGCAGACCGTCGGGCGGGCGCATACCGAGGGGATAGCAAACAGTTCGTTCTGGACGAAATCAACGACTCACGGCGAGGCGTGGGGAGAAGCGAGCACCTCTGGCTCTTCGTGGGGGCAGTCCATTTCTCACACAACCGGGACAACGGAAGGGACGGCGCACACCACCAGCGAGGCGTGGGGGACTGCGGACACCCACGGTTCTTTTAGTTCGTCCGGGTCCGGGTCGTCCAGCGTGGTGACCCAGGGCGTGGCGATGAATCAGTCTTACAACGTCTCTGCAGATGCGCTGATTCTCAAGGGTGGTGGCTCGGTTGGACTGACGCAATCCTTCGCGGTAGCGCACGGTGTATCATCGTTCAGCAGCAGCGGTACATCGGACAGCCACACGACGAGCCACTCCACGGGCGTTGCGGACACCACATCCCACTCGGTGAGCCAGGCGACGACGGTCTCCAGTTTTTCCGGGGGATTCTCGTCGCACACGACCTCGCATTCCACGTCTGTGGCGGAGACGGAGGGACACGGCGGGTCACACGTGGTCAGCCGGGCCGACACCACCTCGTCGGCGACTTCCACGATGGAAGGGCGCGGGGAAGCGACCGGCGTTGTGCGCGCTCAAAGCGTGGGGATGGCCCAGGGAGCCGGGATAGCGACCGGCGTAACACCAGCGATTTCGCTGGGAGAGTCGTGGCAGACGGTGGACCGGGTTGCGAAGATGGTGGCGGACGCCCTCCAGGATATGGAGAATCTCCTGGACGTCATCGGCCGCGAGGGCGGTTATTACGTTGACAACTATTTCCTGTGCGACTCGCCGGAAGCGCAAAGGGTGCTGGAGACACTGATTCTACAGGCGTATCACGGCATAGACGGGGCGGACAACGTGATTACGGGGATTCGGTGTCGCCACCTGCCGCCGCAGGAGCAGGAATACATCCAGCTCTGCGCGCAGGTGTTCACGCCGTCCAACCGCCCTGAGCGGAATGCGTGGATCGTTGAACCCTGGAGGGATACGTCCCTGCTGTCCATGCTTCAGGCGGCGACATACTTCACGCCGGCGTCGTTTGAGCAGGGACCGGCCATAACCGTCCAGGAGCAGGTGCCCCCGCTGGCGTTTGTCCCGAGGATGCAGGGGCCGATCCTGCTGGGGCATCAGTACAGTTATGAGATTTCCACCCAGTACCCCACGTCCGAGCCGGTGCGGATGTCGCTGGACCTGATGTCCAACTGGGCGTTCTGCGCCGACACGCGGATGGGGAAGAGTGTGGCCGCAGAGAGACTGGTGTGGGAACTGGTGATGAAGGGCGGGTTCCGTGTGGTAGTAATGGACTACGGAGCGGGCTGGGCAAAAATGCTGAATGCCCTGCTCCCGGACCAGGTGGATTTCTGGAATCTGGCGCCGTGGGGCCCCCGTCCGATCCGGTGGAATTTCCTGCAGATCGGGGAGCGGATTTCGCCGAGGGAGCAGATGACCGCAACGGTGGAGTTGCTCTGTGCGGCGGGCCGGATGGGGGAGCGGCAGGCCGGGTTTATGGTGCAAACCCTGGAGGAACTGTACATAGACCACGGCGTGCTGACGTTTGACCTTGAGGTACAGTCTCACGAGAAGTGGGGCGTTGTTCAGGATGACGAATTTCCGGTTCTGGATGCAGTGCGGCAGAAGCGAGGACTTCCACCGCTGCCGCGAAAACGGGTATTTCTGGTGGATCTGACCCCGGCGGAATTGCAGGCGCTGGCGGTGTACCGCTCCCAGCAGGCAGATGCGCGGGAGTGGTTCAACCGGCTGTCGGCGCTGGCGAAGACGGTGAAGGACCCGACCAGCCGGAGCGCGCTGGAGGGGGTACGGCTGAGGCTTCAGCACCTGGTCAAGGGCCGGGTGGGCCAGATGTATGGAGCAGGGGGCGGTTCTATCGCGATGGAGAATCTTGCTCCGCCGCGAGGCGGGCTGACGATTCTCGCCGGTGGAGCCAGGATGAGCGAGTATGCCCGGTCTGCTCTACTGGCGCTGATGACATACCACCTTTATACCGATTCGGTGGTGCGCCGGGAGGAGCGCCTGGCGGGAGTGGAGTATCCGCCGCTCTTCATTGTGCTGGAAGAGGCAAACAAGGTGATTGCCGGTGTGGAGAGCGGCTCTTCCGGCAGTAAGGAACAGGCGATGCACTCCGACATTATCCCGTCTTTCTTTCGTGATGCGGGAAAGTACGGGGTATATCTCTGTGCGATTGTGCAGTCGCCGTCCGTGCTGCCGCCGGGGATTTTGTCATCGTGCAACAACATCGCCGCCGGGCAATTAAAGAATCCCGACGACGTGAAAGCGGTGATGAGCGCAATGGCGCGATCTCCTCACGGCTTCGTTGACGTGCCATATGCACACTTGCTGGGCATTCTGGAGCCGGGGAAATTTCTGTTGCGGTTGGGGCTGGCGCGGGATGGGCGGGGGAACTACCCGCTGATGTACCGCCCGCTGATGGTGGATGCGCGGGAGCCGTCGCCGGCCGAGTTGGAAAAGATGTTCGGCGCGGGCGATAGAGGCCCTGAGTGCTCCGGGCACGACGAGACGGCAGAATAAGCCGCCTGCCGGGGCGTGACGCCGGATTCCGACCGGATACCCGGGCCCCCGTCGGCGTCCGGGGGTCGGGGTATCCGGTTGGAATCCAATTGCACGAAAGGAGCACTATGGGTTTCTTCCAGATCGGGGCCTTTATCGTTGCCCTGCTCGCCATCGTCGGAACGGCAGCGCGCATCCGGATGTTCAATCTGGAGCGCGAGCGCCTGGCGATGGAGCGGCGGCGAATGGCTCTCTACGAAGCCGATCTCCGACGGCGTGGAGTCTATGCCAGTAATGACGAGCTCCGCGAGAGAATCCGCCGCGAATGGGAGGACCACGGCGGGTGAGGTACACTGACCCAACCGGTCCGCGGTGATGCGGGCCAGGGCTGGTAGATGGAACGGGGGTTCCGTCTCACTGGCCCGGCCCGGCAAGCCGGGGGCAAATCCTCCTCAACCGGTCTGCGCGCAAGCGCAGGCCGGGCCGGTGGGCAGAACGGCGAGATTCCGCCTACCGGCCCGGCCTGGCAAGCCGGGGGGACAATCCCAAAATCAAGCGAACGAGGAGAAGACAGAATGAAGAAAGCAGGTCTGAAAACACTGATTGTCGTTGCAGGCGGCGGCCTGGCCGTGTTCCTGTGCGTCCTGGTATTTCTGGTGTCCGTTCGTAGCACAAAGCCGGTGGTCGTCGCCAAAGCCGCATTGCCAGCCGGAGCGCGGCTCACTGCGGGCTATGTGGAGGTCCGGGAGATTCCGGCGGCTGCCGTGCTTCCTAATGCGCTTTCCGACATCAGCCAGGTAGAAGGCCAGGTACTGACAATCGCCCGCGCTCCCGGAGACCAGATTACCGCCGACATGCTCGGCGACCAGGCCACGGTCGGCCTGGCCAACCAGATACCGCCGGGGCATCGGGCGGTTGCCGTGCACGTGGATCAGGCCAGCGGCCTGCTGGGAATCATCCGTCCGGGGGACAGGGTGTCGGTCGTGGCCATCGTCTCGCCGGATGCGATGGGCAGTATGATTCAGCCGCTGTTGCCCCAGATGACGGAGATGGCGGGGACAGGCGAAAAAGTCTCCGGGGGGACGGTGATTACCGAGACCCAGGCGGCCCCGTCCACGGTGGCCTACGTAACGGTCACGGGCCTGCGGGTACTGCTGGTGCCGTACTCGTTCCGGTATCAGGAGGTTCTGCCCGACAAGGAAACCGGGATGTTTTCCTCGGCGTTCACGACCGCTGCGGCGCAGCAGGAGAGCGTGGTACTCCTGGAGGTGCCGGTGAATCCGGTGGAAATCAACGGTACCAAAGTGTCCCCGGCGGCGCTTCTGCCGCTCCTGGACGCCGAAGCGAAACTCCACCTGCTTCTGGAGCCCGCAACGGATGACGGCGTGCGGGTGACCGTCGGCGCGGAACTGGGGGACCTGTACCGGGCGATGACCGCATACCGTACACCGAGGCAATAATGGAGGGCACAATGGAGGGGCCGATCAGCGTCGGGTTGTCCGCTCCCGGCCAGCAGGCGCTGAACCAGGTGTACGGCCAGTTCCTGGCCGACCGGCGCGTATCGGTGGCATCGCTGGCAACCACGCGGGAAATGCTGGCGCAGATGCTGGCTCAAGAGCCGCCGGAGGTAACGGTCATAGATGCCGACCTGCTGGTGGACCTGGGGGAGCGCGGGATGATGGAATTCCTGGCTTCCCGCCTGGGGGGAACGGTGGCCATCGTCCTGCTTCCCCAGATGCTGGCCGGGCTGATGGGAGCGATTCAGGCCGTGCCGAACGTGGCGGAGGTAATGGTCAAACCGGTCCCGACGGCGCAGGTGATTGACCGGTGCTACCAAGTCGGGCTCTCTCGCCGGGCGATGCAGTCGGCAATGGCGGCAACGTCATACGCCTCGTCTGCGCTGGCGCAGACGACGGGCGCGGCGCGGGCAGTGGCGATGACGGGCACAAGGGTATTCGCCATAGGCGGTGGAAAGGGTGGCGCGGGCAAGACCACCGTTGCGGTCAACCTGGCGTACCGCCTGAATCAGGTCGGGATCAGAACACTCCTGATGGGCTTTGACATCCCCGATGCGGTGGGGGTGCAACTGGGGTTGCCGATGGCTCCGAATTCCCTGAACTGGTTTCGGCGTCCGACGCGGGAGGGGTTTGCGGCCTCGTTGCAAAACAAGGACGGGCTGGATGTCTGTCTGTCTCCCAACGATAAGATAGAAGCGGCCCGGATTGCGGCCCGTCCCGCCGACCAGGAAGGCTCTATTGCCAGATTGGTGGAAGCGGCCAGGGACCACCACCCGCCGTATGCAGCAATCGTAATGGACCTCCCACCTACAGAATCAGAGTGGAGCGTCCAGCCGCTTCTGCGGGCAAACACGGTCATCTTGGTGTGCGAACCGGACCTTTCCAGCCAGGTCAACGTCATCTCGTCCGTCCAGTTGCTGACCGGCCTCTTTGATAAGCGGTACCGCGTGCCGCGCGAGGCGATTTTCGCCGTACTGAACCGGGTCACACCGGAGGATGTAATGACGCCGCAGCGGATGCGGGACGCTATCAGCCCGCACCTGGACGGATGGGCACCGCCGTTCGTGGCGACAATTCCAGCCGATCCCGGGGTGCGCGCCTGTCAGATAGACTTCGTGCCGCCGGTGACCCGGCGACAGGAGTTCGCTGCCGGTATAGACCAGATTGTGGACTTCTTCTACCGCGACCTGCTTCAGAAACCGGCGGCCCAGGCCGTCGGCGCACGGCGGAAGGGCATCGGATTCCTGGGCGTCAAAGTCACAGTGGCGTAGGCAGGAGGGAAGATGGTTCTTCGGTACACCGGAGACCCGGCATCGGTACTGACGATTTCGCCGGAGGTGGCGGCAGAGGTTGCCGAGGCGGTTGTCGCCCACATCAATGCGGAGTTCTCGCCGGGCCAGATTCTGGCGCCAGACGGGCAGACCGTTGAGGCAATCTCGGAGCGAATCCGGTACTGGACCGGTGCGGAACTGCGTGCTCGTGGTCTCGGCGGGGTGGACTTCCGGCTTGAGTCGGAACTCGCGGCCCGCATCCAGCACCAGTTGCTGGGGCTGGGGTTTCTGGAGCCGCTCCTGGGGCGGCGGGACATCTCGGAGATTATGATTAACCAGGATGGCGGCGTGTGGCTGATGCTCAAGGGGATGCACAACGCAGTACGGGCAGAAGAGGCGATCCCCGGCTTCACACGCCCCAGCGTCTCCGAGGTGCGGATCGTGGTGGATAAGATGCTGGGGGCGGTCGGGCGGCGGATCAGCGAGGCAGAACCAATTGTCGCGGCGAAAATCCCCCGCTCTCCGAAGGTACCTGCGGGGGCGCGCGTGAACGTTGTCGCTCCCCCGATTGCCAACGGGCCATATCCGGCCATCAACATCCGCTTCTACGAAGAGAAGCCGGTCCGACCGGAGCAGATTCTCGCCTGGGGAGAGATGAACCAGGCGATGATGGAGATGCTCCGGGATGCAATTCAGCGCCAACTCCGGATTATGATTGCGGGCGGGACGGCGACTGGCAAGACAACGCTCCTCTCCTGTCTGGCGGGGCTGATTCCGCCGGAGCACCGCATTCTCCTGGTGGAAGACCCGGCGGAAATTTTCCTGGACCATCCGCATGTGGTGAGCCTGGAAGCGCGGCCCGCAACGGTGGACGGGCGGTACGGGGTATCTATGGGCGACCTGGTGACCACGGCGATGCGGATGAGTCCGAAGTGGCTTCTCCTGGGGGAGGTGCGGCACGGCAAGGCAGCAGTGTGGTTACTCCGGGCACAGATGTCAGACCACCCGGGGATGTCCACCATTCACGCCGACGAGCCGCGAGATGCGGTGAAAACGCTGTGCCTGCTGGCGGCGATTGACCACGATCCGCCGCTCCAGGAGAAGGCAACGCGGACACTGATTTCACGAGCGGTGGACGTATTCATCCAGATCGGCATAGACCGGTACGGGGTCCGGCGGGTGACCCGCATCGTCCAGGTTGAACCGGAGTTGCAGGGCGGCGACGTGTGGATGAACGACGTTTGGGTTTTCCGTCCGGAGCAGTCCACAAAGGATGAGCCGGTCTGGGAGCAGGTCGGGGAGTTGACCCGACAAAGGGTTGTCTGAAAAGGAGACAGATGGAGGGAATTCCGCTGAACATCTCGCCGGTGCTTGTTGCAGCGCTGGCGGGGATATGGGTGGCAATGATGCTGTGGCAGTTTGTCGGGAGTCGGGCGCTGGCCCGGTCGCGGGACGCGTCCCGTCTCGGAAAGGTAATGGACGCCGGCGCCGATGTCCAGGATACACGGCAGAAGAAGAGCGCGACGGAGGTGGAACTGGAACAGGCCGGGCTGAACATCTCGGCGTCCGGCTTCTTCATCATCCGTGCGGCGGCGGTGGCCGTTGTTCTGATTGTGGCCACCGTGATGGGCCTTCCGGGGATTCTGGCAATGGGGCTGGCGGTGGCGGCGTGGATTGTGCCGCAGTCCTGGGTCCGGGGACGGGCGCGGGGGCGCGCGCGGGAGATGGAGAAGGAACTTCCGGATGCGCTGGCGAAGATTGCCGCGCTCCTGGAGATAGAGAAGGATATGCCGACTCTGCTGGCGACGGTCGCCGATGGGTTGGAGTCCGCCAACAAGAAGAGCGCGCTGGCGGCAGAACTGCGGGCGACGGCGGGGGAGATGCGGGCGCGGGGAATTTCCGCCGCGCTGGAGGCCCTGGAGATGCGGGCGCCGTCGCCAGCTGTGGCAACGATGGCGTTCAACCTGCGCGTTTTCGCGGAGGCGGGCGGTGAACACGTTGCGCTGATGCGGGAAGCCTCGGAGCGGATGCAGCGAATCATTGAGGCCCGCAACAAGGCGGTGGCCAAAGCGGGGTCGGCGATGATGGTCACGCGGATTCTGCCGGGGCTACTGGTCGTGACCACGCTGATCACCATGCAGGACCCGGAGATTCGGAAATTCTACAACTCGGTCATTGGCCAGATGATGCTGCTGGTCATTGCGGCGGTGATGGCCTTCGGTTACGGGTTTATGAAGAAAATGGTGGAGGATGCGGTATGATACCGGTGCTGATTGCGCTGGCAGCGGGGGGCTGGGCCGCGTGGAGCATATACCAGTTTATGCCAGTGGAGAAGTCGGTATATTCGGCGCGGCTGAGCCGGGTGATGGCACAGGAAACGGTGGAGGAACTTCCGTTCTGGCGCGCCGCCTTGCTGCCGTTCAGTGCTCTGGCCCAGCGGCTGTTTCCGGACGCCGTGATGGGCGTGGGGAGGTACCTTTACTGGGCACAGATCGGCGGGAAGTGGCTGGGCTGGAGCGAGGTGGAGTTCTGGGGGCTTCGCCTGGCGGTAATCGTCATCGGATTCGCCGTTGGTCTGCTGGCGGGCGGTGGGGACATGATGATTGCCGCCGGTGTGCCGGGGATTGCGCTGTTTTGGCTGAACTCGCGGCTGACCGGACCGGCCAAAAGAGCGATGCGCCAGGTGGAGCGGGAACTGCCGGAGGCGTCGCAGATGATGGCGATGCTGGTCGGGTCAGGCAAGCCGCTGGTGGAGGCACTCCGCATTATCGGAGGCGGGAAGTGGCTTCTGGCGGAGTGGGTGCGGCGCGCGATGGCGGCCAGGCCGACGACCCAGCCTCTTCTGGCCACGGCGCGCGGTGAAAGAGGATTCCTGCGAGAGGAAGCGGAGCGGTCGGGGCTCCCGGCCCTGGTCAGTTTTGCCGTGCAGTTAGACCTGCTGAACGCCGCCGGTACGGGGGCGGACATCCTGCTGACCAGCGTTGCCGAATCGGTAGCGGCGGACTACCGGGCACGGCTGGAGCAGGAAGCCGAGAAAATCGGCGATAAGATGATTATGCCGATGATGATTTTCTATTTCATCCCGTACCTGGCGGGTCTGCTGGGGCCGATTATCCTGGGGAATGCATCGGCGTTTCTCGGTGGGTGATGAAACCGGCAATCCTTCTGGCAATCCTGTCGGTGGTGCTGAGCACGGTGGGGCTGGAAGTGTCGTACACCACGCCCTTCGGGTTGCTCTGCGGGGGAATCAGTTGGTTTCTCGGCGAGCGCAGCCTGGGAGGGGCGGGGATACTGCTGGCCGTGCTGGAGATGTTCCTGCGGGTTGCCGTTCGCCGGGTACAGATAGTCGGGTGAACGGCTCATAGAGGACATTTTTGTCCTCTATGGTGTGCAACTCGCCGGGACGGACATCTAAGTGATAATGAAGAGAGCAGTCGGGTGAATATCTCATAGGGGACATTTTTGTCCTCTATGCACAATCAGCCGGGTACAAGCAATGAGACACAGCATACTTTGCAAACTGGGGCTCCACTCCTGGAGCAGCTGGGTCCGTCTGCCGGACCGCAGGTTTCGCTGGTGCTATCGTTGTCAGACCCGTCAGGTTGCAGGAGGCTGCGTCAAATGAAAATCATTGGAGCGGTTCCTTTCAGAGAGACTTGGATTTGGGGAGAGGTGGTTTCTTTCTACGATGTTCTTCCTCGCTTTCGCTCGCATCGCGCCGGAGATGACATCGTATTCTCTGTTGCGGTGATGCTGTTCAATGAGGAGGGGGATCGGGGAGACTACCACCTGGTCATAGAGATGACAGACCCGGAAGGTGAAACTCTCTACAAATCTACATCCACTGTTCCCGCCGGGGATGCGGGATGCTACACAATGCAGATACAGACTATTGCAGCGGAAATAACCGGACCCGGGCTGTATCACCTGGATATATCGCTGGAAAACACGGAGGCAATCTCCTTACCACTTGTCTTCACAGTCAAGGAGGAAAATTCATGAATCCAGGGACTCTCTCACTCATTGCAAGTCTGGTAGGCACACTCGGCTTTGTGCCGATTGTCGGACAAATCATCGGTATCTGGCTGGGGAAGAAGGCCCTGCGCGAGGGGACGGACAACGGCCTGGCAAAGGTGGGCATTGTTGTCGGATGGGTCGGGCTGGTAGTTCAGGCTCTCCTCGCCTGCGCTTTCCTGGGGCTGGTGGCGCTGGGAGTGATGAGCAATCTTTCCGCCGAGCCGCCGGATATTGCGCCGTCCGTTGCAGAGCCGGGGGCCGGGCCGGGTGTTGGGCCGGTCGCCGGTGAGCCTTCCAGCCCGCCCGCGATTCCGACCGTTGTTTCGTTCCCTGCCCCTGCCCTTCTGGGGGTGGAGTGCGAGGACGCAAACGGCGCGCGGGTCATCCGTGTAGTGCCGGGTTCTCCGGCAGAACAGGCAAGGCTGGAAGTCGGTGATGTGATTGTCGCTGTGGACGACCACTGGGTTGCCAGTTGCTCCGATTTGCGCTCCGAGATTCGGACCCGCTCAGCAGGGGATGAGGTAGAAATCTCATTCCAGCGTGGAAATGAGACAGCCCGGGTCACCGTTGTCCTGGCAGGACGATGAATGACACGTTTCTGGCATTCCTGAGCGACCAGATTCTGCCGCCGTTCGGCACGGCGTGTGCAATTGCGTTTTTCCTGGGGGGGCTGTCGCTGTTCTGGCGGCCCCTCTGGAGCCTGACTGCGCGGGCGGGGCTGTTTGCCCTGTCAATGCTCCCCGGCGTTGGTCTGGTGCCAGCGGTGGTGCTTGACCTGGTCTATGAGGACAAAACCGCTCTGGCAATGCAAGGGGTTATCCTCTTCCTCGCCGCGCCGCTGGCCTTCTGGGGAGCGCCGCTGGTGCCGGACTGACCCCCGCCGGTCGGGTGGGCCGGGTAGCCTACGGGAGAGAAGATGATTGGAGCAGTATTCTACCTGGCAGGGTGCTGGATAATCTTGATTGCTACCTGGGTCATCCTGGATGCTATATGAGCGCCGAACAGATTGGGGGGATTCTGTTCTGGACCCTGTTTGCCGCGATGATCCTGGCATTCCTGGGCCTGCTCCTGGGCATCCGGTTCCCGGCGCGGGCACTGGCAAAGGCGGGCGGGGGCCTCGTTGCCTGCGCGGTAGCAATTCTGTTCGTCTCCCGCCTACCGACGGAGATCGTCGGAGGTATTTTGACATGGGGCTTGTTGGCGCTGATGTACTTCGGGTTGTTCTGGGCGCTGACGCGAAAAAGATGACGGCAGATGAAATCCTGGCCGTTGTCCGCCGGGTTCGTCTGCCAGAGTGGGAGGACAACCTGCGGCGCTGGATTGCAGTCACGGCGACCGGAGAGAATGGTCATGTACCGAGCGACGACGAAATCCGCTCTTGGCTGGCCGATGAAACCGTGATGATAAGAGTGGCCTGCCTGGTGCGGCGGATTCCGGAGTCCTGGCTGAAGGAGGAGTAATGTTTTTGTTCCTGCTTGGCACAATAACCGGACTGATTGTTGCTATTATTCTTGTCGGAGTGGGGGCTCCCTGGCCCTGGGCGGTCCTGTCTTTCTTGTTCTTCTCCGGCGCCGGGTTGCTTTCGGGTGCATTATGCGAAGCCGCCGCTCGCGCAGACAGGGAAATTGAAGCGGGTTACTCCGGTGAAGGAGAATAAGATGCGGTTAATTAGAATCCGGCCCGGATTGCTGTGCCGGATCGGGCGGCACAACTGGGTGGTAGATACCTGGATCCCGGTCGCCGGATACAGGGCAAAAGCAATCGTGCGCTACCGGTGCCGCCGGTGCGGCACGGTTAGGAACGTCTGGGAGCCATGGCCATCAATGAAGTGAATGTTTGCGTGCAAACAACTACCCGAGGGACGTTCAATGAGGTGGAACAGGGATAAACAGGTTGTTATCCTTGGCGCAACTCGGGACCCGAAAGCCTTAGCGGTGCTGGCGGCAGCGGGGCCGGGCTTCCAGAAGCGGGAAGCCCTGACCACAGGCGGGGTATACAATGCCCTGCCGGGCGTCCACCTGGTCATCGTTGACCTGGATACCCTGGTGGAATCGCCGGAGATCAGCCGGGAGCAACTCGCGCAGGTGCTGGCGGAGGCAAGTGTGCCGGTGACAGACGGCGCATCGTTCATCAGCAACCCGCAGGCATGGCTGGACAAAGCCCGGATTGCATCGGGGTCCATTCGGGCCCTGCCGCCCCGCGCGATTGCGTTCACTGGCTTCGCCGGTGGCGTCGGCAAGACCACGCTGGCCCTCGCGCTGGCGCGGTTCTTCCGCCGCCACACCGGACTGCCGACTGCGGTGGTGGAGGTATCCCCCGCAATCAGCGGAATTGCCGCCCTGACGGACGGAGACGGCAGGATGCCCCACATCTACGAGGTCGTCACCCAGAGCAAACCCTGGCCGAGGTGGGATGGAATAACCCTGGCCCCAATGGATTGGAGGGCCGCGCGGCTCCTGGACAGGGAACAATTGCGACAGGCATGGGAGCAGATTGTCGAGGGGCACATCCTGACGGTCTTTGACGCGCCGGCGTATCATCCGCTGTTCCCCGTTGTCCAGGAGATGGCCACGGTTATCACCGTCACCGACGGTCGGGCGGACTCACTTGCGGCGGCGATGTATCTGGCAACGGAAAGCGGCTGCGAAATCGTGGTCAACCGCGCTGGTCTGATGACCAGGCTGGCGCTGGAGAAGAAACCGGCAGCGTTCCTGCCGGAGGTCCGGCATCCGCTGGATTCCGACCGGCTGGGAAGCCACCTGATGAGACTGGCATATCCGGGGTGGAGATGAAGCGAAAGACGCAGATACTGATTGCGCTGATTGCCTTGCTGCTGGCGGCGGGCACGGGCTGGTACACGTACCGCACCTTTGCCAGTATGGTAACCACTGCCGAAATCGTCTCTCCTGCCGTGACGATTCCGGCAGGACAACTGATCACGCGGGATATGCTGACATCCAAAACGGTCCCGCGCCCTCTCCTGAAAGAGGACATCTACATCACACCGGAAGAACTGGCGGGGCATGTTGCCCTGGTTCCCCTGCGGCCCGGCATGGCGGTATATCGCCAATTTGCCGTGCCGCCGGAGGAGTACCGGCTGGTAGAGGATTCCAGCCTGGAAGTCGTTTCCTTCCCCGTCGAACCGCATCGCGCCGTGGGCGGCCAGGTCCAGCCGGGTCACCGCGTGGACATCTGGCGGCTATCCAGAGAGGAAGGAGCACGGTTGCTGGTGGAAGGCGCTCTGGTGGTGGACGTGCGGGCCGGTTCGGGCCAGCCCTACGCGCGCCAGCCCCAGGCCGTCCCCGGCAAACCGGATACAGATTCGTCGTCATCGTCTTCGGGGACTGCGCTCCAGATTATCACCGTTGCCGCCTCGCGGGAGGTCGTCCGGGCAATCCTGGGCCTGGTGGCGGAAAAGGGAAACGCGGAGTTGTGGGTATCCCTGGCCCCGCTGACGGTGGGGCAGACCAGGGTTCTTCCAATGCCGGAGAAAGGGGTCAGTCAATGAGCGCCGTGCCGCCGGACGTCCTGACACGTGTGCAGGAGCATATCCTGACTCGCGGCATTCCCATTCCCGGGTGGCATGCGAACGAGGAGGAGCACCGGCGCTTCCGGGCGGCCATCGTCCAGGCAATGGTGGACCTGCGCCTGGATCGGGAGTTCGGGGATGACGGCATCCAGGATGTCGCGTTGGCCCTGGCGGGGATGATGACGGGGATCGGGGTGCTCCAGCCGCTTCTGCGTGAGACGGGGGTGGAAGAAATCATCGTCCGTGACGGCTTTGTCCAGGTAGAACGATGCGGGTGCATCGAGGACGTGGGCTGCCTGGCGGATGATGACCATTTCCGCCGGATCGCCCAGCGGGCAGCAGACCTGGGGCGGCGAACGCTGAAGGGAGACCGGCCATACGTCGTCGTGGATTTGCCGGACGGGAGCCGGTTCACCGCCATTGTCCCGCCGCTGAGTGCGCGGGGCACGGCCATCAACATCCGCGTTTTCGGGCGAGAGACTTACTCCCTGGAGCACCTGGCGCACCTGGGAATGTTCAGGCGGAAAGACGAGGATAAAGGAGACGAACTTGAAGATGTCCTGTCGCAAAGCCCAGACAGGCTTCTTGCCCGAATTGCATCCGGAAACCTGGCGACCGTGCTGGTCAGCGGTGAATTCGGCGCGGGCAAGACGACTCTGCTGAGCGCGATGAGCCAGCTCATCCCCCCCAGCGTTCAGGTGGCTGTGGTGGAGACGTTTGAGGAATTGCGTATCGCGCATCCCCACGCGCTGCGCGTGGTGGTGCCGGAGGGGAGAGCAGATTTTCCGTCAATGGATGAGGTCCTGAACGTGGTCGTCACCCGAATGAGGCCGGACCTGCTCATTATCGGCGAGATTGTCCGCGATGAGGCACCGCGCTTCCTGGACGCTATCAATTTGGGGAAAAAAGCCTGGAGCACGATTCACGGCAACGATGCTCTGGGGGCGCTCTATCGGTTGGAAACCAAGGCGCTGGTGTCGGGCTTGCCGCATCGGGCAATCCGGGAGCAGATTGCTCGCGGTGTGGACCTGGTTGTTCATCTCCGGAAGAACCCCCGCACCGGGCACCGGTACGTGGCCCAGATAGTGCGCGTGGAGGGACTGGACGCAGACGGCAATTACAAACTGAGAAGGGTTTTCGGCGAGATGCTATGACAGGGATTCTGCTTCTGGCTCCGGCTTCTCTGGTTGCGCTGGCCGCTTACCTGCTGGCCCGCCTGGGGCTGGAGACCGTCGGCGATGTCTGGACCGTGGTCTGGCGGCGGCTCCACAAGCAGAGGTGGTGGCTTCAGCAGTATTTTGCTACCGGCCAGGTGGAGGAGGAAAAGAGGCGCTTTGGCTCTGCCGGGCGGCTGGTGTGGGGGCTTCCGCTGGCCGGTGGAGTGATAATGGCCGTGCTGTGGATGCATCCTGTTCTCTCGCCGTGGTTCGTGCTGCTGGGAGGCGGGATTGCCTGGATGCTGTCCACTTTCCACCGTCGGGTGCGGCGGGAGGACCTGCGGGCGCTGGAAACATTCATCGCCGCGCTGAGGAGCGTATTCGGCGTGGAGCAGTCCGTATTCGGCGCTCTCCGGTCTGCGGTGGAGGGACTGGATGAGTCTCCGCTGCGAAGGGCAGTGGAGACGGCGATCCGGCGATATGATTCCGGCCAAGATTTAGAGGAGGCATTGGGCGCGCTCCGAGAGGCGGAACTGCCGCAGTTGTCCCGGCTGGCAGTGGTGCTCGGTCGGGCCGGGTATGCGGACGACGAGGCGATCCGCCGGGCGCTCCTGGACCTGGAGGAGAACACCCGACGGGCGCGGCAACTCCGCGACCGTGCCCAGACTGTACTGACCCTAACGACGATTACCCTTCGCATACTCCAGGCGGCGAATATTGCCGCGGTGGTAGCTGTGACCCTGATACCGATGTGGCGGGAATTCTACGCTGCGCGTCCGGCGGCTCTGGTGGCCGGAAGCGGGGCCGCTTTTGCCGCCAGTGCGTATTTCGCCGGTGAGATTCGCCGGATAGAGGATTTGCTGTAATGGCTGAAGTGCTGTTGCTGATTCCTGCCGTCTTCGTCTTTGCCGGGGTGTACGGGGCATCCTATGCCGTCCTGTCCTGGCTGGACGAGTTAATCTGGAGAATCTTCCGGAGAAAAAGGGTCATCCTGTCCCGGCTGTTCTCCGGGACAGAGGCCCCGGCGGTGCTGTCCGAAAGAGAATTGTACCGGCTTCCCCGGAGCATTTTTCCCTGGATGCTGGTTGCGTTCGCCCTCGGCCTGGCGGCGTCTTGGGCGCTGATGGACGGACCGATTCAGGTAGCAGGGGGCGCGGCGGGGCTGATTCCGCTGTTCTGGCAACGACGGCGGGTCGCGACCGCCCGCCAGGGGATTCGCCGCCAGGTGGCAGAGGTCATCCAGGAAATGCGGATGCACCTGGCATTCGGCAGTTCGCTGGCGGCGGCGCTGGACGCGCTGGATACCGGGGACCGTCAGGGTATTGTGTATGAGCGATTGCGCTTTCACCGGTCATCGCTGACGGTCTCCGGCCCGGAGGCGGTGCTGGAACGGCTGGCGGAGGACCTGCGCTCGCCAGAATTGAGTATGCTGGGTCAGCGGGTGCGCGCCGCACGCCAGGGGGATATGTCGTATGCCGCGGCGCTGCAATCTGCGGCGGATGATGTGATGTCGGAGATGCATCGGCAGGCAGAGATAGAGGTGGAGGGAGCGCCGCTCCGACTGCTGTTCCCGATGCTGGTGGGCCTTCTTCCCCCCATTCTGTCTCTGGTGCTGTATCCACCTGCCTACGGTCTGATTTCCTCGCTGGCAGGGGCGGGGAATGCAATGCCGTAGCGCAGGAAATCCATTCGCGGAGGTGGTGGAATGAGATTCCTGCGTGAAACCGGAGCGCAGTCTCTGGTAGAGTGGCTGACGGGGGCGGTGCTGGTGGTGGCCGTTGTCGGAACAATCATCTACCTCATCGCCACGACTACCAAGACCGAGGGCGCCAAGACCAACGCGTGGATTGGGAACATCCCGGATCCGTGACCTGGGAGAGCAGGCCCGGGGGGCAGCCTGCCATGCCCCCGGCTCACAACCTGTCAGCGCAAGGAGGACGGATGAAATTCCTTCGGGATATAAAGGGACAGGGACTGATAGAGTGGTTGACGGCGGCAATCATCATTATCGCCGTGGTCGGCGGGGTATTGCTGGCAATCGCAAACTCTCTGAAAAACAGACTGGAAGCGGTGAACAACGAACTGTGATGAATGCGGCGGTTATCGGCTTGTTGGCATGGCTGACGGTGGAGGATATTCGTCATCGCCGGTTGCCCCACTGGGGGACCACGGTGCCCCTGGTGCTGATCGGTGTGACGGCCCTGGTTGCCGGAATCGGTGGATTGCTGGGGGTCGGCAACGCCTTTTGGGGCAACGCCTGGGACAAACTGGCGCTGGGTCTGGCATTTGCGGCGGTGATGCTGTCCGACGGGTGGATGGCGCTTCTGCCCGCATCCCTGGCGCTGGGAGCGGCCTTCGGCGGCGGCACGGAGATCGGGCAGACGGCGGCCACAGGCTGGCTCCTGGCACTGGGGCTGGCAAAGGCGGGAATTGTCGGCGCGGGCGATGCGAAGGTCGCGATGGTTGTCCTGGCCTGCATCCCCGACCCGGTGTTGGGGATTTGTATCCTGGCCGCATGCGGGCTGGCCGGTGGAATTCTCCTGGCGCGGCGGATGGGTCTGGCATCGGTGCCCCTGATCCGTGCGGTGGTGCGGGATATGCTGGCCGGAAAGGTGCCTGCCCGCACGGGGGAGCGAGGTGTCGCCGTGGTGCCGCTGGTGCCGGTGATGGCCGTAGGCGTGCTGGTGTACCTGTGGCCATTGCAATGGTTGGGGGTGGGGTAATGGACGAACGGGGGCAGGGTACGGCAGAAGTGCTGTTTGTGGTGATGATAGTGGCCCTGCTTCTGTTCTCGGCCTTCGGCCTGGGCCAGGGTGTGGTGCTCAAACATGCCCTGGACGTGGGAACGGAGAAAGCGGCGCGGGTGCTTTCTATCAATCCGGCGGATTTCGCATACGCCGAATCGCTGATTCGTTCCGAGGTGGATGGCAACCTGCTGGGCGGAGGGTACGGGTCGCAGGTGGTCGTGCGGCTGTACGATGCGGTGCTGGACACGGAAATCTCCCCTGCGGACCTGGCCACTGCGCCGTTCGGGTATCGCTTCCGGGTGCAGGCGGAATTGCCCTGGCAGGCAAATGTGCCCTTCCTGGACTTGCAAGGGCGGGTCCTGGAGGCAACCCACCAGGGCATTGTGGAGAGGGTGCAATAATGAGAGACGAGCGGGGACAGGCCGCGGTAGCCTCGGTACTGTTGGTGGTGATTCTGATTTTCATTGCTGGCGGCGCTGTGGACGTCTATCGTCTCCAGGAAGCCCGCTCCTGGGCATACCGGACTGCGGAAGCGGCGGCGCTGGTGGGAGTGACTCTGGGATTGGATTTTTCCGCCGTTTACACGGACGGCCGCGTGCGGGTGGACCCGGGCGTGGGGTATGCAAATGCGGAGCAGGTACTCGTGGAGAGCCTGGCTCACCGGGGAGTGTCGGGATATACCTATGACATCCGGGTGGCCGAATGGGGAGGAGAAATCTTTCCGGACTATCCGCCGGTTGGGCGGGCCGACCTGTGGGGGGTGTCCGGCTGGACGCCATCAGAGCCTGCGGTGGGCGTTTACCTGGAAGTGCCAGTTCGGACGTACATCCTGGGCCTGGTGAACGGGAACAGTCCCATCATGGTTCACGTATTTGCTGCGGCAGGAGTGGGGAAGGAATGAAACGCATTGCTCTGCTGGCCCTGATTCTGGCTCTGATTCTGGCCCTGGCGCTGGCGCTTCCTCGTCGGACGGCGGGGCCGGAGACGGGCCACCGTCCCCCGCTGGACGTGGCTGTCTCCACCCCGGAGACGCCGCTGCCGCCGCCGGAAGAAACCGGGCTGGAAGTCTCCACCGAACTTTCCCCGCTTCCCCTCCGGGTTTGCGCCGGGGACGCCGTGCGCTGGCGCAACCGCGACCACGGACCGGTCATCCTGTTCGCGTCCGATGACTACTTCTCCTCGGGGGTGCTGGGCCCGGGCGAAGAGTATGCCGTCGTCTTCCCGGCGGAGGGCACGGTGACCGTGACCGTCGTCTCTCCGGCGGGGGAGACGATTATGGAGCATCGGATAGAGGTAGTGCAATGCGGGGGAGAATCACCGTAGCGACCCTGGCCCTGGCGCTGGCCCTGGTCATCGGCCTGACGGCAGCGCTGGGGCAGGGAGGGGCCACGGTCACCATCACCGACTCCAGTTTTGAGCCCCAGGTGGTCACCGTGCCGGTCCGGTCGGTGGTGGTTTGGACGAATTCCGGCGATGTGAGCCACACGGTCACAGCGCTGCGCGGAGAGTTCTCGTCGGGGGTCATCCCCCCGGGCGGGGTGTATTCGTATCTGTTTGCTGCACCGGGGGAATATCCGTACCGGGACCTTCTGTCTTCCGCCACAGGGAAGGTGGTGGTAGGGGAAGGGGTGTACCGGGTTTTTCTCCCGCTGGTGATGCAGAACTATGGACAATGAGGAGGGACAATGAGAAAAGCCGTGCTTCTGTTCATCGCAGTTACTGCCGGGCTGATGCTATTGGCATCGGTTTCGGGCGGGCTGTCGGTCGCGGAGGAACCGACCCCGGTCCCGACGGAGGAGCCCACCCCGACGCCGTGGCCGTATGTGCTCTATGTCCCGCTGGTGATCAAAGGCGGCAGCGGGAACGAGACGGTATCTCCAGCCGACTACTGCTGGGTATCTTATCTGGAGGGGGCTGCTACGGGCAACGGCCTGAAGAAATACTGCCAGTCTGCTGGTGATCCCTGGTATTTGAAAAACAGCATCTTCCTGGCCACAGCGCGTGCTCCTTCCCCCGGGGGAGGATACGGTCATTTCTTGGGGCGCTCCTACTATTTCTTTTCCGATACGGTTTCCGGCTCCCCTGTGCTGAACCTGCGGATTCAGAACGCGTGGTGGTATTACGCGCCGCGCGCGGTGCTGGAAGTCTACACGTTCCCGGTTTCGTGGACGATGCCCTTCTCGTTCACGGAGCAAATGCTGGCTCTCCGTGGGGAGAAATTGGGAGAAACGGTTGTTCTTTCTCAGACTGCTCCCTTCACGGTGACGATTTCCCTGTCCGGTCTCCGTCCCGGCCAGGCTGTTGTTGTGCTCTCTCCCTGCGAGACGCAGCACGAAATCTGTGCCGAGGCGGGACATTCTTACGAGTATCAGTGGTGGATGTCATCGCTTGAGGTTACTGACGTATGGCTTTCAAGCGAGTCATATCCCTGGCCCTGATCCCGGTATTGCTTCTCGGTCTCGTGGTAGTCCGGCGAACCGCGGTTGCCGGGCCGGAGGTCGCCGCGCCACCGCTCCGGTGCGTGTCTTGGGGCACAGTATTCTTTGACGATCTCAACTCGTTGTCTGACAACTGGTTGCGCAGCGATGGAGGCGGTACCATTGCTGTTACAAACAGTATTTTGCAGTTGAGCCGCGCGTATGGGGCCACGTATCCCATTGTCTGGCGCAACGACCTGTTCAATGGCCTGGGCGGTCAGATTTTTGCCCTGGAATTCCGTGCATCATGGACAACCCGGACGGCCTACGGGGCCACCATCGCGGCGGGAACGGGAACATACGGTGGGGCACGGTATAACGCAGGTGATCCCACGCCGATCAACAATTTTGAGAACATGGTGATGACCCACGGATACGACCAGAGTACGTACACCAGAATCTTTCTCGGCCCCGAGAACTCCATATCGCAGGACGGCGCTTTTCATACTGTCCGTGTGGTTTTTGCCAACGGGCAAGCCGATTTGTTCATAGACGGGGCATACCGGGTCACCTATGCCTGGGACAACACGATGCCTCGGAGTTTTTACATGGGCAACCCGTTCATCCAGTCCTGGTGGGGGGACTGGACCACGCTGAGCGTGGATTATGTGAAGATAGACGTCTGCCAGGTGATTCCCACCCCTACCCCTACCCCGCCGTCGGCGCCGGATGTCCAGCCCAGGGGGGTCTGCGTGGAGCCGGAGACGACGTTCTCCTGGTCGGTGACGGGGCCGATGCCGACGCCCCCGCCGACCCCGACCTGCGAGCCGCCGTTCTGCTCCCCACTTCCCACCCCGACTCCCGGCGGCCCGACCCCGACGCCGATACCGGACATCTGGTACCCCTGGGAACTGTGGCGGGACTGGCCGGAATACCACGAGGATGCCCTCGGCGTGGCCTACGAGCCATCCCTGACCCTGCGCCTGGGGCGGGGATATGGATACGACCTGAAGGTCTGGGCCTCTAATGCTGGCGGAACCAGGGGCCCGGGGGTGGCGCGGGTGTACGTCTATCCGCGCGTTTTCAATCTCTGGTCGTCCGGCGGGTGCTCCCCGACGTTTATTTGGGGCTACGAAGGTCTCCAGAAGCCGGGGAGCGGCCTCTACGTATATATCCGCCAGGGCGGGCAGACGATCTGGCAGGCGGGGCTGAAAGTGGCACACCTGGACACCCGCACCGTCCAGGGGCTGACCCCCGGCCAGACGTATGACCTCTACGTGGTGGCTGTCTCCGAGGATGGCTGCATATCGCCGCCGATTTCAGCGTCGTTCCAGGTCTGCTCCCCGACTCCGACGCCGACGCCGACCCGGACTCCGACGCCGACGGCTACGCCGACCCGGACTCCGACGCCGACGGCTACGCCGACCCGGACTCCGACGCCGACGGCTACGCCGACCCGGACTCCGACGCCGACGGGGACGCCGACGCCAACCCCGACGGAGACGCCGACGCCGGTCACGGGCAGCGTGGTCTTGTCTGCCCGTTATCCCAAATTGATTTATTACGGCCCACACCTGGGCCAACCGGCCCAGGTGCTGGACGTGGTAGTGTCCGGCGGCTCCCCACCCTACTCGGCGGTCTTCTGGGTGGCCCCGCCCGGCCAGCCGTATCAGGCCATGCCAGCATACACGGCGATGTCCAGCGCATTCTCCTACGGCCCGCTGGAATCGGGGGACCCGATGTTCGGGGTGAACGAGAAAGGAACCTGGCGGGCCTGGGTGGAAGTGGCGGGGATAGCATCCAACGAGGTCTCGTGGGAAACAAACTGGTATCCGGTGCATGTTACCCGTTAAGGAGGTCCGGTTGCAGGAAACCGTGTTCTACGCATCGGTCGCCGCGTGGCTGATTTTCCTGGCTGCCACCGACATCATAAATCGGGAAATCAGCAACTGGGTCACCATTCCGTCCCTGGCAATCGGTGTTCTGTATGCGTGTCTGTCCAGGCTGGAACTCGTCCCGCTGGTGCTGGCGGTGATTTTCTTGATGCTGTCCGAAGTGCCCTGGGCGGCTTCTGTCGTCGTTGCCATGCCGATGCTTTTCGCCTTTCCGGCCTACGAAGCAATGATTGTAGGTTTCTGCCTTGCGGTCGCAATGTGGAAAGCGCGGATCATCGGCGGTGCGGATGCCAAGGTGCTGATGACGCTCTCCATGCTGATCCCCGATATGCGGATGATGATGTTCGTAATTTCGGGGTGGTTGCTGGTTGATTTGGCCCGGCTGGCGTACCGGCTTGTCCGGCATCGTCAGCGGGAGAGCATTCAGATACCCGCCCTACCAGCAATCGCGTCGGGCGGAGTGGCGTACTGTGTGCTGATGCTTATCAGGTAGCGGATTCGCGGGCATTGCCCGCAAACTTGAATCCGGGAGGAGGTGAACGGAGATGAAGCGCATCTTTCGTCTGCTGTGGGAGCGTGTGGCCCTGGAGACCGCCGAGTGGGGCGCGCTGGGCGCCGTTCTGGTCATCGGCGCGCTGATCGCGTATCGCGCGCTCGGCGGGGCCATCGTGACGACCATTGGTCGTCTGATCGGATTCTTCTCGTAGGGGTGGTCAAATGAGGCACCTGATACGAAATCGCCACGGAACGGAAATCCTTGAGGCCGCCGTAACTGTCCCGATACTGGTGCTGCTCACGCTGGGGATGGTCCAGTTGGGCGCAATGGTCTATGCGTCCCAGATGGCCAAGGAGGCCGCGCGCCACGGTGCCAGAATGGGGTCTGTGGCGCAGGTTAACCCTGCGGGGGTAGCGGCCGCGGCGGCGTACAACTACGCGGTGGGGGTTTTCCCCATTGGCAACCCGCAGGTTGAAATTCTTGCTCCCGGTGGCGTGGTTGGCACCGAGCTCCGGGTCCGGGTGACCTACCACGTCCCTAACTTGGTCGGCGGGTTTCCGGGGATCCCGTCGGGGCCTCTGACCACAATGGGAGAGGCGACGGCCCGGCAGGAGGGCTGGTGATGAACATGATCCTGTGGGACCGTCGCGGATACTCCACAACGTGGGTGGCCGGGTACCTGGCGTTTGTGGCCCTGCCGCTCCTGGCGCTCGCACTCGGCGTTGGCCGCTGGGCCATTGCGGCTGCCGAAGTGCAGGAAGCGGCAGACCTGGCCGCCCTGGCCGCCGTGCGGGATATAGATGTGCGTACTTTTGAGCGCACGGGCAATGTCGTCTTCTCGCCCATGGTCTATGCTCGTGCCGCCGCCTATGCGAATATGAACACGTCCTACCTGGCCTCGCGGCATATCCAGGTGCAGGTGACCGGCATCAGCGCGGGTGGCCGAATGGTGACCGTGCGGTGTTCGGCGGATGTCAGCCCGATCTTCCCGGAATTTCTGCCGCGGCTGGTCATTACCCGTGAGGGCACTGCCGAGATCAGGATGCGGGTTCGGTGACACGTACCGGGAGCGCAAGGGGAGGAAACCATGCGCTCCGATGCTGTTGGCTGGGCAACACTGCTGGCATTGCAGGTTATCGTGTATGTGAAGTTCCTGAAGCCGCTGATGCAGGACGTCAACAACGCCGTCATTGCGTTTGCCCTGTTGCTGTTGCTGAGCGTTGGGCAAGTCGGACGGCGGTAACCGCTCTTTAACAACTGCATAAGACAAACCGAGACATCATTTCCCTGAAGAGGGAGGGGAGGGCAACCGGACATCGCTTGAGTTGCGGATATGCAGGCGCATGCCTGGTTGTCCTCCCCGTTTTCTTATTGTACGACACTTTTCAGGGCCGTTAACCCCCTGTTTTTCGCACATTGTACGACACCCAGAGGGGGGTCCTGGAAATACAATCACCATTGTACGGCTATATTACACGACCTTGTTGTGCGTCCCTCCCCTTGGAGTAGGAAGGTGGTTTTGCTTTGCTTTCATCCCCATTTTCATCTTTTCCGTTCTCATCCGGCGCTTATGCGCCGCCGATGAGATGTCCCACGCGGAGACGCTTCTTGAGCCGCCAGGGGCAACGTGACGATGCCTCTCCCGGGCAAGCGGGAGCGCAGTGATGCCGGCGTCACAGGCACAGACATCTCCCCCGCGAAGGGGGGACTGTTCCCCCTTCGGGGGGAGCACCGTCCCTCTCTTCCGGGGAAAAGGAGGGAGGGCAATGGACACCATCGCGTTCATCATCATCGCCGTTCTGGTTGTGTTCGGCTACGTGATGTACCGCCTGGGATTGCAGTCTGTCCTGTAGGAGGTGGCAGATGTTTCCGTACACTGCCGCCGCTCTCGGACGAGCATACCAGGCCGTTCCCCGCGTGCCGAACACAGCCGTGAACGCATCTGCCAGGAAGCGGGCCGAAAACGGCTGTTGGGACATCCGCGAATCCGAACCTGGGGTGTTCCAGGTTCGGAACCTGGATAACGGCTACTCCCATGTCGTGGTGTATCACGACCTTGGTGAGGGGTCGGCAGTGTGGTCCTGCGATTGTCCCGACTACGTGCATCGGCAGCGCGCCTGTAAGCACATCCTGGCCGTCTGGCTGAAGAGCGGGCTGGTCGTGGCCGATGTGGACCTGGCCGGGGGCCGGTCCAGAATCGTGCCGATCAGTCTCTTTGGCAAGGACGGCCACAATCCGGACACCCTGAACAAAGACCAATCAGACAACCCAAATCCCATCGAAAGGAGCAAGATGCAAAACCAGCACAATCACAATCAGCCGCGCTGGGCGCGGGAATACGTGGTGGATGACGGGCTGGCCCCGCTCTACCCCTTCATCCAGTGGGTGAACGACGGAAGCACCCTGGAGCCCCGGTTCCCCACCGGTGGCTTCGCCAGCCCCGTTGACCAGGTGCCCATCGGGGTGTACGCCGTTCTCCACCACAGGGACGGGAGCCAGACCGAGGTGACCTACACCGCCGAACTGCGGATCGCCGTGTTGCGGACCCGGTTCTCCTGGACGAAGGACGGCGCCCTGCTGCCGTCCTACGTGCCGGGGGCACGCGGCAAACTCCAGGCCCTGTGCCTGGTGGTGGACGCGGACGGCCAGGTGACCGGTCCGGTAATCCTGACCTTCACTGGCTTGTCCGGTGCCCGGTTCAGCGCCGAGTACCTGCGGTTCGCCCGCGAGGTGGCGAAGCAGACTCGCCGCCAGGCGCCTGCGTATGCCTTCTTTATGCGGGTGGTCGCCGGGAAACCGGAGATGGTCGGCAAGGGGCAGCAGAAGTCCCCGATTACCCCACCCGTCTGGGATGGGGACCTGAACCTGGATCGCGACTTTATCGGGGATGAGGCCCTGGACAACCTGAACTGGGATGAGATCAAACACTGGGCCGAAGCCTGGCGGAAGCCGCGCCCCAATGGGGACGGCGTGATTACCGAAGAGGAGTACGAGGAGGAAGAGGACATCCCTTTTGAGGACGTCCGGCCCCAGACGTATACCACCAGGCCTGCGCGCCCGACCTCGGCTCCGGCTTCGGTTTCCACCGCGTCCCGCCCGGCGGCCCCGGCTCCTGCTGCGTCGCCCCGCCCGGCGGCCCCGGCTCCTGCTGCGTCGCCCCGCCCGGCGGCCCCGGCCAGTTCCTGGACCGGGGAGGAGGAAGAGCTCCCTTTTGACCATTCCCAGCCGCAGGCTGGGCCTGCGGCTGGGGACTGGCTGGACGGGCCCGCCAGCCCCGGGCAGCGCCTGGAGATTGAGCGTTTGATGACCCGCCTGGGATTCACGACCGACGAGGGCAAGCGTCGCGCCCTGGCGGCGCGGGGCTACGACTGGAACAGCTTGACCTGTTCCCAGGCCGAGGAAATCATCGCCCGTCTCCAGGAGGCGTTGAAGGGCAAGGGCAAGTAACCAACCGTTGTGGCGGGGTGTCTGTGACACCCCGCCACAATACGGAGGTGCATCATGGCGGAAGTTATCTGCCGATGGTGTGAACAGCCTCTGCGCTTCGTGACCGGGAAGGGATGGGTTCACCAGGAAGGTGGGATATACGCGATGTACTGTCCGCACTGCGGATGGCGCGGAGCGCCATATCCCTCTCCCAGCCGGTGCCCCCGGTGCGGAAGCAATCAGGTCCGGGACGACCACTGTGCGCTTCCCCAGCGCAGTTAAGACACCACCAACAATCAAACAACAGACAAGGAGGACACGATGACCGCCTATATCCGGTTTTTCCTGATGGACATCCTGTTCCGTCTGGGTCTCGGGATGCGGTGCCTGCACGGGCACCGCAATTACCTGGATTCCCGCTACTGCGACCGGTGCGGTATCCCGATGTATGCCCTCACTCCGTGGGCGCGGATCGGGATGTGGGCCAAGGTGCGCTGGGAGAAGGCGCTCGCGCACCTGGCCGATTCCCGTTTTGCCCGTTGGGTGGACGGGATTTTTTTCCCGAGTGACGCGATAGGTCAACCGTTGCCGGTCCAATGGGCATACCAGCGGATTCTGGTAACGATGATAGCACTGCTGGGAATTGGCCTGGTAGGGACTGTCGCTTACCTGGCTATTCTCCTGGCGTGATCTGGACAACCCACCCCCGGCGGGGGGAAACAGAGACCCCCTGCCGGGGGGTACTCCGTTCCCCTCCGCCGGGTGAGAAAACAACCCAGGAGGAAGACATGAAACGGATACCTGACAATGCCGACCTGGATGCCCTGTTCGGCTTCGTGCCTGGGCAGGGCAGTCCGTTTGATTACGTACCAACCTGGATGAAGGTTCCCAATATCCACCCAACGAATGGGAACCCGATAGCGGTGATAAAACTCTTCCACCCGGCTTCTGGGTGGGAATGGTACATCACTGAGGTGGACCGCCGCACCCACGAGGCTTTCGGCCTTGTGGTGGGCGACGTGATGGAGATGGGGTACTTCTCCCTTCTGGAAATCGCCCAGATCGGCCCGATCCGGGTGGAGAGGGACCTCTATTTCCCCCCCACCCCGCTGGAGGAAATCCGGCGGGCAAAGGCGCATCCGCACAGGCAAGAGGATACGGTCCAATTGCCGGAGATGTACATCGCGTTCCGTTCCCACTCTAAAGACCAGGAAGAGGAAGACCGGGAAGAGGAAAACCCGGAACCGCAAGAGACATCGAAAGTGACCGTTCCGAATGTCCAGCAGGAAGAGCACCCACAACAGGAACTGCACGAAGAGGAGTCGGTGGTTATTCCCCCGCTCCCGGCCATGCACGTCCTGTTTCGTCGCGATGGCATCTGGTGGGCTGGAGACACAGCCCACTTTGACGCACGGGAAATCAATAGGGCGCTTGCATACATGGTGGGCCTGGCAGACCAGCTCAGGGAAATGGGATGGGAGGTCACTGCAATGTCAAAGACATTTGGCAATGACTCTCTTGTCATCTTCCTGGGCGGGCATCCCCTTTTCGGGAAATTCAAAGAGGTCCAGATGGTGATAACGAACCCGCCAGGCTTGCCGGAACTGGCACGAGCTGCCTATGCCAATCCGCCCACCGTTGTCACAGTGGACACTCCTGCGCCACAGGTGCTGCAAATGGACGAGTACATCCGGTCAGTGCTCAGGCTGGCAAGGAGTTGCGTCGGGGATGACCCAGAGGCAATCCTGAACAAATTTGACGAAATCGTTTCCGGCTCGGGCATCTCCAGCGAAATGCTCTGGGCACCAGAGAGGTTCCTGGAACAAATCGGGGTTGACCCTGGAATCATAGAGCGGTGGCTCAAGGCCAAGTACAGCGAAGCCGGAAAGCCCAAGCGTCGCCGTGAGGCCCAGGCCAGCGGCCAGGCTGAAGAGGCCCAGGCTGAAGCCAGCCCCCGCCGCCGTCGCCGTGAGGCCGCCAGTGCCCAGGCTGCTGAAGAAGCCCAGATCAAGAGCACCAAACAGAAGGCCACCAGGTACCAGGCCGGTGACATCACGCTGGAACGCGGCCAGCCGATTCAGGTAATGATCGGCTGGAGGTGGCGAGAAGCAACGGTCCACGCCGTCTCCGGCAGAAACCTGATTTATCAGGTGGAAGGCGGGCGGCGTGGAAAGACCCCGGTCGCCGGTCGGGAAATCACCTGGCGGCTGGCCTGATGGACAACAATCACCCCCGGCGGGGGGACGGAACCCCCCCCACCGGGGGGAATCTCTGTCCCCCTGCTGGCAACAGGAGGACAGAGATGGCCAAGCAGTTGTCTTACTTAGACAAAGAACAACAGGGAACCCGGAAAGGCGTCACGATTCGCGATCTGCCAGCCACGGAGCGACCGCGTCAGCGTCTGGAGCGTCTGGGCCCCAGTGCCCTTTCCACCCCAGAACTGATTGCCATTATCCTGGGCACCGGGACTGAAGGGGAAAGCGCCCTGGATATGGCGTACCGGCTGGTCGCCCACCATGAGGGACTGGCCGGGCTGGCCCGTGCCAGTTTCTCCGAACTGGTGGCAGAACGGGGAATGGGTGCCGCCAAGACAGCCCAACTTATGGCCGCACTGGAACTGGGACGGCGAATGACGCTGACTACCCAGGAAGAACGCCTTACTCTCTACACCCCTGCCGATGCCGCCACGCTTCTGATGGCCGAAATCGGCCACCAGGAACAGGAACACTTCTGCGTCATTTTTCTGGACGCCCGATACCGAATTATGGGCATTCAGACCCTCTACAAGGGAAACCTGACGCTGACCCAGATTCGGGTAGGGGAAGTGTTCCGGGAGGCAATCCGGCGGAACTGCGCCCGTATCCTGGTTGCCCACAACCACCCTTCCGGTGACCCCACTCCTTCCCCTGATGACATTGCCCTCACCCGGCAACTGGTGGATGCGGGCCGTCTGCTGGGGATTGAGGTGGTGGATCACCTCGTTATCGGGTTCCTGCGGTGGGTCAGTATGCGGGACCGCAGGATAGGGTTTGGGTAAGCAGGAGCAACCATGACAGGGAAAGAAACAACAGACATCGTAATCGCCGACCTGGATGGCGTTCTCGCTCATCCATGGTCGGAGGGCGATTACACTTTCAAACCCAAGATGCGGATACCGGCCCAGGTGATTTTGACCAACCAGGGAGGGGTTCCCCTCCGCTGGTGCAAATTGCCTGGGTCAAGCAAGTATCCGAAACTCGGACAGGTCATTGCCCGGGTGAGAGCCGGGATGAGATATAGCGGCGCCCGATGGGCAATTGTGGCCTGCTATCATCCCCGCCAGGAGTCCGTCCTGTTGGGGCGGATTCTGGCAAGGGTTGGCCGGGCGCTGCCAATCGTCCCGGTAATCGTCCGGGAAGGGGTAATTCTCCTTTCTTTGTCCCCGCGAGCCAGGAAGCCTTCACCGTGGGGCATCAACCTGGCAAGGTGGCTAATGGGAAGGAGGAGAAAGAACATCACGTTCTACGGGGACGAGGAGAGCGATGAAGAAACGGCTCGCAATGCGGGCGTCTCGTTTGTCCTCGTCCCCAGCGAGCGGTCCAAGAGCAAGAGGAGGTAGCCAATGGACATCCTGACGGAAATCCTGGACATCCAGCCGGAGTACGGCCCGGTAATCCCGGACAGAAAGCCGTTCTGGGACGTGAGGGTCACGTACAGGCCGCTTCCGTATTCTGCCGAATCCGTGTGCCGGGTATCGCTGTTTTCCCGCTGGGAGATGCCCCCGGCGGTCGTTCTCTCGGAGCACCCGGAGAACAGGGGAATGTCCGTCACCAACGCGGTGGAATACCTGGTGACGGCCATTTTCAACCACCCCCTGTTCAGGGACATGCTGGGAGTGGACGCGGATAGGTTCCCGGGGATGTATCTCTGGATAGAGCACTATCCGGAGCGGGGAAAAGTGCCGGAATGGCGCATGGTGTACTTCAACTGGACCTGTGAGAACGGCCTCTGGCGGGCGGAGGATCCTCGCTGGTACCCGCTGGACTTGTTGGAAATCCTGTCGGCCACGCGGATTCCGAAGCCTTAGCCAGATTTCTTCGCTTAATCGCTCTTGGGCAGAGTTCCCCCCCTGGACTCTGCCCTGCAATCATCCCTCTTATTCATTTTCAATTTTCATTCCTGGTGAATACACAATGAGTAAGCACAAGCAATATGACCCCGAACCGATGAAACGGTATCTGCTCACGCTTCTGAGGAGAACCGGAGAAAGTTACCGCAGAGCAAGTCTGGCCGCTGGTCTGCCCCATAACGCCATTGCCAAATGCATGATTGGGGTTCGCCCCAGTCGGTTCACCTGCATAGCGTTGGCAATCCACTTTGGGGTAAATCCCAACGATTTGCTCCAACTGGCAGGACACGAACCGCTTTCCATTTTCCAGTATTCCGAGCCGGAAACAATGGACCCGAACATACGGGAACTCGCCACACTTCTTCAGCAGATAGAGAACCCGGCAACCCGGATACAGGTAATAGAAGCCCTGAAAGTACTGGTAGAGCCGTTTCTGCCCCGGTTATCCCTCATTTTCCCCCTGTTCTCATCCGGCGCTTATGCGCCGTCGATGAGGTGCCCCGCACGAGACGCTCTTTGAGCCGCTGTGGGGGCAACGTGACGAAATGCCGTTCTCCCGGGCTGACGGGGGCGCGACGATGCCCGCGTTAGAGGCACAGACATCCCACTTGCAGAGGAGGAAGCAATGGACATCAAGACCATTACCGAGGTCCTCATCCAACAGGGCGAGCAGGTCGCCAATGACTGATTGGATGCCCTCATAGCAGAGGGCAAGATTGACGAGATTCGCCCGATTACGCGGAAGGATGTCCGCACCCTTCTGCAAAATCTGGGTCTCGTCATCCAGAACGCGGCCACTGCCGCCTGAGAGGTCAAACTTAGACATCGGGAGAAACTCCCAAAGGAGGAACGATGGCACTGGACAACCACCTTGCAGAGGAAGTCCTGGACAAGGACAGGGACACCCTGAACACAATCCTGGAGTACCTGCCCTCCGTCCTGGCAGCGGACACGCGGCCCCTCTTCTGCGGGTCGCAATACCCCATTCCGGGAGTGCCCATGCTGGACGAAAAGGACCTCCAGTACCAGTACACTGCCAAGGGACGGGTTATTCGGAGTCCCTGGGGCATCGTGGAGGACCTGTGGGGCACCGATAGCGTTCCCGGATTCTCGCCGCTCTACCGGCTGATTGCTCCCGCCAAGGACATCCCCCCCATACCGCCTCCCCGAATCCCGGTCGCGGCCAAAGCCTGGCTGGACGGGATTACCGGGCTGGTCACCGTCATCCCCGAAGAAGCGTCTGACCAGGAACAGGAGGTGCACTTCAAACTGGACCTCAGAGCGGTGGAGGAGACCAGGACCAGATACCTGCGGGCAATTCGCCGGGAACTGGCGAGAATGGGAATACCCCTCTATCCTGTGGAGTTGATCCGCAGGAACTCCGCACCGTACCCCTGGGAGTCGTCTTTCCGGACTCCCCAGATCGCCAACAAGGAGGTGGCCGTGCCCCTCGTGGGGTACGCCACCGACGAGGGGGAACTGGTGTATGTCCACATGGCCGGACCCAGGGCAGCGGTGCGCTCGGTGTGGGCCACCATGTGCAAGAACGGGCGCGAGAAACGGCTGTTGCTGAGTACCAGAGCGGACCAATACACGGTGTATGCCACTCACAACTACGCCTCGTTCTCCAGCCCGTTGAGCAACGGGGACATGAGGTTGATCCTGATAGACCGGCGGGCCATAGAGGAGGTGCCGACGGCAAGCGCGGCCTACTTCGTCACCAATGCATCGTCCCGCGAGGAAGGGTTCAAACAGTTCGCGGGCAGGCTGAACAACGTTCTCCCCGTTCCGGTTCTGCCGGATTGGGGAGAGTGGCTGTACCTCAAAGCGGCTCGCGTGCTGGTCAACAATCTGGTGGTCGGCGGCGACGTGACGGGCGCTTGCCGGATTAACCCGGACCCGGAGCGGTGGATTGCCCTGATTCGGTCCGGCATTCAGTCCGGCGAACTGTCCGTCTGATAGACACAAAGACGGTAGAAACAGACATCCCCCGACAGGGGGGCGGATAGCGGTCCCCCTGCGCGGGGGTGCATTCCGTCCCCCTGCGGGCAATCATCCGACAGGAGGGACGGAAATGCGTCTGGAAGCAGTAGAGAAACTCGGATACTATCCCACGCCCCAAACCGTCACTTCTCTCATCGCTCAATGGCTTATTCCCCCGACAAACGGCACGTGGCGGGTGCTGGACCCCTGCTGTGGCAAGGGGGAGGCCGTTGCTCAACTGGTGCAGGCCGTTGGGGGAGAGACAGAAACCTGGGGGGTGGAGTTGGCGCCCGCGCGGGCGGCGGCGGCGCAACAGGTTCTGAGCAAGGTGTACAGCACTGCATGGCAGGGGATTCGGGTCTCCGAGAAATCCATTTCCCTGCTGTGGCTCAATCCGCCTTACGACTACGATTCGGGAGGTCGGACCGAGACGGAGTTCTTGCGGTCCAGCCTGGATACCCTTGTGTACGGGGGTATCCTGGTTTACATCGTGCCACAGAAACTGCTGAAGCAACAGTCCTGTGCGCGGCTGCTGGCCGCGCATTTCCAGGATGTCATCGTGCTCCGGTTCCCCGAACCGGAGTACGAACCCTTCAAGCAGGTGGTGGTACTGGGCCGCAGGCGCCCCTACAAGACCCCGACCGCCGAAGAGGTCCAGGCGATCCAGGGCCTTGCCGTGGACCCGCCGGAACTGGCCGGGCCGGTTCATCCCTGGCCGTTGCCCATTCCGGTAGCGCCGTCCAAAGCCCGCTTTGAGCGCATAGACATCACCGACCGGGAAAAGATTGCCGCCGCGTTTGCCCTGGGCTGGCCGGAGGAGATGCTGGCCTGCAACCGGTTCCAGGAACGCGCCTCTTTCACCCCCTTGCTTCCCCTGAAGAAAGGCCACGTCGCCATGCTGATGGCGGCGGGCCTGATGGGGACGATGCGGATCCGGGCAAAGAACGGCGGCAGTCTCCTGGTCAAAGGCAGAGTTATCAAGAAGGTTGAGGAGACCTCATACGAGGACGAGAAAGGCAACCCGGTGACCGTGCGGCGCGACCGCTTCGTGACCACCGTTGGGACGGTGGATACGAACGGGGAAATTCGCGTCATAGACTCCGTGCCGGACCTGACGGAGTTTATGGAGGAGTACGGTGACCAGGTTGCAACGGAAATCCTGAAAAACAAGCCCCTTTACAATCTGGACCCGACCGACCGGGAATGGAGCACCGTCTCCAAACTGGGGAAGAACCGCCAGCCCCTTCCCGGCCAGTCAGAGGCTGGACTTCTGGAAATCCAGAAGCATGCCGCCATTGCCATGGTCCGGTCTCTCCAGAAGCACGGCGTGTGCCTCTGTCAGGGCGAAATGGGCCTGGGGAAAACCACCATTGCCCTGGCAGCCATAGAACTCTTGCAGGCGTATCCGGCGCTCGTTCTGTGTCCCCCGCATCTTGTTGAGAAATGGATGCGGGAGGCCCAGGAGGTCATTCCCGGTATTCAGGTCCGGGAACTCCGCCGCTTGGGCAAGGGTGAGAACGGCGGCGAAGTCAATGACGCTCGCCGGTTCATCCAGGACTGGCAGAACGGGCTGCTGGGGACCCGCGCCATCGCGGTCGTGGCTTCTACGTCCGCGAAACTGGGGAGCGGGTGGGACCGCGCCGTAGCGGTCCGGTACACTCTTCCCCAGAAAAAGGAGCGCAAGCCATTCCGGAATGCCCTGCAAGAGTACAAAGCCGCCCTGGAGAGGCTGAAGAAGGCACGGGAAGCGGGAGAGGACCCTGCTCTGATAGAACGCCTTTCCCGCGAGGCCGCCGGGCTTCGCAAGAAGGCCCTGGAAATGGCCGTCCCCTATCCCGTGTGCCCGAACTGCGGCCTTGTGCAGGAGGAGACCAGAGACGGAGTGGCGGTGTCCGTTCTGGACTTCCGGGTGTTCAGCAAGAAGCCCATGCGCTGCTCTCACTGCGGTTCGCCGCTGTTTTCCTTCGGGAACGGCCAATTCCGGAGATGGCCGATAGCGGATTATATCGCCGACCATGGCCAGGGAGTCTTCAAAGTGCTCGTGTGCGATGAGGTACACGAGTACAAGAGCAAGGATAGTGACCGGGGGCTGGCTTTCCACCGCCTTGCAGGAGCCGTGAAGTACCGGGTAGCCCTGTCCGGCACAACGTATGGCGGCAAGGCGACCAGCCTGTTCTGGCTCCTGCACCGTTTGCGGATAGGCAACGTGCATCGCGATTTTCAGTACGACGATGAGCGCCGGTGGGTGGCGCGCTACGGCGTGCTGGAAGTCAGAACGTTTGGCAATGGCGACGAGGAGGAGTACGGAGCCTATAACGCAGAGAGGCGGAGGAAGGTCCTGGTCCAGGAGCGTCCGGGGGTCAGCCCTGCTCTGCTGGAGCGGCTGATTGAGACCACGATGTTCCTGGATCTGGGAGACCTCGGCATTGTCCTGCCCCCATACGCCGAAGACCTGGTTCTCCTTGACTTTGAAGAGAGTCAGGGGGAACAGTACCGGTGTATGGACGATCTTCTGAAAGCCATGGCAAAGGAGAGTACCCGCTATCTGTCCCTCTGGTTGCAGTGGTCTTTATCCCGGCCCAACTCCGGGTTCCGGGATGAGGAGGTAATCAAGGTGCAAACGGATGACGACGGCAACGTCGTCTCCGAGGAGCACATCCTTGACCTGCCGGAGGTGGCAAACGGCGGCTTGCTCCCCAAAGAGCAGTGGCTGGTCAGTCTGGCGGCCGCGGAAAAGCAGGCCGGGCGAAGAACCCTGGTGTACGTTCGGCAGTCGGGCACCAGAGACATCCAGCCGCGCCTGGTGGAAGTCCTGAGACAGGCAGGACTCAGGGCGGATGTCCTTCGCTCTTCCGTGGACACGCGGAAGAGAGAGGAATGGCTGCGGAACCGGGTGTATAGCCTGGACGTGCTGGTGGTGAATCCGGCCCTGGTCCAGACCGGTCTGGACCTGGTGGATTTTGCCACAGTGGTGTTCTACGAGATTCAGTACAGTCTCTACACTCTGTGGCAAGCCATGCGCCGGGTCTGGCGTCTGGGCCAGACCAAACCGGTGAAAGTCATCTTCGCGGCATACCTGGAATCGCTGGAAGAAGAGGCGATCCGGTTAATGGGCCAGAAGATGAAAACGGCCCAGTTGCTTTACGGTCAGGAAGTGGGCGGGGCCATTGTCCCCGATGAGGAAGCCGATTTCCTGACCGAACTGGCCCGGGCCGTTCTGGAAGGTCACCGGTTGCCGGATTTCACCTCGCTGTTCGGCGCTCATCACCCTGTCGCGACCCAGTCTCCGCTGGGAAGCCCGACGGCACAGAGTCCGCGCCTGGTTACGGCTCCCCCGAATTACCATTCGGACCCGTCGCTTCTCCTGAAGCACACAACGAGGCGCCCCAGAAACCAGGTGCCGCCAGGCCAGTTGCGGCTGTTCTGAAACCTGAAGGCCCCAGGCTTTTCGCCTGGGGCCTTTTTGTTTGTTCTGCGGTCAACTTTTGAGTGCCCCTGGTCAACTTTTGAGTGCCCCCGGTCAACTCTTGAGTGCCCCTGGTCAACTTTTGAGTGCCCCTGGTCAACTTTTGAGTGCCCCCAGTCAAGTTCCGGTGATGCTGGAGCAAGTTTTTGGTAGTGTAGAGCAAGTTTTGGAGGTATTCGAGCAAGTTCCGGTGATGCTGGAGCAAGTTTTGGAGGTATTCGAGCAAGTTCCGGTGATGCTGGAGCAAGTTTTTGGTAGTGTAGAGCAAGTTTTGGGGGTGTTCGAGCAAGTTCCGGTGATGCTGGAGCAAGTTTTGGAGGTATTCGAGCAAGTTCCGGTGATGCTGGAGCAAGTTTTTGGTAGTGTAGAGCAAGTTTTGGGGGTGTTCGAGCAAGTTCCGGTAACACTACTCCACGCTTGACAATTCCCATATATCTGGTAAAATAGCCATACAAGGGGCATTGTATTTCCAGAACCCCCCTCTGGGTGTCGTACAATGTGCGAAAAACGGGGGTCTAACGGCCCTGAAACCACGTCGTACAAGATTTTTCTCTCACACAAAGACACAGAGGCACGGAGATTTTCTTTGTGTCTTTGTGCCTTTGTGTGAGGGTCAGGAGGTGTCCGATGTGGGATGAACAGGTCCAACCGTTCCTGGAACAGCACTCCGGCATCACCCGGCGGCGCTACGGCGACGCCCTGCGGGAGTTCGCCGAATGGTACCGCGCCACTTACGGCGAATCCCCCGACATCCGCCTGCTCACCCCCCAGGAGGTCCGGGAGTACATCTCCTACCTGACCACCGTCCGCCGCCTGAAGGCCGCCTCGGTGAACGTGCACCTGGCGGCGATCCGCTCCCTGGCCCGCTTCCACGAGCGGAATTTGCGGGTGCGGGGGGTGCGCCAGGAGCGGCCCCCGGTGGAAGCGCTGGACGGGCGGGAGTTGGGGCGGCTGATAGCCGCGCTGGAGGGAAACGACTGGGTTTCCCGCCGCAATCGGGCGATGGTGGCGCTGATGGCGCGGGCCGGGCTGCGGGTGGGGGAGGTGCTGGCGCTGAAGCCGGAGGATGTGGAACTGAACGCCCGGAGCGGCTGGGTGCTGGTGCGGAAGGGGAAGGGGATGAAGGAGCGGCGGGTGCCGCTTTCGGCGGAGGCGCGGCGGGAACTGCGGGAGTATCTGGAGGTGCGCCCGCAGCGGTCGGGGCCGCTGTTCTTCTCCAGGACGTACCAGCCGCTGACGGGGCGGGACGTGCAGCGGGTGGTGGCGGAGGCAGCGCGGCGGGCGGGGCTGGGGAAGCGGGTGACGCCGCACACGCTGCGGCACACGTTTGCCACGCGCTTTCTGCAGGCAGGGGGAGACCTGGCGACGCTGCAGACGGTGCTGGGGCACGCCAGTCTCTCCACTACGGCCCGCTATCTGCATCCGGATGCGGGGCGGGTGCAGGAGATGGTGGAGGAACTATGACAAGTCGCAGGTCGCAAGGCGCAGGGAGCAAGTCATAAAAAAGCCCTGGCTCATCGCCAGGGCTTATATCACATACACTTTCCTGCCTTCCTGTGCGCGCCGCAGCGCGGCGCGCACTTTTTTTGTGTATGCGCTGGCGCGCCTGTAGGCGCGCAACAGTGCTTGCTGCTCCTCAGATAGGGAGGAGGTGAATTCTCTCCATGCGAGCACGCGTTCCTCGCGTTCCTCCGGGGTTTTCCCCGTCTTGCGGATCTTGGAACAGATGTTCCAATATCTTCGCCAGAGCGTATCTTGCTCTGGCGAAAACGACCGGCGAAATTCTCGCCAGGCATCCCGCTGGTCGCGGGATGCCTGGACAAGAAGTTTTTCAATGTCATCAACCGACATGGGGGCAGGGGGGGGGAATTCATCTTTCGAGATAGCAACGTATTTGACTGTCTTCCCGCGCAGGCGACGGATCGCCCGCGCCTCTATCTGCCGCACCCGCTCCCGCGAGATACCCAGTTCTTTCCCCACTTCCTCCAGCGTTCTCCCCCCCAGTCGCTGGAGGAAAACGGTTTTCTCCCGCGCCTCCAGTTCTCCGAGTGCAGCCCGCACTGCATCGGAGAACCCGGGGAGGGGTTGGGTGCCCGGGCCAAAGACCCGGGCGGCAAGTTCCTTGTCGGTATACACGTACGGGATTTTCTCTTCCATGCTCAAACTTTTACTCTCCCTGGACGAGGACGAACTCCGCCCTCGCCGCCTCGGCGGCGAGGCGGTCCGAGTCCTCGTCCCCATAAAATATCGCTGGCCGCCCCCTGGCCAGCAGTTGCAGGCCCCACGGGGACGGCTTTCGAGCCCGAGGGGAGAAAGACAGCAAGATAATCCCCTCAGGCACAACAACAGGGACGAGGGGGACGACCTTCCCCAGCCGGGCCAGCAGGCGGCCCAACGCTACCACCTCCTGCTTGGGGTGGTACAGGGCCACCAGTGCCCGGCGGGCCCCCGACATTTGCATCCCTGCCCGCACCCTGCGCAGGACCTGGCGCAGGGTGGGGTATTTCTGGGACCAGACAAATCCGCCCCAACGCAGGGGGACGCCCCCCTGGTTGGTGAGGATTGCATCAGCCGGGCCGGGGCGCGGCCCGGGGCGGGGGTCGTAGTCCCCCGGGGACCAGCGGGACAGGATCACCCCGTCTAAGTCGGAGATGGTCATCCCGGTCATCCCAGCCTCTCCACCGCCATTAGATACCTTTGCCCCCTCCCGCCGGGAGCGGGGGCTATTTCTGGGGACCCGGCCGCCCAAACAGTACCGACACCATGGTCGGTGGGGTGGGGCGGCTCGCCCGCTCCGCGCGGTAGTCGGCCAGACAAGCCACCACCAGATCTTTCTGGTGGTCCTGGACATGTTTGTCGAACTTCCAGTAGAGCACTCTGGTACCGCCTGTGGGGTGGTACCAGTAGGTGTAGAAGTCACTTTCTTGTTCAGTAGCGGCAACAGCGTGGCTTGCAATGTGCGAGACGCTGTTGCCGAAAGCCTTGCCGCACACTGGGCAGGCTGTCTCTGTGCCTGCCCAGGCGATGGCAGCCTCTATTTCGGATGCCATTGCGTGTACATCGACGCACCAGGCACACCCGGTTAAATACATGGCGAAAAACCCTCCCCCATTCGGGCCACCGACCCATTCTGCTTCACCGTCGGCATATTTTCTGAGGATGGCCTCCACCTTTGGGTAGAGCAGTGCATGCGCTATCCCGGGTACGGTGACGTACAGCTTTGCTGCCGGCCGCCCACAATCGCATGTGGCGACCCCGGTGCCCCAGTCCTGGTCATTGTCGTGGCTGCCACGGATCTCACTTACTGGCAGCCATTTTGTATATTTCCCCAACTCAACGTTGGTGGACAAATGATACGTAGTGTACGGGTCTTCATTGTCCAAAATTGGGCGGTAATACATTTTTTCCTCCTTATTGGGCTTGCCCCTTCGGACCTACCGTCGTTTTCGGGCCTTCTCCCGGATGGCCTGGAGGTCCAGAATTTCGGCGACCTCGTAGCGAGGGGGGATGGTCCCCGCCACCGGCCGCATCCGGAGGCATGGGGGGAAATACCCCATCCAGCCGGTGGCCGGTCTATTCCGACCGGCCTTCGCGGGCCTCAACCCAGGCCACCGCGTCCTCTACCGTGTCGAATCTCTGGTACGGGAGGCGGGCCTTTGCCCCACCGACTCTGTGGGCCTCGACCCAAAAACCGTTCCGCCCCTTGATCACCATATACCCAAGACCACTGGGCGCGAGTTCTTTTGTCTCGGCAACAATGCTGCCCACGCGCGTTTTTTTACTGTACCACCATTCCATTTTTTCCTCCGATTTGATTGAATGCGGTTTCTGTTGCCCCCTCCCGCCGGGGGCGGGGAAGGTGGGAGGGGGCGCGAATTCTAATCTTCGCTGTCCACCACCTCCATGACATGCGGCGGCAAGTCGCCGCCGTTTTCCACCCACACGATCGGCATCCCCCAGCCAGGGGGAAGCCATTCCTCGCCGTCAGGAGAGGCGGAGTCGTCCAGGACTCGGACTCCCCAGTCACCGCCCCACACAAGGAACCCCATCTCCCCGGATGGGGCACGGACACGCGCCACCCTAACCGGGCAGGGGCTCCCGCCGAAGAGCGAGCACCATCCCACCACCTGGTGCTCCTCCCCATCGGGGCCAAAGGGGAGAATCAAAGATTCTCCCCTCCACTCCTCCCCGAGCACCTCGAATATCATGAGAGGTAGCCCCTCACAATTCGTATTTGGCTTCACATAGACACTGATATTCATCTTTCACCTCCTTGCGGATGCCCCGCCGCCGGGCGGGGCCCGGCGGCGGGAATGCCCGAGCGTTGGGCGCCTGGGCCCAACGCTCTTACTGCCGCAGGTGGCGAACAATCTCGACAATTTCCGAGTCGGAAAGTTCGGCCACCGTACGGCCGTCGTCTGTCACGTCGGACGCGTTCAAGGTCATGACGATGTACCAGTGAGTATTGCCCAGCGCGTCCGGCCTGTCCAGACGCTGGACCTGCACACGATCATCCTTTCTGATAACGCGGTACATTTTTCCTCCTTTCTCTTTCTTGGTAGGTTTTTGCAGTTGGGGGGGGCCGGCCGTCCACCGGCCCCCGGTAATCTAAACAGATAGTTTAAACCCGCCGCGGGCTGCAGATTCTACCGTTTCCCCCAGCAGTGCCAGAGCTTGCTCAACCGCCTGACGCACCTCGGGCAAAAACTTTAGCGCGTATTCTTCTTGCGTGCAATGCCAGCCTGGAGGCAGGTAGGCATTGCCTTCTTTTAAGAAGAAGAAGCGAACGGGATGTTTTGCAGATCCATGCCACCGTTTACCTCGATCATCGATCGGGTTTACATACAGGCGATGGTCACCAACCTTTTCCCACCCACTCAGGGAGCCGATTCCCGCCGCCATGAGGATCGCACGAGCCTCGCGCAATTTGGCGTTGTGCTCCTGTGCCAGCTCCGCGTCGGCTCTCTCGCGGAGAGCGATCTCAGCCTGCACAGACTTTTGTAATTCTTTTAGTTCCTCCAATGTGAATTCTTTCAGATTCAAGGCTACCATCGTTGCACCTCCTCCTGTCTTTTTTGCAAGGGGCCAGGCTTACTGGCCCCCATAATGGGGGACCTGTCGTCCACCGGCTCTTTTTCTGCGCATATTATACCACACACATACGAATTTTGTCAAGACCGCAAAAATAGATTTTATCCACGAGTTTCCCGAACTCAAACCGAAAACAAACCAACAAAGCCGGGGCGAGGGCACAAAAAAACCGCCCCGGCTCTGCCCAGGGCGGTGCACACCCACAGCCCGCTATCTGCATCCGGATGCGGGGCGGGTGCAGGAGATGGTGGAGGAATTGTAGCAGGTCGTAGGTCACAAGTTGCAGGGAGCAAGTCACAGGGATAAAAAAGCCCCGGCATCGCCGGGGCTTTTTTGTTACCCACAGTTATTCACGGAAGAACCGCTCATCACTTTCCTCAAAGAAAAGATTCTCCGCCAGTTCTGACAGTTGCGCTGCGATTCTGGTCTGAAGGGCTCTCCCCTTGAAGAAGTTGCGAATTTCCTTGTCTACCTCGTTCAGCAGGAAAGGTATCTCGTGTCCAAGATGATTCATCTGGCAATCCGCCGCCATAATCCGCATTATTGGCTCAATGTGGTCTAAATGGCATTCAAAGCCAAAAGCTTTCTGACGAGGCTTAAACACTCCCCGCCAGACCGACTCGCTGATTTGGGTGAACTCCTTGTCTCTCATCCATTGGACATCGCGATTCTGGGCCCTTGCCTGGCGCTCTACGTGTTCGTAAACCGTTTGGCAGAAAAAAACTTCTCCGGGCTTCAGGGCCCGGCCTACCCAGGAAAGCAAAGGACTCTCCTTCAGGCTCTTGATAACCCCAATGGCCCTTTTCTCCCTTATCAGGCGTTTGTAAACATCCCGACCAATGGTGGTATTGGCCAGCCACTGGTAGATCAGAGTGCCGTCACAAAAAATGTACGGCTCTGGGATTTCCAGGGCGTGTACAGTCTCAAAATATCGCATATAGGCCGTGAGAGAAATCCCCACAATCTCTTCTTCCACCCGCTGAAAGTAGGCTTGCATATCTCTCTCGGGAGAGAACTCTTGAATCTTTGCCTGGGTTGTGTATCCGTGTAATACGTCGTGAAGCGGGCGAGTATAAGAGCGACTACCGATGCCCACGCACAGCGCCTGCCCAAAGGAGTATTTCTGCAAAGGCAATACGGGTGTTCCGTCTACAGCGGCCACTTCTCCTTTCAGCAACTCCGGTGCCTGCTCCATGTTGCCGAAGTCATAGCGCTGCAAGCGCGGCATTCCGTTCGGCAGAGATTCCCGCCCCCGGACATCTATGAACTCCCGGGCATGCTGCACAGCAGTCCTGGCAAGGTCACCCGTCAGCATAGCGGTGACATCCGCTACAATTCCACCGAAATTGATGACAAACTCGTCCCGCCCGAACCGCCGGGAGCGCTGAACCAGGTCTTCAAAATCTACTGGCATTTACTCCCCCTTCTCAAACACCTGCAACTCACAGACATCGCAGAACATCCGCCGCAGGCGCTTGGCCTTCAGGTTGGTCATCCCGGCCCCACGGCGCTGCTGCTCCCCCCGGCTCACGTAGACGCGGAATATCATCCGCAGGCCGCTTTCCAGGGCTATCCGGTACGTGTCCGCCGGGATGTCTATAAAACTGCCGGGTTCATTGATGTCTACATATGGAGCAATGAAAAGGCAAAACACCCCACCCGGGCGCAGAGAGTCCCGCGCCGCTTCAATAACCTGCCGCATCAGGTCGCGGTAGCGGTCGTAGTCCTGCGTCTGGGCCAGTTCGCCGTCCAGGAAGTCGGCGGCGATCCGGAAATATGGCGGGTCAACGAACAGCCAGTCCACCGGCTCCGGCAGCGGCGTGGTCATATCGTGGCGCTGAATGTTGTATTGACTGGCGAATGGCTCGCGGGGGTAGAGGTCGTAGAGGCGGATGTCCAGGTCAAATCGCCGCTCCTTTTGCCAGCGGTGGCGGTCGTCGTACACCCGCCGGAGCATCCCGCTCCCCGCCATCCCGTCGGCGGCGACCCCCCGCTCCGGTGCGAAGTAGTACAGCGCGTTGGCATAGATTTCCCCGGGGATGCTCCCCCGAAAGCCGTCCTGCTGCCATTTGGGACATCCGAAAACCCACCAGTTGGACGGTTTAATGATGTCCATATCCGACGGAATCTCCCCCTTCTCGGCCCGGTGCCGTCGGATGGCCGTCTTGACGGAAGAAGGAGCATTATCCGACAGCATCATCTGGATAACGGCCCGTCTGCGCTCTGGGTCCTGAATGCGAGCAATGTTCAGTAGGACGGTCGGCTTATCCGCCAGCGGAGTGCCCCGGATCATATCTCTTTCCTCGGGCGAGAGGTTGCGGGCAACAGCCAGCCGGCGATAATATTCTGGTTTTGACAAGCCCATTCTGTTAGCTAATTCCCTAGTGGTCAATGTCGCACAAGACGAATGTCTCAAATTGAGACATTCGTTTTGTGCGACACTCGCCGCGTTCCAGTTGCCTGGCTGGCCTCCTCGCCTGGCCCGCACCCCCAGCGATTGCAGGATCTCCTCTCTTTGCATCAAGTATTCCGCTTGTTCCAGAGCGGTCAACTCACTCCGCATCAGGTTCTCATCCAGGGCGTACAAAATGGCCTCTGGGCTATCGTGAGGATACGGGACAACCTGGCAGTCAGCCTCTTTCCGTCCCAGCATCTTTAACGCTTCCAGCCGGTGGAGACCCGCCAGAAGGTAAAAGTCGCTGGAGACCAGGAGCGGGTGAAGAAGCCCGATCTGGGCAATGCTTTCGGCAATCTCCTGCACTTTAGCCGGGTCCAGCTTGCGCAACCGACCGTCCAATCGGATTTCTTCCAGAGGGATCAGCCGTCGCTCAAACATTGTCCGTCCTCTCCAATTCATAAGGGGATGGAGCCATTTGGGCCAGTACTGTGGCAGTAGACCCAAACATCTGGCACAGGGCCTGTCCTGGAGCCAGCCCGATAGATTGGTCGGCAAATCCTTCACCCATTGTCTGGGTGGCGGCCCGGGCTACGTCCCGGTTATTCTGCCGCATCACGATATGCGTGTTGATGTTGTTGAGAACGCTGGAGGGGACCTGGCTGGCGTTCTGCAAACTGATAATTACCCCGTGGTTTAACGAACGTCCTTCCATCATTGTGCGATTGAAAGCATCCTCTAGCAGATCGCTATAACGAGTGTCGTTGGTGAAAATGCGGTGAGCCTCATCTACGAACTCCACCACTCCCGATGTCCGGGCCTGAGAATTGTTGGCAAGATATCTCTGGTTCTCCCGCAGGAAGTACCCTAAGAATAGAGCATAACTTTGAGAATCCACATCCGCAAGGTCAATGTACACAACCTGGCTCTTGCCGATGAAATTCTTCGGCTTGTACGGTTCTGTTCGGGGTTTTTTAGGAGTAGGAACAGGTTGGGTTATTTCTTCAAAGGGCAGGACTGCCTGGCGGGGCCCTTCTTGGCGGGACTCCTCTTCTGCTTCCTCAACTTCCTTCTCTACACAATCCAGCCATTGCATATACTTACGTCGGCGGTTTACCTTGCTGATAATAGCCCTTGCCGTCAAGCGATGTATTGATTTGCCCTTCTTGCCCTCGCCCTTTTTGGTCTCTTCTTCTTCTGACCTCTCCTCCACAACCTCAAGAACATCCTCAAGGGTGTAATGCTGTTTGGTATCTCGCAACTCCCTGCAAATGTTGACAAACTCTTCATACTGATTGAGATCGCTCTTGGGGTTGAAAAACAGAGATGCCAGCCACTCGGGTTCAAAATCCGAGGCCCTGAATCCTAAAATTACATTGTATCCCTGGTACTTGTTCGCATGAGCGCGTCCTATACCATAGATAGCAACTCTTGTCAGCGATTGCTCCCCTGCGGGCTTCAAGCCATACCTTTTCAGTGCTTCCCAGATTTCTTGAACGGTGGAGTCGCTGTTGGGTTGATTGATTTTGGTATAGTCCGGCTTGGCATCATACAAGAAGACGGTAAAGCCCATTCTCACAGCCTGATAAACCAGATTGGCTCCCGTGTTAGATTTCCCAGACCCCGTGCCCCCACTAATCATAATGTGGTGGCGGAAAACCGGTCGCCTCACACAAAGAGGGACATCCTCGGCATTGAGGAGGTATCCAATAACATTTCCTTGCTGCTCTTCATACTTGGGGAGTTGAAGTATTCTGATTGTATCCTCTCTTCCCAGACGGGTAACGCTGGAAGCAGGGTCTGGCCGTCGGCGCAGAGTGGAGAGACGCTGTCCATCATACTCTCCCAGAAGCCGAATCTCCCACGCTTCCATCGTTTCGGCCATCTCCACGTCGGGTATCTGTTGTTTGAGGATAAGAGCCTGAACGAGGGTCGGATCAAAGGGGTCATTCGTTAACTTAGCAATGTTGAGATTTGCCTTGATGATTTGTCCAATCCACCCTCTGGAGGACTCACCCGGAGGACGGATGAGCACATAATCGTACAGTTGGAGAGAGGTATGCCCCTTGGGCTCAAGGGCGGTCACGCACATCCCATCGCGTCCGGGTCTGTCTGTCAGCACGAGCATCGTTCCCCTCCCGACTTGATTTTATATCGGCCTCTTTGCCAAGCAATGACAAACTAACGCATGGCTTTTCTCCACCAAGACCAGATGTCTTGTTCATCTATCTCAAGACTCAGCATTGCCCCCAATGCAACGGCACATTTTGTGACAAACTCGCGACTATCCGCAGTTTCAATGGGAGCAGGAGGCAATTCCCAGGATGATGAAAACAAGGTGTTCGCCCGTTCCAAGAAAAGAACAGCATCATGGGTAAGAGCACGCTGACCGGCAATGTGTACGGAGATCGGATTCTCCGCATGGATAACGTAGAATTGCAACAACCCAAATCCCCCTCGTCGCAGAGCAACGGTCAACGCTGCCCAAGCCTCCGGGCGCCAATGGTGAAACGTCAGTACCAGCTGTCCTTGCGGTTTCAAAACCCGTCTACACTCGGTAAAAATGCGTCCGAGAATCTCGGCATACCGATGGGGGTCGCCGTCGGGAGATTCAGCAATAAGAGCAGATAAGTCTTTCTCCCACGCAATATCATCCGGCAACATTTCGGACAGCCATACACGGAAGAAAGCGGCCAGATCGTTGTACTGCACGTTGTCGTAATACGGCGGATCGGTAACAACAAGGTCCACAAAGTTTTCGGGAAGGGGTATATCCGTGGCAGACCCGTGGATCAGGAGGAACCGCCTTTTGCCTGTGGTTAACTCTTCCGGTACAGCTGCTTCTTGACCGATTGCCCGTTCCTCGGTAAACACTTTTATTTCCCGCCTACCGTTCGTCGGCGGAAGAATCTCCCTGGGTTTCAACGCCCATAATTTTCCTCGCTCCATTCTGTATCGGAAAAGGTAGAGCAGCGTTCCGGAAGATGCCGCGGGATAAATCGGGTTATTCTCCAAGGCCGTGTAGGGAATGGAATAAGCATGGTGGGCAAAAACGTGGCGAACGGCGCCTGGCCGGAGACTGCCGTATCCTTTATATCCACATAGCAATGAATTAAACTCCAGCGATGTAGAGACCAGTAAAGCCATATGAAGGCGCACCAGCGGGTCGGAAATATCGCGAATAAAGGCAATGGCATGGTTTAAGAAGATGAGCTGTCGGGCCGAAAAGAGTTCCGTATAGGAACGTATTCCCATGCGGAGAAGATCGGATGATTTTGGGCCGGGGCGAATTGCAAAGTGCCCGAAATTATCAAAAGCAATTCCTTTTAGACGCCTTTCTGCTTCTTCAATGGCAAACAGGTCTTCCGGAAGAGGCGGGGCGAAGAACTCACCGTGCCATGGGCATTTCCCGGAGACTGCCACAGGCCGATATCGGTGTCGGAAAGGAATTTCCACCCTGTCTCTGAATCTCTCGCCGCACAAAGCACAGGAGGTTGTTTCCCGGAGCAGAATTCGTACCGGCTTGTTTGATGCAATGATGTGATCTCCGCCGTCAACGACGGATCCGTCCTCGGTCAGCCGAAAAGCGATGCGTTTCTTCTCCTGACGTAATGTGAAGGTATCCACAAACAAGGCGGTCCCACAGCGACAGACACGTTCTCGTCCGTACAGCACAAATCTGACGGGCACAGAACATTGGCAGTACGGGCATTGTGTTTCCCAGAAGCCTTCCAGTTGTTCTTGCAGGTATTCCAGCATTTGGGCGAAAGTATTTTGTAGAGATTCCAGCGGCACATTAGATAAGGCAGCCCGCGCCATTAGAACCGGTATGGGATCAATGTCTATCCCTATCACGCTGGCGCCCATCCGGACTGCTTCATAGAGCGTTGTACCGCTTCCCATCATTGGGTCCATCACAATTAGGCCTTCCAGTCCCCCTTCTGCTTCAAAAGCACGCCGCCCGGGGTCGGGAACCAGCGATTTCAGGATAAAGCGGAACGTCGTTCCACATCGGCGCGCCCACCATTTGTGAAGATATGCGTTAGGACGGTAAAGATGTCGGTTGTACGATTCCAGCCCGGCGAGCGCTTCGGCCCGTTCCACGTCAAATTCTGCCTCGCATTGAGACGAGAGGGGGTGTACAGGCGTTATCATTAATTATCACCTCTGGGCTCGGTATTTTCATCCGATGAGTTCGAGATCAAACAGCGTTCTCATCTCCGGCGAAACACTGAGATTCTGGTTAAGCCTTTCTTGCAGATACTGCTTGAATTCATCTACCGGCCCTGGCTTGGGTTTGACGATTTGCTCCATAGCAGGTTCAAACAAGGTGTACGTACTTCCAACGTGGTGGAGAACATAACGGATTGATTCTTCTCCCACATTTTCCGGTACTAAATCAAAAATCAGCCAAGCCAAGTCGGCTTTCTCTATAGATTCGGCGGACGGCAAGGGTGGAAGTGTGCTGAAAAACGGCTTTTGCACAACGACGGCCATTTTCTTGCCCCATTCTTTGAAAATGTATCCTTTGTAAAGAAGTTGAGGGACAAGCCTTTTTCGGGATGAGGAAAGATAATCGGGGCGCGCCTTGGCCTGTGGAAATCCGTTACCGGACATATACCTTTCAAATGCTTGTCGCACATTACCGGAAATATACACGGCTTGCACTTCTACTGCCCCAAAATCGGTCAACCGTCCATGGTCATCATAGGATACCAACACAAAGTCCAGATTTCCGGCAGTTCTCCCATCGGCATCCGGCAAGGGCACCTCAGACAGGGAGGTCCATTTTGCGCCCGGCGGGAAAAAGAACTCGGCGGCCACGCTTGTGATCAACCACTTTTGCCGGAAACGCACGGGGCAGGTAATAATAGGCTTTCCCTTCTCAAGGATGGTGCAAACCCCCAGTGGATTCTCGGCTTTGTCTTTGGTGCAATTCGGCACTTTATTATGAAACGGACACAACCGGTCTCTCCGGTGCCTTTTAGCTTCTTCGGAAAGGTCGTGAATGTGAAAACCGAAAACCTCGGCAAGAAGCCCTGTTCCTTCTTCGCTTTTCTGCATAATTACCTCCTACCGAAGAACGGCAATCCGTACTTCAGCCAGCACCACCACATCCCCACGCTGGCCACCGCAATAACGATGTCCAGCACTTGCGCCGTGATGTCCCAGCGATTGACCAAGCTGGTATCTTGTACGATCATCCAGGCCCAAAGAAGGCCCAAGACAATCGCAAATCCGGCCCGCTCAGCCGCCGTCAGTTCTGGATGGGTGGAACTGTTCATCGGCGCTTGAGCAGTATGAGTACCAGGACAATAGCCACAATGGGAAACGCTGGCTTCAATAACTTCAAGACGATAGCCAGAGCAACAGGAAGGGCGCTCAGGAAACCGCTGACATCTAACATTGTGTTCTCCTTTCAGGTATCTGGATAACAAGCGCCCGCCCCCTTGACGGCGGGCGGGCGCTATGGTACAATCCTTGCCGCCGGGACGCCGCGCCGTCCTGGCCATCGCCTCGGGCTCTGCCGCAGCCGCGAGGCGTTTTTTGTTGTTATACACCGTCTCTGGATTTTGTCAAGCCGGGCGGGGTATAATCCCCTCTAAAAAGGAGGCCACCAATGCTGACCCAACTCATCAATGACTTCATCCTCTCCTGCCGCGCCCGGCGACTTTCTCCCCGGACGATAGAATGGTACGAGTGGCTCCTCTCCGAGTACCGCGCTTTTACAGAGAAGCGCGGCTTGGACTGGACCCAGCCCGCCACGCTGGACGCGCACCTCGCCGGCATCGCCGCACGCGCCAGCGCCCACACTCTCCACGCGCACTACCGGGCGCTTCGGCGCTTCTTCCGCTGGCTGGAGAAGCGGCATCTCATCGCGGAGAATCCGATGCGAATGATTGAGCCGCCTCGCCTTCCGGCCCGCCAGCCGCGCCACATTCTCCCCGATGACGTGATACGCCTTCTGGCCACCACCGCCAGCGGGGGATGGCTGGACCTGCGGGACCGGGCTGTCATCTTGATGCTCTGGGACTCCGGCCTGCGCGCCGGGGAATTGTGCGGGCTGCCGCTTTCCAGCCTGGACCTGGAGAAGGGCCTTGTGCTCATCCGTTCCGGAAAGGGAGATAAGGACCGTTGGATTGCGCTGGGGAATGCGGCCCGCGATGCCCTGCGAGACTGGCTGGCCGTTCGCGACGAGCGGGCCGCCTGCGACCGTCTTTTTGTCGGCTGGCACGGAGGTCCGCTCACGCGCTATGGCCTGTCCCTGATGCTCCGGCGGCGCGCGAAGGCCGCCGGGATTAACCGTCCCATCGGACCGCATACATTTCGGCACGGCTTTGCGGTGGCCTACCTCAACAACGGTGGAAAAATCCACAATCTGCGCCGATTGCTGGGGCACACCACTCTGCGCTCCACCGAGGTCTATCTTTCTGTAGCCGACCGAGAGGCCGTCGCCGACCACGCGCTGGCGTCGCCGGGGGATCATCTGAAGTAGTGTGCTGCGGGGGCCTGCCAGCGCAGGCCCCCGCGCTTGCACGAATCGGGGAGATGTGGTAAAATATGATTGTCTGCTCCGGTCGCCGAGGTAGCTCAGCCTGGTAGAGCACCTGACTGAAAATCAGGGAGTCCGACCGGAGCGGACGCGGGAGAGGTGATAACTCCCCGGACGTCCGTCCGGGGAGTTTTTTTTGTTGCAACACCAGTAAGAGGTTGTCCCAATGCCTTCGGCGTCCTGTTCCATATGCGGATAACCCGCACGGCGCAAATGCACCCGATGCGGACGGGTCTTCTGCGATGTTCATATCCGCTACGGAAACCCGCATTTCACCCTCGGTACGTTCACCGGAGGCACCGGGTATTACTGCGATGAATGTTGGGGATTCTATGAGCGCGAAGGCGACAGGATACGGCGCATTATGAGAATAGCAGTAATTGCAGTGGGAATTATTTTCCTGATTGCTTTCGTGGTCATATTTATCGCAACAACCAGTACAGCGCTGGTCGTCTTTCTGAGGTGACCGATGTCCACCGAACTCCCCACCTATATCACGCTGGAAGAGGCCGCCAGACGCTACCGGATTAACCGCGAGGTATTGACAAACTTTGTAGAATCTGGTAAAATTAAGGCGGTACAAATAGACGGGAGGGTAGCGGTGGCGGATATGGATATTGCGGTTGTCGCCGCCCAAATGCAAGCCAGCGATGACGGCGATGAACTTGTATCACTTAACGAAGCCGCTCGTCGGCTGGGTGTGCACTCAAGTTATCTGTCTCACTGGGTGGACTATGGGTGGCTGAAAGTTGAAAGCTATGGTCCGCGGCGAGCCAAACTGGTATCATTCAAGAAAGCAGAGGCGCTGGCAAAATTACACAAGAGCCGCGGATACTATCGGGGTAGCAGGCTAATACCGCGTGGATGCACGGTGTAACGCATCCGGAATCTTGAAATTGAAGCGGGGGAAACTCCCCGCTTTTTTGTAATTCAACTACAGAAACTCTTGACAACTACAGAAACTTGTGGTATAATATGCACGTAAACAGGACCCCTGCCCCGCCCGCGACGGGGCTCCGCCATCTACCTGGCCCGTTGACCGGGGGTCCCGGGATCGGGAAAAGGGCCCGTACCAGGGGATGGCGGAGCAGGGGAGGGCGCCCGGCGAGCCGACGGAGGCCAGGGCGTTTATGAGGAGTCGGCTCGGCGGCGGGGCAGGGGTTAACAAGATAGATGCGCCCTTGGGGCGTAGATTGTATCCCGGCGGCCATCCTCGGTCCCTGGCCGCTGGGTGCGAGCGGAGCCTTGCTGACCGAGGCACGTCGGAAGGCCGCCAGCCTCTGGCCCCGGAGGCGTCAAAGAGCGGCTACGTATTGGGGTGAGCGCCGGGGAGGCCCGGCAGGGGCTAAACTAAAAACAAAGGAGAACGATGATGATCCTAATAAACTTCTCTCACCCTCTAACCCCGGAGCACCTGGCGCAGATAGAGGCGCTGACGGGCCAGGCGGTGGACCGGGTGATAGAAATCCCCACCCGCCTGGACAACGATGCTCCCTTCGGCCCCCAGGTTACCGAACTGGTGGAGCAGGCCGGCCTTTCCCCGGAGGAGTGGCAGACCCTTCCCCTGGTGGTGGTCCCGCCCGCCCTGAACTTCGCCGCCGTCCTGCTGGTGGCTGAATTGCATGGCCGAATGGGGCACTTCCCCCTGTGCGTCCGCATCAAGCCCGTCTCCGGCACCCCGCCCCGCTATGCCGTCGCGGAGATTCTGGACCTCCAGGGACAGCGGGAAGGGGCACGGGGAAGACGGTAGAAAAAAGCCCCCGCGCTGCTACCACCAGCGCGGGGGCGCACCCAGGGAGGCCGTGGCTCCCCGGGCGGTATCTATGATACCACAGAGCCAGGTCTCCCGCAAGTGCGGGAGGCTTTGCAATGAAGACAAGGGTAATTATGACAGAACACGCGCGGCAACGGGTTCAGGAACGCGGCGGTATCCCCGCTACCGTTATCAACGATAATGCAGCAGAGATTCTCGCGACAAGCATCCGCGCGCAAACCCGGCGCATAGCGTTGACGAGCAACAAGTTTCCCGTTATCCCCGTTGTGGAAGTTTCCCCTCGCAGACAGTACATCGGTCTGGTGATTGTGACCGTTTTGCCCCAGGGGTCCTCAATCCCTCATCCCATTGTCCATAGCAGATAGGAGGAACAATGCTCTGGCTCTACCTGCCCACCCGACAGATTTTTGTCAACCTTTCCCGCGTGATATATGTGAGGGTCTTCCCAGCGAAAGACGGCCCCGAAGCCGTTGACCTCTACTTCGACAACAATGACTGGCTGGCGGTCACCGACCCGGAGGATGTGAAAGCCACAAAGGATTGCCTGAGCGTGATAACGGTGTTCACGCAACTGCACCCTGAGGCATAGGCTATGGAATCCCTCAACCGCTACACCGACCTGACGCCTCACCAGGTGTCTTTTCTCCGAGACCCGGCCCGGGCCCACCCCGCGGCCCGGGCCGCGCTCATTAAAGACGGCCTGCTGCGCCCGGATGGGGAATTGACCCCGGACGGGCGCAAGGCGCTGGAAATCGCCGAGGACTACCTGGCGGGTCGGCGCCAGCCCGAGCCGCCGGTTATCATCGTCCAGGACGGGGTTGAAATCCGGTTCGCCCCCGACCGCCAACGGGGGCTGAACGCTGCTCACCTCAAGGCTCTGCTGGCCCTGGCCCGCTGGCCGGGGCTGGCGTGGCGATGGATGTGCTCTGTGTACGGCTGGGAAACGATGCGGAAGCTCTGGAATGAGGACTACATCCTGGGACGCCCTGTGCGGGGGGCGCCGCAGTACCTCACCCAGAAGGGCCTGGAGGCATTGGAGAATGCCCTGAAGCGGGCCGGAGTGAACTATTTTAAGCAACTCGAACTGGAGGAACCATGCCTATAGAAATGGCAAAGGCTTGGGAAGAACTTGAGATTCACACCTTACGACTGATGTCATTTACATTAGATGCACTGGTGGAAATGGGAGTTGCCTTATCTCCCGAACAATACCGGGACGCTCTTCTCAGAGCAAAAGAGTGGGCAAAACAGACCGTGTGGTCCCATCAGACCCCGCCGGAGTACGCGGAGGCGATGCAGGAAGCCGTTACTACCTGGATTGCCCGGTGGCGGGCCGAGCGAGCACGGCTGTACGGGAACTACTGGCCGTTACCGCCGGAGGAACAATGACCCAGCGAGAGCAATCATTGGATTGATTCCGTCCTACGAACACGAGACTGTCAATTCCGTCTCGTCTATGGACGGCGCTTTGGAATTGCTGGTCCAGCGTGCTGCACGGGGGCTGATTGGGCTTTATTATTTGTCAGACGTAAGGCAAGCGATAGAAAGTCTCCTTGGCGATGAGAATGTCACAATGTGACAAGCCGCAGGGGTATCTGCACTGCACCGACCAAGAGTTGGAGCAGTGCCTGAATTCACTATGCAAAGGCATTTGTTCCCAATCGTTTCGCAAGCTAATCCTGCTCATCCTCTGGGCACGGATGATGTACAGAACATCCGGCCAGAGGGAAGGCGGGAAGGACTTTGATGAATTCGTTGGTTCTATCCCGGTTGACGATGTTGCGCTTCTGCTCAGTGTAAGCAAGCGCGCTGCGGCGGATTACCTGAAAGCGGCGCGGTTGGTGGCACTTATAGCCTGAAGGAGAAGAGCGGAGGAGAAATGAGCACTCCCTTGCTGATCCTCTTCACAGCAGGCATTATTCTGTTTTTGATTTTCGTTCTGCGCGAAGCCCGACGGCTTGCCGGATTCCTGCTGGCCTTCGGCGGCCTAATCGTGGCCGGGGTGGTGGCCTACGCCCTGGTTACCCAGGCCAGCGCCACCCGACAGGTGGCCCGGATCGCGGAGGTGCAGGCGATGACCGGCGCGGGAATGACGTTGATAATTTCTCTGCTTCTCCTTCTCCTGGGCATACTCATTGTGGCCGGGGTACTGATCGTCGGACTGCTCTGGTGGAAGGAACGCCAGAGACGGCAGCGGATGCTGGAATTCCTCTGGCTCAACCAGATGTACGGCGCTTTCACCGGTAGCCGATCCGGCGCTTCCCATTCTCTGCCGCAGGGCGCACCGGTCATCATTGTGCCCGCCGGGTATCCACCGATTCTCGGCGGGAGCGGCCTTTACATCCCGCCGGAAATTCTGACTCAACTGCAGGAACCCAACGACCCTCTGGCCGGCCTGCTGCCGGAGTAAACACGATGAAGAGGATTGCTCTGTACCTGGCGATTGCGGGAATTCCACTGCTGTTGCTGGCCTGTGAGTCCACCACGGCCACTCCCTTTGTCAGCCCGCTGAACCCCACCGCACAGGCCATCGGGCTGGACTCTTTCGCCACGCGCAGCGCGCTGGAAGTGGAACTGGAACAATCGGCTGCACAGGCCACCCAGCAAGCCATGGCGCATCAATTCACCATTCAGGCCCAGGAGCATCAACTGGCCATCCTGCACGCAGAGGAGACGCGCAGCGCCCAGGCCACGTTCAGCGCGCTGGAACTCACCCGCCAATCGCTGGACCTCACCCGCCAAGCGGCGGAACTGCAACTGACCCGTGAGGCGTGGCACGTCCAGCTGACTGCAACAGAGCGGTCTTTTCAGTTGACCGCCACCGACCAGGAGCGGCGGGATATGCTCACCCGCACGGCTCAGGAATGGAGCGACCGGCTGACGGCGGATGCATACTTTATGTCCCAGCACCAGACGGCTACTGCCGAAATCGTCCAGGCCACCCGGACGGCGGAACACGCCACGGCCACCCGTCGGGCCGAACAGCGGGAAGAGGTCCTGGCCTACGGCAGGGATTTCGGCCTTCCCATCATCTTACTGGCCCTTCTGTTCTGTGCAATTCTTCTGTTGATTTACGGTATTCAATGGTATCTTCACCGCCCCGTCCCTTTCGACCGGGACTGGCGCGGCGATGCCCGCCCCCTGATGATGCCGACGCGGGACGGGAAATACGTCCTGGTGGACCTGGACCGGCAACCCGGGCCCGCGATGATTGTACACCCGGACGGGACGGTGGAGGCCCCCCAACTGCGAAGCGCGGCCCAGGAGGAGCGCACGACGGCCCGTGACCAGTTGGTGGAACTCCATACCCGTCCCCGGTTGGGCGGGCCGGGCAGGGGTAATCCACCGTCTTTACCGCTGGCCCCGCCGCCCAGCCCCCAGGGTCTCCGCCGCATTGCCGTCCTGCGGCGGCTGGACCAGGCCGCTGCCGCCGGGATGATTCCACCCGTTCTGGCCGCCAGTCTGGAGGAAGATTGGAGGTCGGACGATGATGACGGAGACTGAAGTCGTCCGGTATTGGGAACAAATCCTGACCACCCTGCGCCAGCGGGGACTCCTCAAGCAGGAACAGTACCCCGTCGCAGATGCCCTGCTGCTTCCCGACCGCGCGATTTTCATCCTGGATATGCAGCGGCTGGGAGGAATCCCCCGCGAGGAGTGGCTGGACCGCCAACTGTGGGCGCAGTGGCGGGCCGCACTCCAGGGGCGGCGGGTGATCGTCTCCGACAGGGGCGGGCTGGCCATCCAGGTGGCCCGGGACCCGGGCCCGCCGGAGCGCAGGCGGCTTCCGGCGGTCATCCCGCTGACGCCGGACCGGATTCCCCCCGAACCGTACCGCGTCTGCCTGGGGCTGGCCCGGCGCGGGCCGGTGGCGCTGGACATCGCCGGGACTCATCGGGCAATTCTGATCGGCGGGACATCCGGCTCCGGAAAGACCAACCTGATCCAGTCCATTCTCCTGCAACTGGCCGCCAAGCATTCTCCCGATGAGGTCCGGTTTGCCGTTGTGGACCCGAAGGAGGTGGACTTCGGTCCGGAGTTTGATGCTCTACCCCACCTGTTTGCCCCCATTGCCCACGAAGTGGACGAGTGCGCCCGGCTGATTGAGCAGGTGGAGGCGGAGCGGGTGCGCCGCCAGGCGCTGATGTCAGCGGCGGGTGTGGCGGACTGGCGGGACCTGGAGGAACCGCTGCCGCTCCTGCTCCTGGCGGTGGACGAGGCGGCGGATTTCGCCAGTACGCCGGTGATGGAGACGCTGAAAAACGTGGCCCGGAAAGGGCGGGCGTTCGGCATCAGCGTCATCGTGGGTACCCAGCATCCTGAGGCGAAAGTCATTGACGCCCAGGTGCGGGCCAACCTGCCGACGGCGATTGCTTTCCAGACCCGAACGCCGGTGGAGTCGCGGGTCATTCTGGGCTGCGGCGGGGCGGAGGGGCTGGACCGGCCCGGCCTGGCGCTGACGTTCGTCAAGGACGAGCGGGGAGTGGGGCGCTGGGAGAAGGTGCAGACGCTCCGGGCGGATGTCCGGTTTCTGCGGGACCTGGTTCAACGGAGTGTCGTCCCGCGTTCTGCCCTGTCGGAAGTGGAGGCCGACCTGGTGCTTTACGCGCTGGAGCGCATGGACGGCGCGTTTGTCATCAACCGGCTGGACGAGGCGTTTCGCGGTCGCATCAGTCGGAGACAGATTGTCAGCCTGGCCCAACGGTGGGAGAAGCGGGGCTGGCTGACTTCCCCGGCACACGCGACGGATGCGCGCCGTGTAACGCCGGAACTGGAGGCCCTGGCCCGGACTGCGAAAGCGGTCACAGGGTCACAGGCGGCACAGGGCGATCACAGGCACGGGAAACCGGTAACAGGGCCGGTTACAGGGTGAAATGAGAAAAAGAATCCTGGTAGATGACATTTCATCACTGGAGCGCATTGACCAGAGTATTGTCTCTGGCCAGGTGCGCTACTATTATGTCGCTGATCCGCAAGCACTAATCATCATTGTATCACGCTGCGGAGTAATAGAGTTTCTCCAGGACGTGGTTGTAGATGCAGCGCTTGGGTGGTCTATCGGGTGGCATGGAAAATGCCGCCCGGAGCACGAAGGTCTGCAATTGAGAAAGGTAACCTTGTTTGGTATCGGCGAGGGGAAGTACGACACCACGCTTTCCGCGCTGGTCGCGGAGAGCCGGAGATTGCCCCGCAAGCGCCCTCCGCGCGGGGCACCATGGGCCCGGCCATACGGGTTTGACCCAGAGGAATAGCAATGGCAAAAATCAGCTACTATGCTTACCGCGATGGGAAAACCGATTTTCCTGCCGGTCTGCTCCGGGAGGCATTGCAGGATTTTCGTACCCGGCATCAATGTGCTCCGGCGGGAATCGTGATTTGCCGGGGTATGGCTGAAAAGGTGCGGGCGGTCTTGGCCGAACTGGGACTGGAATTGGCCGTGCAGGAAAACGGTGGAGTACTGTGGGGAGAAGTCTGGCTCCCGATTCCAGAGGAGGCAAATGCGATTGCCGATAGTCGTGCGGGACTTCCCCGTCCCGCTCCAGACACGGGCAGGGACGTTCTGGACCAGGCCGGTCCGGGTCGGCAATGGATGCAGTCCCCGTTGCTTGATGTGGGAGAAGTGCCGGGAAGCGGTTAGAACCTGTAACCCGGTAGGATGCGAGTATCCGCTGATGTTTGAGTTGTTTGAGGAAGATATGGACCAGGTGGAAGTGAAATGGTTGCCCCGCTCGGCCTTTGCCGGGCGGGTGGTCATCGTGGGGCCACCAGTGATGATCATCCCCGTACCAGACGACTTTATTGCCTGCGACTGGTGCGGGGCCGTCATTGAGGACGACCTGGTAGCTGTTGTTGGTGACGACGCGGTGTGCAGGCAATGTCTGTCCGCAATATCACAATAACGGACCTACTGGCGTATGGCGGCGGTGTCAATTCCACCGCTTTGGCTGTGCTGCTTGTGGAGAATGGGTGGAGGGGACGTATAGCATTCTGTGATACAGGGGCCGAACACCCAGAAACCTATGATTTTATCTTCGGGCCATTTTCCCAGTGGCTATCCAAGTATGGCATGTCCATTGATGTCATCGGCCCTGAGTTTAGGTCAGGGAAATACCGTTTGCCTCTTCTTGAGCTGATGGATAAGTATGGGATGATACCTTCTGTACGCCAACGCTGGTGCACCACAGAGTACAAAATCTCTCCTTTTCAGCGTTGGTGCAAGCACATGGGGTTGAATCCGGATTCTGCCATGGTTGGCATTTCACTTGACGAATCCCATAGAAGGAAGGACAAAATCAGACCCCTTGTTGAGCTACGGATCACCCGAGATGACTGTGCAAAGATTATTCGCTCGGCAGGTCTCCCTGTACCGCCCAAGAGCGGGTGTGTGTGCTGTCCTTTTCAGACCCGCAGCCAATGGCGTGCTCTTAGGGAATCTCATCCAGAGATATTTGCTTTCTTGGTCAGAGTGGAGTCCAATACACACTTGAAGTTTGATCCTGACGGTGAACAGTCACTAACAGAAATCACCAATGACCACGGGCAAGGCAAATTGTTTGACCTTGCAGAATTCTATAGACCCTGTATGTGCCGTGATTAGGGAGGAAGGAGGTACCATGACCATTCTCAAAGTCGCCGCCGACTCCCGCTCCACTGCCGTGGCGGGGGCCATCGCCGGAGCAATCCGGGAGCAGGGGAAGGTGGACGTGCGGGCCATCGGAGCCAGCGCCGTCAACCAGGCCGTGAAAGCCGTCGCCATTGCCCGCGGGTACCTGATGCCGGAAGGGATTGACATCGTGTGTATCCCCTCTTTTGCAAAGGTGATGATTGACGAGCAGGAACGGACCATAATCGTTTTGAGGGTTGAGACAAATGGCGTCCGATCTGGATGATTTCCTTGACAGCGACCCGGTTTTCTCCCGGGCATTGGAGAACGCGCTTTCTCATCTCGGTGAGAAAGAGAGACAGGTCATAGAACTTCGTTACGGCTTACGGGATGGCCGGCCTCGCTATCTGTATGAAGTCGCTGCCGAAATGGGCATTTCCACAGAGCGCGTTCGGAAACTGGAATCCCGTGCCTTGGACAAACTGCGCGGGATGCTCCGTCCTCTCGGCTAAAAGGAGATAACATGGTCATTGTCACCGTTGCTAACCAGAAAGGCGGCGTGGCCAAGACCACAACCGCCGTTGCGCTGGCCCACGGCCTGGCCCTGTGGGGGTACAACACTCTTCTCATTGACTTTGACCCCCAGGGACAGTGCGCGGCCTATCTTGGCGTAGAACATGAATCCTGCGTCTTCAATCTGCTGATTGGGGCCAGCCAGTTGCCTCAGGTCGTGCGCCAGACGGGCCGTGACCGGCTGTGGCTGGTGCCCGGCGACAAGCGGACGTCCTCGGCCCAGACGCTCCTCGTCGCCGAAGGGTATGACAAGGCACTGCTATTGGGCATTCTGCGTAACGGCTATGTGGACTCGTCAAAATTGCACTTCGTTATCCTGGACACCGCCCCGTCTGTCGGAGGTATCCAGGAGATGGCGTTGTTCGCCGCCGATATTCTGTTGATCCCTACCGCCGTTGACTTCCTCGCCCTGGACGGCGTTGCGAAGGTCCTGCAGTCCCTGCAAGCCTTGCGACGTCCGTCGCCTCCGTTGACCCGCCTTCTTCCCACCTTCTTTGACGAGACCACGAAGGAAAGCCAGCGCAACCTGGACGCGCTGCGGAAGAAGTTTCCCACGGCGGTGCTTCCGCCCATTCACCGCGCCGCGGTGCTGCGGGAAGCACCTGCGGAGGGTAAGACCATATTTGAATATGCGCCGAAGTCCCGCTCTGCACAGGAGTATATGATACTGGTACAGGAGGTCATCAATGTCGCGTCGTGATCCCTTCGCTGATATGGGCACAGAACCGGCGGTGGATTACGAGACCGGTACGGGCACTCCCACTCCTCGCCCCGGCGCAACGGTGACGCTGCGCGGGTATGTCCGCAAGACGCCGGTCCGTCCGGCGGAGAGGCGCCGCAGGGCGAGGAAGTTGACGGTGACGTTCTCCCGGTCGGAGATCATCCAGCGCCTCCGCGCGCTGGCGGAGCGGTGGGATATTCGGGCTCCCAACGGAGAGGTCAACGTCTCGGCGGTGGTGGAGCACCTGCTCCTGCAGGTGCTGGACGAAGCGGAGAGCGGAGCGATCTCTCCCCCGCGCTACCCGGGGAACGGTGCCGGGGGCGGGAAAGGGGTCAAATGGTGGGTTTAGGGAATCTGAGCGAATCCGCTGCCAGAAACGATTTGGGACGATTGGATACGCTGGCCTACGGCTGGCGTATGACGTTGGCGCACCGCTGGCGTATGCGCTGGCGCACCGCTGGCGTACCCGCCAAATTCGCCCGGAGAAACACGATAAATCTATCGCACCCTACGCTGGCGTAGGGCTTGCAGGCCGTTTGAACGGGTTTTTCTCATACTGGTTGCTTTATCGGCGGAATATCCTCAACAGGGGGTGAACGATGATCACTTTCTTCAACGGTCGGAGGAGGGGGCTGGGAGAGCCCCCGGCCTCCCA
>Ga0272449_1000252_pt1 | contig 66944 bp, 56 predicted proteins | sample YNPCB0241_FD_198679 | JGI IMG/M metagenome (GOLD analysis project Ga0272449, IMG submission 198679) | Hot spring sediment microbial communities from Yellowstone National Park, WY, United States - YNP-CB-024-1 | ecosystem: Environmental > Aquatic > Thermal springs > Hot (42-90C) > Sediment...
CCATCTCCTTCGCACCTCTCATCGTGTTGTCGAATCTCTTCGCTCCTAATGTGTTCTCATCTTGGTCAACCACTGCGACCCATAAATCCTGTCTGCCCCAATCTATACCTACGAATGCCTTCATAAACTTACCTCCTGCTGCTATAATTACCTTTACCTTGTCAGGCAAGTCACAGCGATTAGGCTGCACCAGTACTGGCGCTCGTGCGATAGATGCACGGCGCAAATTTCCTAGTGGCTCTTTTCGCTGTGACAAGCTCCAGAGGGCTCAATCCCTCCGTGGTGCTTTACGCACAAAAACAAAAAATGCGGGTGGCGGAGCTCCTCTGGAGCTTGCCTGACGACCAACCCACCCCGAGAAAGCGAGGTGGGTGAACAAGGTATTATAACCGTACTGGCACGGGCGGGCGTCCCAGCGAAGCTGGGGAGTGTGCTCGCACAAAGACCCTTGGCACCACAAGGCGGATGAGTGGTGGTCCCAGAGAAGCTCGGGGAGTGTGGTTGTGTGGCACCAGCCTGCAATCGTGCCGTTGCGCGGAAAACTAGGCGCTTTAGTGCGCAGGCGCGGTTTTTGACGAAAAACGGGAAGTCAAGCGAGCAATGTTTCGTGAAAAACTAGGCGTTCACCCTGCAAGGGTGGTCTTTCGTGGAAAACTAGGCGCTTTAGCCTCCAACCCCGGTCATTAACTGAAAAGCGGGAAGTCAAGCCAGCAACCACGCAGTTTGTGGGTAAACTGGGCGGTCTAACCAGCAACCGCGGTCTTTGGCGGAAAATTTGGAGGTCAAGCAAGCAACGGCGCAATTTCGTGGAAAACTAGGCGCTCTAACCTGCAACGGGAGTCTTTGGTGGAAAATTGGGGGCTCAAGCCAACAATGGTGGTCCTCCGTGGAAAACTGGGCGACTTAGCCTGCAACCGTGGTTTTTGGTGAAAAATTGGGCGTTCTAGCCCGGAATGCTGGTATTTCGTGGAGAACAAGCGGTCTAACCTCGCAGCTATGGGCCCTGCTGGGAGACTCGAAGTTCTAGCTAGCAATGGCGTTCTTGTGGATAACTTGGCGCCGCGAGACCCAACCGCACTTTTTGATGCGGAACCGGGTCCTCCAGCATACAACGGTGGTCTTTGGGGCAAAACTCGCCGCCCAACGCCGCTATGGCGTACTTTGGTGAGGCAGATTTCCGCTCTTTTTTGCCACGCATGAGCAGGTGGTCCCAAAGATTTTTTGCGCACAACTCCAGCGAAACCTTCTTAGCTCTTCGACTCTCTCCGCCCGTTCAGGGCCTTCTGCACAAAAGTTTGAGCGAAACTGTGATTGGCCTCGTGGGGGTTAGCTTTTGCCACATCAACGGATAAGAGCATAAGTGGCTTCCTCAGTGGCTCTTGTTACGACCTAGGGGGAGACCTCATTATCTTGTGTTCAGCCCCCACATCATCATTCAGTTAGCGTGGAAATCGTGTGACTGCCACAGTTGAAAAATAGGAGGATCGTAGTGACGATTGCACAATAATCGTGCCTCTGATAGCATTGTACAGTTGTTCGGAGGTTCAATATGACCCGCATTGCAAAAACATGCCTGGTTCTTGTGTTCCTTGTCGCATCAACATCCCATTCATATTCTGGAGGCTTCATGGAAACAGGGCTTTTCAAGGTGGACGAGGCAAAGAAACAAATCGTGTCCATCGAACCAAATCACCTGAAACTAAATCTTGTTTCTGTGACCACAGACCAGCCCATTTATTGGCCGAACGAGGATGTGTTTCTGAAGGTTGTAATGCCTTTAAATGGCAACGACGAGGTGCAGATCACCGTTCAAAAGAAGGATGCAACCCCCATTGTTACTACCACGAAAAAACTAAACGAGGCTGGTATCCTGGTGTTCCCTGTGCTTTCTGGAAAAGAAAAGAAACTTGAAGTCGGGCAATATCGAGTGGATGTGCGCACAAGCGACAACAGTCTCAAAGGATTTGCCACATTTTCCGTTGTAGAGGGGGCGCTTGGCGCTCTTAGTTTTGCATACGATTTCGAGGAGGTCTCAGACCCGAAAAAACTTGGGCAGGCGAAAGGCGCTTGGTTTGTGGGCAATCCAGGCGGCATGGGGAAAAGGTGGGGAAACTATCTTTATGTGAAGAATGAACTTAGGGTTATGAACCAGCCTTACGAGGGAACGGTAACAGTGAAAAGCAGATGCTATTTGCCTGGGTGCAATGGGGTCGAGGCAGGTCCTAGCGTAACGATGCCTGTGAAGGATGGGCAGTTTGAGGTGTATCTGGACATTGGCGGGCATTCTGGGCCTTTCGAGGTAGAAGTCATTACCCCAAAAGGAAATCTAAGGCACATGTTTGCAAGGTCTGGGCATGTGGAAAGGGAAAACATCCTTTTGTCATCTGGCATGACAAACGATTTCGCAGGGACTCTTGCACCTTATGAGAACACGACCCTTGTATATGGAAGAAGCATATATGTTGCGAAGCAGTCAGAAAACAAGGACGATGCCTTCAATCTTTCATCTGTGGTTTGCGATGCGTCAGGTAAAGTAGCGATAGAAATAAAGAAGGCGATTGAAAATCCAAAAACTTTTGTCTTAGTGCCAGAGCCAAAAGGGGAAGCGAAGGTTCAGGAAATCAGTGTTTCAAAGACCCTGAAGAAAGGTGCAGTCATCGAGGTGCCATGCCATGCGCCCTTTGTCCTGGTAGGCATCGGGGGTTTTTTGTCCGACTCTTCCAAGTTCGCTCAGGGTTGGGCTTTCATATTCACTGAAGCGAATGTAACCGTGGAAGTCTCTGCGCCCCCAGCAGGAAAACCTTTGAGTGACATCGAAGTGACAGTTCAGGTAAAACACAGGGTCACGGGGCAAGGGGTATCGGGTTACGGGATTCTTGAAGTCTATGACAACCGTGTGCCAAGCAAGACGCCTTTGGACGCCCTTTTCTCTGCCATCGGAGACGAGGTGAGAAGGGTTTCACAGCACCTTGCATCATTCAGAGACCTTACAGGGATCGAGGAGGAGATGTCAGAGGACAAAGCGCAAAGGCATCCACAGGTCTACTATTCTGCGCCCGCTAAAGCTAAAGCCGCCCCAAAAATGGGTCTTGCCAGGATGGTCGGGGTGGCCACAACACGAGAGGCAGTTGCAGGCGAAATAGCGATGCCTGAACCCGCAGAAGATGTTTTAGAGACCATAAGGGAGGGCGAAAAGAAGGTCGTTTTTTGCGATGTCGTAAAGACAGATGCTGATGGAAACGCAAGGGTAAAGGTGACGCTGCCACCCCAGATAGGGCGCATAAATGCAAGATTTGCGTTTGTGAAGGGATTCGATTTCGTTGAAAAGACATCAAAGACAGACTCAAGGAAGGATACTGGCGTGGAACTCGAAATAATGCCTATTCTGACAAAGGGAAGTGTGCTTTATGCAAGGGCAACTGTGACAAATCTTTTGCCAGACAAGGTCATCCTGAAGATTTCAGGTGGCGGGGTTGAAAAGCCACAAGAGTTCGAGGTTCAGCCAGACATCCACGAGATAGATTTCGAGATAAGAGGGGAAAACTATGGGCAACTAAGCGCTGTTTTGGTGGACAAGAATGGCAAAGTTATGGACAAGAGGGCGCTTGAGGTCAGGGATGCTGGGGCAATGCCTGTTACATTTTCTGATGTCCGCATATCGGATGGCACACAAATGGTGCTAGAAAAAGGGAGGAGGGTCGCCATATATCAGCACCCTGCAAAACTCCTTCAGGGTGTGCTTGCGAACATAAATACAACCATGAGGTCGTGGTTTGGTCATGCAGAGGCGATAAGCGCAAGGTGCGCTGTTAGTGCCATTGTCTTGAGGGGGATCGAGGAAAGGATTCTGGATGACGAGGGGCTTGCACAAGAGTTCGAGACCATGCTGGACAAGGGCATAAAGGATTTGAGCGAGGCTTTCTTCGACAGGCAAAGCGGGCTTGTAAGACCTTATCCTGGCATCGCCCCATCCCCCCTGTGGAGTGCATGGGTTCATAGAAATCTTTCGATTGCAATAAAGAACATCGAGGCAACAAAGGGGGTTTCTGAAAGGATAACGAAACTGAAGGAAGCGAAAGAGATGGTTCAGGCGATAGAGGACGGACTTCGTGGCAAGGGATTATCCTTGGCTGAAGAGGCGCTTTATGACCCATCCACAGGGCAGGATATGTTCCCTGTGGTGATAGACGGGAAGGTCGTTTATCGTGCAGTGACGGATGATGTTGTCATAAAGTGGTTTGTGGACAAGGTCGGGGCATTGCTTGAAACCCCTGCATGTGAAAAGGATTTGAGCGTTGCTTATGGGAAACAATATGACATTACAAGGTTTCTAAAAGCCTTCGAGCGCACAGGGAGGCTCTATGTGCTTTTGAGCGTGGCGCAAGGGCTTTACAAGAAAGACAGAAAGGAGTTCTTCGAGGTCTTCAACAGGATTGCAAAGGGGATGATTGCGACTCAAGAGCCAGGGCTTTTGCAAGGACCTGCATTGCTTGGCGGGGTCTATTCAGCGCCTCAGACGCTTGTAAAGTTCGTGGAGCTTTTGCTCGAGCTTGCAAAAGACAAGAGGATTGCGTTTTCAGGGCAGGTCGAGGTTGAAAAAGGTGGGAAGGTCGAGCGTTTTGTGGTCTTGGATGCGCCCGTCATCATCGAGGCACAAGAACATGACATGACCATTCGTGCCCCAGAGTTCGTCACAGTGCGTGCTGATTTCACAAGAGAGGTTTCTGTTTATGACTATCTGGACAGAAAGCCTTTCTTCCTGGTCAAGGTAGGCAAGAAAAACCTTGCGGTTGGTGATGAAACAGACATCGTCATTGACTTACAAAAAGAGTGTGACCCGACCGAATATTACGCAGTCATCTTGCTCCCATCGAACCTTTCTGCAAGGCAGACAGAGGATTTGCTTGCAGACTACAAGGGTTCTTTGCTTTATGGGCAAAAGAGCGAGGGAGGGGAAAGGATCCAGATGTTGCAGGTGCCATTCAGAGGCTCGCACAGGCTCGTAATTCATGCAGAGGCAACCATGAAAGGCACATCCAAGGGCTATATCCTCGTTCGTCACATAAACAGCGAAGAGGTGATGGCAACAGTGGAGACGGGCGTGGTCAGGGTGAAGTAGGATTTGGTTCGTGTTTGGGTTTTTTTGCTGGACCTTGTGCTCGGCTCATGGTTCGTAAGGGCTAGCCACGCCTCGCCCCATCCTTACGAGCGGGAACTCGCTTGTGCGCTGTTTGGAAGTCGCAGCATACACAAGGGCCCACTTGCGGTCTAGGGTGATCGCAAATCTGTGTCCATTTGTCTCACGCACATAACAAGGGCTTTGAACTCGCAACCACTGAGCTCACACCCAGCTATCTCAGCATCCTCGAAATCGACAACGAGCGTCATCCCCTTCTCCCCGGGATCCGACCAGTGCAGTCCGGGCCTAACGTCGAAAGCGCTGTGTATATAGAGACCGTTGGGACCGGGGCCTTTGCGCCTCTTACAGTGCTTGCAGGAACTCCACTGGAAGAAGCAGTCGGGGCAGAAGCACTGCCAGCCGCTCTCGCACCCAGTTTTAGCCGGGCACGCATCTGCCACCTGACAACCCACCAGCAATGACCTCAACTCTTCCACGGTGGGCATGCGCCAGCCATGGCCTGGGAGAGGCTCACTGTTCGCAACCTTCTCCTCCTCTTCTTCGTCCCTGAACACGTACCGGCCCAGCGGGTCTTTTGAGCGCACCCTTGCATCGAGCCGCTTGCAGAAGATAGACGCGGTCCACCGGCGCATGGGTCCAAAGTCCTTCTTCGACCACACCAACCCGGTTTTCCTGTCAGTCACCGTGCCATCGCCGTTGTCCACAAACCTGCTCGAAATGCTTAGCACTGCCTCTGTCCTCTGGTTATGCTGGACGCTGAGCTCCGCCTTTGCCTCGCCCTTTTCGCATTTGACCTTCACCTCGTGCTTTGTGGCTATGACCTCGCCCTTCCACGGGGTCTGACCCACGGACCGACCGTCTACGAAGACCTCGCCATCACAAGGAGTGCCGTCCTCGTAAGCAGAAGTGACGACCAGAAGCCCGAGTTTTGGCGTGAGTTTCACCGAAACCCGTGTTGTCTCGCGATTCTTGATAGTCGCACGCTCCACCGCCTCGCCATAGCCATCGAGCGAAAGTTTAATCACTGCGACGCCAGGCTGAACTTTTTCGAATGTATGTGGTGTTACAACGCCAGTAGGCTGGTCGTTTAGTGTAATCATAGCACCCGGTGGCTCGCTTTCAACACTCAAAGCCCCAAAATTCTGCTCGAGCCTTGCCATGACCTTTGTAGTCTTGGCATCCTGAACAGTTACCGCTTGCTCGTATGTCAAATAATAAGGATGCACTACACGCAAAGAATAAGTCCCTGAGGGCTTGCGCTCCGCTAGCCACGGGGTTTTACCTACATTTTCGCCGTCAAGGAAAACATCCGCGCCACGCGGTTCACTGTCCACCTCGAGTGTGCCAAAGGCTGGGGGAAGCGTAAGAGTCACACGCTTGCCCGATGTCGTAAGCTCTATCTCCTCGCGTGCTGGGTGATATAGTTTGCCCATCTCTGCCACGATTACATAGCGTCCAACCATGAGCTCTAACTGAAGTTGAGGTGAAGCGATGCCCACTTCCTTGCCGTTCACGAAAACAGTTGCACCAGGTGGGTCGGTCTTTATGACCAAAAAACCTGTCTGGTCAGTAATTGCATTCACGATGTTTTCGCCTCGGTCTATCTTAACACCTTCCTCCACACGCCCCCGCCCCACAGGTGATGTCACAGGAGGGGTGGGTCCACCACCGCCCGAAGGGACTTTTGAGCCAGTTATTCTTGCAAAAAGTTTGGGGGCAAGTTCACGAACGAGCTTCAACAATCCCTGTAAATCGTCGGCTTCGCCCTGCTCGGACCCCAATAGAACTCCATGTCCCTCATAAGCCTCCAAAGTCAGGGCAAGCTTGCCAGCAAAGTCCTTCACATTCCCGCCAATAAGGTAGTGTGCGCTAAGCCTCCTTACTACATCCGCATAACAGGCGTTGTCCAAACACCTCCGCTCTTGTGGAGAGATGATGATGTCCATGTTCTCGCGTGTCATTATCATGTATTCCTTCGGGTCGAGCGCACCCACAGCCGCGTTACGCACTGCATCGGAAAGATATTGCATCTCTTTGGAATCAATGCGCTTCGTTTCCCCTGTCAACTCAAGGACCGCTACGAGTTTCTGCTTGGGCATCCCCTGCCCGTGAACCCTGGTCGCAGGCTCTAGCACGATCAGAAACAACAAAGAAGCGATTATTCCAACCCTTCTAAGCCATCTTAGCGATGCATGTCTCATGGTCTTTACCTCATGTTTGGAACAAGGCTTCCATCGTGCAGATCATAATACAAATCCACGAAAAATCGTATCTATCATACGATGCCTGTCACGATAGTCAATGCCGTGTTGGCGCTGGGCTCACATCACACAACCTACAAAGACGCCCAAGCCCTACTGATTTGCATTCCGCTTAAGCGAGAACTCCACGAACGCCCTATCAACGGTCACACTTCTTCCGCAAAGGTCAGGACCGTGAAACAGCACATCCTGCAAGACCTCTTCCATTACAGCCCTGAGCGCCCTTGCCCCTCCATCCCTCCTTTTCGCCTCCTGCACAATAGCAATAAGCCCAGATTCTTCGAACTCTAGATGAACCCCGTCAAGCCTAAGCATTTCGGTATATTCATTCACAAGGGAATCTGGAGGCTTCACAAGGATCTCCAGCATCTCCATGTCGCTTAGCGGCTCCATCTGCACCCGAACAGGTAGCCTCCCCAGAAACTCTGCAATAAGACCATACTTCAAAAGGTCTTGTTCTGTTATCTTTCTTCTTCGTCCCCTTTCGCCATCTGAAACAAACCCCACACGCTTGCCCTCCCCAGAATACATGAAAAGGTCGCTAAATGTGCCTGCGCAAATAAACAAAATGTCAGTCGTGTCAATAGGCACATATTCGTATTTGCTCCAGTGCTGGGTAAGGTTGGACGGCGCCAAAACCGTCCTTCCTTCAAGCATTTTCAAAAGCGCCTGCTGAACCCCTTCCCCCCCAATGTCCCTATTTCCAGCACCAGTAGAAGCGCTGTGCGACCGCCTTGCAATCTTGTCAACCTCGTCAATAAACACTATCCCACGCTCGCACATGCTCACATCCATGTTCGCAACCATAAGCAACTCGCCAATCATCACCTCCACATCCTTCCCATAGTATCCCGCCTCGGTATATTCGGTCGCATCTGCAACCACGAAAGGCACGCTCAAAATATTCGCCAGAGTCCGTGCAATGTGTGTCTTCCCGCATCCTGTCGGTCCAATCAACAATATGTTGCTCTTCCTCCCAAGAAGATTCATGCCTACCGCCCGTGCCCTAACCCGCTTCAGATGATTGTATGCAGCGATCGCCACTGCCTTTTTAGCCTTTGTCTGCCCGATGACGAACCTATCGAGTTCCTGATATATCTCCCTTGGCGTCAAAATCTTTGGGAGCACCCTCGTTGCCCGCATTCCTCACCCCTCCATTAGCCAATCCTGTATAATTTTCTCAAGTCCTCACTCCCCTTTATGCCCTTCGCCTGGATTCCTTTTCCAGAATCCTATCAAATCAACCTTCCACCCATCGTCCTCCTCGACAACAGGCACGACATATTTAGCCCTCTTCCCTTTGTCGTCAACAATCGTAACTTCCACCTCAGCATCTTTCCCTTTGACCCTGCTCGTCTCGATCTCCCACTTCGCTCCCTTCGCGCCCTCACACCACCACTGGAGCGGAACGAAAGTCTTCGCCTTTTCCTCGGCAATCATCGCCTTTATGTTCATACTAAGTTCTTCTACTGCGTTCCAAAACTCCTTTGTCAGCACAGTTTTCATCTTTTTCTCGTCGCACTCCTGCATCGCAACGCCAAAGCCTTCAACTGCTTCCTCGGGTGTCTTGTAAGCCTTGCACCCCCATCCCCAAAGCGCAGAACACCACGCCACCGCCAGCAAGATGCTAGCCACGCCTTTCAATGACCTCGTCAATAAGACCATAATCTTTTGCCTCCTGCGCCCCAAGGTAGAAGTCCCTGTCGAAATCCTTTGCAATCTTCTCGGGCGCCTGCGATGTGTGTTTGGCAAACAAATCAACGATCAGACGCTTGACATACAGTATCTCTTTAGCCCTTATCTCAACATCCTCTGCCTGCCCCGAAAAAGACCCGAGCGGCTGGTGCAATAAAAACCTTGCGTGAGGCAAAGCGAACCTTCGCCCCTTAGTCCCAGCGGCAAGGAGCAAAGCCGCCATGCTCGCAGCCTGTCCGATTGCCAGCGTCGAAATCGGACAGCGCACATATTGCATCGTGTCATAGATGGCAAGCGCTGAATGGACATAGCCCCCAGGGCTATTGATGTAAAGATAGATGTCCTTTTCTGGGTCTTCGGATTCCAGAAACAAGAGCTGTGCGATAACAACGCTTGCCAGGTTATCATCAATAGGCCACCCAAGAAAGATTATCCTGTCTTTCAGTAATCTCGAAAAAACTGTCCATTCCCTCTCGCCACGATGGGTCTCCTCTATGACTGTGGGAACCCACCATGTCATCTTTGGGGTCTTTACCTGTCTTTCATCCATGTTTCATTTCCCTGAATCTTCTGGAGCATTCAGCCCATCTTGGGCACTGACGCTATTTGCATCGGACTCGGGCACTCGCTGGTTTCTTGCCTCCAAGCCTTCCTGTGCCTGTGGCTCTTCCAAAGCCTTCGATTCTTCCTCTGCCCTAAGCCCTTCCTCTGCTTTTGGCTTGACAACCGCATATCGCCGAAGCAAGTCCATCGCCTTATCCATCTTTATTTTTTCCATCACTGTATAGTGGAACTCACGGTCAACAGCAAACATAGCGCTTATTTTGGCAAACTCAATCCCCTTCTCGTCTGCAATACTTCGCAAATAGTCTCTGATCTCTTCACCGCTGGGCTCGATCTTCTCTTTATTCACCACTGCACTCAAGATGATGCGACGAATAAGCCGCTCCCGAGCCTTCTCGATAAACTTGTCGCTCTTCATCACCAGGCTTACAAAATCAACTGGTTTTTCATGCTCGTCAATGAGCACAACCCGACTGCTCATGTCTTCTGCTTGCTCTCTTGCGAACATCTCGACTGTCTTTGCTGGTAACTCGAAATAGTTCCTCCTATATATCGCCTCGATGACCGCCTGTTCCACTTGCTCTCTAATCTTCATCTCCCGTTCCGCCTCGAGGCTTCGCCTGATATGCTGTCTAAACTCCTCTACACTTTCGAACTGTGTCGTCCTCTTTACATATTCGTCGTCCAGCACAGGGGCGACCTTGCGCAGGACCTCTTCCACGCTTATGGTCGCCAACGCCTCCACATCTTCCAGTGGTTCGCCCCTCTCAACATCAGGATACTCGCAATCAACCTCTTTCGTCTCGCCCGCCTTCATCCCCAGAAGATGCCTTCCAAAGTCCTCGAATGGGCTGGATGCAAGACCAACCAAAAACTCCCACTTTTTCGACTCGAGCAGAACCTTCCCATCCTCTTTCGCCCTTATCACCACGCTACACACTGCCTTGTCGCCTTCGTGCGCAGGATACGAAGAATCGGCTTTCTCAAAATCTGGGTGATCCTCCATAAACTCTTTTATCGCCTCTTCTACCGCCTTGTCATCCACAGGCGGAACCGAAGGCTCCTCGATTTCGACGCCTAGGTAATCGTGTATGTCCTTCAAGGCTGGAATCGCTTCCACGCTTGCACTAAACTCGAACGAACCATCCAGAAGCAACTCCCCAATCTTGAAATCGTTGAGCCTGTAAAGTTCTAGAGACCTCTCGCCAAAAAAGTTCATAATTGCATTGAGTGCAAGGCTTCCCTTCAGGTCTTCCACAGTCTTTTCATCGATGTGCGAAACCACAATGCTAAGCGGGACCTTGCCCCGCCTGAACCCCTTAAACTCGAAGTCTCTCTGGATTGCCTTAGCATACTCGAGCTTCTTGTTCTTGAAGGTCTCAGGGTCAATCCGGCCTTTCAAAGCGAATGTAAGTCCTTCCTGGGACTCGATGATTACTTGCATTTTGGTCTCCGCTACTGAAACAAAGCAATGGGATTGTATGAGGGTTCATCAAGAAATGCAAGAGTGAGTTCCGCTCCGATAGGTCTAGCACTAGGGGTCACGCGTTGTTAGGTTTCGCTTTCCGTGGTGCACGGCAAAAACTTGTAATCTTCGTGATAACAAGACTAAAATCTAGTGTGAGGCTTTTGTGGTAAGCCCATCATGATCTGTCCGAACTGCGGATTCGAGCAGGAAGAATCCTACGAGTGTGCTAAGTGTGGGATTGTCTTCGCCAAGTGGGAGGAACACAGGGCAAAGGCTTCGACGACCCCATATCAGCGAAGGTCTGTGTGGTTAAGACCAGTTGGGGAAGGGGCTAGGCTAGGTCGCATCGTCATAGGCTTTGGGGCACTTGGCGTTGCTATAATAATGTGCCTTAGCGGCTCTGTGTTACAGCAGAAAGGACCATTGATCGCAACCTTGCTTTTTGCGCTGGTCGGCATTTATTTTTTGATTTCTGTCAGGCAAAGGCTTGCCCTTTGGAGGTTTGTTGCAGAGGCAGTTCTTTTGGCTTTTGCAGCGTTCGTGGTGTTCTTTTCGATGCCCGAGGTCTTTTCGTTCAGACAGGAAGAATTTAGGCGCACTGGTGGCCAGACGAAAAGTCCAGCGGTAGTGATGCTGGGTGTAGCAAGGAGCCGTATAGAAAAAGTCAGGGCATTCTTGAATACCGAGACCTTCGAGAGTCAAGAAGCGGCTCTGGCAATGACAAGAGACCTTGAAAGCGATGTTGTGGATAGGGTCTTTGCGTCTATAGAGCCTGAAGAAAGACAAGTGATAATGGGCATCTACTTGCGTTTGAAATCTTTGAATCCCATCCTCTCGACCCTAAGCAAGACCGCCCTCGAAAAACAGCCCCTTGGTCCTGCGAAATGGCTCCCATCGGTCACAAAGGCAGACATCGAGAGGGTTTTGCAGGGCGTAGAACAAGACATCGCGGTGCTCGAAAAGGCATCTCAGGCAGAATAGCCTATTTTCCCCCGCACGAAAGCGCCTGAAGTATGGTTACCGTCTTTCCCCCACTGTCCGCTGTCGCAATGTCCATGCAACCATCCGCATCAAGGTCAGCCACCGTCATCTTTTGGGGCGAAAGCCCTGTCGGGAACAAGAACGGGCTTGAAAACTGCCTCTTTGCAAGGTTTAGATAGACATAGACTGCACCTTGCTTGTCAAGCACAACTATATCGGCGTATCCATCACCGTTGATGTCTTTTACAGCCAGATCCACAGGACCTTGTCCCTGGTGACCTAAAACAGTCGGCGGGGCATAAGACACCTCAGAACCCACCTTTTCAGACGCATAGACAATAGCAATGTCATTTTCCAAAAGAAACACCAGGTCTGGCAATGGGTCGTCCAGGGTTCCAAGTTCGCCATCTAGATATTCAGCCACAACCTTTTTAGGACCCCTCCCGACTGCGTAAGACTTAGCCTCGCCTTCGTTTGCCTTGAAGAAGCCAAGCCCTGTTGCATAAAACACAGTGAACTCGTTGCTCTGATAGTCGGTCATGACAACATCCAGATTCGCTGTGCCAGCAAGCCTTGATGCATAAAGCGAGGATGGTCCTTTTTCCTCAGGAACCCTGTAATATGTTCCTTCCTGAATGACAAATGTGCCATCGCCTTGCCCCACATAGGGCTGGAATAGCAAGACCCACTGTCCGCTTTGAGTAGGATGCGGATATTTTGCGAGAACAGCAAGGTCGAGCACCCCTGGCTTTGTCCCCTCCCTTTTTAGGTCAGCCACAACAGCGACAGAAGGTGCAATACCTGGGCTGAATCCGTTGTTCACATCTTCGCCAGTCGTTGGGTCTGTTCGTTGCAAAAGCGCTGGTCTTTCGTGAGAAATCCCTTCCCTCAGCAACAGCCTTCCCATAGTGGGGGTATTATTCGCCCCCTGAGACTGCGATGGCACAAGTATGTCGTCATAACCGTTCTTATCAAGGTCAGCCACAATGAGCCCCACAGGACTTTGCACCTTTGCGCTGAACCACGCAGTTTTATAAAGCGGAAGCCCTGTCTGCTCGTCAACAGCGATAAAAAACACATTTCCTTCGCCAGCAGGGTCTTTTAGCAAGACCGCAAGGTCTTTGTTGTTGGGAAAGGTCTGCAATGGTTTCACGAATCTACCGCTCCCTATCCCTAAAGGTTCATCCCCTATCCTGATCATGTGCTCACCGACGAAATTCCGCCCTGTTTCAGACCTTGGGTCAGGGGAAAGCACTAAAAGTGCTTGTTTGGCAAAGTCGAGGGTGACTATGTCTGGCGACTGTGCGCCTGTGAGGTAGGCAAGAGTGATGTCCTTTGTTGACGCACCTCCGTAAAATGAATAGCCTTCCGCAAACCTTTGATTAGCGGTGCCATAGTAGATTTGCACCATGTTAGACCCAGGGCACAACAAAGCCATGTCTGCTATCCCATCCCCATCGAGGTCGCCCTTTGCAACCCTTGCTGGCGAGATACCAGTTGGCATGACTTCAGCTTGCACTTGCATGTTCCCTCCAGTGCCCGCTGTCAAGGTGATCATGCTGTTCAACTGGGCGTCCGCAAGAATGAGGGCATCTGGTTGCCCCTGTGTCGCTGGCTCTACCTTCATCATGAAACTTATGCTCAAAGCCGCCTTGTCACCAATCTTCACGGTTGTGTTTACCCCTGCGGAGGGGAGCCCGCTATCATCAACCACAGGGAACACGGTCACCACACTCGAGCCTTTCTTTGCAAGCACTATATCGTTCTTGCCATCACCCGTAAACTCGCCAATCTGCACATAGGTTGGGTTTTCAACACCGCCAAAGGTCTTTAGTCCTTGATAGGTGTCAGCCCCTGTTGATATAAAAACACCAAGACTTTTCTGGGCAACATCCAAAGCCAGTGCGATATCTGCGATGCCATCCCTGTTCAAATCGCCCAAAGAGAGCGCCTGAGGTCTAGCATCAACACTACCCTTGAACCCCATGGCAAACTGGTTCTTTCCTGTTTGCTTGATTATCTGCACAAAAAACTTCGATGCTTCAGGATAAACAAGGACGATGTCGTCGAGATTATCCCCATCAATGTCGTGGACAGTTGCAAGGATTACCTGAGATTGTGACAGTGTCCTCAGGACTTTGAGTGAGGATTGGTCGAGGGAAACCAAGAATGCACCTTTGGAACCATATACTAGCAGAGGAAAATCCTGGGAGTGTAAAAGCCCAACAATCCCGTCCGCTTGCACCTGAGAAGGGAGGTTGAATGTGGGTGCCTCACGGAACGATGGGGGTGGCACAAATGCTATCCAGTAGGTCAAAGGCTGAGCCAGCGAGTTTCCGACAAGGTCTTGTGCATTTATTTCTATGGTGTTCTTCCCATTCAAAAGTTCTGAGGAACTAATGACTACGGGGTCCTGCAGACCATTCTTAGGGTTTAAGAATTGGCGAACAAGGCTACCATTTAGCATTATATCAACACGCGCGGTGCCGACCCCTGCGCCATCGTCCACTAGGAGCCTGATCGTGATGTCCCCTAAGACATTGGAGTATGGTGGTGTGCTGGAGGTAGCAAGTTTTACCGTTGGTGGGTTATTGTCAACCTTTACACCTACAGTGGCTGTTCCTTTCCTTCCGTCCACAGTCTCTACCTGACAGATAAACAGTTTGTTACCATCTGTCTGTGCAACCTTGGAATCTACTGAAGTCGTAACCGTCCCATCAGGGGGGATCTTAGTGACCTCCGAAGCCTTGATGGTTCCACTGTCCTGGGCATAAAAGCCAAAGGCAACCCTCGAGATACCCTTGTTTTCAGGGTCAGCCACCTTTACCCTTACCTCGACTACTCCCACAAGCACTGCATTGGTGGCAGGCTTCTCGATAGTGCATGTTGGAGGTTTGCCCTGAGACGAGTCGGACTGGTCATAGACTGGGATGTCCTCTATTGCATCCCTCTGGCTGGTCGAGCCAGAAGCACAGGCTACAGTCAGGGCACTGACTAATAAAGATAACCTGCTCGCACTCATCCCGCACTCCAGCAAGGAGCACCCAATAAATAATCGCTTATTATGCTTTTTTGGTCAAGAAATCATCCATCCCCTTATCCTGCTTCGCTAAGCATAGGCACAAACCCAATTTGCCTGCGCAACAACCACGATTTGACCCAGAAATGCGGATAGAGATTTTTGTTCCTTATGGCTCGCCACAGCCTCCCCCACACCTTCCTCACCCCCCAACCCCCTCACCTTCCCATTGTTGTCCTCACCCCGAAGGAGAGGGTGGGAACTCTTCTCCCAAGTCCGTAGCGCAGGGCGCGCTTTCTGCACAACCTTAGAAACATGGCGATGGCTTCCCCCCCCTCTCTTTCCAAACATCAGAAATTCCTCTCTATGCCCATCTTGTCCGTTCAAGCATCCTTCACAATATCAAAACAAAAGTTTACATAGAAGCGGATACCTCATTTTGTACTAGCACGAAGTCACAGTTGACATATTTTCCTTGCGCACCTAGAAATATTTTTGCTAACATCACCGTGTTGACCCATGGGGGAGAGAAAGATGGATAATAACCCCTGCTTTTTGTGCTTATGTGAAGATTCTGGAGGCAACATGGAGGCGAGGTCCTTTCTGTCATGTTTGTTCGCAACAGGTATGCTTTCATATTCTGCGTTAGGGCAAATCCCTCGACCTGATACTGCTCGTTCCGAGGTGGATGATAGGTTCAAGTGGGAACTGACTCACCTTTTCCAGAGTGAGGAAGAATGGGAAAAGAAGTTTTTGGAAGTGAAGAGCAAGATTCCAGAACTGCAAGGTTGCAAAGGCAATCTGACGAAGGACAGAAAGTGGTTTCACAGGTGCATGAAAACGGTGTTCGATGTGTCAATGGAGGTTGACACCTTGATGACATATGCAAGCGCCTCGTATTCGGTGGATAGGACAGATGCAAAGGCAAAGGAACGGGTCGATCGGGTGGTTGTCCTGTCAACAGAGTTGTCGGAAATGACAGCATTTCTTGAGCCTGAACTGCTCAAGGCAGATGCAAAGAAACTTCTTCGATTCGTTCAAGAATACAAAGAGAATCAGGAGTTTCGCCACTACATAGAAGATCTGGTCAGACGCAAAAGCCATGTCCTTAGTCCCGAGGAGGAGCGCATCATAGCCCTGTCGAACCCTATTCGGTCTGCACCGTATCAGATCCTGAGTGCTTTGGAAGAGGATGTAAAGTTCGAGGATGTCCTGGATGAGAATGGGAATCGTGTCCCGCTTACGAGGGCGTCTTTCCCAAAACTTCGGGCGTCTTACAGCCGTGATGTTCGAAAAAGGGCGGTCGCTGTGTTCTTTGCAGGGCTTCGTAGTTTTGCAAAATCTTTTGCTGCAAGTCTGGATGCGCAGATAAGGGCGAATGTATTTGTCGCGAAGGCAAGGCACTATAAATCAGCACTGGAGGCATCGCTCGATCGCAATGCAATCCCAGTAAGTGTCTATGAAACCCTTTTGAAAGCCACCTCGGATGCCCTGCCCAGAACTTTGCACAGATATGTCCTCCTGAGGAAGAAGGTGCTAGGGGTCGAAAGCCTGCACTACTATGACCTTTATGTGCCATTGGTGAAGACACCTAAAAGGGAGGTTCCCTACGAGGTTGGGGCTTCGTGGATCGTGGATGCGATGAAACCCCTTGGTGAGGAATACTGTGGGGTGTTGAAGGAGGGGCTAGATTTGCGGTCGAAGTGGGTGGATTTGTTCCCAAACAAAGGCAAAAGAAGTGGGGCTTATTGCACCGCTGCATACAGGAAGCACCCCCTTGTATTCTTGAACTATATGGGCGAGCTAGAAGATGTCTTCACTGTGGCTCATGAGTTTGGACATGCCATGCATTTCTACCTGTCTCATCGCGCTCAACCTTATCCGACCGCCGAGGCGCCGATCTTCCTTGCCGAGATCGCCTCGACCTTTCATGAGGAGATGCTACTTTCCTACCTTTTGAAAAACGCGAAAGAAAAGGAAGAAAGGCTTTATTTGCTGAACCGCAGGCTAGAAAACATAAGGACAACGGTCTTCAGACAGGTCATGTTTGCAGAGTTCGAGAAGGAAGTATATGACCTGGTTGAAAGAGGAGAAGGGCTTTCTTCGGAAAGGCTCTATGCCCTTTACAAGGATTTGATCCGCAAATATTATGGCGATGCGTATGAGATTGACGATGATGATGCCTGGGAGTGGGCTTACATCCCGCATTTCTATTACAACTTCTATGTGTACCAGTACGCAACGGGGCTTATGTCTGCGATTGCGCTTCAAAGGAAGGTCGAGATGGGTGAAGAAGGGGCTAGAGAGCGCTATCTTGCGCTTTTGGAGGCAGGTGGTTCTGATTATCCTGTGATCCTCTTGCAAAGGGCTGGTGTTGACCCGACAAAGACCGATTTCATGGATTATTGCTTCCGTCTTTTCGAGGAGACTCTGGACAAGTTTGAGAAGACTTTGCAGGAATAAGATTTATAAAACAACGCAACGAGACTTCAAATGTCTTCAAAGTTAAGTTAGAATGAGATTTGCGGTTGGTTTTTTGGAGTTTGCGTGACCCGCTTCACCATAGCCTTTTTGCTTCTCTCGTGCGAGGTGGTTTTCGCTCAGGAAGCATGGGAAAGGCAAAAGGGGCAGTGCGACGCCATATTTCAGGGGTATCGAGAGGCTGACCTTGAGGCTTTGAAGATGTGCACAATCATTTTCGAGACCACCAGGGATGTGTCTGCTTTGAAGCCAGACGAAAAGGCTATGCTTGCAGGGGCATTCAATAGGCTTTTTTTGGAAGGTGACGAAAAGACAAGGTTTCTTGCAGCAGGGGCACTTGCAAGGATAGGATACGAGCCATCGGTAAAGGACATAAAGGAACTGGAAAAGAAAGACAAAGAAAGACAGACCAAAAAAAGGGAGAAGTATCGTCCGCACACCGCACCGCCTGAAAAACAAGCGCAGGCAAAGAAGATTTACGCAAAAGGTCTGGCTGCGATGAAGAAAAAGGACTGTAAAGACGCACTCGCACTGTTTCAGTCAGCACTGGAGCTTGATGGCAAACTTATCCCTGCACTTTACGATGCCGCTGTATGCTATGCGCAACTCGGAGATGCAGATAACGCCATAGAATACCTTATGAGGATTCAGGACATTGGCGATAAAGAGGCGGGAAAGAAACTTAGGGAGGCAAGGAAGGACAAGAGTTTTTCAGGGATTCGAGACAAGGATGGGTTCAAGAGGGTCACGGGCTTCGCAAGGATAAAGGTTGTAAATGGGATGCCAGAAAGGGATCTGGAGGTGGGGCAGGATAACTGCTATATTCTGGTAGAGACACTTTCCAAACCTGAACTTGGCTACGAGGTGGTTGATGGAGGTCGTGATAAGCATGTTCGTGATAGACCGCATATTTGGTTCAAAGAACACTCAAAACTTCAGGCTTATGTGATAAGGAAGTTCCTTGGGCATCCGAGGACAAGGCTTGTCCCTATTGACTGGGACACAGAGTGGGACATCATTGTCTCGTGGGCAGACAAGGTCGAGGTGGATGAATCTGGACAAAAGAATGCCAAGTATAGCCTTGCAGGTGCGCAAAAAGGCTCGCCCATGGACCCTGAAAAGAGGCTCGATGAGGCACTGAGGGAGCAAGACGAGGCACTTAGAAAACCAGAGGAATATGCCGAGAAGGCGGAAAAGGTGATTGGGACACCTGAAAGGGTTGTTGACAAGGCTTCATCTGCTGTTGACAGGGTTGAAAAGACGGTTGAGACATTCGAAAGGGTTGGAGACAAGGCAGGAAAGGTCTTCAAATAGGAGGTTCTCTATGATCGCTACTATCTTTGGGCTTGGCACAAGCGAACTCATCGTAATCCTTATCATTCTTCTTCTGCTTTTCGGTGCAAGCAGATTGCCTGCTGCCATGAGGGGGCTTGGAAAGGGGGTGCGGGAGTTCAAAAAAGGGCTAAGCGAAGATGACACAGGCACAGAGATCACAGCACAGCTAAAGGCTGCGGTAGGCAAGCAGGCAAGGCTTCTGCAGGATGGCACCCTCGAAGTAGGGGTGAACGAAGGTGTCACAGTGCTCGAGGTGGATGAATCGGGGCTTTTGATTCAGGCACAGGACGGGACAAAGCGTATCCCTGTTGGCAATGTTCGGCGCATTGTGTATTTGAAATGATCAGGCTAGGGTTTTGTGCGATTATCCTTGGTGGTTTGTTCGGGACTGGGTGTTCGAAAAACAGCGGTGTCGGGGGGCTAAAAGAGATTACGACCCTCGATATTGTGCTTGTGGCTGATGCATTCGATACAGCAGGCGAGCACTTCGTTGGCAAGGATATTGCGGCGGATCAGATGGAACTGGGTTTCGGCGATGAGGCGGTTGCTCAAGGCGATGATGCGCCGTTTATAGTAGAAGACATTTGGGGGGATGAGGCACGCACAGGCTTTGACCTTCCTGAACTGGAAGACTACATCGCAAAAGATGTGCTGGAGGAGATTATATCTGACATTCCAGTAGATGCATGGCGCGGATGTGCACCCAACGACCCCCAGTGCAAGTGCTTTAGCGATGCGGATTGCGACCAGAGCTTTACCACAGTTTGTGGAAAGAATGTGTGCAACAAGGGGATTCAGGTGTGCTTGATAAGCGCTACTGCAAAGGACGGAGAGCCATGCGACGACAACCAAAGATGCACAATCGAAGACAAATGCTCTAAAGGGATGTGTGTGGGAATGCCCGACCCATGTGATGACAAAAACCCCTGCACCTACGACTATTGCGAAGAAGGAAGGGGATGCCTTCATGTTCCAAGAGATGGCACATGTGAAGATGGCAATCTTTGCTATGGACCAGACCACTGCGTAAACGGAGTTTGCGTGCGTGGCGATGCGATAGTCTGTGATGACAAAAACCCATGCACAAGGGACTATTGCGTAGAAACAGAAGGGTGCGTCTATGAACCTGTCTCTGGACCTTGTGATGATGGCAATGCCTGCACCACGAACGAATATTGTGACAATGGTGTGTGCGTTCCAAGAGAGATGACAAGGTGTGATGATGGTAACCCCTGCACCCAAGACCGATGCGACCCAAAGAACGGATGCATCCACGAGCCTGTGACAGGGCAATGCGATGACGGCAACCCGTGCACTCAAGGGGACCACTGCGAAAACGGGCAGTGCATCCCTGGCGATGTGATCTCGTGTGCGGTATGTGGCGATAGGCAGTGCTCTCCACCTGACGAAGACTGCAACAACTGCCCACAGGATTGTGGTCCTTGCCCCGCTCAATGCGAAATAATAGCAGAACTTGGCTGTGGGCAAGGGACATCGGGCACTACTGTGGGGGGCGCAAATGCGATGTCTTCCTATCTTTCGTTGAACTGTTTTGGTATCTTTTCCGAGGAAGGTCCAGAAAAGGTCGTAAAGTTCACAAGCGCCGACGATGTCTATGCATTGGTAAGCGTTGTTGGTGGCACCATCCTGCAAGGCATGGATGTTTTTGTCCTTCAACAAAACTGCGTTCCTTCAAGTTGTGTCGCGATGGCACTTGGGCTTTTTTCCAGGACCACTGAACTGATATTCAAGGCTACTCCATCTGCACCGTATTTCATAACCCTAGACAGACCTTCCGATGGTGCGCAGTTTTCCCTGAATGTAAAATGTCTTGAAGGCTCGTGCGATGACAACAAAGACAACGACAACGATAGCCTTGTTGACTGCGCTGACCCAGATTGCTATGGGCAAATAGTTTATTGCAATCAGACCGTTTCGGGAAAACTTCGAAGTGTTTCGTTCGTGGGTGGTTATTCGAGTGCATGTGGAAATGCCTCGGGTTCATATAGGGACGCCATTTTTAGGCTGGACTTGGCATCGGATTATACGGTCACAGTAAGGATAGAAGCGAACGACACTCAGGATGACCTTGACCTCTATGTGCTTGCCTCTGGTTGCACGGGCAAGGCTTGCATCCAAAAGGCATCCACATCTTCGAGTTCGGAATCCTTGACATTCCAGGCTTCCAGTGGTTCATACTATTTTGTTGTGGAAGGATATAGCCTCGATTCGCCTGATGGCGCATTCAATCTTTCGATACAGTGCAACTAAAAACCTTTTTTGAAATGGTTTTGTTGTTATGAGATGCAGGCAACTTGTTGTCGTTCTTTTCGTGTTTCTTTGTCACAAGCCCCATGTTGCGCAGGCAAACCCATTCGAGTTCGTAGGTGCATCAACGAGGTCTCAGTCCCTAGCCTCGAGCGGTTCTGCCTCGAACTCTGATGGATTTGCAGTCTTCTCGAACCCGTCTGCCCTGACCCTCGACGATAATGGCATGCTTTCATTTGGCTATCTCTTCATGTTCCCAAGGTTTGACGCCCAGATCGTGAACTATGGTAGCCTTGGCAACCTTCAACCTTACCAGTCTTTTTCTGGGTCTCAGCTGGACGAGGGGGCTACAAAGGCAAACCTTGAACAGGCTTTCTCGAAGGCAAAGGACACCGGGTCTTTGAAGGCTTTGACTTTGTTTGCAAAGGTGCCTTTCAAAAGGCTTTTGAAAAGACTTGACAGGGAGGTCACCCTTGGCTTGCTTGTTTTCTTCCCTGGCTCTGGTTCTACGGTTGTAAATGTCGAGGGCATGACGCCAAATCAGCCCACATTCGTATGGTCAGGGTCAAGGCTTCAAAGGCTCATGGTAGTTTCATCTTTGGGCATCGAGGTGTGGCGAAAGGTCATTTCCGTAGGTGCGGGCGTGGTGGTTCTTTCTGACATCGGAGGTTCTACATATTCTGGCACCCCTATCTCGGTTTTCGACCCTAACAACAAAGAAAACCCTCCTCCCCCCAAGCCTTCAACAGCCTCTTTCAGTCAGCGCCTTTCGACCGATGTTGCCCCGATCGTCTCGATCCTTATAACCCCCCTAAAATGGCTCGGTTTCGCGATTTCTTATCGTGGGCAAACAGACCTTGCTCTGGATTTTGATGGAAAGGCACAGGTTTCGTTCAACCTTGGTTCCTTACCTATCGAAGCAGAAATCCCATACAAACTTCATGCAAACTTCCTTTATGTGCCAAAAGAGCTCCTGTTTGCTCTTTCTTTCAAGCCCTTGAAAAACCTTCAGGTCTTTGTGGACACCTCGTTGTTATTCACCGCCTCTTATAGTTCACACCTGCCGGTAACAACATTTTCTTTGGACAAACAGGCGATAGGTGAAAATGGGGAACTTGTATCGCTTAGAAAACTTGGCTATTTCAGGGCAACAGAGGAGGGAGGTGTGCCTGCAAGGACAAGGAATGTGCTAGTTCCAAGGGTAGGCATTGAATATGCCCCAATAAAATACTTGTGTCTTCGCTTGGGATATGCATACGAGCCATCGCCGTTAGAACCAGACCAGAGATACGCAAACATGCTTCTGGATTCGGGGTTTCATCGTTTGGGTGCTGGGGTGCAGTTCGACATAAATGACCCACTGAAAGTGTTTTCCAGACCTTTTTATTTGTCAGCGAGCATTACAGGGCTTATCTTCAATAAAAGGAACAACAGGGTCGGGCGTGTGGATGAAAAAGGGGAATATGTGGCAAGAGGGGTTGTTCGCACTGGAGGGTTTGCGGTTGGGGGCGGGGTTGAAGCAGGTTTTCGTTTTTGAGGGAGCGATGGTTCGAGACAGCATGAGGGTCGAGGAACTCGAAAAAAGCCTTATAAAAGGGAAAAGACCTAACTATGAAGAAAACCTGAAGATATTCGAATGGATGCTGGAAGAGGCAATCTTTCTGAAGGCTTTGCCTTTGGATGACCCGCTCGATGGGATTGAGATAGATTTGAAGGTAGCAAAGGTGGTGAACAGTGTTTAGGGAACTTATTGAAAAGGTCGCAAGAAGCCTCGAAAGCCACAAAGTCCCGTATATGCTCATAGGTGGTCAGGCTGTTTTGTTTTATGGCGAGCCAAGGCTGACAAAGGATATTGATATAACTCTTGGTCTTGATACCTCTTGCGTCCAGACTGTGCTTTCAATCGCGAGTGAGCTGGGCCTCGAAGTTCTTGTAGGTGACCCCGTGGACTTCGTAGTGAGGACCATGGTCCTGCCAACACTCGACCCTGTGACAAACCTAAGGATAGATTTCGTGTTTTCAAACTCGTCCTACGAGAAGGAAGCCTTGAAAAGGGCTAAAATAGCCATGTTTGGGGAAACATCGGTCAGGATTGCTTCTCTAGAGGATTTGATCATCCACAAAGTTATCGCCCAGAGACCAAGAGACATCGAAGATATAAAGGGGGTCATGTTGAAAAACAAGGATTTTGACAAAAGATACATACTTCGTTGGCTCAAGAGGTTTGACAAGCAGTTGGCTACGAACTACGCACAAACCTTTTCGGAGATCGAAAAACAGATAACGGCGCAAACGAAACGCTGATAACTTGAGACAAGTCCGTCCGCAGGGATGGGGCGGGGCATAAAAAATGAAAGGTCCAAATAGCAATCCTGGGGCTATTTTCTGTCGTTGACTTCGCTGTGAAAAAACGCAAAAATGCTTTGTCCCTTGTACCGGTTCACGGTGGACATAATGGAGTCCATACAGACAGCAATTCTCGTTCTTGTGCCTATGCTTCTGTCCTTGACTGTGCACGAGTATGCTCACGCAAGGTCTGCGTATGCGCTAGGCGACCCGACTGCCAAACTCATGGGCAGGATGTCTTTGAGCCCTCTGTCTCATATTGACATCTTTGGAACTATAATCCTACCTATCATCGCCATTGCAAGCGGTGGTCCTTTTTTTGGGTGGGCAAAGCCAGTGCCCATAAACCCCCTCAACTTTCGCAGGCGAATCCCCCTAAGGCTTGGGATGCTCATTACTGCTGCGATGGGACCCACATCTAATCTTATTCTTGCGTTTTTGCTCGCTCTGCTCTTGAAACTCATGCTTATGCTGGTTCAGGAGCCAGGCACAGTGGAAAAAGCGCTATTCATGTTTTTGTTGTTCGCATTCAAGATCAACATCGTCCTTGCTGTGTTCAATCTTATTCCCATCCCTCCGCTCGATGGAAGCAGGGTTCTTTTTGGTCTTTTGCCAGAGAAGGCGGCATGGACTTATGCGTATCTTGAAAGGAACCCGTTCTTTGTGCTGATTGCCTTTGCAATCTTGATCACTCAGGCTCCGAAGGTCCTTTCTTTCCCTGTTGCCTTTGTGGAAAGGGTAATTGCCTCTATCTTCGGTCTTCAACAGATAGTAAGTTAGTGACATGTTCGGTGTGGTGCGCTATACTTCTTATCGTGATCTTGTGACCTTAAAAAGATGCTTGCAAGGAACAAAGAGGTCGTAGAACTCGTCCGCCTTCTTTCAAAGGTTGGGGGCGCAAGTCCCCTTTCCTACTCTTTGAGCATCATAGTCCGCATCGCTGTCCAGTCAACTGGGGCTAAGCGGGGTGCTATATATCTTACGGATGCCGAGTCTGGAGGGTTGAGGCTTGTGGCTTCGTGTGGATTTACAAGGGAGGAATCCGCTCAGATACTTTTGCTTTCTGATTCAGATGGTCATTTGAGGTCAGCCAGAGAGTCGTTGTTTATACCCAAAAACGCTGATTTGACAGGTGCCTACGGTCCATCTGAGACCCTAAGACGAAACAGCATCTGGATTGCTATCATGGCTGGTCAAAGGGTGCTTGGAAGGTTGCTTATCCAGAACGGGGACTCCCAAAACCTCGGTCAAACCGAAGAAGAGTTCCTTAGACTTCTTGCAGCATATTGCTCTACAGTCATCCAGAACGCTGAACTCTATCAGGCGTTGAAGCGAAGTGCCGAACAGATGAAGGCGCTATACCAGGTGGGTAGAACCGTGACCAGCACACTCGAGATAGACAGGGTCCTTGAGGCAATAGTAGATGGCATAACGCAACTTCTTGGTTGTGAGTCTTGCTCTATTATGCTTATTGACGATAGCGGGGAATATTTGACTATCAGGGCGTCAAGGGGGATACCAGACGATGTGGTAAAGAACACGAAAAGGCGCATCGGTGAAGGCATATCAGGGATGGTGGCACAGACTGGAAAGCCTTACTTTTCAACCAATGTCAACAAGGATTCGAAGGCGGTTGCGGTAGGCTCGGAAAGATATAAGTCCTCTTCTGCGATTTGCGTTCCACTTATTGCAAGAGGTAAGGTCATTGGGGTGCTTAGCACTAACAACAAGAATGATGGCGACTTCACCATAGAAGACATGAACCTCTTGGCGCTCTTTGCATCTCAGGCTGCGATGGCAATAGAAAATGCGAGGTTGCACGACAAGGTCCACAAAAGCGCTATTACAGATGGGCTTACAAACCTTTTCGTGCGTTCCTATTTAGACCAGTATCTGGACAACTGCCTGTCTTCAGCGCAAAGAGCCTCTTCGCAAGTAGGCATCATCATGATAGACCTTGACCATTTCAAAGTCATAAACGATACATTCGGGCATCAGGCAGGGGACGAGGTTTTGAAAGCGGTTGCAAACATCGTGCGAACCAATGTTAGGGCGTCTGACTTCGTGGGGAGATATGGGGGCGAGGAGTTTGTGTGTGTTTTGACTAACTGTGACATGGATTGCCTGTTTCAGGTTGCAGAAAGGGTCAGGAGAAAGGTCGAAGAGGCTCAAATATCTGTGGGGGGGAAAACACTGAGAATTACGATCAGTCTTGGGCTTGCCTTGTTTCCAGTGGACGGAGAAACTAAGACTGCCCTGCTCGAGACCGCGGACCTAGCCCTTTACCGTGCAAAGAGAGAGGGGAGAAATAGGATTTGCTGTTCAAAGAAGGCTATGGAGGCACGCAGAACTGCGACTGGAAAGCCTGCTAACGCCTCTTGCGCAGGCGGGCAATGAAAAACCCATCCATGTCGTGTGCCCACGGAAGACTTTGAAAAACCTTTCCCTTGCGCATGGGGAGTGGCATCTCGAAGTCCTCGAGGTCCAATGAAGGCTGAAGTTCCAGCGCCTTCTTTAGCACTTCCTCCCCTTCCTCTCTAGCAAATGAACACACTGCATATACCAGAACCCCCCCATCCTTCAAGGCATTCGTAGCAGAAAGCAAAAGTTCTATCTGTTGCGCTTGATTCCTTCTCAGGTCGTTCTCGTTTCGCAAATATCTGACTTCTGGTCTCCTCCTTAGTGTCCCAAGCCCTGAACACGGGGCATCGAGCAAAACCTTATCAAACCTGCCAGCAAAGTCGTGAGGAAGTTTTCTTGCATCATGACACAATGTCTTTGGCTGTCTTATCCCCATCTCTTTGCAAAGGTCAATAAGCCTTTTCAATCTTGAGGCACTCGAATCCACGCTTACAACATTCGCCTCTGGCGCAAGCCCCAAGATGTAGGTTGTTTTTATTCCCGTCCCGCAGCACAAATCAAGGATTTCATCCTCATTTCTTGGGTCAAGTGCCATTACCACAAGTTGCGACGCCTCGTCCTGAGGCAACATGAGGCGGGGGACGAAACCTCCCCTGAACACTTTGTTCACAACGGGGATTTCGACACCGTGAGGTGCGAACCTGCAAAACTTTGCTTCTATTCCTTGTTCCTTCAACTCCATTAGCAAGCTTGTGCGATCGGTCACTGCGATGTTCACCCTAAAAACAGGCTTTACAGGCATGTTTAGCCTTTCCAGTTCTTCCTTGGTTGGCGCTCTTTGAAGGCATTCCAGCATCTTTGAGTAGATAAAGTTTGGCAATGAATAAAGGACCTCATCGCTCAAACTTTTGTCCGAGTCATGGCGCTTTTTTGTTATCTTTTTCCCGACAGCATTGATTAGCGGCGCAAAGGATGTAAAACTCAACTGCTTGACCGCCTCTACGGATTCGGATACTATGGCATACGGGGGGATTTTCGACAGAAAGAAATGCTGATAAGCCATGCACAAAAGCGTTTCAATAACTTCTTGAGGTAGGTTTTTCATAGAGCCATGCAAAAGGGGCTCTGTTTGCGCCAAGAGATACAACCTCCATCTTAGGACCCCCATTACCAGTTCTTGTAGGAGGCGGGCGTCCCTATCGTCTTCATAAACCGACACCAAAATCGAGACCGCCTCTGTGGAGCGCAGTTTCCCTTTTAGCGTGGCGCAAAGCGCCTGAACAGCATCCACCCTTGGATTCTTTGTTGCTCTAATCCTTTTCATTCGAGTTCAAAAGTCGTGACGCAAAAGGCAAGCAAAGAAGGCTAATCACAATCCGCAAAATGTTTACTGAAACAATAGTGGCTGTTGAGTAAGCATCCACAGCAGCAATCGGATTCACCCCTTTTGGTGCAAAATCCTTGTAAAAATATCTCATGGCAACCTGCGTTGACCCAAGACCAGCCACAGATATCGGGATAAAGACGATGAAAGCAAGGATAGGCTGGTAAACGAAAACAGCATCAAGCGGCACATCGAAGTGAAACGCAGTAAGGAAGAAGTATGTCATAAACACATAGACACAAAGGAAACAAAGCCTTGCCAGACCAAGCCCGATGAACTTGATAGGGGGGCACTGCCTAAAGGAAAGGAAGACAGCATGGTCTCTGAGTTTTTTCAAAAAGAATGGCATAAGGTCACGCTCAGCAAAATAAGCCAGACAAGGACCAACCACAACTGCGCCAATAGCAAATGGCAAAAGTGCAACGCTTGCATGGAAGCCCTGCGCAATGCCCAAAAGCAAAAGAAGCCCAAGGGCAAACAGATCCAAAAAGTTCACGAAGATGAAAGGGCTCGCTGACTTTGCAAGCCCTTTTTTGGAATGCCGTGACAGAAGCGTTGCCATCATTGCCAGAGCAAGGTTGTAGTTGATCACATTTAGCAAGTAGGATGCGCCTTTTATAAGCAAAAGGTCAGAAAAACTCTGGCTGAAACCAGATTGCCTTAAGACAAGATGTAATGTAAGACTATCTGCTACCCATGCAAGAAGGACGCTTGCGACCAATGTCACTACAAACAGGAACTGGTTTGTATTGAGCAATGCCTCGAACGCATCAGCGAAATCGGTTGTCAAGGCAACATATACCAGAATGACCACAGTTCCCGCCCACGCTACGATGATTTTCAGTTTGTCCTTTTTCAAGGGAAAATGCATGGCGCGATTTTAGTGCGAAACACAGCAAAATGTCTTGTCCTTTTATGGGGAAAAGATTTTTGTGCGGACGAGGGTGCGCAAGAGGCGACTTTATCCTCGCATTCCATGGCTTCGGGCGCTGCCCATGGTGGTCACGATGTGTCAGCCCAGCGACAGCAAAAGCTTGCAAAAACAATCTTTGGGATTATAATATATGTTCGTCTTTGTGGATTTATAGAGGCGACTATGGTGAAGATAAGACTTGCAAGATTTGGAAAGAAGAAGCAGGCGTCGTATCGGATCGTTGCTTCGGATTCAAGGGCAAAGAGGGATGGGCGCTTTTTGGAGGTCTTGGGTTTTTATAACCCAAAAGCCGACCCCTTTGTGCTGAACCTCAAAAAAGACAGGATTAAGTACTGGCTATCGGTTGGTGCGAAACCTACGGATACGGTGGCTAGACTTTTGCGCCACGATGAAGAATTAAAGGATGTGGTCGGTGGTGCATCTTAGGCGATACCAAAAGACCATGATTGTGTGTGGCCGCTGGGCTATGTGCTATAAGCCAGCTCATGATTATTCTTGTTGTAAGTGTTTTTTCTAGTGGAGGTGGAAGATGGGAAACCTGAAGGAACTGGTCCAGTTCATTGCGAAGGCGCTCGTTGATCACCCAGATCAGGTGAATGTAATCGAGGTGGAGGGCGAGCAGACCTCGGTGCTAGAGCTGAGGGTCGCAAAGGAGGACATGGGAAAGGTCATAGGAAAACAAGGTAGGACAGCAAGGGCAATCAGGACAGTTTTGACAGCAGCGGCAACCAAGGCTAAGAAGAAGGCTGTCCTCGAGATTATAGAGTAAGCCTGGAATAGGCTTTGTGGAGCCTAAAAGCCTTGTCGAGATAGGGGTGATTTTGCGCCCCCATGGGGTGCATGGCGAGGTTTTGATTCGCCCCTACAATCCTGACACTGAGGCTATAGCAGAAGGCGTAACTGTCTTCTTGTGCGCCCAAGGCCAACAAGACCAGTGCATGGTGATAACCCGTGCGAAGAAGGTGCAAAAAGGCATCATTGTCCGCCTCGAGGGTGTGAAAGACAGGGATCAGGCAACGATGCTTCGTGGCTCGAAGGTTTTTGTCAGAAGAGAGGACCTTAAACCTCTCGAAGAGGGCGAGTTTTATCTGTGTGACATTGTTGGTGCTTGTGTCAAATCCCCTTCGGGCAAAAGGATTGGCACGGTAAAAGGTTTCTTGAAAGGGGCGACGGAAATCATGATTGTAGAGGGGGATGGCGAGGAGGTGCTGGTGCCTTTGGTAGAAGGGTTTGTTTTGCAGGTCTCAAAAGAATTCGTCCTTGTTGATGACTCCATGTTGGAGATGGTCTAGGTGACTATGCCTGCCTTCACCTTTGATGTTTTGACTATCTTCCCCGACATGATATCACATGCAGTGCGATACTCGCTTCTTGGAAAGGCGATAGAATCGGGGATTATCGAGGTCAGGGTGCACAATATAAGGGATTTTGCGACGGACAAGCACAGAAGCGTTGACGACGAGCCCTACGGAGGCGGTCCAGGCATGGTGATGATGGTCGCACCCATCGTTTCCTGTTTGCGCCATGTGCGAAAGGCTGCAGGTGAAGGGAATAAGGCATACCTCCTTAGTGCATCTGGAAAGCCTTTCAACCAGAGGATGGCAAGAGAGATTGCACAGAACGAAAAGGGGCTCATCCTTGTGTGTGGTCATTACGAAGGTGTGGACGAGAGGGTAGCCCAGCACTATGTTGACGATGAAATATGTATTGGCGACTATGTCCTTGGGGGGGGCGAAGTCGCGGCGCTTGTCGTCATCGAGGCAGTTTCACGCCTGTTGCCAGGCGTCGTCGGAAACTATGCTTCGACGCACAGAGAATCCTTCGAAGATGACCTTCTCGACTACCCTCAATATACTAGACCTCGAGTCTTCGAGGGTCATGCGGTGCCAGATGTCTTGATTTCGGGCAACCATGCCGAGATAGAAAGGTTCAGAAGGCAGATGGCGATCGAAAAGACGAAAAGGAACAGACCTGACTTATATCAAAAGTTTCTGGCAAGAAAAGGTGGTCATGATGAATAGAAGCAAGGTCTTCGTTGCCCTTTTGCACTATCCAGTTTTGAACAGAAACCGTGACATTATCACATCCTCGATAACCTCTGTGGACCTGCACGACATCGCAAGGTCTTGCAGGACATACGGGGTCGAAACCTTCTACTGCGCAACACCAGTCGAGGCGCAAAGGATGATGGTAAAGAAGATCATCTTACACTGGCTTGAAGGCAGGTCACTTCTGGACCACCCAAGAATAGAGGCAGTGAAGACGGTAAAGGTAGTGGCAACATTGGAAGATGCTGTTCAAGACATCACCTCAAGCACGGGCAAAAGACCCTTTGTTGCAGTCACAAGCGCGAGATTCGCAGATGGCATAAGCGATAAAGAAATCCGTGAAAAAATCTGGTCTGGTGATTTTGATGGTGGTTTACTGCTTGTTTTTGGCACTGGTTACGGGCTTGCAGAAGAGGTCGTGCGCAAAGCGGACATTAGGGTAAAGGCAATATCTTGCACAGATTATAACCACCTTTCCGTTCGATCAGCGGTTGCAATATACCTTGACCGACTTTTAGGAATCCGCTAATATACGCAAGCTTTTGTCTATTGCAGCGAGGTGCGCCATGCACAGGGTAATTCAAGATTTGCAAAAGTTCCAGATGAGAACAGACATCCCCGAGTTTGCGCCAGGGGATCGTGTCCGTGTTCATGTGCGTGTCCGTGAAGGCGACAAGGAAAGGATTCAGGTATTCGAAGGGGTAGTCATTGGCAGGAAAGGCTCAGGCGTTCACGAGACCTTCACTGTCCGAAAGATTTCTTATGGCGTGGGTGTTGAGCGTATTTTTCCTGTTCATAGTCCATCGATTTATAAGCTTGAGGTTGTCCAAAAAGGCAAAGTCAGGAGGGCAAAGCTCACCTATCTAAGAGGGCTCACAGGAAAGGCAGCAAGGATTAGCGAGAAAAGACCAAAGGTCATAAGCGAAGGTCAACCCTATGAGGGATCAGAAGAAGCAACTTCTTCTGAGTAGCGAGAAAGAAGGCATGGGCTATGTGGAAAGGTGGGCAAAATCGAGGGGATTGCTGCCACTGATGGGGGTTGATGAAGCAGGGAGGGGCTCGATTGCTGGTCCTGTTGTCGCTGGTGCCCTAATATTGCCTAAAGACCACGACATCGTGGGGCTCAATGATTCGAAAAAGCTTGGCGCCAAGACAAGGGAGACGCTTTTCGAACAGATAACGAAGGTTGCGCTTGCCTACGGCATAGGGCAGGCTCAAGTAAGCGAAATAGATGAAATAGGCATCCTGAAAGCGACCTTGCTTGCCATGAAGAGGGCAGTTGAGACAGCGCTTTCGATGTTTGGCAAGGATGTAGCGCTTGTTGTGGTGGATGGAAATGTTCCGGTCCCTGACCTCGCAATGATGCAAAAGACATGGGTCAAAGGGGATTGTCTGTCAATGAATGTCGCGGGGGCTTCGATCCTTGCTAAGGTCTATCGTGACAGATTGATGTGCGAGGCGGACAGGGTTTATCAGGGTTACGGGTTCGCAGTGCACAAAGGCTATGCTACAAAGGCGCATTTCGAGGCAATAAGACGGTTGGGTCTAAGTCCTTTCCACAGAAGTTCCTTCAGACCGTGCATTTTGGCGTCTTCTTATTCTGCGCTTGTTGAGGTTGCACAGAAAAATAGATAATGCTATTTTTAGCTTGCCTGTGATGGCTTATGACTCAGAATAGCGAAAAGAAAGAAGAACAAGGCGCCGAGGGGATAAAGGAACTTATCCTCAGAAAGTATGCCCTTTTGAAGCAAGGAGACTACTATTCTTTGCTCGGGGTGACAAGGGATGCGGATCAGGAGGCGATAAAGAATGCCTATTTCTCCCTTGTAAAAGTTCTTCATCCTGATGTGCTCGCCCGATTCCAGATTAGGGAGCTCCAAAAAGAGGCAATAGAGGTTTTGAAGGCGATCAATGAGGCTTATCAAGTGCTCTCTGACAGGCGCAAGCGTATCCTTTACGAGCAGTCTCGCTCCTCTGGAAGATACAGGGCTCCAACCCCGACCCAAGTGAAGGCTCAAAGAGATGCAGTCGAAGAGGCAAAGATATTTTTCCACAAAGGGTTGCAGTCGTTACAGCGGAGGGTTTACAACGAGGCAGCAGAAAACTTCAAGAAGGCGTGTGAACTAGACCCAAAGACAGGAAAATACCTTGCCTACCTTGGATATACCTACATGATTGACGAAAGCATCCCTGAAGCCAAAAGAAAACACGACGCACTAGACCTACTTCAAAAGGCTGTTGAACTTTCGCCTGAAGACTACGAGTGTCATTATTTGTTGTCTTTGTATTATAAGAGCGTAGGTGATACCGAAAAACAAAAGAAGGCGCTTATGGACGCCCTTGATTTGAATCCAAAACACATTGAGTCCGCAAGGGAGATGCGCCTATTGACGATGCGCTTGCAGAAACAGAAATCTGGTTTTTTGAACCGCCTGCTAGAAGCATTTCAGAGGCTTACGGGGAAGAAGGGTGGGTAAGTGGGCGCTCGTGCTAGTCGCTTTTGTGCCGTTTCTTACAAGGCATGTTATTGCACAGTGCGACCCGCCTTGCGACAAGGGCTTTTTTTGCGCTCAAGCCGGGACATGTGAACCATGCACTTGTGAAGGCAAGGAATGCGGGCATGACGGATGCAACAACCCCTGTGGCACATGTCCAAAGGGACTTGCGTGCATGGTCAAGGAGCAAAGATGCGTAGAGCCGCCGTCTGAATGCGTTCCTAAAGATACTCCAGGCTGTCCCAACTGCGGGTGTGAAGCGTGTGTTTGCGCAGAGCTCGAACTGTGTTGCGTCACCGAGTGGGACAAGTTTTGTGTGCTTGAGTGTGGTGACCTTTGCGGTGGTCCAGATTGCAGGCGGTATTGTTTCCCTGAATGTGATGGGAAGGTGTGTGGCGAGGATGGATGCGGGGGCGAATGCGGGCATTGCAAGGAAGGGGAGTATTGCCTGAATGGATTGGCTTGTGTGCTGTGCTCGTGCGAGGGCAAGGAGTGTGGAGACGATGGCTGTGGCAATACCTGTGGCACATGTGGGGAGGGCTTTGATTGCAACATGGGCAAATGCGTGCCTGTTGGCTGTGCGCCGCGAGAAACGGGTGGATGCGACGGTTGCCCGTGCGAGAGTGATGTCTGTAAGATTTTGCCTGCTTGCTGTTCCATTTCCTGGACCTCCAGTTGCGCAGAACTGTGCCAGAGCTTTGCCCCATCTTATTGTCTATGTGTTCCAAAGTGTAGCGGTAAGATGTGTGGGGACGACGGATGTGGAGGAAAATGTCCGCCTGGTTGCAAGGAATCCGAGTTTTGCGACGGGCAAGGGATTTGCAGGGCATGCTCTTGCGAAGGCAAAGAGTGCGGGGATGATGGATGTGGGGGCTCGTGCGGGACCTGCGACGAGGGATGGTTTTGCACTAATGATGGCAAGTGCTTACCAGAGTATCCTTTGTCTTGCCTTGGTCTAACAAGCCCTTCAGCCATGTCGTGCCCTGAAGGTCTGGCAGAGGTCGGTTGCTGTGACAGTCAAGGAAGGGTGGTCTTTTGTAAAGACCAAAGGCTTTATTGCATAGATTGCAAGTCTTTGGGACTATCATGTGGCTACACTTATCAAGGCCAGTTTTACGACTGTGGTGACTTTGTCTATGACCCATTCGCCCCGAGCCCTTATGAATGCACTTTTTCCCAGTGCATCCCGAACTGTGAAAAGGTTGAATGCGGGGACGGTGGCTGCCCAGCAAAGCCAGATGCCTGCGGAAAATGCAGGGAGGGTTATGCATGTGTCAACGGGAGGTGCGAGATAGACAAATGCAGTGGCGTCACATTTTTTGGATGCTGCGATGGGCAGAAGGTCATATATTGCAAGAACAACGAGGTCTTCATTGAGGATTGCTCACTGAACCAACCTCCTTATGACACTTGTGGATTTACCTCGCAATATTATGACTGCGGTGGCAAAGGCGAAAATCCAAATCACCCGATCTCATGTCCAGAGATCTGCGTCCCAAACTGCGATGGCAAAGAGTGTGGAAATGGCGGATGTCAGAACTATCCTTCAGACCTTTGTGGCACATGTGGAGTGAACGAGAGTTGCATCGAGGGCAAATGCCAAACGAAGCAAGCGGAAGAAGTTCTTGAAGCGCATCAGGAAGAAGCCTTGATTGTCGAGGAACAGGACGAGTTTTTTTCAATAACAGAGGAAGCGGTTAGGGATGTGAGTGATAAGGATGTATCCGAGCTTGCGACCGTTCCATCGCCCGAGGAAAAAGGTTCTAGTGCCTGCTCGACAAGTATTCGCTCGTCCAAAAGTTCATTGTTGCTCGCATTCACTTTCGTTTTCTTCATCTTGGGCTTGAAGAAGCGCCGCAGTATCCTTCAAAAGCCATAAAAGTCTTCTTAGAACAGGGGTGTCCTTGAAAATCGTCTTGTATTCTTTTTCGTTCATCGCAAGGAGCTGCTTCAGTTTTGGCATGTAAACGCCTTTTCTTGGTGCGAACTCGCTGTGCCCAGTTCGTTGTGCGTTCTTGTTGAAAGGGCAAACATCCTGACAGATGTCACAGCCAAAAAGATTGCCTTTTAGTTTTTTCCCAAGTTCGGGAGGCACGGGCTTTTTTGCGCTTACTGTAAGGTGTGCGATGCATATTTGTGGGTCAAGGACAAAAGGTTTTGAAAGCGCAGAGGTTGGGCACGCCTCCATACATAAAGCGCAACTCCCACATTTACTGACAAGCGGTTGAATCTTTGCTGGTTCCACAATGGCATCTGTTATGATCACCCCCAAAAAGACAAAACTTCCATAGACAGGGTGGACAAAGAGCGTGTTTTTACCCATGAATCCAAGACCTGCCTGCACAGCCAGCACCTTTTCCATTACTGGACCTGTATCCACATAGACCTTTGTCTTAGCCCCCATCTGCCTTAGCATATTTGCCACCACTTCCATCTTCTCCATCATAACTTTATGATAGTCCTTGCCCCATGCAAACCTCGAAACAAACCCACAGCCTTTGTCCAGAGCCTCGATGCCTTTTGTTTCATCCAAGTAAGACAGAACCCCGACTATGACACTTTTGGCATCAGGCAAGACCCTTCCGATGTCAAACCTTTCTTCAAGCCGCCTTTTGATGTAGCCCAGTTCTTCAGGATAATGAGCCAGTATCTGTGCGACCTTCTCTTTTGCAACTGCGCTTAGAACGCTTTTAGTCGCCCCTATGTCGTCAAGTCTTGCTATTTCCTTTGCCTCCTCGAGTTTTTCTAAGGAAATGACCACAGCGAACAAAGCCTCCTTCGTTCAGATCATGCCACTTCCCACGATTTTTCGCTATTAAACAAGGCTTTTTTGGATATATACTTTGCGTCGTTTTTTGGGGAACCTGTGGACCTGAAACTAGAAAATATAGCGATGAGCGCTCGTTCTGTTGGGGGTATCGGCACCACCATAAGTTTCCCCGAGTTCGACTTGTCAATAGACATGGGCATTTGTTTTCCAAAGTCTTTGCGGACATCCACTGTTGCATTTACCCATACCCATGCTGACCACATCGCAGGCTTGCCAACCTATCTTGGTGTTCGAAGGCTTTTTGGCATGAATCCCCCAAGGTTTATATGTGCAAAAGAAAAGAAAGAGGCGCTTGAAGCGCTCATAGCGATACTGGGGGAGCTACAAGGCAGACCTTTCGACCACGAAATCATTGAGATTACGGAGGAAAGCGATGTGCCTATTGCGCAGTCTTTGTATCTTCGTTCTGTAAAGGTGAACCATGCAAACGGGAGTGTTGGTTATCTTATTTTGAGGAAAACAAGAAGGCTTCGGGAGGACTTTTCGCATCTGGCGAAGCAAGAAGTCATAAGGCTAAAAGAAACAAAGGGCGATGAGATTTTCTACACAAGGGTTGAACCTCTTGCGTTTGTTAGCGGTGATGCGACAGCAGATTCTATCCCGGTTGAGAACGAACTTGTAAGAAACGCGAGGATTGCACTCCTTGAATGCACCTTTCTTGGAGGCGCAAGGAGTTCGGAGGATGCCCAAAAGGGCAACCATTCTCATCTGGATGATTTGCTGGACTTGTTCCCACGCCTTTCAGCAAAGAAGGTCGTGCTTTATCATTTTAGCCAGATCTATTCCAACGACGAGATATTGAGGTTTATTGCAGAAAAGGTGCCATTTGACCAGAGGGATAGGATAATCCCCTTACTTCCACAGGACGAGGACAGGCTTTGAGCATTTTGCGGTCAGCCATCACCTGGGTGCGTTTCAGGTTTTCTAAAGACCAGCGAAGGTTCATGAAGTTCTTGATTGTAGGCGCATCTGGCGTGCCTGTGAACCTTGGGACGGTTTTTCTTGTCACAAAAGCGCTTGAACATTCAGTTTCTACATCAATCAGAGACGCAGTCGCATACCTTTCAGGCATTGCCCTCTCCATCTTCACGAACTTCCTTTTGAACAACTTTTGGACATGGGGGGATAGGACACAGTGCGCCGAGGCTGGTTTCATAAAGCGATTGTTGAAGTTTTATCTTGTTTCTTCTCTTGCCTGCATCGTGCAATATGTAACTTCCGTAATGGTTTCCCATGCCATGAGGGATGCGCAAGTCTTTTCCACACAGATATCAGGGGAATATCGTCTTTATCATATTCTTGCCCCGCTCTTGGGCATCGCTCTTGGAACCATCATCAACTTTTCCCTCAATCACATCTGGACATTCAAGGCTAGGAAGTAGCGCCCTTGAAGAACTCCTGCACCTTCCTTCGCCACTCCTCGGGTATCTCCACTGTCTTTTGTTTCTGATAATCGAACATGACCTGAACCGTCTTTGCTTCTGCGACAACCCTTCCCGTTTTTTCCTCGACAATGATGTAAGAAAACTCGAAAGACTTTGTCTTTATCTGAGAGACCGCAATCCCAAGTTTTAGCCTTTCCCTTATGTATGCAGGGCTTTTGTATTTGACTGTCACCTCAGCCAGAATATAAGGATATCTTTGGAATCCATCCTCTCCAAAAATCTGCTCGTAAAGTTCCATCCTTGCGATCTCTAGATAGGAAAGATAGGCTGCATTGTTCACATGCCCCATCGAATCGATGTCTCGGAAATAGACCTTTATGGTCGCAACAAAACGATAGTCCATAAAACCTCCGTCCAAGAAGGCGGATTTTAGTTTATCATGACTCTCCCCAACCGCCCAATGGCGATTGGGGATAATGTCTTTGTCTTTCACGCTTACCGCGGGTGGTTGCAAAAATTAGCAAGAATGCGTATTATATGAATGGAAGGTGAGGTGAGAGATGCTCGATATCTTCATCATTCAGAAGATACGAGAAGAGGAAGAGAGAAGGCGCAGGGAGCAGGAAAGACCGCGGCTAGAGGTGCCGATACACGAGTATCCAGAGGAACCAGTAAACGAAGAAAAAGACGAAGAACCTCAGAGGGGCGTTATCATCATTGACCCTGACGAAGGATGACCCCACAGGGTCCTACAAAAAGCAAAGGGAGAAAAGCAAGAACTGCAAGGGCAAGCAAAAGTTGAATCAAGAAGAACGATGGAGGTCTAGTCCTTTTGTCCTTTTCCTCGACCTCCCTCCTTATTTGCTGAAGCTTCCATAACACCTCTGCAAGGTCTATCTTGCTAGTCGTGCCTTTTTTGTCTTTCAGCGTAAAAGCCCTGTCTTGTCCCTTCTTTGTGTCTTCAGTATCCAAGTTTTTTTAGCTCCAGAAACTTCTTTTCCAGTTCTGGCGAAAGTTCACGAGGCAATATGGGGATGAGTTTTGCATACAAATCGCCCCTTTGCCCCTTTTCTGAAACCGCGCCTTCACCCCGAAGCCTAAGTTGCACACCCGCCTGAGTGCACTTTTTCACCTTTACCTTTTTTGGACCTGAAAGCGTTGGCACTTCGCATTCCCCGCCCAGCACAAGCGTGGTAAGCGGGACCTTGACTTCGCATTTCAAATCAGCCCCTTCCCTTGTAAATGTGGGGTCATTGTCAACGATGATGTTCAGATAAAGGTCTCCCCTTGAACCGCCGTAAGGAGACGGCTTACCCTTCCCCTGAACCCTAAGTTTTTTCCCATCTGTGACCCCTGCTGGGATTTTCACAGCGACCCGCTCCCAGCCTGTGGGTTGAGGCACCTCGATGACCCTTTCCCCTCCAAACACCGATTCATACAAACTTATATGTAAATCCAAATACAGGTCTTCGCCTTTTGCCTGTTGCGCGCCGAACGGCGTCCCCCACTCGAACTGGACACGCCGTCCCCTCCTTTTCCCTGTGCCGAACAAACTCGAGAACAGGTCGAACCCGTCTAAAGCCTCGAAATGAAGCCCTAACTCATCAAACACGGATTTGAAGTCGAACCCCCTGAATATGTCTTCCTGCGTAAATCTTTGCCCAAATCCTTCTGCCCCGAATGCGTCGTATTGCCTTCTCTTTTCAGGGTCGCTAAGCACTGCATAAGCCTCGTTTATTTCTTTGAACTTCTCTTCTGCCTCCTTACTGCCACGATTTCTATCTGGATGCCACTGCATCGCAAGTTTGTGATAAGCCTTCTTTATCTCTTCCTGTGTTGCGTTTCTTGGGACACCTAATATCTGATAGTAGTCCTTAGCCATCGCACCACCTCACACGCAAATAATGTGTCGCCTTCCCTGTTTTGAAAAGGGGTAGTTGAAACCACAAAGAAATGCAACATAATACACTAGCCTTTGAGACCATGACATCAGAAAAGACAAAACACATCCTCGATATTCTGAACGAACAAAAAGATTTTCTTGTATCATGCCCCGAGCACCTTGCCCTGCTTTGCGCCATCTATGCGACGACACGGCGCCAATCCCTTGTAATCATAGCGCCAGATGCGCAATCTTGCGAGAGGATTTCAAACTGCCTTTTCCCCCTTCTTGCTGGCGGGACGGATGTATTTAGACCTTTGAGGCTCGAACAAAGGACTGTTTCCCCTTATGCAGATGCCTTAGAAGACCCGATGTTTGTTGCATCAAGGATGAGGGCGCTTGGGGTCATGACATTTTCGGATTGCCCATTTGCCCTTGTGATGGAAGCAAAACAGGCGTCAAACCTTTATATGCCATTCGATGTCTTTGTTGAAGCAAGCCTAAGGCTTGACCGAGGTTCATCTGTGCCCATGGAGGCGATAGTTGACCTTCTTTCTAAAACTGGTTACTCAAGAACAGACACAGTCACAGAGGTCGGGGAGTTTTCGGTCCGAGGTGGAATTCTCGATGTATTCTCACCGTTTCTTGAAGAGCCATGCAGGGTTCTTTTTGATGGCGACACAATAGAAAAGATACTTGTGTTCGATAGGTTTTCCCAGCGTGCTCAAAGACCTCTAAGTCACTTCTTCATTGTGCCTGCTTGGGAGTTTTATGGTTCAGAAGAGAGGCTTCGGCAAGCAACGATAGCAATCAGGGACCTTCAGGTAGAAAGAAGAGCGCCACAAGGCGACATTGTTTTAGAAAGCCTTGAAGAAGGGGTTATGCCTTTGGGGTTTTACGGGTTTTATTCGTGTCTTTACGATAAACTTGACCCTATAACCGAATACATCCCTGAAGATGTGCCTGTCTTTGTGCTCGAGCCAGAGAACACAATGGCTAACATGGAAAGCACGATGCATGCGCTTGTTGAGGAATATGAATCCCTCCGAGCGGAACCCAGACTTATTATGCCCCCAGAATCCTTGTGTGCCTCAGCCTTGGATTTCTTCAAGGCGCTTGAGTCACGCAAAAACACCTATTCTTGCAACATAGGCACGATGAACACGGTCTTTGGCTACGAAGATGACACAAGGTTTGCGCTCATAAAGCGAACAGAACCAGCAAAAAGGGTTTCAGCCTTCGTGGACTTCGTGCGCGACATAACGGACAAAGGCGAAAGGGTGCTGATCAGTTGTCCCTCTGAAGAAGACGCGAAAAGGCTAAAAGACATTGTTTATGCTTATAACTTGCCAGTGGAACACGCGGGTGTTGCGAGGCTTTCTTTGTTTTTGGAGCCTTTTTCAGGCATCAGGACATTTATTGCGCCCATCGAAGAAGCCTTTTTTGTCCCAAGGCTTGGTCTTTGCGTGATTCCATCGGAAACTATTTTCGGAGCGAAGACCAAAAGCAAGGACAAGGACAGAAGGAAGGCGCAGAAGAGGTTTTTCGCGTTACAGGACATATTGGTTGGTGACCTTGTTGTGCACAAGGAACATGGGGTTGGAAGGTTTCTTGGGCTTGAAGAGGTCGAGGCAGGTGAGGTAAGGCATGACTGTTTGGTGATCGAATACAAAGGTGGGGACAAACTTTATTGCCCTGTGGAAAGGGCGGACCTGGTTGAAAAGTTCGTTGGAGGGGATGGCGGTGAAGTTGCGCTTGACAAACTTGGGGGTAAAGCCTTCAAGCAAAGGAAAAGCAGGGCAAAAAAGCAGGCATTCGAGATTGCCAGGAAGTTACTCGAAATCTATGCCAAAAGGATGCAGGGGAAGGCTTATGCATTCAGCCCTCCAGATGCGGATTTCAGGGCATTCGAGGCAAGATTCCCTTACGAGACCACAAGGGATCAGGAAGAAGCAATAGAAGACATCTTGAATGACATGTGCAAGGAAACTCCGATGGATCGGGTCGTTTGCGGGGATGTGGGATTTGGAAAGACCGAGGTTGCGATAAGGGCAGCGTTCAAGGCTGCGATGGAAGGGAAGCAGACAGCCGTGCTCGTGCCCACGACCTTGCTTTGCGAGCAACATCTTATGACATTCGAGGAAAGGCTAAAAGACACCCCTGTGGTCGTAGAGGCACTTTCGAGGTTCAGGTCTGACGAGGAAATCAAAGACATCCTAAAAAGGCTTGCCACTGGTGCTATTGACATCATCATAGGAACTCACAGGCTTTTATCAAATGATGTCAAGTTCAAGGATCTGGCATTGCTGATAGTTGACGAAGAACACAAGTTCGGGGTTAGCCAGAAGGAACGCATTAGGGAGTTTGCATCTTCTGTCCATACCCTTTATCTGTCTGCGACTCCTATCCCAAGGACCTTGCACATGGCTCTAAGCGGGATAAGGGACTTGAGCATAATAGCAACCCCCCCTCGTGATAGGCTTTCGACTAAAACAATAGTCGCAAAGGAATCGGATGGCATCATAAAAGAGGCGATAGAAAGGGAACTAAACAGGAACGGGCGCGTCTTCTTCATAAGACCAAGGATAGAAGGGATAGAAGAACAGGCGAAACGAGTATCGCAAATCGTGCCATACGCAAGGGTGGCTTTTGCGCATGGAAGGCTTCCACCAGAAACGCTCGAAAACACGATGCGGGCGTTCATAAGGGGCGAAGTTGATGTGCTAGTCTCGACCACTATATTGCAATCAGGGATAGACATCCCACAGGCGAACACGATGATTGTTCAAGATGCAAACAGGTTTGGGCTTGCGGACCTTTACCAGCTTCGTGGGCGGGTGGGGCGCAGTTTCGTTCAGGCTTATTGCTATTTTTTGGTGAAGGACACAAACAAGATCACCGACGCTGCGCAAAAAAGGCTAAGTGCTATCGAAAAATACAGGGAACTTGCCTCTGGCTTTAATGTCGCTGTGCTTGACATGGATATAAGGGGCGCTGGAAGGCTGTTTGGCGCTGAACAGTCGGGCCACATAGAAACAGTTGGTTACGACTTCTTTTTCGAGATGGTAAGCGATGCCATAAAGGAGTTGAGCATGGGGGAGGTGCCAGTGCGGGTAGAACCAGATTTACGGCTTCGAGTGGATGCCAGAATAAGCCCGCTTTATGTGCAGTCTGACATCGAAAGGCTAAGACTTTATAGGAGGTTTGCGGGGGCGCAGGACATCGAGGAACTAAAAAGGTTGTGGGGCGAAATAAGGGATAGGTTTGGAAGCCCGCCAGTCGAAACGAAGAACCTCTTCCGCGTTGTGCGCTTGAAGATCCTTGCAAGGGAAGCGGGTATTTCAAAGATCGTGGAAACCGAAAACACACTCGAGATGCATTTCGCGCATGGCTACGAGCGCAACATGGCTGAAATAAGAAAGAATTTCGGTTCTGATGTCGAAGTAAAGGGCTCGAACATGGTCTTGGTGCGAAAAGACCACAAAGACGGGATCGAGCGGTGCGAATCCTTGTTGCAGTTTCTTTTGAACCGCGATAAAGTTTTGGTGTCTGCGGCGCGGGGATGATAGTGCTCCGAGTTGTTGTTGCTTTCCTTGTCTTGACATCAGCCTGTAAACCAGAGCGACCAGAACTAAAGCCCAAGCGGACGGTCGTTCCCGAAGAAAAGAAGGGGGGTGAGATTGTTGCAGAGATAGGAGGCTACGAGGTGAGTGCGAAGGAGCTCGAAGACTTCATGAAAGATATGTCAGCGCCTGCCTTGCTCAGATACGAGACGGTGGAAGGTAAAAGACAACTAGTCGAGGCTTATTTGATCTTTCTGGCGCTTGCGGATGAGGCAAGGAGGCAGGGGTTGCAAAACGACCCCGTGGTTGTGGAGCAAGTGAAAAAGGAAATGGTTTCAAGATATCTTATGGAGCATGTTGACTTTAAGGTTACGCCCTCGATGTTCACGGACGAACAGATTCAAGGGTTTTACGAGGCACACAAGAACTTGTTCGTTAGACCAGAGCAGTACGAGGTGAGGGAGATTGTGGTGAATGAGCAAGGGCTTGCAGAAAGGATTGCATTCAGGCTAAGGAAAAAGGCTCAAAACGAATCGCTAGACATGGAAAAGGAGTTTGTCGAGATGGTTCAGAAATACTCAGTTGCAAGGAGGGACGAGGATGGCGTGATTGGGAGGTTTCCATGGGTTGACGAAGGGAAACCCGATGTGCCCGAAGAGGTAAGGGCAGAGGCTGAAAAGATGAGTGCCTTGTTCGAGGTCAGGGGTCCTGTTTTTGCTTCAGACGGGTATCATGTGCTTTTTTCTACGAAGCGCTTTGCAAAGGTAGAAAAGACGCTAGACGAGGCAAGACCAGAGATTGTTTCGATGTTGGCGGAAAAAGAGAAGGAAAAACTAAGGAAAGAGTTTTTGTCGCAGGTGTTGAAGGATGCCAATGTGGAGGTCTATGAGGCGAGGGTAAAAGAGGTGCTCGGGGATAGCCGATGAAAAAGGTTTTCTTGCTTTTTGGTGTGCTTTTGGTATCGCAAGAGGTTTGGGCGGATGATGTTGTCCTTATTGATAAGGTGGTCGCGACCGTTGGTGGCGAGGCTATTACCGCCTTCGAGGTGAGGAAGAGGATGAAGGAGACGCAGGATCAAGTGATGGCGCTCCTGTATGGTGAGGATGTGCAAAAGGAGTTCAGGCAGGCGCTCGATTCGTTGATCGCCGAGAAACTGTTGCTTCTGGAGGCAAAGAAACTTGAAATAGAAGTTAGCGATCAGGAAGTCAAGGAGTCTTTGGAGGAGGTGAGAAAAGAAAGCAACTGGAGCGAGGAAGATTTTGAGAAGGTGATTCAGGCATTAGGATTTACGAAAAAACAGTATTTCGAGATGAGGAAGACTCAGATGCTTGTGCAGAGGGTGTTGCAACTAAAGGTATATTCGAAGATTCGTGTGGGTGATAGGGAGGTGGAAGAGGCTTTTCAGAAGGAGTTTTTTGGGGGTGAGAAGGAGGAGGAAATACATCTGTGGCATATAGTGTTCAGGGTTGGGGAAGAGGTGACGATAGAGGAACTACAGGGGCTCCTCGAAAAGGCGAAAGAGGTAAGGGAAAGCATCGTTCGGGGAGAGATGACATTCGAAGAGGCGGCGAAAAGGTTTTCCGAGGACGGGAGCGCAGAGAGGGGTGGAGAGATTGGGTTTTTCGTAAAGAGCAGGAATGAGCTTCATCCGAATATAAGCAATGTGGTTTTCAGACTGAAAGATGGGGAGGTGTCGCAGGTTGTCCAGTCGCCTGTCGGTTTTCATATTTTTCGTGTGACAGATAGAAGGCTCGTCCCCATAGCGGACAAGGAAGAGGCTAAGGCTATGGTGCGGTATCGCCTTACAGAAGAGGTCTTCCAGAGGGAGGTGGCCGCTTACCTCGCAGATTTGAAAAGTAAATATGGCGTTGAATACAAGGGCGACGAGAGTGCCCGAGGTTTCTAAGGCTTTTGGATAGGATAGTTAGGCAGTCGGGGTCGTGCAACGAAGTAGGCTGTGGTGAGCATAACAGAAAAAACTTGTATCTGCAGTTTTGATTGAGTTCGTCATTGACATGTTTGACGCGTTGCGTAATATTAGATTTGGCTTTCATGGGAGTGCAACATGGCACACAAGATAACAAATAATGGGAAGACATTGGTTTCGATAAATCCTGCAACGCTCGAGCCTTTGGGCGAGGTGGCGTTGATGAATGCAGAAGATGTGCGCCGTGCAGTGAAGAATGCAGAAGTGGCGTTCCCCATGTGGAAGGCGCTTGGGCTAGATGGAAGGGCTAAGTTTCTTTTGAAGGCAAGGGATTATTTGCTCGAGCATATTGATGATGTGTGCGAAATCATCTCTAAAGAGAATGGGAAACCCAGAGTCGAGGCGCTAACTGCCGAGGTGTTTCTGGTATCTGATTTGATAACCTATTACACAAAAAGGGCTAAAGAGATATTGCAGGACAAACCAATACCTCTGCATAATCCACTGATTAAGACCATGAAGTCTTCGGTCATTGTCTATGAACCTCTGGGCGTGGTATCGGTTGTTTCGCCGTGGAACTATCCTTTTTCGATTCCCATGTCTGGCATCATCTTTGCCCTGCTGGCAGGAAACACCGTTGTTTTCAAGCCCGCATCGGATACTGCGCTCATCGGGCTGAAGATAGACGAGATATTGCGAAAGGGGGGTGGGCTTCCAGACGGCGTTTTGAACACTGTCATCGCAAGCGGGAGGGAGATGGGGACTGCGTTATTCGAGCCTCCTGTGCGAAAGATTGTTTTTACGGGGAGCACTGCGGTTGGCAAGAAGATTCAAGAGATCGCAGCAAGGCACCTTGTGCCAACGGTGATGGAACTTGGGGGCAAAGACCCGATGATTGTGTGCGAGGACGCTGATCTGGAACTTGCATCGAATGGTGCGGTGTGGGGTGCGTTCATGAACTGCGGTCAGGTGTGCTCGTCTGTGGAGAGGGTTTATGTGGCACGCAAGATTTATGATAGGTTCGTTGAGTTGTGCGTTGAAAAGACCAAGAAGTTGCGGGTCGGGCAGGATGTGAACTTCGATGTGGACATTGGACCGATGGCGAACGAAGAGCAACTGAATACTGTGGAAGAGCATGTGAAGGATGCATTGCAGAAGGGGGCTATGGTTTTGTGCGGGGGGAAAAGACCTGAAGGGCTCAAGGGATATTTTTATGAGCCTACTATCCTTGTGAATGTTGACCACACGATGCTATGTATGAAGGAGGAGACTTTTGGTCCACTGTTGCCGATAATGGCTTTCGACACAGAGGAAGAAGCGATAAGGCTTGCGAACGATTCGATATACGGGCTTACTGCGTCTGTGTGGACAAAGGATAGGGAAAAGGGCGAAAGGATTGCAAAAGAGATACAGGCAGGCACAGTGACCATCAACGACCATGCATATACTTACGGGATCTGCGAGACCCCATGGCAGGGAATGAAGGAATCAGGAATAGGGAGGTCTCATTCGGATGAGGGACTTCTTGAGATGGTGTTTCCAAAGCACATAAACTACGACCACTCCTTACCTTTCATGAAGCGAAGAATGTGGTGGTTTCCTTATTCGAGAGACGCATATCAGGTCCAGAAGATGTCTGTCCGTGCGTTCATGAAGGCGCGGGAGTTGCCCGCTCTCCTTTTCAAGATTGCAACCGACAAAGGCTTCAGAAAGGCTTTGTTCTGAGAAGAAGCGTTGCGCTTGTTTTCGAACGCGGGGGATTGCTCGGGCTTTGTTTCTGTCTTTGAGGACAAAGCGCAGAGTCGTACGAGTTACTGGCTGGTCGTCCCGACCAGGCACGCGCCTAAAGCTCTTGGAGTAGCCGTCTTGCGGCGATACCAAAACATGATGATTATCAAACTCTAGATGAAACGCTCGTGGCTGGATTGTCGATTAAGAAAGCGACAGATGCGCTCTTCTTGCCACTGCCAGCTGGGGTGGCTGGGAAGAGCGGGCCTTGGGCGGGTCGATGGCGGGCGCATGAGAAATGCGGAGGCTCAAGTCTGTCGTGCGGCTGGACCGCGGGGGAGGCTCCTTGGGGGGCCGGGGGCAGGCGGTCGGTGAGGTGTGCGATGATAAGCGGGCGAGCCGTTGTGACCGAACTCTTGTTAATCTTTGAGCCTAGTCTTAGGCGATATCCATAGGTCGCGAACAAAGACCAGAACTGCGTTGCTCATCGTCACACACGAAAGCGAGGACCACGAGAATAAGCTGTTTTCACTATTATGAAGTCAGGGGTTTCCCGCCTGGCATTTCACACAAATGCCTTAGGCACCACTTTAGCATCGTTGAAGAACCCGAAAAACGAGAACTAGCCTGCACGCCTCTCACGCGTTACTTAAAGAAAGATTGTTGAACCTGCCTTACCTGCCTTAATAAAACGGCTCTTCCTCTTCTGCCTCTTTTTCCAGTGCAATCACATCCTCTTTCTTCTGCTTGTGGGTTAGGACGAAGTTGACAAGCGCTTCGGCGTACGAGGGGAAGGGAGGGCAGTAGATCCCCGTACCTGCAAGGAGCGTAAGCGTGTTCATGCAGTTGTAGATGGTCAGCGAGCTTATATATTCGATGATATGCGCTTGAGGACGCAAGACCTTTTCGATAACTGGAAGTCTTGAAACCCTAAGCAATAGTTTGGAAGGAATACTGCCCTTTGGTCTTGGCTTCCCACTCAGGTCCGCTATAAGTTCGAAGACCTTGCGTGCCGGCAATGGGTTTGGGTCTGTAAGGTGAAAAGTAAGCCCTATCGCCCTCGAATCTCGGGATATGGCATCAGCGGCAGTTACCACAAAATCCACAGGAACCATATTGAGTGGATAATGCCCCCCTTCTATGAGCGGCAAAGGGATCCTCGCAGGCATCTGCAAGAAAGCCTTTATCAGATAGTATGGTCCATCCAGTCTATCAATCTCGCCAGTCCTGGAATCGCCAACAATCACGGATGGACGCATTACCGAGATGGGCATCTCTTTCATGCGTGACCTCACTAGCTCTTCTGCCTGGCACTTGGTCTCCTCGTAAGCGTTCCTGAATCTTTGACCCACATACAGTTCATCTTCCAAGATAACCCCTTGCCTGTCTCCTGCTACAAATGCAGTGCTAAAAAAGACAAATCTTTCAAGCTTCTTGAACTCTACCGCAAGGTTCAGACAGTTCGCTGTGCCATCTACATTCACTTGCCTTGTCAAAGTGGGAGTTGCACCCAGATAGTATATTGCTGCAAGGTGGAAAAAGTGTGTCACCTCTGACGCTAGTCTCTTTATCTCTCGCCCTGACAGGCCAAGGTCGAGGTGAAGTATGTCGCCCACCAGCACCTCGATGTGCCCCTTTCCCCCGCGGTTTTGCTCGCTTGCAAACTCCTTCGCCTTAGCCTCAAACTTCTTTTGCACAAGAAGATAGACCTTTTCTCCCTTGGAACACAATAAACTCGCAACCTTTTTTGCGGTAAATGTTGGAAACCCTGTTATAAAGTTTGTCTTTTTCATGAAAACCTAAAAGAGCAAAAGTGCAACTCTGGCTACCTCCTTTTTTAGGTGCATGAAATCGCCGTTGTTGTCAATCAGGTAAGTGGCTATCTTAAGCCTCGCCTTTTCAGGTGCCTGACTTTGCATTCTCAATAGCACCTCTTCACGGGTCATTCCGCTCCTCTTGATAGTCCTTTCTATCCTCAGTTCCTCGTCAGCCGTCACCACTATGTTTCCATCCATCTGTTGCCAAAGTCCTGTCTCTAAAAGGAGGGCAGCGCACACAACAGCCACAGTGCATCCTATCTCGGCTAAACAGTTTAGCCTTCGCTGAACCTCTTGCACGACCCTCGGATGCACGATGTCGTTCAAAACCTTCAGTTTCTGGGGGTTCGAAAATACGATGGAGGCAAGGACTTTTGTGTCAATTTCCTGTTTCTTGTTCAGAATTTCCTTTCCAAACGCAACAATCACCTCCTGATACGGCTCACCAGGCGGTCTCAAAACTGCTTTTGCAATGGTGTCTGCCTCGATTACAGGGATGCCCATCATCCCGAAAAGCCTGCCAGCCTCGGTCTTCCCCGCACCTATCCCACCAGTAAGCCCATAAACCTTGATTGCCTTTGTTCGTTCTAGCGAAATCATTATACAATTGTTGACCAAAAACAAAATGGTGTCAACATGTTTATATTAGCATCCTTCGGCACAAAGGTTTTTCTTGTTTTTCGCTCGCAACAAGCAGCAATCTTGTTTTGGAAACCTGGCACAAAGCCCAAGCAAGATTGTGCGATCAATTCACGGCTTGTCAGGAACTAATGTCCTACATGGGGCCTATCTCGCACGCGCCTGAGTATCTGATGGAAACCCCCGCCCTTGCAGCGAAGCAGGCATTGTCATAGGTGCGCCCATCACAGCCACAGACTGGGTTATAGATAAGCGGACACATGCTGGGCTTCTGAGTACATGCGCCAGGCGGTGCACATGTGCCAGGCTGAAACTGACAATACTGATTTTGAGAGCAGTCTGCGTTAGATGCACAGGCTTGAACGCCTTCAGGCAGGCATCCGCAAGCACCGAACTCTTCCTGGCATTTACCTTGGACAGGGATTGGTCCTTGAACTGTGCATCCCTCACCCACATTACACTTATACTCACAGACCCCGGCAACGCAAGTGTCAGTAGTGCATTGGTTAGAGTCATCGCAATCCGCGTCCCTTCTGCACTGAGGAACGCCCTCGCACTCCCCTTCATGCTTTATCGAAACGCCTGCCTGAGCCGCTTCACATGCATTATTGTATGTAATCCCATCGCACCCACATACGGGGTCGAACACATCTGGACACATAAGCGGTCTTAGAACACAGGTGCCGGGGGGTGCGCATGTGCCTGTCTGGAACTGACAATATTCGCTTTTCGAACAATCGAGGTTAGAATTGCATGGCTTAGCTAATGGAGAACACACACAGGAACCAAACTGCTCCTGACATGTCCCCACGACAGGAATAGGCAATTCAATCGAACACTTGCCCCCTACATTGCACTTGTATTGACACCTCCCGTCAATACAAAGGTCAGTTGTGCACTGGTTGAAGTCATTGCAATCAAGATTGGTTGTGCATTCAGGTGTGACCTCGCATCTACAACCGCTCGCATCCAAAACGCACATTCCAGCGCTCGGAGACCCCGGAATCACGCACTGCCCACCCACCTCGCAATCGTATTCGCACTTGAACTGGTAACAATAGTCTCGAGTGCATGGATTTCCATCATTACAGTCTGTGTCAAAAATGCACTCCTTACACGCGCCAGAATAGTTTATCGAGACCCCCGCTCTCCCTGCCTCGCAGGCATTCTGATAGGTCTTGCTGTCGCATCCACAAACTGGGTCGTCTTCGGGCAGACATATCTCGGGTCTTGGGATACAGACCCCAGTCTCGATACCGCATGGAACGAAACTGCAATATTGGTCTTGCGGACACATGCTGTTGGCAAAGCAATGCGTCAGAGTGCACTCCCCTTGATACCACACTGATGTCCCAGCCTGATATGCCTCGCAAGAGTTGCCATAAGTCTTGCCATCGCAACCACAAACTGGCTTGTAGATAAGGGGACAAGTACTTGGTCTGTCCTTGCACACGCCAAGAGACCCGCACATCTTTTCGTCCTTATAACAAAACTGAGACGGCGGACAGTCAAAGGGGTCATCGCACACAACCCACGGCGCAACACATGCGCAGTTACCATCGCTTGTTACACAGTATCCCTGAACAGGCAAAGGCCAATCTCCCTGACACCCTTGTCCAATACTGCACTCATGGTAGCAGTGAGTATTTAGGCATCTGTCAATAGTGCACGGATTCTGGTCATCGCAATCTTTATCCTCTGTGCACTCGAACCTTCCTCGGCACGAGCACGAGGGCGCTGGACTCTGCTCCCATAAACACCTGTCATCGCTTGTATCTGGATTACCATCATCGCACAATGTCCCTTCCAGACATGTGTGATGGCATGTGAAACTTATGCAAGTGTCCTCGGTGCAAGGATTTTGGTCGTGGCAGTCTCTCGCATCAAGACATTCTGCTCTATCGCCCTGGCAGGTGCACACCCCAGAAGGACCAATGACACATTTGTCGTTGTAAGTCCAGATGTCGCCATCATCGCAAGCAGAGTTGATAGAGCATTGGTGCTCGCATGCCCCGTTCACACAGGCATCGTTCGTGCATGGGTTTTGGTCGTCGCAGTCCTTATCATCTTTGCACATCACAGGTGTTCCCACACAAACACATGCGCCACCTTGAAGGACGCATACATCATTCTGGGTCGCAGGATTTCCGTCCGAGCAGGACAACCCCTGATAGCAGTTGTGGCGACACTTGCCCTGCCCGTCGCAATAATCCACAGTGCAAGGATTCATGTCATCGCAGTCATTGTTCGAATAGCACTCCTTCTTTCCCTGGCATACGCAACCTGAAGGGGTCTCCCTGCAAGTATCATTTTCTGTGTATGGGTCCTTGTCGTCACAGGCGGCGCCAACCTGGCAGTCGTTTATGCACTTGCCATCCACGCAGTTATCTAAAGTGCAGGCATTCCCATCGTCGCAATCTTTGGCATCAGTGCAGGCTTGCAAGACCCCCTTGCACAGGCATGAATCCCCTTCGATAACACAAGAGTCCATAGAGGTCATTGGATTTCCGTCTGAACAAACAGCACCCACATCGCATGTATGGACACACTGATTGTGCGCACAGATGTCTTTTGTGCAGGGGTCTTGGTCGTTGCACTGGTCATCGTTTTCGCATTCTGGCATCTTCACGCACGCACATTCCTCGCCTTCCAAACTACATCTCGCATTCACCCCCCCACTTCCACACGCTAGACCGCTAAGGCACTCATGGACACAGCGATTGTCAACGCAAAGGTCCAAAGTGCAGTCATTCTGGTCGTCACATTCCGCGATGGATGTGCACTCGAAGGAGGCACTGTCATCAAACCCATCTCCATCCTGACTTGCCTCATCCCAAGCGTCTGTCTGGAAATCATCCCCACCTCCCATCGAGGCATCATCCTGCGACCACACGCCATCTTCAAGCGTGACCTCAACCTCCAAGGTGCCCTCGAATCCATCCTGCATCTGGATTGCCCCATCTTCTGCGCCAACATCAAAGGCTTGAGACCCGCTTACCCCCCCTCCTCCGCAGGAACCCCACATAAAAGCGAATAGTCCTAAAATGCATGTCCAGCCAGATGTAGTTATATTCCTCATTTTTGCCTCCCTATCATTGCCAATCACAGTGTATGAAATCATCGCACTTTTTTCAACACCATCGGAATTGACAAGCTTCTTGAAATGTCATACAAGACTGACGATGGGTAAGATCGAAAGAGAAGATTTCGAAACCCATGTTGATTGGAAAGACGGAAGACCCAAGACCTTGCACCTCAAAAGGGTCAAGATCGTGCTCGAAGACAGGCTTGGGGAAGTTCGGGAGTATGTTTTCGACCAGCCTGTCATAACCATGGGTTCTGCTGAAGAAAACGATGTCGTGGTGCGTGACATGCGCACAAGCAGGTATCACTGCCAGATCGTGCGTGAACCTGATGGGTATGTAATAAAAGACCTGGGGTCTAAGAACGGCACCTATGTGGGAAAAGTTCGGGTCAAAGAGGCTTATCTAAAGTCTGGATGCACGATCAGTCTTGGGGGGGTCGAGGCAAGATTCCATGTGTTGGGGGAAAAGGTGGAGATTGCCCCTTCTTCGAGGGATTGCTTTGGACCAGTTATCGGCACTAGCAGGCGGATGCGTGAGGTCTTCTCGATTCTGGAGCGCATCGCACCCACGAACTCGACGGTGGTTTTGGAGGGTGAGACTGGCACTGGGAAAGAGATGGTGGCAAGGGCGATCCATCAGAAGAGTCAGCGGGCTTCAGGTCCTTTTGTGGTCTTCGATTGTTCAGCAGTGCCCAGAGAACTGATTGAAAGTGAGCTTTTCGGTCACGAGAAAGGGTCTTTTACGGGTGCGATTCAGACAAGACAGGGTCTATTCGAGATAGCCCAGGGCGGGACACTGTTTCTGGACGAGATAGGCGAGCTTTCCATTGAACTTCAGCCAAAACTTTTGCGTGCCCTTGAACAGCGCGAGATAAGAAGGGTAGGCTCGAACAAGCAGATAAAGGTAGATGTTCGCTTGATCGCCGCTACGAATCGTGACCTTGAAAGGGAAGTTCAGGAGGGGAGATTCAGGGAGGACCTTTATTACAGGCTTTCTGTGGTGCGGATCAAACTCCCACCATTGAGGGAAAGGAAGGAAGACATACCCTTGCTTGCGAGGCATTTTTTGAAGGCGGCTCAGTTCAACAAAGATGCTGACGGCCTACCCAGGGTCAAAGGGTTTTCCGAAGAGGCAATGACGGCGCTTTTGGAATATGAATGGCCTGGCAATGTGCGGGAGCTTCTGAATGTGGTAGAAAGGGCGGTGTCCTTTGCTGATGGGGATCTGGTCGAGATTGACGATTTGCCGCCACATGTGCTGGGCAATGCATACAGGTCGTCTCGTGAACATCTGGACAGGGGGGATACGACTTTAGACCTAAGAAGGAGGGCAACATTCAAAGATGCGAAAGAAAGGTGGCTTGAGAGGTTCGAAAGGGAATATTTGAAGACACTTCTGGAGCGTAACAACTACAGCATTTCTGCTGCGGCTAGGGAGGCGGATCTAGATCGCAAGTATCTTAGGAAACTTGCAAGAAGATATGGGCTTTTGCCTGCAGACGACAGCAAATCATGAAAGGAGGCTAGTGTGGCGAAACCAAAAAAAGCAAGACCAGAAAACGAAAAACAAAGACCTCAAGTAACATTCAAAGACAGGTTTGACGACTTCATGCATGATTGGGGAAGGGTTGCAGTCCCCGCAGGGTTGGTGCTCCTCTTATTGATACTCAGAAATGTGGGGGTGCTCGATGACACATCGCTCGGTTTTGTGATTGGGGTTTTATATCTGGGGGCAGTAGGGTATGGATTTCTTTATGTGATAAGGACGCACGAAATCCCAGCATGGGGGAGGGTGATGGGATATGTCGTGGTGTTCCTGCTTGGTTTGGGGGCGCTGATACCCCTTGTCGAGGATGTTTACCCTGGCAGCCCTGTGTTCGAAAAGGTGGTAACCAAAGCGGAGAAAGAGGTTCAGATTGATTCGAACCTTCAGGGCTATCACCACCTTGAGGTGTTTGCACAATCTCTTGCGGCCAAAGAAAGCGCACTGGGGCTTCATGGTAAGTATCATCTCCGGGTGCAAGGAAAAGACATAAGGGGCGAGTTTTCGGACCAAGCAAGACAAGTCCGTGCGGGGCGCAGAGGCACGAGGAGTGTCGAGGTGAAGCATCTGATGGATGTGCACGGCATCACGCTCGAACAAGGGGAAAAGAAGGTCGAGGTCTTGATGATAGACCAGGCGATAGGGCCAGAACTGAGGCTCAGGTTATTCAAGGTGTTCGTCCCGCCTGTGGTCGCATACATCTTTCTTTCCATCGCTGTCCTGCTTACGCTTTTTATGGATGCCATGTTCAGAGAGGTGTTTTTGAAGTGGAGGCTTGGTCCATGGGCAGGTATGGTCGTGGCATTCTATGTGGTCTTCTCGTCTTCCTATGAACGAGGGGCTGTCGTGAATGCATCTGTCTGGAGCGCCTTGCTGGGCGGCGCTGTGGGCTTTACTGTTGGATGGCTACTTTCTTTGATTGCAAGAAGGATTGGAAAGGCTTTGGGGGTAAAGAGCAAGGCATACGAAGGTGCTGGATAACTAGAATCTTGTTGTTTCTGGCTTAGGCACACCTTTATGGAAGTCTTGCCTACATCGAAATATCTTGTTACTGTTGGGTTTTTCAAAGTCGGCTTGACAAGGTAATTTCAGGGTGCTAAAGTAAGAAATGTCGTTGACGCTGTCCCTCCATGGGGGAGGTTTCAGCGTGGTATGGTGTATGGTTAGCGTGATGCAAGGAGGTAATGTATGAAGAAGTTTTCGTTTCTTTTGGTTTGTTTTGGCTTTTTGGCTTTCGGTTCTTCCACATTGTTTGCAAAGGACAAGCGGGTTATCGTCAAGTTCAAAGGTGCGACAAGGGCTGATCTGGTTTGGGCAAACGGCGGGATTGTGGAAAACGAGTTCAGGATTTTGAAAGGGGTTTCAGCGGTAATCCCTGAAGAGCGGTTGGCAAAACTTTGGGCACACCCAGCGGTAGAATACATCGAGGAAGACAGGTTGGTCTATGCCATTGGAAAGAATCCACCTTCACAGCCTGCTCAAACAGTTCCGTGGGGTATAAGCAAGGTGAATGCGCCTCTCGCATGGACTTTGACAACAGGATACAATGTAAATGTCTGTGTGGTTGACACTGGTATTGACCTTTCCCACCCAGACCTGAAGGATAACATTGCCTGGAATGTATCGTTTGTGACAGGGGCGAAGACAGGCAATGATGACAATGGACATGGAACGCATGTTGCGGGCATCATCGCTGGGGTAAACAATACGATCGGGGTAGTTGGGGTTGCATACGATGTGAATCTTGCTGCGGTGAAGGTGCTGAACAGGAGCGGGAGCGGATACACTTCTTGGGTCATCAAAGGTATCGAGTGGTGTGTTGCGAACAACATGGATGTCATCAACCTGAGTCTTTCGAGCGAGACATATTCGCAGGCAGAGGAAGAGGCAATAAATACTGCCTACAACGCGGGTCTTGTCATCGTTGCTGCAGCAGGGAACGATGCGCAAACTGGGAACAATGTCCAGTATCCTGCGGCGTATCCAACGGTGCTTGCTGTTTCAGCCACAAACAAGGACAATGCGATTGCTTCGTTTTCATCCTATGGGACATGGGTTGATATCGCAGCGCCTGGAGTTGACATCTATTCAACTTACAAAGGCGGGACCTACGCCACTTTGAGCGGGACATCCATGGCAGCACCTCATGTCACAGGCTGTGCGGCGGCGCTTCTTGCCTTCAACCCAGCCCTGACCAACGCAGAGGTTTATGCTAAACTTACATCTACAGCGACTGACCTTGGAAGTGCTGGCTGGGACGCATATTTTGGGTGGGGATTGGTAAACCTTTATGCAGCGTTGCAGTAAGGAGATGGGACTGGCGAGGCATCCCCGCCCCTAAAATCCCTTTCTCGCCACGACTACCATAAACCCCCCAAACATACCTAGCGGGGTCGAAGAACACCAAGTTTCTAGCCGTAAGAGCGCTGACGAAAGCACGGGCACTTTCATCAAGTAGGCGGTCGGAAGGAATACCCTTATCCCATGCATCTTTATGACCTCAAGGTTTTTCGGAAGTGATGCGAGCATTTCTTTTGGCGAATGATATTTTGTGAACACATCCTTGTCTGATACAGATTTTGCAACTTTCGAGGCGGGTTTTATTCGTTTCACAAGATAACGAAGCGATTGACTATTATAGAACTCCAAGGCAACGACCCCGCCTTTCTTTGTGACCCTAGTCATCTCTTGGATGGCTGACTGCGCATCAGGAATATGAGGCAAAACCTTGAAGCACACAACGCAGTCAAAACTTTCGTCCCGAAAAGGCAAAGATGTCGCATCTGCCTGAATGCAGTCAAAGCCTCGTTTTTTTGCTTTGCTTAGCATTCCGCTCGACAGGTCAACACCAACGCAATCTTTGCAATGCTTTCTAAGCCTTTGAAGTATAAGCCCTGTTCCACATCCTACCTCCAGAACGACTTTGTCCTGCAAGAACTCCTTCACCGCATTGACCTCGGAATCATCCAAAAACACATGATAGTTATCGAACCTTTCGTTGTCGTAGGTGTTTGAAAAGGCATCGTAGTAAGACCGAACCTTGTCTTTCATCGTGCGACACCATTACCAAGAAGTTCTTTGTAAAGCGCTTCGTATGCCTGAGCCATCTTCAAAGGACTGTAGTATTCCTTTACAACACGGATTCCCTGTGCCACCAAATCGCTATGAAGTGCACTATCGCCAAGCAAACGCAAAATTGTTTCGCAAAGGGCTTGTGTGTTGAGTGGAGGCACACCAAGTGCCCCCCCTAGTTCAACGATTTCTTCAAGCGCAGTTCCAAGCCCGACGATAGCAGGCACTCCCATCCCCAATCCCTCGAGCAATGTCAAAGGTATGTCGCTTTTAGCATAAGTCGTTTCAACTGGAAACAACTGAATATGCGAGCATGCTAGAAGTTCCTTGAACCTTGGCTCCCCCCCAAAGAACCTGACGATGCCCCGTTTCAGATATGGGGAAAGCCTTGCCTCTAATGCTTTGCGCACCTTTTGCGCCTTCTTTGTCTTTTCACGACAGGCAAAGACAAAGGTCGCTTGCACCCTGTCAAGAACCATTTCTATTGCATCAGAAATAACGAAAGGAGCCATAGTGAATTCGAGGTCACCAGCATAAATCACTACTGGTCTTTCGGGGTTCAGACCAAAAGACACCTTTATTCGGCGCTTTTCGTCCAAAGTGATAGGACTTGCAACTTCTACTGCGGGTCTTATAACTTCAAGCCTAACACTTGAGGGCACGACATCGCTCAATATAGTCCGAGCATATTCTGAAAGCACAACAACAGAGTCTGCCCGTGTGCTCTTTAGCACGCCTATCTCGTCAGGGATGCTCGTTATGGTGTGCACAACCTTAACATCTCGCCACCTCTTTTTGAAAAGGACGATGGAGCAAACGGTCAATCTTGTTGGTGTAAAGAAAAAATGGGCAACTGGCGGCGGCCTTTGCGTAAGCAAGTAATAAAGAACCTTTATCTTGTCAAGGAGTGGGAGCCTGAATGATTGCGAGCGCTTGAACAAAGGCACTTCTTTGCAATTTCTAAGGGCAAGTGTAGTGCCCCGCGCAGTAAACACTGTAAAATCAATGCCTTTTGCAAAACGAACAAGAACGGATGGCAAGACCTTGCCAGAGTCATCGAATGGAGGCGAAACAGGCTTTGAGACTATCAGGACCACAAAGACTAACCTGTCCTTATTGTCGCACCAATGGCTTTTTCAGCCTCGATGACCCTTTCCAAAGCCTCCATGACCTCGGCATCTGAAAGTGTCCTATCCTTTGATTGGAAGATAAGCCTTATGCAGAGGCTTTTCTTGCCATCTGGGATGGGCGCACCTTTATATTCTGAAACGAATTCGATCTTTGTTAGAAACTCCGGAGCAACCTTTAGGGCGGTTTGTATTAGTTCTTTCAATGTCCTGTCTTCATCCACCACGAATGACAGGTCATGTTCGATCTTAGGGAACCTTGGAATCTCACAGAACTCCTTCTTCGCATCAGGCACATGCATAAGCATATCGAGGTCGAGCTCGGCTAGCACTGCACTGCCCTGACAGTCTAGGCTTAGCATGGTCAAAGGGTGGACCATGCCAAGAAGTCCAAGTTCCTTACCTTCAAACTCGATGGCAATCGTGCGGGCAGGATGCAAAAATGGCAAGCCTGACTCCGCTCTGTTTTCCAGCAAAACCCCTTCCTTCCCAAGTTTTTGGAGCAACACTTCGATAATCCCTTTCATTCGCAGAACAAGCGTCCCATCCTTGCCCTTATCCTGTTTCCTGTACAAAAGAAGTCCCAGATGCTGAGGCTGTCTTAGCACCCCCCCATCGCCCATTTCCTTGAAAAACACCCTCCCCATCTCGTAGACAGCAAAGTCATCGAAAAACCTTGCATTCTTTTCAAGGACTCCAAGAAGGTTTGGAAGGAGGCTAGTTCTAAGGCGCACATTGTCGGAGCTCAAGAAGTTTTTGAGTCTTGGCGCATCTGGATCAAAAGCGATGCGGGAAAGAAGGTTCTCGCTATAAAACGAATATGTATAAACCTCATCCATCCCACATGCGAGGGACAAGATTTTTCTTATGCGAACAAGCAACGAGAGCATCGGGTCTTTGGGATGAAGCGTCTCAATGACCACTGGCTTTTGAGGTTTGATCTTTCCATATCCAATAAACCTACCTACCTCCTCGACAAGGTCTTCAGGGATAGACACATCCCTTGTTGCCCTAAAAGATGGCACAACACAATCTAGTTTCCCATCTTCCCGCTCTTTGCACTGGAACTCGAGTGCGGTCAGAATCCTTATCTGTTCTGATCTTGGGACTTCCACGCCAAGCCTTCTTGACACATATTCGCAGTCAAGGGTTATGACCTTTGGTGTAGGGTCAAATCCTTGACAATCGTAAACCCTGCTGATTGGCTTGCAGTCTGGGCATGTAAGCCTAAGGATGTCGAAGAAATATGAAACGGCTAGCGGCGGGAGATTCGGATCTAGCGCCTTTTCGAACCTTGATGAAGAATCTGTTCGAACACCGTGCCGAACAGAAGTCTTTCTTATCCTTGTTGGGTTAAATGTCGCACATTCAAGGACAACTTCGCATGTGTCATCCCTTATCCCGCTGTTTTGCCCCCCCACAACTCCCGCCAGTGCAACGGGTCTTTCTGCGTCTGCGATTACAAGGTCTTCTTGCGAAAGGGTAAGTTCAGTTCCGTCTAAGGTCACAAAACGCTCGCCATCATAAGCCCTTCTGACCCTTATCATTTGCCCCAATAGCTCTCTTCTGTCGAATGCGTGGGTGGGTTCTCCTAAAGCCATCATCACATAGTTCGATGCATCAACAACATTGTTTATGGGCTTTATGCCAGTGTTTCTAAGCCTGTTCGCAACAAAAAACGGGGATCTTGTTATCTTGACCCCCCCAAAGGCAACAGCCATGTATCTTGGGCAGTCGTTCGGGTCATCTACTGTGACTTTCAGGATGTCTTCGTGCGCTTGCGGCAAGGTGCATGAAGGCTTTTTCAAGGTTCTAGAATAAAGGGCAGATATCTCCCTTGCAATGCCAAGATGCCCCCACAAATCTGGGCGATTCGTGATGGCTTTGTTGTCAACCTCGAAGATGAAGTCCTCGAGGTCGATGAGTTTGGCAATGGGGGTGCCTGGTTTAGAATCGCTTGGAAGTTCAAGAACTTTCGATGCATCATCGCCAATGCCAAGTTCAGCCTCGGATGCAACCATGCCCTCACTTAGAACCCCTTTTATCTCTGTTGCCTTTATTTCCGTTGTTTTGAGTTTGGCGCCAGGCAATGCAACCGCTACCGCCATACCTTCCATTAGGTTTGGTGCGCCAGAGACGATCGTGATTGTTCTCCCCCCCACATCTGTATTGCAGACAACAAGGCGGTCTGCATCTGGGTGCCTTTCTATGCGCTTTATCACCCCGCAAACCACATCTTCAAGGTCATCCCCGACCTTTTCCACCCCCTCAAGTTCAGCCACGCACTCTGTGAACCTTTTTGCAACATCATAGGGGTCAAGCCCTCTTAGGTCAACAAAGTCAGAAAGCCATTTCCACGAAAACTTCATCTATCCTCCTTAGAACTGGCGCACGAACCTTAGGTCGCCAGAAAATAGCCACCTTATGTCCGAGACCTTGTATCGCATCATTACAAGCCTTGACAGCCCTATCCCAAAAGCCCATCCCTCCCATTCCCTCGGGTCCAACCCCCCAGCCCTTATGACATTAGGGTGCACAAGCCCACACCCCAGAAATTCGACAAAGCCTGAATGCTTGCACACCGAACAGCCTCGCCCTTCACACACAGAACAATGAATGTCTAGTTCAAAGCCAGGCTCTACGAAGGGGAAATAGCCAGGTCTTAGCCGAACACCCACATCTTTCCCAAATATCGCTGTCAAAAGGGTCATCATTGCAGAAAGGAGGTGAGCAACAGACACATGCCTGTCTATCATAAGCCCTTCGAGCTGATGGAAGGTGTGTTCGTGCGATGCGTCTGTTGCCTCGAACCTGAAGACTTTGCCAGGAAAAACTGCCCTGAATGGGGGGGGCAAAAGCCTCATAGCCCTTGTCTGTCCAGCAGAGGTGTGAGTGCGAAGCAAAAAGCCATCTTCAAGATAGAAGGTGTCCTGAAGGTCTCGGGCAGGATGGTCTTTGGGGATGTTTAGCGCCTCGAAGTTGTAGTATTCTGTTTCGACCTCGTAGAAGTCCATGACATAGTAGCCAAGGCGATGGAAGATATCCATCACTTCTTCAAGGACCAAAGAGAGCGGGTGTATGTGCCCAACCTGAGGTCTGATGCCAGGGAGCGTGGGGTCAATCTTTGCTTCCCTTAGAGCCTGAAGTTCCACGATACGCTTGCTTTGCCTTTCCAGAGCCTCCATGATGACCTGCTTAGCTCTGTTAAGAGCCATCCCCCTTTCCCGCCTCTTTTCAGGCTCAAGCGCCCCAAGCCCCTTCAGTTGTTCCGTTATCTTCCCCTTTTTCCCTAAGTATTTGACCTCTATTTCCCTGAGTTCCTCGGGCGTCTGTGCCTTTTCAATCTCTTCAAGCGCAACCCTTTCAATCTCTTCCATCTTCAAAACCCACAAGGACATGCATATTTAGCATGATTTCAAAGGTTTGTCTAGCATAGTTGTGTCTCGGTGTTCGTATCACCTTGTTGGGTCGCGCCATCATTTCTTCAAATGCGGATGCGACGGGACTTTGCATCCTTCCCTTATGCTTTGTCTGCCTGCGATATAGAAGGGCGGGCCGTCAATGGGTCTTGACCATGCAGCAACATGAGCGCGGATTTCTGTTGCACACATGCCTAACCGAACGATCAGAAGTCAGAGCACCCGAACGCACTTTTGCTTCAAGAATGTGTATTCCCTGCATTTGCAGAGACCTTTGCAGGCGAACTTGTGCAGCCAGAAAAAACCTTTCGACTTTACACCCCATCCCCTCACGCCCTCGAGCATTTCAAAATCATGCTTGGCACAAAGGCTTTATCGTATTATAAAGTTTTGTGCTTTCCCTTGGGGAGGTCGGGATGGATGAAGTTTTCGAGTTCTTGCAACTTGAGTATCTTGAAGACATGTTCGACCAGTATCTACAAGACCCTCAAGGTGTGCCCGAGGACATGAGGAGGTTCTTCGATGGCTTTGGGGGAAAAGAGGATAGGATTCGCTGGATCAAACAGGTTGCCAAAAGGGAGGCACGGGCTCAGGCTGAAGGGGCGGGAGGGGAAGGCTTTTCTTCAGATCTCGGTTCACTAAGACTACAAGACAGGGTTGACCAGCTTATACGGGCTTACAGGGTTCGGGGCCACCTTATAGCGAATCTTGACCCACTTGGCAGGGAAAGACCAAGACCGAAAGAGCTGGACCTTGATTTCTATGGACTTACTGAAAAAGACCTCGACAGAGTGTTTTCCACCAGAACCATCTACCCCCACCAGTCTTTGACGCTAAGGGAGATAATCGCCCACATGGAAAACACCTATTGCAGAAGCATAGGTGTCCAGTTCATGCATATTGACGACCTAAGCATAAAGCAATGGCTCCAAGAGCAGATGGAAGGGACGGAAAACAGAATCGCTTTGTCACGGGCAGAGCAGTTGCGCATACTGACAAGGCTTACTGATGCAGTGATTTTCGAGGAGTTCATACACAAGAAATATCAAGGCGCAAAATCCTTTAGCCTTGAAGGCGCAGAAACCCTAATCCCTCTTCTTGACATGGTGATCGAAAGGGCAGGAGAGCAAAGGATTGACGAGATCGTCATAGGCATGGCTCACAGGGGAAGGCTTTGCGTCCTTGCAACCATCATGGGCAAAAGCCCGAGGCTCATCTTTCAAGAGTTCGAGGATGCAATAAGCGATCCTGAACATGGTCCTGGCGATGTGAAATACCATCTTGGATATTCGACCAATGTCAGGACCTCGATCGGGCACGATATTCACCTTTCTTTGTGCTTCAACCCAAGCCATCTTGAGTTTGTCTCGCCTGTTGCGATTGGAAGGATGCGGGCTAAGATGGATGCATTTCAGGACAAGGATAGGCGGCGCGGGCTTTGCGTCTTGATACATGGTGATGCAAGTTTTGCTGGCGAAGGGATAGTGCAAGAAACATTGAACCTCTCAGCGCTAAGGGGCTATTCTGTGGGGGGGACTTTGCACATAATCGTAAACAATCAGATAGGATTTACCACAGACCCAGAAGATGCAAGGTCATGCACATACCCGAGCGATGTGGCAAAGATGTTGCAAGTGCCGATATTCCATGTGAATGGAGAAGACCCTGAGGCAGTGGCACAGGTTGTAAAACTAGCAATGGATTTCAGAAGGCTTTTCAAAAGGGATGTCATCATTGACCTTTTTTGCTACAGAAAATATGGGCACAACGAAACGGATGACCCATCCTTTACGCAGCCCTTGATGGCAAAGGCAATAGCGAAGAAGGAAGGGGTAAGGGAATCGTATCTCAGGCATCTTTTGGCTTTGTCTCAGGTCACTCTGGAGGAGGCAGAAGAGATCAAAGAAAGGCGCAGAAGATGGCTGGAAATCGAGCTTTCTGCGGGCAAGCGAGGTGGTTTTGTTGCGGTTTCCAAACCGAAGGGGGTGTGGGCAGGATATGTGGGGGGCAGTGAGGAAGGGGTTGAAGATGTTGACACAAGCGTCCCAAAAGACAAACTTGTGCGCTACCTCGAGGCTATCACGAAACTACCAGAAGGCTTCCATCCGCACCCCAGAATTTTGCGCTTCCTTGAGGAAAGAAAGGCGATGGCAAGGGGAGAAAGGCGCATTGATTTTGGCACTGCAGAGGCTTTGGCTATGGCATCCCTGGCTGACATGGGGTTCAGGGTCAGGATGTCGGGTCAAGACTCTGAGAGGGGCACATTCAGCCACCGACATGCAGTCCTTCATGACTACGAGGATGGACGCACATATTCCCCATTACAGCACATCTCGCCAGATCAAGCGCCTGTGGAAATATACAACTCCCCCCTATCAGAAGCGGGCGTTTTAGGCTTTGAATATGGCTACTCGCTTGATTACCCTGATGCGCTTGTCATCTGGGAGGCTCAATACGGGGATTTCGCAAATGTTGCGCAGGTTTATATTGACCAGTTCATCGCAAGTGCTGAAGAAAAGTGGAAGAGGCTATCTGGAATCGTCCTGTTTTTGCCCCATGGCTATGAAGGGCAGGGTCCTGAACATTCCAGCGCAAGGCTCGAAAGGTTTCTCGCACTTTGCGCAAACGACAACATCCAGATCGTGGTGCCAACGACTCCAGCGCAGTTGTTCCATGTGCTAAGAAGGCAAGTCTTGCGAAAATGGAGAAAACCATTGGTCGTTTTCACGCCAAAGAGCCTTCTAAGAAGCAAGGAGGCAAGTTCATCGCTTGAGGAACTTTCAGAAGGGCGATTCATGAGGGTCATCCCTGACCAAAAGAAGAAGGTGAGCAAGGTTTTGCTTTGTTGTGGAAAGATATATTATGATCTGGCACAATATCGCGCTAAGATCGGTAGGGATGATGTGGCTATCATCAGGATTGAACAGCTTTATCCATTGAAAGACGAAGTCCTTATGAAGGCGTTTGAAGGCGTTGGCGAGGATGCCGAGGTGGTATGGGTTCAAGAAGAACCTGTGAACATGGGTGTTTCGTGCTACTTGAGAAGGCGTTTTGGCACGAAAATCTTAGATAAGTGGTCATATTACATCATCGGGAGACCCGAGGCGGCTGCGCCTGCCAAGGGGTCTTTGGCTGTTCACAAACTAGAACAGGAAGAGATTGTAAGGAAGGCGTTCTCGTGAAAGGAGGAAAATATGGTCGAAGTAGTTGTCCCAAATCTAGGCGAATCCATCGTGGAGGCAATGGTGTCGGAGTGGCTGAAGGACGAGGGAGACATTGTTGCAGAGGGTGAGCCTATTGTCATCATCGAGACAGACAAAACGACGATGGAAGTTTATGCGCCAAAAGCGGGTAAGATTGCAAAGAAAGTAAAACAAAAGGGCGAGACCGCAAAGGTCGGAGAGGTGTTGTGCGTGATCGAAGAGGGGGTGTTTATTCAAGAAAAACCGCCTGAAGATGCGCAGCGCAAGAAAAAGGACGATATAGGCGAAAAGGTGGCGATGCCTTCCGCAAAGAAGGTGGCTTTTGAGGAAGGGGTGGACCTTGCGAAGATAAGTGGAAGTGGGAAGGGGGGGAGGATACTGAAGGAGGATGTGATAAAGGCTACAAAAACCGAGGAAAAGAAAGATGAGCCAGTAGAGGTGGGCAAGGGGGCGGTAGAAGGGGCGCCAGAAAAGGTCGAAGAATCGAAGGTTATAGAACAGCCCGAACTTCAAAAGACACGAGCGATCTCACCACCTGTTTTCGATTCTGCAAGGGAGGTTGAAATAGTGCCAATGAGCATGCTGAGGCGGACTGTGGCAGAAAGGCTTGTTCAAGCCAAGCAGACAATGGCTCTGCTTACGACCTTCAACGAGATTGACATGAGCAATGTGCTTGCATTGAGGAAGCGGTATCAGGAACAGTTTCAAGAAAAATACGGGGTAAAACTGGGGATAGTTTCGTTTTTTGTACTGGCGAGCGTAACTGCCTTGAAGCGCTTCAAGCAGGTCAACGGCTCGATACAAGGCACTAATATGGTCCTATACAAGTATTACGATATCGGCATAGCGATTGGTTCCAAAAGGGGCTTGGTTGTCCCTGTGCTAAGAGATGCAGATAAACTTACGCTTGCCGAGATCGAGCAAAAGATTGCGGACTTCGCAAGAAGGGCGGAAGAAGGAAAACTTGCTTTGGAAGAACTTCAGGGCGGGACATTCACAATCAGCAATGGTGGAATCTTTGGCTCGCTTCTGTCCACACCGATACCAAGCCCTCCGCAAAGCGCTGTGCTGGGCTTGCATGCTATTCAGGAAAGACCTGTTGCCCGTGATGGTCAGGTCGTGATAAGACCTATGATGTTTGTGGCACTTACTTACGACCACAGGATTATTGACGGAAGGGAGGCGGTGTCGTTCTTGCGACACATCAAGGAAGTGATAGAGGACCCTTCGAGGCTAGTTCTGGGTCTTTAGCGCTTAGGTATTGTTTGGGAAAGCATGTTCATTGGAGGTAAAGGACATGGAAAGATATGAGGCGGACATAGTCGTTGTGGGCGGTGGTCCAGGGGGTTATGTAGCTTCAATAAAGGCGGCTCAGGAAGGGATGAAGGTTGTGTGTGTTGAAAAGGAAGCGCTTCTGGGAGGGACATGCCTTAGGGTTGGGTGCATACCTACAAAGGCGCTTTTAGAGACATCTCTTAGGTTTTATGAAGCCAAAAAAGTTTTTCACGAGCACGGCATAGCGTTTGGAGATATAAGCATTGACCTAAAAAAGGCGATGAAGCGAAAGGAAAGGATTGTGAATACATTAGCTGGGGGCATCTCTCAACTCTTCAAGAAAAACAAGATAACCAGACTCAAGGGGCAGGCGAAGATAGTATCGCCATCCGAAGTCGTGATTGACGAGGGCACGGTTGTTCAAGCCAGGCATATTCTGATTGCAACAGGTTCTAAGCCAGCGGGTTTACCATTTGCAAAGTTTGGCAAAAGGATAAACACAAGCGATGAAGCGCTTGCTTACGAGGAGTGCCCGAAACATCTGGTCGTGATAGGGGCTGGGGCGGTGGGGCTGGAACTCGGGATGATATGGAACAGGCTTGGGGCAAAGGTCACTGTCCTTGAGGTGATGGACAGGATTTTGTTGGGATTTGATTTTGATATGACGAAGAAGGCTTTGAAGGCTTTCGAGGCGCAGGGAATAGAAATAAGGCTTGGTGCAAAGGTTTTGGCGGTGCATGAAGATGACGAAAAGGCTTTGGTCGAGGTAGAGGGGCAAGAGCCGATACAGTGTGACAGGGTTCTGGTTGCAGTTGGGCGTGCCCCGAACACCGATGGTCTTGGGTGCGAAGAAGTGGGCATTACAAAAGACAAAAAAGGATTTATTGTCGTGGAAAAGGGATACAAGACCAATGTTGGGGGGATATTCGCGGTTGGAGATGTGATTGGCGGGCTCATGCTTGCACACAAGGCGATGGAAGAAGGGGTTATGTGTATAAACGGTTTGCTCGGGAAGTTTGCAGAGTTGAACTACGACGCAATACCCAAAGTTTGCTACACAGAGCCAGAGGTCGCAGGCGTTGGAAAGACCGAGGAAGAATTGAAGGCAGAAAATAGGGAATACAAGGTTGGGCGCTTTCCATTCAGGGCAAATGGGAGGGCACATACGATGGGATATATTGACGGCGAGGTCAAGGTGCTGGCAGATGCCAAGAGCGACAAACTTTTGGGGATGCACATGGTGGGTCCAAGGGCTTCCGAACTTATTGCTTTAGGGGGGATGGCTTTAGAGTTTGGTGCATCGAGTGAAGACATAGCGATGCTGTGTGAACCTCATCCAACTTTGGAAGAGGCGATAAAAGAGGCGTGCCTTGCAGTTGCATCCAAGACTATCCACTTGTAAGCGCCACATTTTTTGATATTCGGCCATAGGGTAATAAACCGCCAGTCACCCCTGGAAGGTTCCATTTTGTCTTTGTTTTCCTGCCGGATGGGGGCGAGGCGTGCATTGCCCCAATAGGGAAGAGGCTTTTAGGCTGGAGCCTAATCTGGGGGGTTAGCTAAGACTAGTTGTAGCGTCTTCTAAATGCGAGGAAGAGGCTTAGTGCACCAAGCACCACAAAGAGGACTGGATTCGTGCTGGTGCCTTGAGCGGTGCATCCACCACCGC
>Ga0272449_1000253_pt1 | contig 66875 bp, 58 predicted proteins | sample YNPCB0241_FD_198679 | JGI IMG/M metagenome (GOLD analysis project Ga0272449, IMG submission 198679) | Hot spring sediment microbial communities from Yellowstone National Park, WY, United States - YNP-CB-024-1 | ecosystem: Environmental > Aquatic > Thermal springs > Hot (42-90C) > Sediment...
CATCCAACAGCCCGGCATACTCTCGGAAATCCGTCATTCCCGCCGGTTGGGCATAATGAGCCTTCGTATGCCTAATGCCTACGTTGACTTAAAGCGGCAGGGATACCTTATAACGTCCATTGTAAGCTCGTCGAGATGAAGCCCACCCCGGAGAAGCGTTCAATACCAGTACAAGGTTGACCTCTTGTATTTATGATAAATCAGACTATAATAGTAATAGTTACCAAATTCACAATCTCGCCGGTTACAGGCCTAGGAGGCCCCGATGAAAACATCCCCATCTTCTCACCCCCACATTGTGATTATCGGCGGCGGCTTTGGCGGCTTACGCGCGGCACGGGCTTTGGCTAAAGCCCCGGTGCGGATCACCCTCATAGACCGCCGTAACTACCATCTCTTTCAACCGCTGCTCTATCAGGTCGCTAGTGCCGGTTTAGCGCCGGAGGAAATCGCCTACCCCCTACGCGGGATTTTCCGCCATCAGCGTAACCTGACCTTCGTCATGGCAGACGTGCAACACATCAATCTGAATGACCGCACTCTGCTGACCAGTGCCGGACTAATCGCCTACGATTATCTTATCCTTGCTACTGGCAGTGCGACCAACACCTTTGGATTGCATAATGTAACCAAGTATGCCTTTGGGCTCAAAGATATTGACGAAGCCCTGGCCATCCGCAACCACATCCTGAGCCGTTTCGAATTGGCCACTCAGCAATCCGATCCCGCCGAGCGCCAGGCGATGCTGACCTTTGCGATCGTGGGCGGTGGACCAACCGGCATTGAATGCGCCGGCGCCTTGATCGAGTTAATCCGCCTGGTGTTGCGAAAGGATTATCCCACCCTCAACCTATCCCAGGCCCGCGTGGTGCTACTGGAAGCCACCGACCGTCTGCTGGGCAACCTGCCGCCCGACCTAGGCCAAGCCGCTCAGACGGCGCTACGCGAGAAAGGGGTAGACGTGTGGTTGGGGGCTCAAGTGCGAGATTATGATGGTCAGCGTATCTATCTGGCCGATGGGCGTATCCTTCCGGCTCACACCCTGATCTGGGCTGCCGGGGTGCAAGCCGCCGAACTCGTCCAAACTTTACCCCTTGCATTGGGCAGTCAAAAGCGCGTGCGCGTTCTGCCTACATTGCAGGCACCCGGATACCCAGAGGTTTTCGTCATCGGTGATGCGGCTTACGTAGAGGACGAACACGGTCAGCCCCTGCCCATGATGGCGCCGGTAGCCATGCAGCAAGGGGAGCACGCCGCCCGCAACATCCTGCGCACCCTGCGCGGGGAACCCCTACAGCCTTTCCGCTATCGCGATCTGGGCAGTATGGCCACCATTGGCCGCAACCAGGCCGTCGCCGCGCTCTTCGGTATCCATCTTAAAGGGTTCATCGCCTGGATGATTTGGCTCTTCGTGCACCTGATGCAGTTGGTGGGCTTTCGCAATCGCTTGGTAGTGCTGATCAACTGGGCGTGGGAATATTTCCGCTTTGAGCGCGCGGCCCGTCTGATTTACCCCCTGCCGCGGGCACAGCCTGCGCCGGGCACAGCCACCCCGCCCGCCGGGGAAAAGACCCCGGCGGAAGTCGTTGCGACTACCTACCACCCCAACTAGAGCACCCTGTTGGCGCTATCGCTCGCGTTCCAGCGCCGCCTCCGGTTCGGCCTGCACCGGAACACTTTCAGCGGCAGCCTGGACTGGGGATGCCGCCGGTTTTACGCGGCTGAGAACGATGAAGAGAAGCACCCCGATAAACCCAATCAGCCCACCCCCATACCAGATATACTGCGGGCCAAAGTGATCATTCAGCAATCCGCCGAGCACCGGCCCAATTCCCGACGCCACACCCCAGGTTAGGCCGTAGATGCTCATATAGCGCCCACGCATATCCTCCGGCGCCCGCCCGGCCACGTAAGTCGTCGAAGTAGGGATCAAAATCAACTCTCCAATCGTCATCACCACCATGCTGAGCCAAAAAGCCCAGAAATCCCGCCCCCAGGCAATGCTGGTCACCGCCGAGGCATAAAAGAGCGACCCCACCGCCAGCACCGGCAACGGCGCGAAACGCTTGGTGATCAGGGTGACCGGGATCTGGAAGAACACCACCATCAGCGCGTTGGTCGTGGGGATCCAGCCGTAGCGGCTTTCGGGTAAACCGAAGTTCTGCTTGGTGTACACCGAAAGCAAGACCCACAGGATCGCGGCACAAATCTGGGTCAGGGTAAAGGTAAAGACGAACGCCAGGAACGCCCGATCGCGCAGCACGCGCCCATATCCGCCAAAACGCTCGCGCGGCATCGGGTTCACGGCCTCACGAGCGGAGCCCCCCTGGGTACGGCGGCGTGGTAGGGTCTCGCGGGCGCGTAGGGCAATCAAAAGCCCGTAGAGGCTCATCCCGGTCGCAGCACAGAGGAACGCAATGCTGTAGGAAAGGCTGGCGATGAACCCACCCACCGCCGGGCCAATGGCGACTCCCAGGTTGTTGCTCAGCCGCAACATGGAATAAGCCTCGGCCCGGTGCTCTGCCGGGATCAAATCCGCCATCATCGCATCTGCCCCGATGCGGTAGAGAGGATTAAAGAAACCCTGCAACGCCATCAGGCCGGCAAAGGCTGAATAGGACTGGGCTTGGCTCATCAGCACATAGCCCATCCCGTTCATCACCAGACTGATCACCATCACCCACTTGCGGCCCAGGTAATCCACGATCGGGCCGGCAATAAAAGATGCCCCTAATCCAACCGCTGCATTCAGCGTAATCAGACCCGCCGCCGAGGTCAAAGGCAACTGCAGACGTTCGCTGATATAGATCATTAGGAACGGCCAGATCATGCTTGAGCCCACGGTGCTGATGAACATCCCCACAAACATCAGCCAAAACTGCCGTGGATAAGGGGTCTTGAAGGCTCGCCATAATGCTTGCATCGTCGTTATCCCCAATGCATAAGATTTAGACGCAGAACCACCACCCGCAAGGCGCAGGCGGTGCTAGCGAATTTTACACCCTCTCGCTATTAGTGATACAATAAAAGCCAAGACTGGGTAAGGAGGCATTATGGTAAGCCAGGACTTATTAGAGATCTTACGCTGCCCGGCCTGTGTGCGCGAACGCGAAGGATTGCTCGATTTGGTTCGCGAGACGTGGCTGGTATGCCGCGATTGCGGTCGTAAATATCCGATTGTTGAGGACATTCCGGTCATGCTTATAGACGAGGGGAGCAAATGGATGAACACCGCGGTGGACGACCTACCTGTGCCACCCCCGCCACCTGCCTAATCTGGCACCCATCTTGCATCCCTAGATAAGGATGTAAACTTCAATCCAAGGGATAGAACGCCTTATGTCGCAATTGCGAACTCGCACGTTTCCACGTCGTTTTCACCTTGACCGTTTAACGCTGATCGTGCTCGTTGTGTTCATCATCCTGGCCGTGGTCACCGGCTGGGCGGCCTTCTCACTGGCGCGCAACGTTTTCCGCTCTTGGAGCATGACCAATCTGAGCGGTGTGCCGGTTGGGCCGAATACTACCGGCGCTTCCGGCACTGCGGCGGCTAACATTCCCCTGAACCAACCCCTGCAGGAAAACGGCCCCGCCCCCGAACCTTGGGATGGCAAAAGCCGGGTTACCGTGCTGGTGATGGGTCTGGACTACCGCGATTGGGAAGCCGGCGAAACGCCACGCACCGACACGATGATGTTGCTCACGCTCGATCCCCTCACCCGCACGGCCGGCATCCTCTCCATTCCGCGTGATATGTGGGTTAATATCCCCGGCTTTGACTACGGCAAGATCAATACCGCCTACTTTTTGGGCGAAACCTACAAACTCCCCGGCGGTGGGCCAGGGCTGGCGGTGGAGACGGTGCGCCAATTCCTGGGAGTGCCGATCAATTATTACGCTCAAATTGACTTCTACGCCTTTGAACGCTTTATAGATGAAATCGGCGGGGTCAAGTTGCGCATCCAAGAGCCGATCACCCTCTACCCCACCGGTAACCGCCCCAAAGTACACCTGGAACCCGGAGTTTACTCCGTGGGCGGCGATTTGGCGCTGGCCTACGCCCGCAACCGCTACACCGAAGGGGGTGACTTCGACCGCGCCCGCCGTCAGCAAGAGGTCATCATGGCCATTCGCGACCGCATTCTACAGTATGACCAGATTCCGAAACTGGTGGCCAAAGCCCCAATCCTCTACAATGAACTTTCGGCGGGCATTCGTACCAACATGACCCTGCAAGAGGCCATTCAACTCGCCTGGCTGGCGGTCCAAATCCCGGCGGAAAACATCAAACGTGGGGTGATCGGGCCCGATGCCGTGGAGATGGCTACCTCGCCGGATGGCCTGGATATCCTCATCCCCATTCCGGATAAAATCCGCCTCGTGCGGGATGAGGTCTTCTCGACCAACGGCGCCGTTGGGCCGGCGGCAGTGGCCGAGGATCCCAAAGCCCTGATGCAGGCCGAGAATGCGCGGGTGGTGGTGCAAAACGGCACCAGTGTGGCCGGGTTGGCCGGGCGGACTGCGGAGTTTCTGCGCAACGAGGGGATCAACGTGGTGCAGGAAACCAACGCCGATAACCTTTACAGTCAGACCACCATCTTCCTCTACAGCCCTAAGCCCTACACGCTGAATTACCTCATCAGCATTATGCAATTGCAAAATCCGCGCGTCTATAACCGCTACGATCCCAATGCCGAGGTGGATATCGCCATTGCCCTGGGGAACGACTGGGCCCAAAGCAATGTGATGCCTTGAAAAGCCTTGTACTAGCGAGTTATAAAAACTGCACTGCCGGTCGCTTCTGACCGGCAGTGTTTTTTCTACAGGCGATCCGAATGATCTAGAAGCCTTCTAATTTGGAGAAATCGGCAACACCATCGGCCAGAGCCACAATGCGCTGGAGTAACCCCAACCGATTGGCGCGCAAGGCCGGATCCTCGGCCATGACCAGCACTTCATCGAAGAAGCGATTGATCACCGGGATCATGGGCAGAAACGCCTTGAAGAAATCCTCCACACTACCCGGACGGCGTGAGGTTACCTCAGCCTGGAGCAACGCCGAGAGCAAATGCTTCTCCGCCGGCTCGACCAGCCGCTCAGGGTCAATGGCATAGTGCTCGCGTTGATCGCGGGTGATGCGCACACAGCGGGCATAGGCCGGCAGGATAGCGTTCCAGTCGGGACGATTGACCCACTGCGTCAATTCCTGCACCGCACGCGCCGCCGCGGCGGGGTTGTGTCCCTGCGCCGCCAACACCGCTGCAACCACATCATAGCGGTACCCCTGTTCCAACAATTCATTTTGTAAGCGCCCGATGATAAAGTCCAGGCATTCCGCCTTAGCCTCGGCGCTCACCGCAACCGGCAAGCCCTGCGCCGCTGCCTCCAACCCCTGGCGCAGGTCGAAATCCAGGTTCCAGTGAATCAAATTCTGCACTAGACCCAATGCGGCACGCCGCAGGGCAAAAGGATCCTTAGTACCGGTCGGCGCCAGCCCTACCGCAAACAGCCCCATCAGGGTATCCAAGCGGTCGGCCAAGCCCAGCACCAGCCCCGCCGGCGTCTCAGGATAGCGGTCGCCGGCAAAGCGCGGCAGGTAAGCTTCAAAGATGGCTTCGGCCACGGCGTGCGGTTCACCGCTTTGGAGCGCATAATACCGCCCCATCACCCCTTGCAGTGAGGTCATCTCGACCACCATATGGGTCACCAAGTCGGCTTTGCATAGATGGGCGGCGCGACGCACCGCCGCCGCATCTGCGGGTTCAAGCCCGACCATCGGGATCAGGCGCTCCACCAGGGCTTCGATGCGCTGGGTTTTATCCAGCATGGAGCCGAGTTTGGCCTGGAAGGTCAGGGTGCTCAAGCGCGGCAGATAATATTCCAACGGGTGCTTGAGGTCTTCACGAATGAAGTATGCCGCATCGGCAAAGCGGGCGCGAATCACCTGCTCGTTGCCATCGGTGACGACGTCCAACCCCTCTTTACCGCCGTTGCGCACGGCGATAAAGTAGGGCAAAAGGCGCCCCTCGCGGGTATAGACCGGGAAGTAGCGCTGGTGTTTCTTCATCACCGAAACCAGCACCTCTTCCGGCAGGCGCAGGTAATCGGGATCAAACGAACCACGCAGTGCGGTAGGGGCTTCAACCAGATGGGTCACCTCGTTGAGCACCGCCTCATCGAGATGACCGGGGTCACCCCCTACCTCGGCAATCAATGCCCGTGCCTGCTCGGCGATGCGTGCCCTTCGCTGCTCCGGATCCACGATAACACCCTGGCGTTCCAGGAAAATACGATGATCACGGGGATGGGAAAGCGCAAACGTGGCCGGCTCGGCAAAGCGCAACCCCCGCGTCACCCGCCCGGAGGCCAGCCCGGCATAGGTGAAAGGTATCACCGTCTCACCATAGAGTGCCACCAACCAGCGAATCGGGCGCGAGAAGGCCACCCCACTGCTGTTCCAGCGCATGGAGCGCTCAAAGCGCAAATCGGCAATGACCTTTGGCAGTGCCTCGGCCAGCACCTCGACCGCCGGACGGCCTGTTTCACGCACATGGGCGACCACATAACGCCCACCGTCCATCTCGGCCACGGTGAGCGCTTCGACCGGTACGCCCTTGCTGCGGGCAAACCCCTCTGCCGCCGCGGTGGGGCGTCCTTCAGCATCAAAAGCGCGGTTGGCGGGCGGACCCTTGACGACCAAATCACGATCCGGCTGCCGCCCGGCCAGGTCTTCAACCCATACCACCAGGCGGCGCGGTGTGCCAAACACCTTGATCGCGCCATGTGCCAGGTGCAAATCCTCCAACAGCGCCGGGATGCGCTCGCGCAGTTGCGCTAACGCCGCATCCAAATCCGCCGGGGGAAGTTCCTCGGTGCCAACCTCAACCAGCAGAGTCTCCCGCTCCGGGATCGTCTGCAGGGGTTGGGCTTCCATCGTCGGTATTTCGGCGACCGCTGCCGGCTTGAGCCAGGGGAAGCCCAACGCTTCACGCTGAGCGACATAAGCCTCGGCTACGCGGCGGGCCATATCTCGCATGCGCGCAAAGAGGATTTGGCGTTCGGTCACGCCGACCGCACCGCGGGTGTCCAGCACGTTGAAAGTGTGTGAGCACTTAAGGACATAATCGTGCGCCGGGAGCACCAGCCCACGCGCCAGGGCGGCTTCGGCTTCGGCCTCAAAGAGCGCGAACATCTGACGCAAGCGTTCCACATCCGCCACCTCAAAGTAGTAGGTGCTGTGCTCGCGCTCCCCTTGCAGGTTCACGTCTCCATAGGTGCGTTCGGCATTCCATTGGATATCACGGAAGTTGCTTACCCGCTGTAGCGCCATGGCGATGCGCTCCAGCCCGTAGGTAATTTCAACCGAAACCGGCTCCAATACCATCCCTCCGGCCTGCTGGAAGTACGTGAACTGGGTAATCTCCAGGCCATCCAGCCAGACCTCCCAGCCCAACCCCCAGGCGCCCAGGGCGGGCGACTCCCAGTTATCTTCGACGAAGCGAATATCGTGTTCGCGCGGATCAATGCCCAATGCCTCTAAGGAACGTAGGTAGATTTCCTGGGGATTCCCGGGATCGGGCTTGAGGATGACCTGAAACTGATAGTGCTGCTGCAGGCGGTTAGGGTTCTCGCCGTAGCGCCCATCGTCCGGGCGTATTGAAGGTTCCACATAGGCAACGTTCCACGGCTCCGGACCGAGCACGCGCAGAAACGTCGCCGGGTTCATCGTCCCTGCCCCGACCTGGGTATAGTAGGGCTGCCAGATCAGACATCCCTGCTCGGCCCAAAACTGCTGTAATTTCATGATAATGGATTGAAAATCTAGCGCCTTCTTCATACCTTTCAGGCTCTCCTGTTAAGATAAGTCCATCGGTCTTTTGATTATACCAGAGGCGTATAGCCTTGCCCGACCTCTCCCATCTAGGCAACCTCAGCCTTGCATTCGGGTTCTATGAAGAAGAGGGGCGCGCTCAGGTAAGAACATGACCTCACTCTCCCTGACACGCTTCCCGCTACCGGCGAATAAGGTCATCCAGGATTGAAGACGTTCATCATATTGACGCTAACTTCATTATCCGGTAATCTTGTAAGTGGAACGAAACAAGCGGAGGCGCCGCCGTGCCAATTCTGGCCTACATAAGCCGAACTTGTAGCGGGCATACGACCGGGATGCCCGCTATTATTTTTTTGCGGCGCCACCTCCGCCCCAGACCTTTCCCTACTCCCAACACCCACAGGAGAGATGTCTATGACGGGTACGACCAACGCTTTCGAAATGGCACAACGTCAATTCGACCACGTCGCCGAACTGCTTCAATTGGATCCCCAGGTGCGTGAGATCCTGCGCTGGCCGATGCGGGAGTACCACTTCCGCATTCCGGTGCGCATGGACGACGGCACCATTCGTGTCTTTCAGGGCTTTCGCGTCCAGCATAATGATGCCCGTGGCCCGTGCAAGGGCGGCATTCGCTTCCACCCGGCTGAAACCATTGATACCGTGCGCGCCCTGGCCACCTGGATGACCTGGAAATGCGCCGTGGTAGATTTGCCGCTCGGCGGCGGCAAGGGCGGGGTTATCGTAGACCCGGCCACGCTCTCGGAGGGCGAAAAAGAGCGTTTGGCACGCGGCTACATTCAGCAAATCTGGCGCAACATCGGTCCGCGCCAGGACGTTCCCGCCCCTGATGTGGGCACCAACCCGCAGATGATGGGCTGGATGATGGATGAGTACTCCAAATTGGTTGGGCAGTACACCCCTGGCGTCATCACCGGCAAGCCGGTCGGGGGCGGCGGCTCCCTCGGACGCACCGAAGCCACCGGGTTCGGCGTCATCTACACCGTGCGCGAAGCCCTCAAACATCTCAACCTGGATCCGGCCAAGTGCGTCGCCGCCATCCAGGGGTTCGGCAACGTCGCTCAATATGCCGCGGTGGGCTTCACCGAAATCTTGGGTGGGAAGGTGGTCTGCGTGTCATATTGGGATCGCGAAGACCGCACCGCTTACACCGTGAGCAAAGCCGATGGCATTGACCCGCGCTTCCTAATGAGCATCACCGATCAGTACGGCACGATTGATAAGAACAAAGCCCGCGCCGCCGGCTACACGATTGAGGACGGCAACGCCTGGCTGAGCAAAGAGGCCGACGTGCTCATCCCCGCCGCGCTCGAAGGCCAGATCAACGCCGATACAGTGCACCACATCCACGAACGGGTTAAGTTGATCGCCGAGGGGGCGAACGGCCCCACCACCCCTGAAGCCGATGAGGTCATCCGCCAGCGCGGCATCTTTATGATCCCTGACTTCTTGTGCAATGCGGGCGGTGTGACGGTATCCTACTTCGAAAGCGTACAGAACGACATGAACTTCTACTGGACGAAAGAGGAAGTGCTCCAGCGCTTGGATACCAAGATGACCCAGGCCTTCCAGGCCGTGCTCGACCTCTCGCTGAAAGAGGGCGTCTTCATGCGCGATGCCGCTTACATGGTGGCAATCACGCGCGTGGTCAAGGCCATGGAACTGCGCGGGTGGATCTAATACCCTTGTGATGACAAAACAAGCGAGGTGTCCAAACTAAATTGGGACACCTCGTTTTCTTTAACATGTTTGACGCGCGTCACATTGTCGGGTATAATAAAAAACGCCTGCGGGCAACCTTCAGGCAGTTTTACCAATTGATTGGCATGATTTCCTGGAATGGAGGTCATATCGCGCTGGGCAAGTGGGCATGGTGAACGGTTTATCCTTTTGAGAACGCCCTCGGCTGCAAGTGCGGTATGCAGCCGAGTTTTTTGCCCGCGCGCAAACCGATTAAACCCGAACCTGAAAGGAGGTGAGTGCGTTGACCATAGTGATCTTGCGGCCTAACGAAAGCCAGGAACAGCTGTTGAAGCGCTTCCGCAAGAAGGTCGTCAAGAGCGGTGTGCTGAGCACCGTGCGTCGGAAGCGTTGGTTCATTTCCAAGAGCGAACTGCGTCGCCTGGAACAGAAGAAGGCCATTCGCCGCATGAAACGCCGCCAGATGTCACGCGCTTCGGAGTAAGCCTTCGCTCATCGGGTTGGTGAAACGGTCTGGAGGTCCTCGATGGCCAAAGAAGAAGAGAAGATTCAGGTGGAAGGCACGATTGTAGAGGCACTGCCGGGCACGCAATTCCGCGTGCGCCTGGATAACGGGCACGAAATCCTGGCTTACCTCTCGGGACGGATGCGCAAATATTATATCCGCATCCTCCTCGGCGACCGGGTGCGGGTGGAAATGTCGCCCTATGACCTCACCCGCGGCCGCATTGTTTATCGCCAAAAGAAGGCCGGCGAACCGGCGCTCGAGGAAGAATAAACCCCACCTGGACTCATTCCTAATCCGTAGGTGATTCCAAAAGGCGGCTTCTTTTTTAGGCCGCCTTTTTTCTCCCTAGAAAAATCATGTAAAAACTACTGAGGGCTGCCAATAATTGGCAGCCCTCATTTCCCACCCACAACTACCTCTAAATGTCACCCACCCGCTCGAACCTGTAAATCTTTATCGCGGGGGCAAGAGCACCGTATCAATGACGTGAATCACACCATTGGTTGTCTTGATGTCCGTCAGGATGACCTGGGCATCGTTGATGTATACTTTGCCATCCTGCACCTTGATCGTGACGGGCTTGCCCAACGCGGTATCGGCGCGCTGCAACTTCACCACATCCTCAGCCAAGACTCGCCCTGAGACAACATGATAGAGCAAGATGTCCGTGAGCTGCTTCTTATTTGCCGGTTTGAGCAGGTTATCCAGCGTGCCGGCAGGCAACTTTGCAAATGCTTCATCTGTGGGGGCAAAGACGGTAAAGGGACCCTCACTTTTCAGGGTATCCACCAGCCCCGCGGCCTGAACTGCAGCCACCAGGGTGTTGAACTTGTTGAACACCGCAGCGTCAACAATATCCTTGGGCAGGATCACCTTGTCAATGACATGAATAACGCCGTTGCTCGCCTCAATATCGGTAATGATGATCTGCGCTTCATTGATGTAGGCTTTGCCCATATCTACCTTGAAGAAGACCGAGGTTCCCAAAGCAGTATCTGCGATCAGACCATCCTTTACCTCGGAAGCCATCACCTTGCCGGGCAAGACGTGATAAAGAAGGATGTTGGTCAATTGTTGCTTGTTCTCCGGCTTGAGTAGGGTTTCTAAGGTTCCCTCAGGCAATTTGGCAAAAGCCTCATCGGTTGGCGCAAACACAGTGAACGGGCCTTCACCCTTCAAGGTGTCCACCAAACCCGCCGCTTGCACTGCGGCAACCAAGGTGGTAAAACGTCCATCGGCTGCGGCAATATCCACGATGTCCTTCTTGGCTTCAGCCTTCATGCTGGGGGGCAGGATAACCGTATCAATGACATGAATGACTCCATTGCTGGCCTCAATATCGGTGAGGATTACCTGCGCATCGTTGACGAAAACTTTATTACCCTCGACCTTGATAGCGATGGGTTCACCAGCCGCCGTTTGGGCTTCGCTCAACTTGACCACATCCGAAGCCATAACCTTCCCCGGAACAACATGGTAGGTCAAAACCTTGACCAATTGGTCTTTGTTCTCGGGTTTAAGCAAATTTTCTAAGGTTTCTTTAGGTAGTTTGGCGAAAGCATCATCGGTCGGCGCAAACACGGTAAACGGCCCCTCGCCCGATAAGGTCTCGACCAAACCGGCCGCCTGTACTGCGGTCACCAAGGTGCTAAACCGTCCATCCGCCACCGCAATATCCACAATAGTTTTTGGGGCCGGGGTTGCTGTTGGGGGGACTGGGGTAGCCGTGGGCATTGGGGGTTGAGTGGGTGTAGACGTTGCAGCCGGCGCGCATGCCGACAAGACCAAAGCAGCAGCCACTACCAGTAAGAAAATGTGTTTCATCGCGTCCTCTCCTCTATTAGGTATTGGGTATTTACAACAATTACATTGTAGCCAGGATGTATATAGTTGGTCAAACATATACATTCATTTGTATAATGTTTTTGTAAAGTGTTGAGTTAAACAAAAAACCTCCCCACGTGGGGGAGGTATGTCTTGCCAGCAAGAAACGGGCTAGTAAATAATCCGATTATCGTAAGTGAGCAGTGCCTTCATGTAATTGGCGCGCTCAAAAGCCGCCGGCTCGGCTACCGCCTGCTGGCTCATACTGCCGATCATCTGCTGCACCGATTGGTATTCAAAGGTCTCCATCCATTCCTGCATTTCTTGTAGGATCTCGCTCGCCCGCTTCACGCCGTGTTTGAGTAGCGCCGAGGTGGTCATGGCCACTTTGGCGCCGGCCATCAATGCCTTGATCACATCCTGACCGGTGTGCACCCCACTGCTCAACGCCATATCTACCGCTACCCGGCCGTAGAGAATGGCGATCCACCGCAACGGCAGGCGCAATTCCTCTGAGGTGCTCAATACCAGGCTGGGCACCACTTCCAGCGTCTCGATATCGAAATCCGGCTGATAGAAGCGGTTGAACAACACCAGGCCATTTGCACCCGCCTGGGCCAGTTTATGCGCAAAATTGGGCAAGGCAGTAAAGAAGGGGCTGAGTTTCACCGCTAACGGAATGCGGATCTGCTTGCGGATATCTGCCACCAGTGTGACATAGTTGGCCTCTAATTCCTCTGCCGTCAGGGCTGGGTCGGTGGGAAGATAATAGAGGTTCAGTTCCAAGGCATCCGCACCGGCTTCTTGGATCAGGCGTGCATACTCAATCCACCCTCCGCTGGAAACGCCGTTCAGACTGCCGATGATGGGGATGCTCACGCTCTCCTTGGCTTTGCGGATCAGTTCGAGGTAACCCTCCGGCCCCACATTGTAGCGTCCCAGATCGGGAAAGTAGGTTAGGGCTTCGGCAAACGAATCACTGCCGCGGGTCAAATAATGATCCAGGGCCAGGCTCTCGTGAACAATTTGCTCCTCAAAGAGCGAATACATGACAACCGCGCTAACGCCGGCATCTTCCAAACGGCGAATCCCTTCCACTTTCTTGGAAAGGGGCGAAGCCGAAGCCACCAATGGATTTTTCAGTTCCAAGCCTAGATAACGGGTTTTCAGATCCACCATAGTCGCCTCCTAAGATCAAGCGAGGGTTCCAGGGGCATCTCCCCAGAACCCTCGCCGAGTTTCGCTCAGTCTTGCGCTGGCACGCCCTCGTGGCCGTTGCCGTTGATCTTCATGACCATCTCGGCCATTTGTTTGTATTGCAACCAACGGCGCTTTACGTCTTCTTGGGCCGCCTTGAGCAGCATTTCAGCGCGTTGCTCGTCGCTTTGGGCTAACATGCGGAAGCGAGTCTCGTTGTAGACATAGTCGGCCAACGGGATGCTCGGTTCCTTGCTGTCCAGGATCAGCGGGTTCTTACCCTCGTCTAACAACATCGGGTTATAGCGGAAGAGCGGCCACGCGCCGGATTGCACCGCCAGCCGCTGTTGATCCAGGCCCTTACGCATATCAATGCCGTGGGCAATACAGTGGCTGTAGGCGATGATCAGGGACGGCCCTTCGTAAGCATCCGCTTCAAGGAAGGCTTTCAGGGTATGCTGATCGTTGGCACCCATGGCAACTTTAGCCACATAGACATAGCCATAGGTCATCGCGATCAGTCCAAGGTCCTTCTTGGGTAAGCCCTTCCCGTTGGCGGCGAACTTAGCCACTGCCGCACGCGGCGTCGCCTTGGAGGCTTGGCCACCGGTGTTGGAATAAACCTCGGTATCCAGGACCAGGATGTTGACATCACGCCCCGAAGCCAGTACGTGATCCAACCCGCCGTAGCCGATATCGTAAGCCCAACCATCGCCGCCGACGATCCACACACTCTTGCGCACCAGGAAATCGGCCACATCCATCAAGAGGCGCGCGCGGAGGTCGTTGATCCCGGCCAGGCGCTCTTTCAACAGCGCGACGCGTTGGCGCTGCTCGCGAATACCGGCTTCACTGCGCTGATCGGCCTTCAGGATCGCATCCACCAGCGACTCACCCACTTGCGCGGCCAGGCTTTGGAGCAGTTCACGCGCAAACTCGGTTTGTTTATCAATGGTCAGGCGCATGCCCAAACCGAACTCGGCGTTATCCTCGAACAGGCTGTTGCTCCAAGCCGGCCCACGTCCTTCGCGGTTGTAGGTCCAGGGTGTGGTGGGCAGGTTGCCACCGTAAATCGAGGAACAACCGGTCGCATTGGCAATCACCACGCGGTCGCCGAAGAGTTGCGACATCAACTTCAAGTAGGGGGTCTCACCACAACCGGCGCATGCCCCGGAGAACTCAAACAGCGGCTCCAACAACTGCGAATTCTTGACCGTTGAGACACTGATCGCAGTGCGATCCACCTCCGGCAGGGAGAGGAAGAACTCCCAATTCACACGCTCTTGCTCGCGCAGCGGCGGTTGCGGCGCCATATTGATCGCCTTCAAACCGGCCTGGCTCTTGTTCTTGGCCGGGCAGGCTTCCACACACAGCGCACACCCCGTGCAGTCTTCGGGCGCAACCTGCAAGGTATATTTCATGCCCGGGAACTCTTTGAAGCGCGCATCGGTGGATTTAAAGGTCGCCGGAGCGTTCTCAAGGTATTTAGGGTCATAAACCTTCTGGCGGATCACCGCATGCGGACAGACCATCACGCACTTACCGCACTGGATACACACCTCCGGATCCCACACCGGGATCTCCAGCGCGATGTTGCGTTTCTCCCACTTGGCGGTGCCGGTGGGGAAGGTACCATCCACTGGCAGTTTGCTGACCGGCAAGCGGTCGCCCTCGAAGATCATCATTGGCGCCAGGGTCTCGCGCACGAATTCGGGTGCCTCATCGGCCACCGGCTTGCGGCGGGTGCGGGTCGCGGTGACCTTATCCGGCACCTTCACCTCTTGCAAGTGTGCCAACGCCTGATCCACCGCCGCAAAGTTACGCTGGACGACTGCCTCGCCGCGCTTGCCGTAGGTTTTCTGGATGCTCTTCTTGATTTGGGCAATGGCCTCATCCTGCGGCAGTACCCCACTGATGGCAAAGAAGCAGGTCTGCATGATCGTGTTGATGCGCCCGCCCATGCCGGTTTTATTGGCAACGTCGTACGCATCAATGACGTAGAAACGCAGTTTCTTGGCAATGATTTCCTCTTGCACTTCGCGCGGCAGTTCATCCCATACTTTGTCTGCCGGGTAAATGCTGTTAAGCAAGAAGACGCCACCCGGTTTGGCATATTTGAGTACATCCAAGCGCTCCAGGAACGAGAACTGGTGGCAGGCCACAAAGTTGGCGTCACCTTCGCCGATCAAGTAAGGCGCGCGGATGGGCTTGGGGCCGAAGCGCAAGTGTGAAATGGTCACCGACCCCGATTTCTTGGAGTCATAGACGAAATAGCCTTGGGCGTAGTTATCGGTCTCTTCGCCGATGATCTTGATCGAGTTCTTGTTCGCGCTGACGGTTCCATCTGCACCCAGGCCGAAGAAGACACAGCGCACCGTCTGTGGATCCTCAATCGAGAAAGAGGGATCATAGGCCAGGCTCAGACGGGTCACATCATCCTCGATCCCCACCGTGAAGTGATTGCGCGGCTGATCCTTCTGCAACTCATCGAAGACCGCTTTAACCATGGCGGGGGTGAATTCTTTGGAGGAAAGGCCGTAGCGACCACCCACGATCACGGGTGCCTGCTTGAACGGCGCAAAGCCTTGGCTCAGTCCCTCATATACCGCCGCGACGACATCTTCATAAAGCGGCTCACCCGCGGCACCGGGTTCCTTGGTGCGATCCAAAACCGCAATCTTGCGCACGGTGGCGGGCAGGGCTTTCATGAGGTGGCGCGCCGAGAAAGGCCGGTAGAGGTGCACCGTCACCACCCCCACCTTCTCACCCCGTTCCATCAGGTAGCGGGCGGTTTCTTCAGCCGTCTCAGCACCCGAACCCATCAGGATGATCACCCGTTCGGCATCCGGCGCACCGGCATAGTCGAAAAGGTGATACTGGCGCCCGGTCAACTGCGCAAAACGATCCATCACCTTCTGCACAATCTCCGGGCAGGCCTCATAGTAAGGATTGCAGCGCTCACGGGCCTGGAAGAAGACATCCGGGTTCTGAGCCGTGCCGCGAATCACCGGGTGATCCGGGCTGAGTGCACGGGCGCGATGCTGGCTGACCAGTTCATAGTCAATCATCGCCCGCAGATCGTCCTCGCTCAGGAATTCGATCTTATTGATCTCATGCGAGGTACGGAAGCCATCGAAGAAGTGCAGGAACGGCACGCGTGATTCCAAGGTAGCCGCCTGAGCGATCAAGGCATTATCATGCGCTTCTTGTACCGACCGCGAAGCCAACAGCGCCCACCCCGTCTGACGGGTAGCCATCACATCCGAGTGATCCCCGAAGATTGAGAGCGCATGGGTGGCTACCGTGCGCGCCGAGACGTGGATCACCGCCGGCGTCAATTCTCCGGCGATTTTGTACATGTTGGGGATCATCAGCAATAAGCCCTGCGAGGCGGTAAACGTGGTACAGAGCGAGCCGGTTTGCAACGCACCGTGAACGGCACCCGCCGCGCCACCTTCGGACTGCATTTCCACCACCAACGGCACCGTGCCCCAAATATTGGGGATGCCCTTAGCCGACCACTCATCCGCCAACTCCCCCATACCCGAAGAAGGAGTAATGGGGTAAATGGCGATCACCTCATTGAGGCGATAGGCAACATGGGCAACAGCCTCATTTGCATCAATTGTGATCACTTGGCGACTCATAGGTTACACTCCCTGTAAAATACCTGTGGTATCTAACGTGCTGTGGATAGAATCACAGCACGGATTGCGCGGTCTAGACACAATTCGTTCATTCAAGTTTATCGCCATTCGGGAGTGGGATAAAGTTATATAGGTCACCTTATTTGTGTGCGTCCTGTCACAATTCAACTCGCCCCCTGAGGCCATGTTTTTACCCCCGTTCGTTCCCTTTTCAGGCTAGCCCTGGCGCAAATGGGGCTGCGCCAACAACAAGGCTGCCAGGGTCTTGGCATCATGAATCTCGCCCCGTTGGGCCATGGCATAGGCCTCTTCCAGGCCCAGACGACGCAAGCGCAGGAATTCATCCGCATCGGGGCGCAGGGGACTGGGATAGAGATTCCGGGCCAAAAAGACGACCATGCGCTCGGTGCAGTAACCGGGCGCAAGGTAAAAATGTCCTAATTCGATCCATTCCCGCGCCGCATAACCGGTTTCCTCGCGCAGTTCGCGTTCGGCGCAAACGCGGGCGTCCTCGGCGTCCTCCATCACCCCGGCGGGCAGTTCCAGCAGTTCCTGACCGGCACCAATCCGATACTGAGCGACAAATAAAATTTGCCCCTGGGCATCTACCGGCACCACGCTGATCGAATCGCGGTGCTGAACCAGGTCATACGGTCGCACACGGCCATCCGGTAACCGCACCTGCACCTTAACCACATCGAAAGCGTGGCCTTGATATTGAGGGTCGTGACCGAGAATCTCAAACGTCATGAATCACCTCGAAGCAAGGATAGGACGAAATAGAACAAGCGCGGGTCTAATAGCATGCCCGCGCTCCCATAGATAACCAAAACCACTTCGGATTTATTGAGGTCAGGGAATTTGCAGTACCTGACCCGGCGTTAGGGTATAGGGACTTTGAAGGTTGTTCGCCGCGATGATGGACTCGGGGAACACATCCCCAAAATCGCAGGCAATCGAGTAAATGGTGTCCCCGGCTTTGACCGTGTACTGCGCAGGATGAGGTTTGAGCGCACGATCACCCGCGCTCCACCCACCATCCTGAGGGATCTTCAAAACCGTACCGGCCGCCGGACGCGAATTCATGGTTAAGCCATTCGCCTCAAAAAAGGTATTGATATCCAGATTGTAGCGGCGGGCAATGCACAACGGCCATTCGCCGGGCTGTAACGTATAGGTGGCCGGACGGGTAGGGGTAGGGATGATAACCGGGGTATTGGTCGGCGCAGGAGTCGGAGCAGGCGTTTCAACCACCACCGGCGTTACCAGCCCGCCCTCTGGGGTGGGCATGGCCATCTGGGTTTGCTGTGCCACTTCCGTCATACGCTGTGCCACATCCACCGGGAACGGAATTTCCTCCGAGGTAGGCGTAGCCAGAGCCGTGGGCGAGGTGGAGGCCGAACGGGTGCACCCTGAGACCACCAGCATTGCCAGGACAGTCAAGGCCATGAAAAATAACACACGTGTTTTCATAGAAAATTCTCCTCCAAATCGCGGTTCAAAATAGCGCCCATATTCTAATCAGGTGCTAACTTCATTTCATAGTAGCATATCGCCGAATCCGCGTCAAGCACACACGCAGAGCAATTTAAATCTGCCGTCAACTTATCTCTTTTTAGTTAACAAGTTTTCCTTCGCTCCTCCGATCTTCCCTTATTGTTCAATTACCCTGGATAAAAATCATAGCCTTTGCCCCGCAGATGTCACAGAGAGTCAAGAGGAACATCATTCACCCCTCATGACGTCTAACCATAGTCATCGCTAGAGAGTTGGAGTATCATCATTAGCGACAACGTGGTCATCCGGACACCTCCAGACAAGCTCATCGCTGTCTCCTCCTTTGGCAAGAGCCTCCGCCGGAACTAGCAACGCCTCCGGCGGAGGCTTCTTTTTATTCATTCGCAGTGTCTCGATAATCTTGGAATTAAGCCTCAGTCACCGGCAGAACAATGGTGAACGTTGTGCCCTGCCCCAGGGTTGACTCCACCCAAATCCGTCCCTGGTGGCTTTCAACGATGGACTTGACAATCGCCAACCCCAAACCACTACCTGCCACCTCTGTGCCGGCATTGCTGGCGCGGTAGAATTTGTCGAAGATAAACGGCAAGTCTGCCACCGGGATACCGATGCCGGTATCACGGAACTGCAGGATGATCTGCTCTTGCTCCAGTGCACCGTGAATGGTGATCTGCCCACCGGGTGGCGTGTATTTGATTGCATTGTCCAGCAGATGCTCAAACATCTGACGTATCTGCACCGGGTTGCCCAGGAAGAGCGGCAAGTCTTCCGGTAGTTCCATGATCAGACGATGCCCCTTGCGTTCCAACGCCTTCTTGAAGTTCTCGATGGCGTGCTCCAACACCTGCTTGAGACTAAACGTCTCACGCCGTGTGTCGAACCCGGCCTCAATGCGCCCTAAATTGACCAAATCGTCCACCAGGTGGGTGATATTCTGCACACTGGCCTGCACGCGGCGGATGAATTCCTGCTGCAATTCGTTCACCGGGCCGGCCCGCTCGATTAACTCCACATAGCCCAAAATAGCCGTGAGCGGCGAACGCAGATCGTGGGATACCGTACTGACGAATTCACTCTTGATGCGGTCAATTTTCTTCAATTGAGTAATATCATGCAGAGTCACCGCCGTGCCCACTTCGGGGATCGGCGTTCGCTGTACGTCAAAGACGCGCCCATCCTCAACGGTCAGTTCGATACGGTTAGAAAGACTGCGCGTGGATAATTCCAATAACTCCACCAATTCCGGATAGGTGATCACCTGCCGCGCCGGTTTGCCAACGATGTCCAATTCGCTTAGGTTAAGCGCCGCAATCGCCGCCTGATTGATCAGCAAAATATGCCCCTGCTGATCCACCACAATAACGCCATCTTGGATGCGCCGCAACACCGTTTCGAGTTTGTTGCGCTCCAGGCGCGTCTCATTATAGAGGCGGGCGTTCTGGATCGCAATCGCCGCATAATCGGCCAGCGTGGTCAGCAACTGCACATCGCGCTTCTGGAATTGGAAGCGACTATGGCGATTATCCACCCCCAGCACACCAAAGACCTGCCCTTTATACTGCAAAGGTACATATACCAACCCATGCACCAAGTAAGCCGTTTTGATCTTTTGGGGTGTGTTTTCATCCAGAAGAACCGGCTGTCCGGTGCGCACCACCGAACCCGCCAGAGTATCCTGGATCGGAAGACGGAAGGTGCGCACAAAATCTTCCTGGAAGTTCTTAGAGGCGCGCATGTAGAGTTCGCCAGTCTCTTCATCCACCAGTAACAGCGCCCCTTCTTCGGCACCGGTCAGTTCAACCGCCGCTTCCACAATGGCCGAGAGCACGCCGTCCGGATCGAGAGAGGCGGTGATGCTCTGGCTCAAACGTGCCAAGGTCTCCAATTCATCCACCCGCCGCTGAAGCCGATCGGTGTAGCGGCGCGCCTCCAGCATCATCCACTCGCGCAGCCGCTGTGAACGCATCAGGTTGTTTTCAACCGCGCGGAGCACCTCTTCGGATTTAAGCGGCAGGTTCAAGTAATCACTCACCCCCAAGTGCAGGGCTTCTTTGAGTAGTTCGGGCGAGTCTTTCTTGACCAGGAGCAAAATCGGCACCTCGGGGTGATCACGGCTTAACTTGCGCGCAAGATCAAGATGGTTATTCCCTTTGAAGGTGTCCGAAAGAATGATTAAACCGGTCGGATGAGTATTCAGATAGTTAAAGACCTTATCCTCTTCCTGGAAAACGGCCACAGAATAACCGGCGGCTTGCAATACCCGCTCTAACAGGTAGTTAACCTGCGCGTCAGACGTAGCAATCAGAATGTGGGTGTCCTTCACCTGGGTCATAGGATCTCAGTGGCCTTTGCGGGAGAGGATTGGATGGCCATAGATGATCGGGCAAGAGGGAACACAACGTGCCAGCGCAACGACTGCGCAGCGACAAACTCTAGCCAAATTTTACCCTGACATTGCTTCAAAATTTGCTGAATTAGGCGCCAATCCGGGGTCAATTCACGGGGAAAACGCGCCGGCATCGGCACCCCGCCTTCAAAGGGTTGTTTTTGCAAGGCTCTGCGTTGCTCATCATCTAATTCTGCCTGCAGTTCTACTTCTAGATGGGCTTCACCCTGCTGTTCAGAAATACGCCCCAGGATCTGCCCGCTTTCACTCAACCCGATGGCTAAGGTAAGCACGCCTTCCAAGACATAGCGCAACAAAGCCTCATCCCCATTTACAGGCAGTGGCTGGGGATATGACGCCAGGGTAATCTCTTGCCGTCTCTGCTGCACAAGCGGCGAGAGGTGACGCACTGCTTCACTGACCAAGGCGTTGAAATCCTGGGCTTGGGCCGATGCCACGGCCACATCTCGTGAACCATCTGGGATCAAACCGGCCAGCACCCGCAATGCATCCAGGCTCTCGCGCCAGGTTGTCAGTGCCTGACGCTGACCCGGGCTCCACCGCGCCGTCGGGTCTTTGCTCAGGCTTTCCAAAGCCTGAAATTGCCTTTCAATCCCATCGCGCATCTGCAGGCGCACTTGCTGCAAGGTTTGCTCCAGCACGCGCACCCGTAAGGTAGCACTTTCCATCAAGGCTTGTTGCAAACGCACCCGCTCTTCCAGGGTGCGGAACAAACGGGCGTTGGCCAGCGAGATAGAGGCGAAATCCGCCACGGCTTCAACCAGACGCTGTTGTGCCGGTTGGTAAGGCGTTTCTTTTTTGCGCATTAACACCACAATGCCGATCACCTGTTGCGAGGCTTTGATCGGCACAATCAGAGCCGCCTGTCCCAACGCAGCAATCCGAAAACGCTTTAGCGGTTCTCCATGGAGCGCCAGCGATTCACCTGAAAGCGCCACCAGCCCGCTCACCCCATCTTCCCACGGACGATTGCGCTGTGCCATCAACGACGCGGGGAGATGTTTGCCGGCGGTCAAGACGAGAGCCTTTCGCCCCTCATCCTTGAGCAACACCCATCCCAAGTCCGACCGGGTGGTTTTAATCAACTGCTCCAACAATTGCTCAAATAAAACTCCCTGATGGGTGAGGGAGGTCAACACCTTGGCGATATTGAAGATGGTTTGGAGTTCATCCAGGCGCTGCTGCAACTCCTGGTTCGTGTGTTGCAGAGCCTGCGCCAATTGCTCGCGGGCACGACGTTCACGGACTTGCTTAAGCACCCGCTCCGCCACAGCCAGCACCTCAGGCTCACGTGCCGGCCAAAGCAGATAATCCACTGCCCCCAAGCGGAAGTTTTGGATTAAGTCGGCCTCGGAACCTTTGGGTGCAATCAACACAACCGGAATATCCACCCCTTGGGCTTGGAGCGCCACCAATAGATCCTTACTACTCAAGCCTTCCAGCGCCAAGTCACATAAGATAACATCCGGAAGCGTCTGAACCGCGTTTGCAATGGCCGTAGGAACATCCATGGCATATTCAACGCGGTAGCCGGCGGCCTGTAACGACTGACGTCCGACCAGATCGCAGATCAATGGGTCTGACTCTACGATTAAAAAGTATTCCCGCGGCTGAGCCATGCTTTTAATATAGCATGAATAAAGGCCTGAGGAAGGGTTTCCTACCCCCTCATCGGCTTACGGGTGCTTTACAATTTGGTTAGAGGGATGTATTAGCGTTTTATAAGAAGTGCTCGATGTAATCTTGACGCCAATGAGTTGGCAGACATAAAATGAAAGTATGGAATATAAGGATTATTACAAAATCCTCGGCGTAGATCGCAACGCAACGGAAGAAGAGATCAAAAAAGCTTACCGTCGCCTGGCGATGAAGTATCACCCGGATCGCAATCCGGGCGATAAATCCGCGGAAGAGAAATTCAAAGAAATTAATGAGGCGTACGAAGTCCTCGGCGACCCCGAAAAACGCAAACGGTATGATGCGCTAGGCGAATCCTACTTCCGCTGGCAGCAGAGCGGTGCTCCGGGTGATTTCAACTGGGAAGAATGGTTCGCCCAAGGCCCGGTGGGCACGCGCACCGTCCGGATTGACCTCGATGATCTCTTCGGTGATCTGGGTGGTTTCTCCGATTTCTTCAGCGCCATTTTCGGCGGCATGCCCGGCACCACCACCCGCACCACAGGCCGCCGCACCCGCCAGGCCACCCCGGCTGTGGAACAGCCGGTTCAGATCACCCTGGAAGAAGCCTACCGCGGTACTACCCGCCTGATCCAGGTAGATGGGCGACGTTTAGAAGGCAAGATTCCACCCGGCGCCCGCACCGGCACGAAAGTCCGTCTGGCCGGGCAAGGCCCCATTGGCCCTAATGGTCAGCGTTCCGACTTATATTTGGTCATCGAAGTCTTGCCTGATCCACGCTTCGAACGCAAGGACGACGACCTCTATACCGAGGTCACCATAGACCTCTACACCGCTGTTCTGGGCGGTCAGGTCACCGTTCCCACGTTGGGCGGGGATGTCATCTTGACCATTCCCCCCGGCACACAGCCCGGTCAGATCTTCCGCCTTTCCGGACGGGGTATGCCTAACCTGCGCAACCCTCAAAAACATGGTGACCTTTACGTCAAGGTCAAAGTTGAACTTCCGCGCCACCTGACGCCGCAGCAGCGGGCTCTCTTTGAGCAACTCCGCCACAGCAGTTAATTGGCTGATAGAAAGGATAGCGGTAAATGAAAAAGCGATTTGGCTGGATGGCAATAGTTGGGGTTTTAATCCTGGTCACTCTGGCCTGCCGCCTAACCCCAACCCTACCTGAGTTGAGACCGCAGCCCACGGCTACGTCATCCACGACTCAGCAGGCAACCCTACCACCCTCAGGGCCGGTAGCCACTCCCACCCTCATGACCGAAGCCTCGCTGTCATTCGCCGAACGGGATGCACTACTGGCCAATCTCTACGAGCGGGTGGCGCCGGGGGTGGTCTTCATCGCTACCACCACCGATGGCGAAATCGAAAGCCTGGGCTCCGGGTTTGTCTATGACCATGAGGGACATATTGTGACCAACTACCATGTGGTCGAGGGCGCCAGCGGGCTGGAAGTATTCTTCGCCTCGGGGCTCAAAGTGCGAGCCAAGGTGATTGGCCAAGACCTGGATTCAGATTTAGCGGTAATCAAAGTAGATGTACCGGCGGACGCTTTAGTTCCTCTGCCCTTAGGGGATTCGGACCAGGTACGGGTAGGACAAACGGCCATCGCTATCGGTAACCCCTTTGGATTGGCCGGTACCATGACGGTGGGGATTGTGTCAGCCAAGGGGCGCACATTGGAATCCCTGCGCCAGGCTGAAGGTGGCACCTTCTTCAGCGCCGGCGATGTGATCCAGACCGATGCCTCAATCAACCCCGGCAACTCCGGTGGGCCACTGCTCAACCTGGCCGGTGAAGTCATCGGTGTCAACCGCGCCATCCGCACTACCGGCACGACCATCACCGGCGAACCCGTGAACAGCGGAATTGGTTTCGCCGTTTCCAGCAACATCGTCCGGCGTGTGGTTCCGGTATTGATTGCCCAGGGAAAATACGATTACCCCTACCTTGGCATCAGCAGTCGCGAGATGCTGACCCTGGAACAGATCGAAGCCCTCGGCTTGCCACGCCAAACGGGCGCTTACATCGTATCGGTCACACCGGGTAGCCCTGCGGATCGCGCCGGCCTGCGCGGTGGCAGTCAACCCACCCGCTTCGCCGGCTTGCCTGCGGGAGGCGATTTGATCATTGCCATTGACGGCCAGCCGGTGCAGGCTTTCAGCGATATGCTCAGTTATTTGATGAAACATAAAAGCCCCGGCGATACCGTTGTTTTGACCATTATCCGCGACAATCAAGAGAAGGAGGTGAGCGTTACCTTGGGTAAGCGCCCCTGAAACGGGGCTTCGGCTGGCTCTGTCGGTTGTGCCAATCCCATTTAACAGGAGGATGCCATGTTAACCGATCAGGATGTGCGGGAATTGCTTAAGTTCACCTCGCCCCATCCGGTACTGAGTGTTTACCTCAGCACCGACCCCACCCTGGGGAATAAGGATTCCTATCGGCTGCGCCTGCGCAATATGCTCAAAAAGGTGAACCTCCCGCAGGACGAAGAAGCCGTTGAACGCTACATTATGCAGGAATACGACTGGAGCGGTCGCGGGGTTGCCGTTTTCTCGTGCGTACCAGAGGGGTTCTTCCGGGCTTATGCTTTGGCCGTGCCGGTGCGCGACTTGGTGCATGTCGGCGACCGTCCCAGCGTGCGTGTACTGGCCGATTTATTGGATTCCTACGGCGGTTACGGCGTCGTCCTGGTGGACAAACAGGGTGCGCGTCTCTTCCACTTCCACCTAGGCGAATTACGCGAGCAGGAAGGCATCGTGGGCGAGGCGGTCAAACGCACCAAACATGGCGGCGCCTCCAGTTTACCCGGAGCACGCGGCGGTATTGCCGGGCGTACTAAACATGTGGATGAAGTGATTGAGCGCAATATGAAAGAGGCGGTAGATTTTGCCGTCTCGTTCTTCGAGCAAAACCGCATTCGCCGCATCCTGATTGGTGGTACAGACGACAATGTGGCGCTCTTTCGCTCGTTATTACCCAAAGCCTGGCAGAGTCTGATCGTGGGCACCTTCCCCATGAATATGACGGCCAGCCATGCCGAGGTGTTGGCCAAGGCCATGCAGGTCGGTCAAGAAGCCGAAAATAAACGCGAAGCCCAACTGATCAAAGACCTGATTACCGCGGCAGCCAAAAACAGCGGTGCCGTGATCGGCCTGGAAAATACCCTGCAAGCCGTCAACGAAGACCGTGTGACGACCCTGGTGATCTTAGAGGGTTTCGGGCAATCCGCTTACCACTGTACGCAGTGCGGTTACCTCACCTCACGCCAGCAAACGGCGTGCCCGGCCTGCGGCGGTGACATGCAAGAAATCCCGGATGCCGTGGACTTTGCCGTCAGCCGGGTGATGCGCGGTGGCGGCGACGTCGAAGTCGTTCACCGCAACCCTGATCTGGAGAAAGCCGGGATGATCGGCGCCTTCTTGCGCTATTGACCCTATTCTCATCCTTGCCAGGACGACCAACGCCCCGGTTTCTAGCCGGGGCGTTGCTTCTCGTTGTTGTATTGGAACTAAAAAATTCAACGCATCCGTATCCGCGCCAGATTCTCGCTCAACAAGCGCAGTTCTTCCAGGGCTTTGTTGGGATTACTGCTCAAACTACTGCGAATGGTCTTGAAGCGTTCTTGCAGTGCCTGCATCGTTTGGGGATCGTTGAGCAAGGGCTCCAGGTCTTTCAGCCGTGCTTCGGCGGCGCTCAACTCTTGCTGAGCAGTCAGATTATCCTTGGTGATCAACGCTAAGCGGGCATAACTTACATTACTGATCAAGCGGCTCAAAACCATGTCCATCTGCCCCGCCGCCAGGGCTTCTTCCACCCGCTGATAATCAGCGCGCAGTGAGGCTAATTCGGTGCTGGCTTTCTCATAATCCTGGCGCAGGGTGGTCAATTCCTGGCGCATCGCGGCGGCTTCGCGCTGTAGCGGGAAATAGAGCGCAAAGAAAGCCACCCCAAAGCCGGCCAAAAATGCCGCCAGGACGATTAACAGCCAGGTGAGTACCTTTTGCCACCACCGACGCGGCGGTTTGGGTGGGGCCACCTCAGGTGTCTCTGCTTCTGGGCCGGGAACTTCTGGCACAACCTCAGGTGCACCACTACTTGGTGCTTCTTCCATGGGTTCAGGTATCGTGCTCATCGTGACCTCCTATGGATTTTTAGAACCAAAGCCTTGGCTTAAGGTGAACGCGGTGAAGGGGTCGGTGAAGGTGAGGGACTTTGTCGGAGCACAGGGGTAGGCTGAGGGGTCAACGTGCCGGTCGGTGAGACGAGGGTCATTGCCCCAACAGGCTGTGTTGCCGCCGATGTCATGGATAGCGTGCGTAGTGGCGTCGGAGTTGCGGCAGTGGCCGGAAAACCGGCCATGAGCGAACGCCAGAGAATATCCAAGTCTTCGGCGGCCAGCACCGGCAGGGTGGGTAAATTTGCCATCGCCAGATCCAGCCGATCCATCCAGGCACGTACGGCCGCCTGTTGTCCTTCGGGCACTCGCTCCCACAATTGGAGCAACCAATCCCGCGCCTGGTTGAGTTCATCTTGTGCCAAGCCGTAATTTCCCGCTATCAGGTGCTGACGGGCACGTAACACATGTAACGCGACCCGCAGGGATACAATATCATTCGCAACCCCTTCGCGCCCGACCTGGGCTTCTAACGTTGCAAGCCGCCTGTCCCAGGCCGCCAGAGGCGTGCTCAGCGCCGCCACCTGGGTTTTCAACCATCCCGTATCCTCATCCAGTTCGCCGATCAACTCCCCCTGGTAGGTGACTTGACGCTCCAACGCGCTTAACTGGGCGGCCTGGGTAGCCAGTTGTAACGTGGCCGTGATGATCATGTTATAGGCGAAAGCATGTTGCGTTTGCAATCGGGCTTCTTGGGTCGCTACCTGCTCATTGAGCAGTGCAAACCGCCCCGTCTGTTCGGTTTCCAAGGCATTCAAGCGCGCTGTATTTTCCTCTGCCGGCAGGATCGCCCGCTGATAGATGAAGACTGAACCAAAATAAGCCGCCGCTCCCACCAACAGGCCCAACACGATCACCACCAATAGGCGCAAAAAGGCCCTTATGAAGGCGCGCACCGCTTGTCCGGCACCGCTGGTTGACGGTGAGGTGCTCATGGCGCTTCCTCCGTTCCGGTGGTGGTTTCCATTAGTAACTGCCGCAGTCCGGATAAGAAACGCTCGAAGCGAGCACTGGTGGCTTCTACCGCGCTGAGGCGCTGGTCGAATCCCTTGACCAGCGTTTGAACGGCTTGGATATCCTCACGCGCCCGGTCCAAGGCATCTGACAACGTTGCCGTTTCATTTTCCAGCCCCGCCACGCGACTGCTTAAACTCTCTAATGCCTGCACACGCGCCGTCATGGTATCCAAATTGCGCTCCAGCCGGTCCACACGTTCGGACAGCAGGGTCACCTCGGACCGGAACTGGCGGAACTGTGCCAACGAGGTGTAACGAAGCGTTCCGTTGATCAACCCCAGGAAAAGTAACGCCAGCACCACGGCCAGGAACAACGTCACCAGGTTGCTCCCCACCACCCAAGTGATCAGATCGCGCCGCGTCAGTGGTTTTTCCGCGGACGAGGCGAGTGGGGTAGGTACTGCGGCTTCGGTCACCGGCGTCGTTTCTCCCGTCTCCCCTTCCGGCATCGGGGTCGCATCGGTCACCTCCGTCGGCGGCGTCACATCCTGAACTTCAGCCGTGGCTGCTTTTTCAGGCATGGATGAAACCTCAACCTGCGATTGGGATTCAGACAGGATCGCTTCCTCGCCTCTGGTAACATCCGGTGATTCGACCGTAGGTGTTAACGCCGCAACCGGTCTTTCTGCACCTGGTTCTTCCGGCTCAACTGCAGTGCCGCCCGCCTCTGGAAAGTCTTGGAACGCAGATTCCACGGCTGAAACGACCAGGTAAGGCCGCAAACGCTCTAACAACACCGGGCCGATGCCGCTTACCCGCACCAGATCATCCGGTGTGCTAAAGGGCCGTGCCTCTAGGATGCGCTGGGCTAAGGCCGGCCCGATACCGGGCAAACGCACTAAGGCATCAAAGGACGCGTGGTTGAGGTCAACCGGCTCAAAAGGCTTTGGCTCATCGCTCATTCTACCCTCCTTTCACATAAACTAGCCCTGATGATTCCCCTGCTGGGGGGCCCGACCGGGCACCCCCGGCCGCGCAGGATAGGGCATTGGGATATATTCCACCGAAGGGCGGCGCTGAAGCGTTTGCGGGTACAGATTCATCAGTTGATAAATCTCAGGCGGCATGTCGGTGCTGACATTGAGCCCTAACTCCCGTGCCTCTTCCACGGTAATCGGATAATCATGCGTCCAACGCCCGGTTGCCAATTCCTCTGCCAAGCGTTCAGCCACTTCAGGCGGATAGTGACAGCACGCAATGCGCTTCACCGTAGCCTTGACCTGCTGGATGGCTTTCTGAGAAATATCGGCCAGGATCAAAGTTTGATCATCAATCTGGTTGCGGTCTTTGGTTTCCAGCACCTTCAAGATCGAGGCCGCCGGATAGTTCCCCAACTGAGGATCCACCGGGCCTAATACCGCGTTCTCATCCATCACGATTTCATCGGCGGCCAAGGCCAACAACGTTCCACCGGACATGGCATAGTGCGGAACGAACACCGTCACCTTGGCCGGATGCTTGGAAAGGGCATTGGCGATCTGCTCCGCCGCCAACACCAAGCCACCCGGGGTGTGGAGAATCAGATCTATCGGGACGTTATCATCCGTCATCTTTATTGCCCGTAGAACCTGCTCTGAATCGTCAATATCAATGTAGCGCGCCAGTGGAAAGCCCAGAAAGGACATGCTCTCCTGGCGATGGATCAGGGCAATCACGCGTGAACCGCGTTTCTCTTCGATTTTTCGCATCAACTGCAAGCGGTTGGTCTCAATGATTTTCTGGCGAAAAAGCGGAGCAATGGAAGAGATGATCAGAAAGAGCCAGAATAAGTTGAGCAAGTCCATAGGGCCTCCTCGTGAAATCACCAGGGATAGTATTCATCCAGATACCAGCGCCGCGGGCGACGCCCGGCACTGAAGGGCCGCGCGACAATCAGTCCATACACAAAACCACCAATATGTGCCCACCAGGCAATCCCTCCCGCCGTTGCACCGGCGGGCAAGGCTAACGCCAACAACCCAGAGAACAACTGCGAGATGAACCAGAATCCCAAATAGACCACCGCCGGAATGTTGACGAACCAAGGCATCCAAAACACCGGCACAAACGTAATGACCTGGGCGTGGGGGAAGAAGAGGAAATATGCTCCTAACACGGCGGCGATGGCACCACTGGCGCCAATCGAGGGAACGTTGGGCGCACCGCCGAAGAACATCTGCATCAAGCCGGCAAAAATACCCCCTAACAGGTAGTAGACCAGATAGCGCCCCGAGCCAAGGCGATCCTCAACGTTATCCCCAAAAATATAGAGTGTCCACATATTGCTCAAAAAGTGCACCCATCCCCCATGCAGGAACATGTGGGTGAATAACGGATACCAGGTTAGAGGATTGAACAAAGAAAACTTGGCCGGCACCAACCCAAAAACGCGGATGAAGCGTTCCAACCCCAGGGGTGAAAGGCTCATCTCAAACAGAAAGACCAGGGTATTTAAAATAATGAGCGTCCAATTGACGATAGGAAACGACCGCGAACGAACGGTATCTTTTATGGGAAACATAAAACCTCCAGACGGCCTCTCAACGATATTATACTCAACCCCACCTGTCCTCTGGTTCTGACTCAGCCTCTAAATTATGTTATCATCAGCGCTGATGCACGCTCAAGATGCCCCCCAGATCAATCAAGCCAACCGACATATTGCCCGCGCGGCCACGACCATCATGGTAGCGTTTTTGCTCAGCAACCTGATGGGGCTGGTGCGCGGCATCCTCATTTATCGCACGTTCGGCACCAGCGCCGCGCTGGATTCGTTCAACGCCGCCAACCGCATCGCCGAGATGCTCTTCAACCTGATGGCCGGCGGCGCCCTGGGCTCGGCTTTCATCCCCACGTTCACGGCACTGCTCACTCAGGATGACCGTGACCAGGCTTGGCAACTGGCCTCGGCTATTTTCAATTGGCTCATCCTGATTCTCGGACTGGTCAGTTTGCTGGTGGCTCTCTTCGCCCCTCAGGTCGTTCGGCATGGACTATTCCTGTTGGCACCGGGGCAAGACCCGGGTCAAGAAGCCCTCACCACCCACCTCTTACGCATCCTCTTGCTCACCGTCCCTGTGTTTGGCATCAGCGGTTTGGTCATGGGCATCCTCAATGCGCACCGCCGCTTTTGGGTGCCGGCCATCGCCCCGGCAATGTATTCGCTGGGTATGATCCTGGGCGTGCTGGTTTTTCCTTCCACCTGGGGCATTGATCGCCTGGCCTGGGGGGCCGTGCTGGGCGCCTGTTTGCACCTCGGCGTGCAATTGCCGACGTTGGGACGCTTGCACGGGCGGTTCATTCCGACCCTTGGACACCGCCTACCGGCAGTGCGCGAGGTTTTGCGCCTGATGGGGCCGCGCATCTTTGGGGTTGCGGTCGTACAACTTAACTTTGTCGTTAATACGATCATTGCCCTCAGCCTCCCTGAGGGCAGTGTCTCGGCCATTGCGCTGGCATTCAGTCTGATGCTCGTGCCCCAAATGGCAATCGCCCAGTCCGCCGGCATCGCCTCTCTGCCCATTCTTTCAGCCCAGGTAGCCCGAGGCGAATACGATGACATGCGCGCCTCGCTTATTTCCACCCTGCGTGGCGTTTTACTGCTCGCCCTTCCGGCCAGCCTCGGGTTGATCTTACTCCGTCAGCCCTTGGTGGCTTTGCTTTATCAGGGCGGCGCCTTTGATGAACGCTCCACCGCGATGGTGACCTGGGCCCTACTCTGGTATGCCGTTGGCTTGGTGGGGCACAGCGTGGTTGAAGTGCTCAGCCGCGCCTTTTACGCTCTGCACGATACCCGTACCCCGGTCGGCATAGGGGTGATCGCGATGTCCCTCAACATCGGGTTGAGTTTGCTTCTGGCGTCCTGGTTCCGCCAACTTGGTTGGATGCCCCACGGCGGGTTAGCGCTGGCTAATTCCCTGGCCACGTCCTTGGAAATGCTCGGGCTGTTCTACTTCATGCACCGCCGACTGCGCGGCTTGCCCTTACGCCCCTTGTGGGACGCGCTGGGGCGCAGCGGTCTGGCCACCCTCGTCATGGCCGCAGGGGTGATACTCTGGATCCATCTGGGGGGCCAGCACGTGCATAACGCCGTGCTTCTTCTCATCGCGCTGGGCATTGGGCTTGGCGTCTACGGCCTGGGGTTATGGCTGCTGCGCACACCCGAAAGTCGTTTCCTTGCTAACTGGCTTTACCGACGTGTGTTCCCCAAACGCGAACTGCCGGCTCCATGATCCCCTCCGGACTTGTCATCCGCCCTGCTAACCCCGAGGATGCCGATTTTGCGGCACCCCTGCTTGCCATCACCATGGGTGTCTTTGGGAGAGAACTCTTCGGCTTAGGCAGTGAAGAACGGTTAATCCGCGTCCTGCGCTACTTCTTTACCTCCCCTGCCAACCGTATGAGTTATACCGTCAGTTATATCGCCGAAGCCGCCGGCCAACGCGCCGGGTTGTTAGTAGCCTTCCCGGCTCGTGAACTGCTCCGCCTCAGCCTGGGACTGCGCCGACCCATCTTTCGCGCCTACTCATTTCAGGAAGGACGGCGTTTTATCCGGAACGGACTGCGGCTACTTTTCCAAATGGGCTTCGGTTTGCGGCCCGAAGCCCCGCGGGATTCGTTGTATATTGCCCATCTGGCGACGCATGAGGCCTACCGACGTCAGGGCGTTGCCACGGCTCTGATCGAGTTCGCGGAAGCCTTGGCTCAAGCCGCCCGTCTAAGCCGCCTGGCCTTAATCGTGGCAACAGATAACCTCACCGCTCGGCGCCTCTACGAACGCCTCGGTTTTACTGCCTTACCCACACCACAACGCCATCCTTATTATCTTCATATGCTCAAACCCCTTGTCGAAAGGAGCACCTTATGATCCCCGAAGCCGTACTCACTGCCTTGCGCCTGACTCAAGCCGTAGGCGAAACCGCTCAGCACCAAGGGTTACCTCAGCCGCCTCTGGAATGGCCCTACGACCCTCAAGCCACCCTGATCCCATTGCCCTCCATAGACGACTTGAAGCCACCTGCCGCCGATTTGTGGCAAATCATGGCCCAACGGCGCACCTTGCGGCACTATGCCGAACAGCCTCTCACGCTGGATGAATTAGCCTTGCTGCTTTGGGCAACCCAAGGGGTGCGTCAGGTGACCAAGCGCCCGGCCACCCTGCGCACCGTTCCCTCCGCCGGGGCACGCCACGCTTTTGAGACCTTGCTTCTGGTCAATCGGGTTACAGGATTGGGCAAGGGTGTCTACCGCTACCTGGCGTTACGCCACGCCCTGCTGCCTTATGAGGCGAATCCTGAGATCGCCCAGCGCTTATACCGCGCGTGCTATGAGCAGGAACATATTCTGAGTTCCGCCGTAACCTTCTTCTGGGTAGCCGTGGCCGAACGCATGACCTGGCGCTATGGCGCTCGCGGCTTGCGCTACCTCTTTTTGGATGCCGGGCACGTATGCCAGAACCTCTATCTGGCCGCCGAAGGGCTGGGCTGTGGCGTCTGCGCCATCGGGGCTTTTGACGATGATGCGCTCAACCCGGCGCTCAACCTGGATGGAAGCACCACGTTTGTGGTGTACGGCGCCACGGTGGGCAAACGCGCCCCACGTCCACACGAGTAAAATAACCTATGCTGGGCAAATACGGATCGGCGAAACCATAGATTTTGAGGGGTACACGATGGGCGTTTTAATTGCCGGACCCTGGTTCAAAGATGAACACGGACGCACACACATCCTGCGCGGCGTTAACCTGAGCGGGAGTAGCAAAGTACCCCGCATCCCGGATGGCGCCACCCACCGGCGTGAAGGGTTCTTCGCGCATCGCAACGTCTCTTTCGTCGGGCGCCCTTTCCCGCTAGAGGAAGCCGCTGAACACTTTGAACGCCTGCGCACATGGGGGATGACCTGCGTGCGCTTTCTGGTCACATGGGAAGCCATCGAACATGCCGGCCCCGGCCTTTATGATGACGATTATCTCGACTATGTGACGGCGGTGCTCGAAAAAGCACTGGCTTTTGACTTACAGGTGTTTGTGGACTTTCACCAGGATGTCTGGAGCCGTTTTAGCGGGGGTGATGGCGCCCCCGGCTGGACGCTCGAGGTAGCCGGGTTAGACATGCACCACTTTGCCCCTACCGCGGCGGCCATCGTGCACGCTACTCACGGCGACCCCTTTCCCCGCATGATCTGGCCGACCAACGCCACCAAACTGGCCGCCGCAACCATGTTTACCCTTTTCTTCGGCGGGCGGCTCTTTGCCCCTCAATGCACCATCGAGGGCGAAAACATCCAAGATTATCTACAGCGGCATTACCTGGCCGCAGTGCAACGCTTGGCCCAGCGCTTGGCGCATCTGCCCAACGTGCTCGGTTATGACATCATGAACGAACCTCTGCCGGGTTACATCGGCTGGCCGGATTTGAGCCGGCATAACGGCCTGCTCCACCAGGGCGTTACCCCCACTCCCTTCCAAGCCATGGCTCTGGGGGAAGGCTTGGCACAAACTGTGGAAGTTTTCGAGACCGGCCTTTTGGGTAGCCGGGTGGCACGCCGTATCACCATTGACCCCCAAGGGGTGCGGGCCTGGCGCGATGGCTATGCGTGTATCTGGCGCCGGCACGGCGTTTGGGATATGGATGCCAACGGCAACCCTCGCCTCTTGCGCCCGGACTACTTCACCCAGGTCAACGGAAAGCGGGTAGATTTTGGACAGGACTGCCTACTCCCCTTTTACCGGCAGTTCGTCCAGACCGTGCGCGCCGTGCATCCTCAGGCCTTGATCTTTATCGAACCCGAGGTCAATCAGCCCCCACCGCTTTGGGATCACGACCGCCCGGAGGGACTGGTTTATGCCCCGCACTGGTATGATGGGCTAACCCTCTATCTCAAACGCTATTTGCCCTGGCTGGCTTACGATAATCGAGGACGCGGCAAGGTGGTGTTCTGGCCGTTTATCCGCCGTAATTTCGCCGACCAATTGGCAGAATTCAGGCGCCATGCCCACGATTACCTTGGGGATGTACCGGTGATCATCGGCGAATGCGGCATTCCCTTTGATTTGGATCACAAACGCGCCTTCCGCGACGGAAACTTCAAGATCCACGCCCAGGCGATGGATCGCACCCTCCGTGCTATGGAAGACAACCTGCTGAGTTATACCCTTTGGAACTACACTCCCGACAACACCAACGCCTACGGCGATTTGTGGAACGATGAGGATCTTTCAATTTTCAGCCGCGACCAGCAACGGGATCCCGCAGATCCCTACTCGGGAGGGCGCGCCTTAGAAGCGGTGATCCGTCCTTACCCCATGAAGACCGCGGGAGAACCGCTGAGTTTAGAATTCGATTATCGGCGGAGAAAATTTCACTACGTCTTCCGCCATGAACCGAACCTGGACGCGCCGACTGAGATTTTCGTGCCTACGTATCACTACCCCCAGGGGATTGAGGTAAACCTCTCAGATGGCACCTATGAGATTGATACGGCACAACGGATCCTGCGCTACTACCACACCCCCCAGCGCCTGGTGCACGAGATTCGGATCAAGCCGCGGCGAAGCCCGGCTTAAAGGTCACGCGGGCGCCAGAGATGTTTTAAAGTAGCAATGATCGCCGTATCTAGGGCCTTCCAGGTGCGCAGTGGAACCTCCAAATGAGCAATTGCCGCAGTAGAAAGGGATTCCACCTTGTCGGTTAGGATTTGAAGCAATGTTTCCAGCCCTGGATTATGCCCAATGATCAACACGGTTTCAACATCATCGTCCAAATTGCGCAGAGCATCCAGATAGGCCGCCGGCTCACCCAAGTAAAGATCTTCCACATACAGAATCTCACCTTTATAGCCGCTTTTCTCGGCTACCAGTTCAGCGGTTGCCTTCGCCCGCACCGCCGAAGAGGCAATGATCAGGTCAGGCACCAGGTCCTTTTCACGCAGTAGTTTGCCCATCCGCGGCGCGTCCTTCTCCCCGCGCTTGCTCAAGGGACGCTCGAAATCGGGCATGCTGCCATCTTTAAAACTGGATTTGGCATGACGCATCAGCAATAATGTTTTCATCCCTTCAATTCCCTCCGCCGAAGATCAATCGCTCTTTTAGTCATCTTTGGCAACATAAAAAGTATAACACAGCCCGCTTGAGTTACAGGGAGGGATTCTCAGCCGTGTGATCAATCTTGCCATCCGTCCCACCCCGTGATATGATGAAACACGCTGGAGGCACCTTCGATGGCTTCATCCCTCGAACGACGCAAGCGCATTCGCTCCATCCTGGTCATCATCATTCTGGCGACGCTGCCTTGCTACTGCCTTGGCTTGGTGATTCTTCAGGTTGGCACGCGCCTCACCCAAAGCACCCCCACCCCTTCTGCGACGTTGACCCTTGAGACCCTAACCCCAGCCCCTCCGGGCACGCTCTCCCCAACCGTTCTCGTGCCCAGTTCAACGTTCACTCCAACATACACGGAAACCCCTACCTTGACCTGGACGCCCACCCAGACATTCACCCCTTTCACCCCGCCTCCACGCACCGAAACGCCCACCCCCACCGTCACGTTTTCGCCCTCCCCGACTCTTGAGCCGACGGCAACCCCCTCACCGCCGCCAACTCTGACGCCATCGGATACACCTCCATCCCCTTAATCCCTTCATTCCTATGTAGAGGCCTATGGAAAACACCAAGGACTTGCTTAAGCGTTTGATCTCGCTTCCCGGTCTATCGGGCTACGAAACCCCGGTGCGGGAAGCCATTGCCGACGCCTGGCGCCCGTTGGCAGACGAAATCAGCGTCAGCCCATTGGGCAGCCTACACGCCCTGCGCCGCGGGCAAGGCGCCGAACCCCGTCCTCGCTTGCTCATCGCCGCTCATATGGATGCCATTGGGTTAATGGTCAGCCAAATCGTAGATGGCTTCCTTCGCATTACCGAGGTAGGGGGGATAGATGCACGCATTCTGCCCGGTCAACCGGTGATTGTACACGGTCGGCGCGACTTGCCCGGGGTCATCCTGCAACCCTCGCCGCGCCTGCTCCCGCCCCACTTGGGTGAGAAAAGCGCCATTGAGATGGATTATCTGTTTGTAGATACCGGCTTGACCCCCGAAGAAGTCAGCGCCCTGGTGCGAGTGGGCGATTTGGTTTCCTTTGCCCAACCGCCGCTCGAACTAGGCGGGGACACCTTGGTCGGTCACAGCCTGGATAACCGTGCTTCGGTCGCGGCGTTAACCGCCTGCCTGGAAGAACTTCAACACCGCCGTCATCTTTGGGATGTTTGGGCCGTGGCGACGGTGCAGGAAGAAGAAACCCTGGGTGGGGGCTGGACCTCGCCCTTCAACCTGCGTCCTGATCTCGCCATTGCGGTGGATGTGACCCATGCCCGCGGGCCCGGGGTGAATCAGGATTACCGTGCCTTCGGATTGGGCAAAGGCCCGGTGCTGGGGTGGGGGCCGAATATCCACCCAGCATTGTTCAAAGCCTTCAAGAACCTTGCCGAACGCCTTGATCTTCCTCACGCGGTTGAGGTCATGCCGCGCCACTCGGGTACCGATGCCATTGCCATGCAGGTGGTTGCCGAGGGCATTCCCACCATGGTGATCAGCATCCCCTTGCGTTATATGCATACTCCGGTGGAGATGGTCTCCCTCAAAGACATTCAGCGCACCGGGCACCTACTGGCAGAATTTATCACCGGCCTGGAAGCCGATTTTGTGGCCAAAATTTCCTGGGAAGATTGACCTATGGACCCTCAAAATTTGCCCCTAGATTTGCTAGAACGTCTTTCCAACGCTTGCGGTGTCTCAGGTGATGAAGGCGAAGTGCGCAAAATTGTGCTCGAAGCGGTCAAGCCCTTGGCCGACGAGGTGAAAGTTGATGCGCTAGGGAACGTCCTGGCGATCAAAAAAGCCCGCGGCGAGCCGGCCCTGCGGGTGATGCTGGCGGCCCACATGGACGAGGTCGGGTTGATGATCGTGGATGAAGAAGAAGGTGGGCTGTACAAATTCGAGATCGTCGGTGGTATTGATCCGCGTCAACTTCCCGGCAAACCCGTCTGGGTCGGCAAAGACCGCCTGCCGGGGGTAATCGGCGCGCGCCCAATTCACCTAACCACGCCTGAGGAACGCAAGTCCGCCATTGCCGCCGAGAGTCTGCGCATTGACCTAGGCCCAGAAGGCGGTAAAAAAGCCAAACCCGGCGACCGCGCCGTGTTCGCTACGCCCTTCAAGGTGGTGGGACCAAGCGTCATGGGCAAAGCCCTGGACGATCGTCTAGGGGTAGCCACCCTGATCACCTTGCTGGAACGGGCGCCGTCTCATCTCGAGTTTCAGGCGGCATTTACCGTGCAAGAAGAGATTGGTTTGCGCGGCGCGCGGGTTGCGGCTTATACGCTCAACCCCGACTTGGCCTTTGCCCTGGATGCCACCCCTGCCAACGACCTCCCCACGTGGGACGGCAGTGAGAATACCACCTATAATGCCCGCCTGGGGCACGGGCCAGCGGTCTATGTAGCCGATGGCGCTACCCTCTCGGACCCGCGTCTGGTGCGGTTTCTGCTGCAAACCGCCGCTGCCCACCATATCCCGTATCAGATTCGCCAGCCCGGGGGCGGCGGCACCGATGCCGGCGCCATCCACCGCCAGCGCAGTGGCATCCCCAGTGCTTCAGTTTCGGTACCCATTCGCCATGCCCATAGTGCGGTCGCCGTTGCCCGCCTGGATGATTGGGCAAATACGATTAACCTAATGCTTCACACCTTACAAGCCCTAACCCCGGACATACTAGCGCCGGAGCGCTCATAATTTCTGCTCTCCAAGGAGATACCATGAAAGAACTGATCCGCAAACTGGTTGAAGCCGCTGGTCCTTCCGGATACGAACAATCCGTGCGCGACCTGATCAAAGAAGAAGTGACACCCTACGCCGATGAAATCCGCGTGGATGCCTTGGGTAACCTGATTGTGCGCAAAGGGCAGAAACGCGAGGGCGGGCTGCGCATCATGACCGCCGCCCATATGGATGAAATTGGCGTCATTGTCACCCATATCGAGGATGACGGCTTTGTTCGCTTCACGACCATTGGGGGCGTACGCCCGCACACCTGTTTGGGTGGGCGTGTGCAGTTTATCAACGGGGTGCGCGGCGTCATCGGGGGCGAAAAACTCGAAAGTATGGATCGAGTTCATAGTTTTGATAAACTCTTCATTGACATTGGCGCCACCTCTAAAGCCGATTGTCCGGTCAAGGTAGGGGACGTAGCAGTTTTTGAGCGCCCCTTCCTCGATTTAGGCAAGCGTCTGGTGGCCAAAGCCATGGATGATCGCATCGCCTGCGCCATTCAAATCGAAACCCTGCGCCGCTTGGGTAACACCCCTAACGAAATCTATCTGGTTTTCACCACCCAGGAAGAGGTGGGAACGCGCGGCGCCACCCCTGCCGCGTTCGGCATTGACCCCGAACTGGGCCTCTCGGTTGATGTCACCCTCACCGGCGATACCCCCAAAGGGATCAAAATGGCGGTCGCGCTGGGCAAAGGGCCGGCCATCAAGGTGCGCGATAGTGGAATGTTGGCCGACCCGCGCATTGTGCGTTGGATGGTAGAAACTGCCGAGAAGGCGAATATCCCCTACCAATTAGAGGTGCTCGATGGGGGTAGCACCGACGCCCGCGCGATCCAACTGGTGCGCGCCGGCGTGCCCTCGGGCTGTCTCTCCATCCCCTGCCGCTATATCCACTCCCCCTCCGAGATGGTGGATTACGACGATGTGCAAAACGCGGTAGCCCTGTTGGTGGCCTTGCTCTCTAACCCCATTACCCTGGGTTGAACCTTTTGAGACCGCACAGGTCGAGTGCTCAATGAGGCGTTGGCTGTCCTGGTTGATTATCGGCATCATGGGGGGGATGCTGGCCGCCTGTCAAGGACTTCCCTGGTCATTTCCTAATCCCGTCGGCGCCAGCCCTACCCCCTCACCGCCGCTCATCCCCACGCCCACCCAGACGCTCAACCCTACCGCCACACCACCGGCGGCCACAGCGCCGGTGATCATCACACTGTGGCTGCCGCCCCAATTTGACCCCGCCAACGAAACACCCGCGGCGCAGTTACTACAACAGCGCCTGCTCCAATTTATGAGCGAAAACCCAGGCGTGATCGTCAAGGTGCGGGTAAAAACCAACAGTGGGCCGGGCGGATTATTGGATTCCTTGGCCGCCGCATCTGCCGCCGCCCCCGCCGCCGTGCCCGGTGTGGTTGCCCTCAGCCGTGCCGATTTAGAGAACGCCGCGCTTAAGGGGTTGATCTATCCTCTCGATGACGCCTTTCCCCAAGGATTAGATCAGGACTGGTTAGGGTACGCCCGCAGTCTGGGCACCCTTCAGGAACGCCTTTTCGGACTGCCTTTTGCCGGCGATGCCTACACTCTGGTGTACCGTCCCACCGCACTGGGCGCCCCACCCACCTCGTGGGAAGACCTGCTCACGCGCGGGCGTGCCATCGCCTTCGCCGGTAACGACGCCTTGACCACGCTGGTGCTCTACCTCGGCGCCGGGGGCAAGGTGCAAAACGAGCAAGGGTTGCCCACATTAGAAGCGGAAGCACTGGCTGAGGTGTTCACCCTTTACACCGAAGGTGCGCGGCGTGGGGTTTTCCCCAATTGGGTCACCACACTGCAAAGCGATGGGCAAGTCTGGCAGACCTTCCTCGAGCGCCGTGCCGATGGAGCGCTGACCTGGAGTTCCAATTACCTCACCGATTTACCCGCCGATGCGGTTATCCATCCCATTCCCGCACTCAACGGCCATGCCTACACCCTCGCCAACGGGTGGGTATGGGCGATTTCGGATCCCGATCCTCAACGGCGTGTGCTCAGCACACGTCTGGCGGCTTACCTGAGCGCCTCAGATTTTCTGGCCACCTGGTCACAAGCCGCAGGCTATCTACCTACCCGGCTGAGCGTACTAAACGCCTGGACCGACGCCAACCTGCGTGATGCCCTCAGTCAAATCATCTTAAGCGCGCATATCATGCCACCTAACCCCATCTTGGACAGCCTGCGCCCGGTATTATCCTTTGCCACGCAACAGGTGCTCAAACAGCAAGCCGATCCCTTAACGGCGTCCAATGCCGCTGTGGAACAACTTCGCCGACCCTAGACCCCGATGATGAACCGTCAGACTCTGCGCGCCTTCTATCCCTATCTACGTTTTGGCAGTTACGTCCTGCTCATCCTCGCCTTCCTGGTCGGGGCGCAAGCCTGGAAAAGCCCTCGACCGTCCCCCTCTGTAACGGCTGCTCTTACCCCCACATTGGTGGCGACCCCAACACCAGTAATGATTGAAGACCAAGGCGAGCCTACCGCCACACCCCTGCCGGCGGAATTACTGGAAAACGCCACCCAGACCAACGGCATCATCCTGGGAAGCGCTATTCTGGTGCTTATTGTGATCGGAGGCACCTTGAGCGTTATTCTACGTCGCCGGAACGATAACGATGATCCCCCTGAATCCTAGAGCCTAAATTGGGGCTCACTGGCGATATTTGCGAATCACCATGACCACCTTGCCCTGGATGCGGATAGGGCGATTTTCGACCTTGATCGGCTGCATGGTCGGATTGGCAGGGCGCAGGGTGACACTGCGCAAACGACCATAGCGATCATATTCGGGTTCGTAGTATTTCAACGTGGTCTCATTGGTATCATCAAACCACACCGCCACCATATCGCCCTTATTGGCATCCTGGGCATATTCAATCAAGACAATGTCGCGGTCGTAGATTAGGGCATCAATCATCGAATCGCCCTGGACTTCCAGAGCATAGACGTTATCCCGCGGCACCCGCGCCGGAAAATCGGTGCTGGCGACATGCACCATCTCATAATCTTCGGTGATTTCCTGCGGCACGGCCGGGAGAGGGAAACCTGCAGCAATGCGCCCAATGAGCGGAAAGGCCAGAAAATCTTCCTGCCAGGTCGGTAGAGAGAGCGTTCGCCGACTCCCTCCCTCCGCCGGCAGAGGGCGCAAAACGCGAATCGCCCGTGAGATAGAACGCTCGCGCTGGATGAATTTCAGCGTTTCCAATTGGTTGAGATAATAATTCACCAGGGAGGTTGATTCAACACCGATGGCATCGCCGATTTCGCGGATTGAGGGCGAAAAGCCATTTTGGCGCTGATACTCCACAATAAATTGCAGGATGCGCTTGTGCCGTTCGCTGAGCCCGTTTCTTGGTTTTACCATGGCCCTTCCTCCTTGGGCGCCATTATTGACCGCCTGTTCTATTCTGATTTAGTCTTATTATAGAGGAACGTATGTTCTATGTCAAGCACTTGGGCGTTTTTTAAGATTTGGGGTGGCAACAGCCTGCCACCCCACCTCAACCACATATTTTTATTCGTCCTCACGTTCGCGCAGGTGTGGGAAGAGAATCACCTCGCGAATCGAACGCCGGTCGGTCAAAAGCATGACCAGGCGATCAATCCCCATCCCAAATCCCCCATTCGGGGGCATGCCATAGGCCATCGCCCGCAGATAGTCTTCATCCATGGGGTGACGATCTTCATCCTCGGCCTCGTAGGTGCGTCCCATTTCGAGGAAGCGCTTTTCTTGTTCCAGTGGATCATTTAATTCCGTAAACGCATTACACAGTTCCATGCCACCTACATAGCCTTCAAAGCGCTCAACCGTGTTGGGGTCATCGGGCTTGTTCTTAGCCAGGGGCGAAATATCACGCGGATAATCATAAACAAAGGTAGGTTGAATTAGGTTAGGCTCGACAAAATCACCCAACATGCCCTCGATTAACTTGCCCCGGGGTGCGTTGGGCTTCACCGCCAGCCCCTTCTGACGCATGGCTTCGGCCAGGCTTTCAGTTGTAGGATGCTGAGCAATGTCAATCCCGACGGCTTCAAGCAACGCCTCACGCAGTGAGATGCGCCGCCAGGGTGGGTTGAAATCAATCACCTGACCGTTGAAGGTCACCCGGCGTGTACCCAGGACGCGATCACACACGTAAGCCAGCATCTCCTCGGCCAGCGTCATCACCTTGAGGTAATCGGCATAAGCCATATAGAACTCGAGTTGTGTGAACTCCGGGTTATGCTTGAAGGAAACGCCCTCATTGCGGAAGTCGCGTCCAATCTCATACACCCGTTCATAACCCCCGACCAGCAAGCGCTTTAGGTAGAGTTCAAACGAGATGCGCAGGTAGAGTTGCTGTTTGAGTTGATTGTGGTAAGTCACAAACGGACGCGCCGCCGCCCCGCCGTAAATGGGTTGCAAAATCGGGGTTTCGACTTCCAGAAAGCCGCGTTGGTCTAAAAATTCGCGCAAGGCACGCACAATAGCCGCGCGCTTGCGGAAGATCTCGCGCACCTCAGGGTTGACCGCCAGATCGGCATAACGCTGGCGGTAGCGCAATTCCGGATCGCTTAACGTAGCGTGGCGGATCACTTGACCATCTACCACCTCGTCCTTCGCCGCCGGCAGGGGCGAGATGGCTTTGGCCAGCATGCGAAAGTGGTGCACATGCAGAGTGATCTCGCCGGTGCGGGTGCGAAACATCACCCCACTGGCCTCAATGAAATCCCCTAGATCGTAATAATCGGTGAAATGACGAATTTGCTCCTCGCCCAGTTCATTGACGCGAAAGAAGAGTTGAATCCGCCCTGCCCCATCCTCGATATGGGCAAAGACCACCTTGCCCATAGGACGGATAGCGCGCAGACGCCCGGCCAACGTCACTTCTACCGGAGTCGGGTTTGGCTGTTTCTCCGCGGCTTCAAAAGCGGCAATGGCTTCCTGTGATGAATGGGTTGGGTTAGCGCGCGTCGGATAGGGCTCAATCCCATTGGCGCGCAGTTCAAAGACTTTTTTTAGCCGTATTTTTTCCAGTTCGGATAATTCCATCGTCAACCCTCTTTGAAAAGTTTCTGTTCATAAAAAAGCCCCGCCCTTTTGGTTTTCGCGCTGCGGGCGGGGCGCTCTGGCTACCCCATACTTTATTCCACCTTGAGGATTCGGAAGGTCAGCGATCCCGCCGGCGCATCAACCTGCACGATGTCGCCCGCCTTCTTGTTGAGCAGTGCCTTACCCAGCGGTGATTCATTGGAAATCTTGCCCACCGTTGGATCAGCCTCAGCGGCCCCGACAATAATATATTCCTCAGGGGTGTCACTGCCCTCCTCTTGCACCGTCACCCGCGACCCAATTTGAACCGTATCGGCGGCCGGAACCTCTTCCACAATGCGCGCCGTGGCCAGCAGGATCTCGAGTTCTTTGATCCGTCCCTCAACAAACGCCTGTTCGTTCTTTGCCGCTTCATATTCGGCATTTTCGATCAGTTCACCACCTTCCATCGCCTCATGCAGGCGCTGGGCGATTTCCTGGCGGCGCTGGGTGCGCAGATATTCAAGTTCCTCCTGGAGTTTCTTATAGCCCTCGCGGGTCAGGAATGTGTTATGCATGGCACCTTCCCTTTCGGTTTCTATGTCCTGTGTGAGTTGGGAGTATCGCGAAAACCCGGTCTTTCAGAGTTAAATAACAGGAAGCCCTCACCATTGAGGAATTCCTGCCTGAGGATGTCGCCGCTGTGCAAAATTATCTTATCATAAGTTAAGCGTTATGACAAGTTGAGCGTTGATTCACCTAAAATGCTACTAGATGGTGGGCTCAAAAGATAATGTTACCAGAGACGATCATGGTCAAAACAGAGCCAACGACGATCAATGAACACCGCAACTATATATGACATGTATTAGGAACATTACCCTTGAACCAGTCACGAGGAAATATCCCTTTTAGAAGACACAATGCCCACAAGGGTATTAAGCCACCGTCCTTTTTGTCAAGGGCTGCGTGAAAACGGTGCAGCTCTTCTTTTTTGCCCCGTGCGCACATTACCCCCATTCCCGCGCAGGGGCGAACCCCCGCGCTGCCTCTCCCTCTCAGGCCGACGCCCCTGGCGGGGCGTTCCCTCCGTCCATGTCGGCAAAATATCGCGCCCTCAGCCCCCACGCGGAGATCATCCCCGTGCTATACTGCAAAATGACTTGCCCTCGGCTTTGGCCGGTTCACCCACCCTTGTCGCTCACCTCTCCCCCTCTTGGGGTTAAAATCAGAATATGGAACTCACCCTGGCCAGTGTGGCGCTCTTGCTCTTGGTGGCGGCCGTGGTGGCGATGCTGGCGCGGCGATTGCACTTACCCTACACGGTGGGGTTGGTGCTGGCCGGGCTGGCGCTGGCGCTTTTCCCCCGCTTTTCCGAAATTACCCTCACCCGCGACCTGATTTTCACCCTCTTCCTGCCCCCGCTGGTCTTCGAGGCGGCGCTCTACCTGCGCTGGCACGACCTCAAACGCGACTTTGTGCTCATCCTCAGCCTGGCCACCTTAGGCGTGCTGCTCACCGCCACCGTGACCGCGCTAGGGATGGTGTACCTGGCCCATTGGGCTTGGCCGATGGCTACTCTGCTGGGTGCGCTTATCGCCGCCACCGACCCCGTCACCGTGATTGCTATGTTCAAAGAAGCCGCCGTGCGCGGGCGGTTGCGCTTATTGGTCGAAGCCGAAAGCCTCTTCAACGATGGCACAACCGCGGTGCTCTTTGGCCTGGTCATGGGGGTGATCGAAGGTCAAACCGGCAACCCCCTGCTGGCGCTTCAGCAACTGCTGACCACCGTTGGCCTGGGTGTGCTCTGCGGCGCGTTGGTGGGCGGGGGGATCCTACTGCTGGCCGGGCGCACCGAAGATCACCTGGTTGAAATCACCCTGACCGCAGTCGCCGCTTATGGTTCCTTCCTACTCGCCGAGCGCTTTGCGGGCTCGGGGGTGCTGGCGTCGCTCACCGCTGGCCTGCTCATCGGCAACCTGGGCGCACTGGGTTCGATCTCGGCGCGCGGACGCGACGCGGTGGAATCGTTCTGGGAGTTCACTGCCTTCCTGGTCAATTCGCTCATCTTCATCTTGATCGGAATGCGCGAAGCCCATCAGGATCTGTTGCACACGCTGGGGCCAATCGCCCTGGCCAGCCTCTTGGTGCTGGTGGGGCGGGCGGCATCGGTTTATCCTCTAGCGGCGCTCTTTTCGCCCACGCCCCTGCGCATCAAACCGGCTCATCAGCATGTCCTCTTCTGGGGCGGCATGCGCGGCACCCTTGCCCTCGCCCTGGCGCTGAGCCTGCCTACTACCGTAGCCGGTCGTGATCTCGTGACCACCGTTGCTTTCGGCGTGGTGGCTTTCTCCATCTTTGGCCAGGGCATGACCATCATTCCCCTCATGCGCCGGCTGGGATGTTTGCCCCACCCCCACGCACATCATCCTCCCACCGCGGGTTAATAAAAATCACCCGCCCTTAACGCAGGCTTAATCTTCGGCTTTATGTATAATCATCCAAGGGGGGCAAACTACCTCCACTTATGATCTTGCGCATGCAGGCAAATGGAGCGGGCTATGAGGAAACCTGGCATTGGTTGGGCAATCGTTCTGATCGTCATCGCGGGGCTGATGGTAGGCTACCAGGCGGGGCAGGTCAAGGCACAAACTCCCGTGCCGACCGATGAGGTAGTGCTGGGAGCACGCCTTTACGATGATTGGAGCGAAGTCAAGGGCGTAACCCCACCCTCCGGCAGTCACCCGATTTGGGCACGTCAAACCACCAACACCCTCAGTGGGGCGGAGACCTGGCGGTGCGTCACCTGCCACGGTTGGGATTACCAGGGCAAGGACGGCGCCTGGGGCAGCGGCGCGAATTACACCGGTTTTCCCGGCGTCTATGCTGCGCGCACCTTACCCGCTGCAGCGCTCACCCGCATCCTCAGCGGCAGTCCCGACCCCGAGCATGATTTCTCCCCTTACCTGAGCACGACGGAGATCCAGGCCTTGGTGACCTTCCTCTGCGAGGGCGTGGTGGATGACCGCGACTACATAGACCTGGTCAGCCGCAAGGTGATCGGGGGCGATGTAGCCCATGGTCAAGCGCTCTACACCCAAACCTGTGCCGCGTGCCACGGCGCGGATGGGCAGAAGATCACCTTCCGCTATCAGGGGATGCAGGTCTCACTGGCCTCACTGGCAGTGCAAGACCCCTGGCGCTTCCTGCACCGCACCCGCTTTGGAGTGGCACGTGTGCCGGAGATGCCCATTGGGGCAGAATTGGGGTGGAGCGCGCAAGATGGCCGCGATGTGCTGGCTTATGCTCAAACCCTGCCCAGCGGCTTGGAACCCCAGGTGACTCCGCCGTTGGCCGGGCGTGAACCCACCCCTGCCGCGCTCCCCGGCGGCCCGGCGCAGAACCTCATCACCGGCATCCTTACTGCCCTGGGCGCGATGGCGACCAGCCTGGGCTTCGCCCTGCTTCTGGGGGCGTTATTGGTCGGAATTCTACTGGTCGTGGTTTGGATACTGCGGGCGCGTAAATAACCTGAACGCAAAGGAGAGAGACACGATGCAGGTCAAGAAACCCTGGTGGCAATCCGGCGGCGTGCGCATTGCGGTGGCATTGGTCTTGCTTATCCTCTTCGGCGGCGCCGCCAGCGGCATTTACCTTTCCCAAATTCCCCCCGAACAACCGATTGCCTTTCCCCACAAGACTCACGTGGCGCTCGGGGCTCAATGCACCTACTGCCATCCGGCGGCGGCGTGGGGGCCAAACGCCGGCCTGCCGGGCATCTCCAAATGCTGGGGCTGTCATCAGCAGGTGCAGAAGAAATCGCCCGAACTGGAAAAACTGGCCGGCTACGTCCAGCGCAATGAGCCCATCCCCTGGGTGCCGGTAGCGATCCAGCCCGATTTCGTCAAATTCACCCATCAGCCGCACGTCCAGGCCGGCATTGCCTGTGAGACCTGCCATGGCCCGGTCTCGCAGATGACGGTGGCCCTGCCCCAGCCGCGCCAAAACATGGGCTGGTGCCTGGACTGCCATCAGCGCATGCGCCCGAACGACTTTGTGCGCCTCTCGGATTGCGCCACCTGCCACTACTAAATCAATCCCTGCCCTGAATCGAGGAACAGCATGAGCGAGAAGATTTCTCGGCGCGATTTTCTAAAACTCACGGCAATGGGCGCGGCGGCCACGGCAGTGATGACCGGCTGCGGCCCGATGTCGCGCTATGTGGTGCGCCGCCCCTACACCCAAATGCCCGAATACAACCAAACCGGTCAAAGCACCTACTATGCGTCCACCTGCCGCGAATGCCCTGCCGGGTGCGGAATCATCGTGCGCACCCGCGAGGGGCGCGCCATCACCATCGCCGGCAACCCCGAGCATCCCGTCAACCGCGGGCGCCTGTGCGCGCGCGGCCTGACCGCCCAGCAAGGGCTGTATAACCCCGACCGCATCCGCGGGCCGCGCTTCCAGGGGCGTGGTAACCCCGCCACCCCTGCCCGTGATCTCACCTGGGATGAGGCGGTGCAGGTGGTGGCCGAAGCGCTCCAAAAACCGCCCCAGCGCATAGCCTTCCTGCTGGGGCTGGCGCCCGATCATCTGTATGATCTGGTCGGCGAACTAACCCAGGCCCTGGGTGCCCCACCGCCCGTGCGCTACAGCGCGCTGGCGGCGCTGGAAGGGCGCACCACCCTCATCGAGGCGGTACGGCGGCTCTTTGGCCGTTCGGCCCTGCCTTACTTTGACCTAGCCCAGGCTGAGGTGACCCTGGCCTTTGGCGCCGATTTTCTGCAAACCTGGCTCTCGCCGGTCACTTACACCCGTGCCTACGGCGCCATGCGTCAGGGCAACCCACGCCGCCGCGGCGAACTGATCGTCTTTGAGCCGCGCCAATCCCTCACCGCCGGCAACGCCGACCGCTGGGTGCCGCTCATCCCCGGCAGTGAGGCGCATGTCGTCCTGGGGCTGGGGCAGCGCGTGGCGCAGTTGCGCGGCCTGCCTGTGCCCGAAGCCTTCCGCGCCGTCAGCCTGGACGAGGCCGCCCAGGTCAGCGGCATTCCCCTGGAACAACTGGAAGCCCTGGCACAGACCTTCGCCAGCGCCGAGCGCCCGTTGGCACTGGTCGGCGGCAGTGCTCTGACCCAACCCAACGGCCTGGTCACCGCGCAGGCGGTGCTGGCGCTGAACGCCCTGGTGGGCAACCTGGGACAGCCCGGTGGGGTCTTCCTCAGCCCCGCCGATGCCACCCCTGCGCCGTTAGAGGCCGTACGTGATCTGATCCAGCGCATGCAGGCCGGCGAGGTGGATGTACTCTTCATCCACGGCGTTAACCCGCTGTTTGAACTCCCGGCAGCGCTGGGCTTTGAGGCGGCGCTGACCAAAGTGCCGCAGGTGATCAATTTTGCCTCGTTCCCGGATGAGACGGCGCTGAAGAGCGATTATCTCTTCCCGGATCACTCGCCGTTGGAGTCCTTCGGCTACCAGCGCAGTCTGCCCGGCAGTGACCGCCCGGCCTGGTCAGCCCTGCAGCCCGTGGTGGTGCCGCTGTACGATACCCGCGCCACGGTGGATGTCTTACTGGCGGCGGCACAGGTGAGCGGGCACGCCCTGCCCTATCAGGACGAGGTAGATTTCATCCAGCAGAAGATCCTGCCCCTGATCAACGCCGGTGGGTTCTACACCGCCCCGGAGATCCTCACCTTCTGGAGCCGCTGGCTGCAGTACGGCGGTTGGTGGACACCCGAGGCCGACTTATCCGCCCCCAGCCTGGAGCGCCTGCCGGCCTCGTTTGGGACGCTGACCCCGCCCACCCCGCCTGCCGAGGGGGCGTTCTACTTGCTGACCTATGCCAATCACCTCGGTGATGGCAGCGGCGCCAACCGTCCCTGGCTGCAAGAACTACCGGATGCTATGACCACGGTGACCTGGAATTCCTGGGTCGAGATTCACCCCCATACCGCGGACGAACTAGGGCTGAAAGATGACGATGTGGTGCGCATCACCACGCCCTACGGCACAGTAGAAGCCAGCGTGTACCGCTATCCGGCCATCCGTCCGGATACGATTGCCCTTCCCTTTGGCCAGGGACACACGGCACTGGGGCGCTGGGCAGAGGGGCGCGGCTGTAATCCCGCCCAGGTTCTGCTGGCCACCCGCAACGCCGCCGGAGACCTGGCCTTTATCGGCACCACCGCCACGCTCACTCCCACCGGGCGGCGCCGTCCGCTGGCGCGGGTAGAGAGTAAAGAGGGCGTTTACGGCAAACATTAGCCTTGACGTGGAGAGGAGACAGCACCATGGCTGAAGAACGACCTGCAAAATGGGGTTTAGTGGTAGATCTGGATCGCTGCACCGGGTGCAATGCCTGCATCGCCGCCTGTTCGATGGAAAACAACGTGCCCTTCGTCGGCGAGGATGAGGTCGCCTATGGGCGTGCGCTGTACTGGATTCGCACCCAACGCTACTGGGAGGGTGAGTACCCCGAGGTGACACCGACCTTCCAACCGGTAATGTGCCAGCAATGCGGCAATGCCCCCTGTGAGCCGGTGTGCCCGGTCTACGCCTCGGTGCATAGCGAGGAAGAACAGATCAACCTGGCGGTCTATAACCGCTGTGTGGGCACCCGCTACTGCGCCAACAACTGCCCGTACTTCGCGCGCGTGTTCAATTGGTTTGATTACGAATTGCCGGAGCCGATGCGCTCTTACCTCAACCCCGATGTCACCGTGCGCCGCCGCGGGGTGATGGAGAAATGCACCTTCTGCGTCCAGCGCATCGTGCACGGGCGGCAGAAGGCGCGCGCCGAGGGGCGGGAACTGCGCGACGGCGAGGTCCAGCCGGCCTGCGTCCAGGCCTGCCCCGCCGAAGCCCTCGTCTTCGGCGACCTGAGCGACCCGGAGAGCCGCGTCAGCCGGATGGCGCGCAACCAACGCCGCTACCACCTGCTGGAAGAACTGGGCACCCTGCCCCGTGTCACCTACCTGAAAGGAGTAGGAAGCCATGGCGGTTGAATCGAAATCTCTGGAAACCCCTCTGCCGCTGGCCCAAGCCGAAGAAGACCCGCGTGAGCACCTGATGTTCGATCCCCGCCCGCGCGAGGAGATGAACCGCATGGTCATGGAAGCCATGACCACCACCTCGCGCCGCTACTGGGCCTGGGTGATCGGGCTGGCCTTGGTGGTGCTGGTGTGTCTCTTCGGCGCCTGGGGCAACATGATCCTCACCGGCATGGGCTTGGCCGGCATCCGCCGCCCGGTTTTCTGGGGCGTGTTCATCGTCACCTTCGTCTTCTGGATCGGTATCAGCCACGCCGGGACGTTCGTCTCGGCCATTTTGCGCGTCTTCAAGGCCGAATTCCGCCGCCCCTTCACCCGCGCCTCGGAGTTGATGACCACCTTCGCGCTGGCTGCCGGTGCGCTCTACCCGCTCATTCACCTCGGACGGGTGTGGGTCTTCTACTGGTTGATCCCCTACCCGAACGCGCGCTGGCTGTGGCCGAACTTCCGCTCGCCCCTGGTGTGGGACTTCTTAGCCATCACCACCTACCTGCTCAGCAGTACCATCTACCTTTACCTGCCGCTGGTGCCCGACCTGGCCATGGCACGCGACCGCACCACCGGTTGGCGGCACGCCGTCTATCGCCTGCTGGCGCTGGGCTGGCGCGGCACCGAGGCCGAATGGCACCGCCTGCGCCGCGCGATCAACATCTTCGCTTTTGCCATCATCCCGGTCATGTTTTCGGTGCACACCATCGTCTCGTGGGATTTTGCGGTGGGGGTGGTCGCCGGGTGGCACTCCACCATCTTCGGCCCTTACTTCATCATTGGCGCCATCCTTTCCGGCGTGGCGGCAGTGGTGAGCATCCTCTTCGTCCTGCGCAGTACAATGGTGCACATGGATTACTTCATCCGCAAGGAACATTTTGACGCCCTGGGCAAGTTGCTGTTGGTCTTCTCGATGGCGTGGGCGTACTTCTTCTTCAACGATTACCTGCTCACCTGGTACGGGGGCGAGGAGACGGCGCGGCGTATCCTGACCTTCCACGCCACCGGGCCAGCGGCCTGGGTATGGTACCTGATGCTGATCTGCAATATCGTCATCCCCTGGCTGACGCTGTGGAACCGCACCATCCGCCGCACCCCCTGGGCGATGTTTATCATCACCCTGCTGATCAACGTCGGCATGTACGCCGAACGCTACACCATCATCCCGCTCACTCTGGGCCACCAGCGCATGCCCTTCGATTGGGGCGTGTACACCCCGCGCCCGACCGAGATCAGCATTGTCATCGGCACCTTTGCCCTCTTCCTGCTGCTTTATCTGCTGGCCTCGCGGCTGATCCCGCTGGTGCCGGTGTGGGAAGTGCAGGAAGGCCAAATGGCGCACACCCTGCGCCGCGTGGGCAAGGCCGAAGTGCCCAGTGTAACCGAATTGGAGTGAAGGAGGCATTATGGGTGCCAACGTTGTTCACCTGGCATTGTTCAAGGAGACCGAGATTGACCATGCCGCCGAGGCCATCGCCCGCCTGCGTACGCTGGGCGTGAGCGACCGCGACATCTCGGTCATCTCCGGCATCCCCTATTCCGAGCGCATCCTGGGCCGCCCGATGACCTGGACGACCATCGGGCGCATCGGCCTGGCCGGGGCGGTGGTGGGCTTTTTGGTTGCCGTGTTCCTATCCTTCGGCACGCCCCTGCTGTACCCCATCCGCGTCGCCGCCATGCCCTTCCAACCCATCCCGACCTCGATCGTGGTTATCTTTGAACTGACCATGTTGGGGCTGCTCATCAGCACCTTCATCGGGGTCTTCGTCGAAACCATTTCGCCCTCATTCGGGCCGCGCGGCTATCACCCCAAGGTCAGTGATGGGCACATCGGCATCCTCTTCAGCAGTCCCGCCCATGCCGAGGACGCCGTGCATGCCGCACTGCAAGCGCTGGGGGCAGAGATCGTGCACAACGTGGAGGAGGAACGCCTATGGCCGTGATGAAGCGGTTGCTCATCGTCCTGGTGATCCTGGCCAGCCCGTTGGCGATTGGCCTGCTCTTCACCTACGACATTATTAAGATTGACTGGATCAGCCTGATGGAGATTCAGCCCTCTTACCGTGCGATGGAAGATCCACTGCCCCTGCCGCCGCGCTCGGTGCCGGTGCAGGGTGCGGCTTACATCCCCGAACTGGGCGCGCCGAGCAATCCCGTGCCCGCCGATGAAGCCTCGCTGGCGCGCGGCAAGGCCTACTACGATGTGGCCTGCGCGCTGTGCCACGGCCCCGAAGGCAAGGGAAACGGCTCGTTTTCCGGCTTCCTGGTGGTTTATCCCCCGGCTAATTTGGTGGCGCCGGATGCCAACGCGCGCCAGTTGAGTGACGGCGCCATCTTCCTCACCATCACCAACGGCATCGAGGGGCGTATGCCCGCGCTGATCGAAAACCTGCCCGACCCCACCATGCGCTGGGATGTGGTCAATTACGTGCGCCACTTGCAACAGCAAGCCGCGCCTTAGCCATTATCCTCCCTTCCTCCCCGCTTTTGCGAACCGACCCGCCGAGTAGCGGGTCGGTTCGATTTTCCCTTAAGCCAGCGGGGCTTACACCACCTGGATGACGGCATCGTGCCGCAGTTGACACGGCTTCTCAAAACTCAGTTCCAGTTGGGAAGTGAGCACGAAGCCGCCGATGGTGTGGGCGGCATCGAAAGGCGAGGTGCCTTGGAGCACGGTGTTGACGTCCTGGGCGAACACGAAAAGGTACCAGTAGCCCGGGCGGTCGTAACGCTCGGCACTGGCGTGGGTCGCGGCCATTTCCGGATTGCCGACCTTGAAAGTGTAACCGCCGCTGTACCAGCCATCGTTGGCCTTGGCATCGAACGCCATGCCGTGATCTTTGAGATCGAACCGCCGCGCCACGCCGTAGGTGCTGACCAGCACCGCCGAGACGTAGAGGCTACCGCCGGTGTAGTAAGTGCCATCCGGCTTCTTGAAACGCGCGCGGATCACCAATGGGCCGCTCAAGCGGTCGTGCACGGCGGGTGCATCCACCTCGTAGGACTCCAGCCAGTGCAGGTTTTCGCGTTCATCGGCGGCCTCGTAGGTGTACACTTTGGCGTTGGTGGTACGGGTGTACTGCCACTTACCGGCAATGGGGAACTTACGCCCCGGGCTGGGCGCCTCGGGATACTCGATGTGCAGGCGCACCTTCTCGCTGAGCGTCTTTTCCCCCTGGCCGGGCGGGGTAGCCGCTTGCCCGCGGTAGTGCAAATCCGGGCCGTCTGAGGCAATGGCGGCGGTGGCGGCGGCGCCCGCGGCGGCGTACAGGCCGCGTGCAACCCAATCGCCAGTATCGGTCGCCGAAGAACTTACCGAGGTGCAACAGGACACCGAAGGATCGGTCTCTTCAAAGGTGCCGCTGACCGAGACCATGCCGCCGTCCAGGTCGCCATCGCTGAAATAGTCGTAAAGCAGTGCCCCGAGCAGAAGCAGAGCCGCCAGGATGGCCAGGGCGATCTTCCACCATGGGTCTTCATAGGGGAAAGGCCCACGTACCCCTTCATAGGGTGGGGTGGGTACCCACTCATAGGACACATCTTTGATCAAGGCGATGAACCCACCGCGATCTTCCTTGCAGCGCTCGCTCTCCGGCCCGACGATGGCGCGGTGGATGACGATGCGCATGGTGCCCTGGGGCATGACCACGCTGTAAGTGCGGGTGGGTTTGTGGTAATCCACGCGGGTGATGAAAAGTTTTTTCAGCACACGGCGGAAGGTGAAGCCATCCGCCTCGACGATCAGGCTGATCATGGCAGTGCCGGGGGTGGCATCGTGAAAGTTGCCCAGGAAGCGCACCGGGAAGGATGCCCCCGCCGGCACGTCGCCCACGGTTTGCACACCGGAACCGTACACCACGCCGGGATCCGAAATGCCCTCGATATAGACGCGCACATTCTTAAGCAAGGTATTGCTGGCATTGGTGATCTGCACTTCGATGAACTGCAGCCCCATGTTGACGATGAAGAACCCATCCGGGGTCATCAGATTGGTGGGCAAACACACCGCATAGGGACGATAAGGGATTTGAATCGCCACCGGGGTTGGCATCTCACACCTTCCTGGTTCGAGTCTGAACGGGGGAATCGGCTGCGGGCGGTGCTTTTTGCGCCGTCTCCGCCAGGATCAACACGCCCACACCGCCGGTTACCTGGTCGCCTTCAATCTGTTCCACCAGGAAGAGCGCGCCGCCTTCAGGGGGAAATTTTTCGGGCAGGCGCACGACCAGCGCCACCCCCTGCTGGTGGCGCGGCGGCAGGGTCAGGGTCATCTCGGGGCGCTGGCGTTCCAGCAGTGGATCGCCACAACGGTAAGGTTGTACCCCAAAGCGCTCCACCCCTTCGGCCTCGTGGGGCAGGGTCGTCAAACCCAGGCCGGGGAGCAGGGGGCGCAGTAGATCAAGCGGCGCCCGGCGGGCGCGCAGTTCGACTTTTTCGCGTTGGCCGAAGTTGCCGGCCAGAAAAGGATGCACAAAAAAGGCCATTTTTTGCATCGCGTAGCCGATGGTGAGGTTCTTCTGCGCCATTTGCCGCCAGGCGGGGACGTTGTAGGGCGTGGCGGCAGAACGCGCCGGCAGGGGATCGGTAGGGGCAAAGGCTTCGGCGATCAGGCACTCATGCCCATTATTGACCCACTGCGGAATCCAGGGCGTCACGCACAGCACCGGCTTGGTCTCCCCGGCGGCCAGGCTGACGTTGCTGAGGCCGATGAGCACGGCGGTGCTGTCGTTGATCGCCGAGGCGGGGTTGCTCCAATAGAAGCGCACCGTGGCATTGGTCACGGGCGAGGTGCCGCGATTATGCACCCGCGCCCATACGTAAGCCGAGACATTGGCATAAGGCACCCCCGGTGGGTCGTTGGGGTCATCGCTGGGCACCGTCCAGATATCGGGGCTGAGGTACCAGGGGTTGCCGTCATCTATCCACAGTTCAACAGCCATGGGGTTGTCTCCTTTTTCAACATGGGATGTCCAAACCGGGGGTGACCTTGGCATCCACAAAGGTTTCACTTACCGGCTGGATGACGTTAAAAGGCAGGGTGCCCAACCAGGTCTTATAGCCGTAGCCGCGGTCCGAGTCGAGGTTCCAGTTGGTATGCGCCAATTGACGCAGGCTTTCGGCGGCATTGGCATCGGCGGCGGTGCCGATCATGAAGGCGGTGAGGTGGGTGGCATTGCCGATGCGCAGACAGCGCTCGTAGAGCGCACGCGTGCGCGCCGGCGAGGGTGAGGCGGCATAGGCAGCCAGGGCATCTAAGTTGAGCGGTTCTTGGTTGATGAAGGCATCAGGGGTGGTATCGGCGGTGGGCGGGGCAAAATTGGCCACCGTGAGCGGTAGTTCGCCCTGCGGCGGAGGATAGACCAAGTGGCTCACCAGCAGGTTGGTCAGGCGCGGATAGATGCCCGTAGGCAAACCGGCGGCGGTCAGGCGGGGCTGGCAACCGATCAAACCACCCTGAAAGGGGGTGGTCAAATTGCGCCCGTGGGCGTCATTGAGGTCGGCGGGAATGGGGTAGATGAAACCGGTCAGGGCGAGGGTCGTGCGCACCATCTGCATGATCTCATAGAGCAGTAACTGCAAAGCATACAGGATCGCCAGCAAGACCAGGATGGGCAGTGACAGCAAGAGCGAGAGCAAGAGATCAAACAAGTCGAGCAGGGTTTCGAACGCCCAGGCCAGCAGTTCACCGACATATTCGAGCCAGGAGGCCAGTTCCTTGAAGAACGATTCGTAGCAATCACGCGAACTGGCGGTCAGCCCGAACGAGAGGATATCCCCCAGCGAACAGGCGCCGCTGGGCAGAGAGGGCGGGGATGGGGGCGGTTCGAGCAGGTCGTCCAGGGCGCCTTCGAGGATATCGGTCACCCCGGAGAAGGGTTCCTCGGGACGCTCGACGGCCTGGTCGCGCATCAGTTCCAGGACTTGGTAGAAAATCTCGTAGGTTTCATCCAGTTGGGTGCGGGTGAGGAAGCCATCGCCGGGCAGGCGGCGCGGGTGATCCACGTTCTCATAGGTATCACGAAGGGTCTTGAAGAGCAGGTCGCCCACGTCGGAAGGGAGTGCTGTAGGCAGTCCCAGGGTGTTCAAGAGGTGCTGGTTGATATCACGGTTGTAGTACTGCTGGAACTTCCACGTATCCATCCAGTTTTCAACCGTGACGTGGCGCTGTACCTGCAGGCGGAACGGCCCGCCCACCACCTGGTTGACATAGGCGTGCCCGACCAGGTCAGTGGCAATGTGGGAGAGGTAGCCGTAGGCATAGGCGCGTTGGGCCGCCGAGCCGGCGCGCGCGTTTTCCACCAGGCGGCGGCCAAATTCGCCGGTGCGGCGGTAGTGGAGCATATCGAACCAGTACCAGCAGTTTTCGCCCTGCCCCAGTTGCAGGGGCGGCACGAACATCTGGAAGAGCGCCGAGGCCAGATGAGGGAAGCCCACGGCATCGGTGAGCAGGTCGGCGCCGGTGATGACACCCGCAAACAGCCCGGTCTGGACAGTTTTCTTGAACAGTTCAGCGGTTTCCTTCATTTCCTCGATCAGATGACGGATGAGCGCCACGGTGGAAGGCGCCAGCGTCTCCACCGCGGCTTCCAGCGGCTCCACCACGGCATCACGAATATCGCGGATGGGTTGCACCAGCGTGTTGTAGAGATCGCGCAGTTCGGCGTAATTTTTATAGAGGGTGTAGAACTTATCCACAATCTCGTAATCCGGTGCCCAGAAGAGCAGGTCCGGTCCGACCGCGCCGAGGTTGGCAATGGGCATGTTGGCGGCCAGTTCGGCGCCGGCTGTGCGCGCCGGTGCCGCCGAGGCGCCCAAGAGCACCCCAATGGCATCGTTCAACACAATATGGTGGATGGCATACTTGGGCATGGGGCTACTCCAAATTTTGGTAGTGAACGCTGGTGATGTGGCGGTCGTACTGCCCGACGACGGTGAAGCCGCGTGGATCGAGCAGAGGATCATAGACGATGCCAACCACCCGCCCGCTTTTGCGCAGGCGCACCCAGGGCAGGGTGACCTCGCGTTTTTCGCCGGGGTGGAGGGTGATGATGGCACGACCGCGTAGTTCATAATCGGAGAGGGGGTGGGTGTAGCCGCCGGGGCCCTCGTAGATTTCGACGTAGCAGGTCCAGGCGGGGTAGTTGCCATCGTTCCAGACGGTGAAGGTGATGGTACCGGCCTCGCCTACGCGCAGGGCGCTGATCTGGGGGGCGAAGTTGCTGGTAGCATCGAGGTAGGGGCGGGGCATGACCACCTTGCGGCGGTCGCGCCCACATTCATCTTTTTCGTGTTCACGTTCGCGTTGGGCCAGGCGGCGGGTGAGGAAACGCCGCATGTAGGTGTACCACTCGCCTTTCAGGGGCACGGTACGAGGCTCGCCCCCGGCCAGGATAGGGGGCGCAGGGGGCGGCTCGAACGCCACGCGGGGCGGATAGACCACCGCGCGGGTGGGTCGGCGCGCCGATGGCGGGGCCGACGCCTCGGATGAAGGTGGTTCTTTCATTTGGACAAGCCTCCTTGGGAAGAACGGGAAACCGGCAGGCTAAAATCCCCCTGCGTAGACCGGTTTGAACAACGAGTGCGTTTCAGCACACCATTAGTTTACAACTTTTACCGACAATGTCAATTTTAGGAATTAATTCACGAACAGGGGAACAAAAAACGCCCGGATTGACCGGGCGGATTGGCGGAGAGGGCGGGATTCGAACCCGCGGTACCTCATCGGTACACGCGCTCTCCAGGCGCGCGCGTTAGGCCAGGCTACGCTACCTCTCCGAGCGCACCCGCGGGCCGTTCTTGGCGCGAGTGCGCTTTAATTATAACCGAAATTTGGGGCAGAGGTGCAGGACTCAACAAGACAGAGGGGTGTTACCAACTTGCCGGTAGGCACGGTGAACACCAACCGAGGCACGGCGCGGGGGCGAGGAGCGGGCAGGTTGGGCTGCACCGGGGGGCACAACGCACTGGCGGTCCTGCGCCCTCAGTCTGGGGTGACGGCCTGTCCTTGACCGTACCCGCCTATGCGTTCATCCATCCTCGCGTTCCCCTGAGGTGGGGCATCGTCTTTACTCGTTCGCTCGGTCGTATTGCCCCGCTCGGGGTGAACACCGGACCGAGCGGGCGGCATCCTGGGACGTTGGTTTCATTTGGGCGTTATGGCACACACCCGCCGCGTTCGTGCTGGGGCGAGCCAACGCCGGATGGATGATCTCGAACTATCTAATCTATGTGCCTATCCTTCACCAATTCCTAGCCGTTATTATGACCGATCCCAATCGTTGGAAACCATTGCGATCCTGCATGCCGTATTCAACGGCTTTGGCACGGCCTATTACTACATCAGCAGGGCGCTGACCCGTCTGGATCAATTGGGCAGTAGAGATCTCCATGTAACGAGTGGCCTCAATGTGGGTGTGCTGATCCTGCTTCCGCCTTATTCATGGCGGCTCATCCGGCACCTTCAGCGCGAGCGATCGGCACCCCAGGCCTGACTGCGCTCTGGAGGTAAGCCGTCATTCCGCCGTAGGGTTACCTTGGCTCTCTGTGGAATACGTGCCTGCCTAACCCTGACGGGGTATAATCTCCAGGGTGAACCTCATCTTTCGCATATTCTGCTGGCTTGCGCTGGGCACCGCAGTGGTGCTGGCGGCGTGTACGGCCGACGTGCGCCCGCTCTTCACCCCCACGCCCTCGTTGCCGCCAACAGCCACGGCATCCCTCACGCCCGCGCCGCACCCCATCCTCACCCCAACGCGCCCCCTGCGCAGTCCTACGCCTTTACCTTCGCCTACACCCACCCCGCGTACGCACATCGTCCAGCGGGGGGAGGATCTCTTTGGCATTGCCCTGCGTTACGGACTCAGCCTGGATGCCCTGCTCGCGGCCAACCCCACCGTGACCCCGCAGTTCCTCAGCGTGGGCACCGTCCTGCGCATCCCCGCCGCCGTGCCCACCCCTGACCCCAACCACCCACCCACGCCCACCCCCATCGGCTTGGAGATAGACCTACCGCAGTGCTACCCCACGGCCAACGGCGGGTTGTGGTGCTTTACCCGGGTGCACAACCCCCAGACCTTCGCTGTGGAAGGGGTGACGGCACAATTCCGTCGTCGGGATGCGGCCAGTGGTGAGATTCAAGCCCAAACCACCGCCCCTTTGCTCAACCGCCTGCCAGCGGGGGATGCACTCCCGCTGGCGGCTTACTTCCCACCCCCACTCCCGCCAGCCTACCAAGTGGATGCCGAGATCCTCACCGCCCTCCCCATTCCCGAGGACACGCCGCGCTATCTGGAAGCCCAGGTCGAAGACCTACACCAAACGATCGCTCCTGATGGCCTGGGGGTAACTTTAGAAGGTCATGTTCTACTGGCGCCGGGGATCACCCAACCCGCTCAGCAGGTCTGGGTTTTGGGCGTGGCCTATGATGCCACCGGGCAGGTAGTGGGGGTGCGTCGTTGGGAGAGCACCGTCCCCCTGGCGCCGGGGGAACGCCTGTCGTTCCGCCTGTTGGTGTATTCCGCCGGGCCGCCCATCGCCCGCGCCGAGGCATGGGTGGAAGCGCGGCCCTGAGGTGATTTTTCAACGGCCTTCCCTTGCCGTTTTTAACCCCGCGGCTATAATGGGTTTATCTTACCGGTGATTTCAAGAGTTACCACATGGCCAAGCCCAAAACCCAGTCATCATCTTCTCGTGATGCAGCGCTGATCCGCAGTGCCCATGAGGTGCTGTCGGGGAAGAGCAAAAAGAACACCCTGGCGCGCCTGGTGCCTTTTATCGGGCCGGCGATCATTGCCAGCGTGGCCTACATGGATCCGGGCAACTTTGCCACCAACATCGAGGGTGGGGCAAAGTTCGGCTATGAGTTGTTGTGGGTGATCCTGGCCAGCAATCTGATGGCGATGCTGTTGCAATCGCTCTCGGCCAAATTGGGCATTGCCAGCGGTAAGAACCTGGCCGAGCACTGCCGTGATCAGTTCCCACGTTGGGTAGTCTGGATCATGTGGGTGGTGGCGGAACTGGCCGCCATGGCTACCGACCTGGCCGAATTCATCGGGGCGGCATTGGGCTTCAATCTACTGTTTGGCATCCCGCTCTTCTGGGCCGGGTTGCTCACCGGCGTGGCTACCTTTGTAATCTTAGCCCTGGAACGCTATGGGTTTCGTCCGGTTGAGGCTGCCATCTCGGCCTTTGTGGGGATAGTGGCCGTCAGTTACCTGATCGAGATCCTGATCGTCAAGCCCCCCTTGGGGACGGTGCTCTATCATCTGGTTACGCCCCACTTTTCCAGCGCCGAGAGCGTGCTGGTGGCGACCGGCATTCTGGGCGCCACGGTCATGCCCCACGCTATTTACCTGCATTCGGCGCTGACCCAAAACCGCATCGTCACCCGCAACCCACGCAAGCAGCGCCTGCTTTTCCGCTACGAACTGTTGGATGTCTTCATCGCCATGGGTGCTGCCGGATTGATCAACATGGCAATGCTGATCATGGCTGCGGCGACATTCCACACCGTCGGGTTAACCAACATCGGCACGCTGGAGCAGGCACACCAGACATTACGCCCACTGCTGGGGAGTGCGGCGCAGTGGGTCTTTGGGATCTCCCTGCTGGCCAGCGGGCTTTCGTCCTCTTCGGTGGGGACGATGGCCGGCCAGGTGATCATGCAGGGGTTCATCCACCGCCGTATCCCGCCCTGGGTACGGCGGCTGGTGACCATCTTGCCTTCGCTGATCGTGATCGGCGTGGGGGCTGATCCCACCCAAACGCTGATCCTCAGCCAGGTGGTGCTCTCGTTTGCCCTGCCGTTCGCCGTCATCCCGCTCATCCTCTTCACCCGGCGGCGTGACCTGATGGGCACGCTGGTGAATCGCCCGCTGACCACAGCACTGGCCTCACTCGCCGGTGGGTTGATTCTGGCGCTGAACGCTTTCCTGATTTATCGCTTGCTGTTGGGAGCCTGAGCATGTTCCGTAACCTGTTAGTTCCTCTGGATGGTTCACGCTTGGCCGAGGCGGCGCTCCCGCCGGCCTTGTCGCTGGCTCAAACCCTGGGTGCACCAGTCACCCTGCTCCACATCCTCGAAAAAGACGCTCCGACGACCGTGCACCAGGATCAGCACCTGAGCCGGGCGGAAGATGCGGTGGCTTACCTAAACCAAATTGCCCAACGTTTTACGGCGGCGGGGGTCGTGGTGCAGGTGCACGTGCACACCCGTCCGGTCACCGATGTCGCCGAGAGCATCGTCCACCACGCCACACGCGAATTCAACCCTGACCTGATCGTGATGTGCGCCCATGGTCAAGGGGGGGTGCGTGATTTTCTGATCGGCAATATTGCCCAGCAGGTGCTGGCGCGCCAACAGGCACCGATCCTGCTGTGCCAGCCGCGAACCGAGGACCACCCACCGTTTACCCTGCGGCGCCTGCTTTTGCCCCTGGATAACGAATCCCAACATGATCTCAGCCTGGGCTACGCGGTTCATCTGGCCCGCGCCTACGACGCCGAGGCTTGCTTGCTGACCGTGGTGCCCACCCTGGCCACCCTACGCGGCGAACGGGCGGCGGCGGGTTCACTGCTCCCACTGACGGCGGCGGCCTACCTGGATTGGCAGGAAGAGGAAGCCTGGACGCACTTGGAAGAACATTTACGAGAATTACAGCAGGCCGGGGTGCGCGCTTATCGGCACGTGGTGCGGGGCGACCCGGCTGAGCAGATCGTGGCCGTGGCCGAGGCCGAAGAAGTAGACCTGATTATACTGGCAACCCATCGCAAGGCGGGCATGGCCGCGTTCTGGGCGCACTCGGTAGCGCCGCAGGTGGTGCGCCGCACCCGCCGACCGGTATTGCTGATACCGCTATGATTGTTAGAATGACGCCAAATTGTATAACTGTAGTGAGGTATATAATATTATTCGCCAAATCATTGTCGCGTTGGGATTATTTATGTCATGAAACTTGTTCTTAAGAAAATTGAGCAGTGGTCTGCCATTTTGCTCCCACTTCAAGAGATCTTCGAGCGGAAATGGTCATTCAGGCAACAAGGGTGTGTGTTTTGTCTTTATGTTGATGCTTTTTCCAAACAAATTGATTGCTCTGTTGTGTTCAAAGGGCAGAAAATATTTTAGGGAGTAAGCGAGAAAATGGCCAGAAAAGGAGAGTATTTCGTTCTGTTGGTCATTATATTATTCGGATTAGTAATACGAGTTATTGGTTTCAATTATGACTTGCCGTACATATATCATCCTGATGAGCCAACCAATATCCGAGTTATACAGAGAATCTTTAAAGGGGATCTCAATCCTCATTTTTTCAATTATCCTTCCCTGTTCTTTTATATCAACGCGGTTGCATATATACCGTATTATTTATATGGGAAATTCACGGGATCATTCCATGCCAGGATTGACATTCCAGAGCCGATTTCTCTGACCATGGGTGTAACGCGAATAGACGATCCTTTTGTAGTGATTTTGAGCAGATTGCTTACTATAGTAATAGGGACAATTGGTATATTATTAGTGTATTTGATATGTAAACAGTTTTCACACGAACCTCTGGTTGCCATAGTAAGTGCCCTCTTTTTTGCTCTTAATCCAACAGCTGTTTCCTTAAGCCGTTTTATCACCCCAGATTCTTACGCTACTTTCTTTGTTCTAATCTCAATTTTTGGTTCGTATCTGGTTCTTAACAGAGGGAGCATATCTACTTATCTGTTAGCTGGATTTGGGGCCGGTCTTGCGGCGTCAACAAAATACAATGCAGTATTCGTTTTGGTATCACTGTTGGTTGCCCACTTTCTCCGGTATGGGAAATCAGGTCTTCTAAATCGCAATTTGTATTTTGCTGTAATTGCTTCTGGGTTAGGATTTTTTATAACCACGCCTTTTTCGTTGCTGGATACTCAAAATTTTTTAAAAGACTTCTTTTTCGAAATGAAGCATTATTCTACCGGACATCCGGGAATGGAAGGGAATACCCTTACTTGGTATCTTACCTATATGTGGCAAACAGCGGGAATAAGCTATGTACTTGCTGCGTGTGGAATATTTTATTCGTTAGTTTCATCACAAAAACGAAATCTTGTGGTCATTTCATTTGTCTTGGTTTATTTTGTTGTAATTAGTCGTATGATGGTAAGAAATGATCGCACAATTCTGCCTATTATCCCTTTGTTTATGGTAATGGGATCTTGGATGCTTATTAAAGTCACTAACACAATTGGTTATCTAACTAGTAAACATGAACGATTCCCCTCAAAAACAAGAACGATATTAACGTCAGGATTTTTCCTGATTTTACTTTGTTTAACATTAGTACAACCAATCACAAGGGTTTATAGGGGGATCATAAATTTACTCATGCCCAATAGTCGTGAAACAGCCAGAATATGGATCGAACAAAACCTTCCTGAAGGTTCAAGATTAGCAATAGAGTCGTATTCTCCTTTTATCAATCCAGAAAAGTTTCTAGTTCAAGGTGTGGGTCAAATAATTGATCATGATTTGAATTGGTATTACGAACAAGATTTTGATTATTTGGTTTTTAGTCAAGGCATGTACGGCCGTTACTTCGCAGAGCCACAGAAATATAACGAGCAAGTAAAAAAATATCAGAAATTTTTTGATGAATTACCATTGGTTAAGATTTTTAGGGATGGAAATTATGAGATTCGGATATACAAAGTTAAATCCGAGTAATAGAAACTACCGGATCATATCATGAAACATGTGCTCAATGCGCGCCCCTTCGGCTCTCCCTGGCCCAGGGCGCTCCCTTTGCCCAAACCCTAATGCGCGAGAGCCTTCGCCTGATCGAACCGGCCTAAAACTGTTAAGTGATCATAAGGTCAAGCGCATTGACGCCCCCCTGCGCCAAAAGTATAATCGTTCGTGGGTTGTCATACCGCTTTTTACTTTTACCCATGGCACGGGAAAACGGGGTCTGATTCTTGCAACGCCAACAGAGGCTACCTTCTGGCGGCGAACGCTCTAATTGAGGCACTGCATGGCGCTTAAAGGCAATCTGCGCGATTTCAGCATCACCCAACTCTTCAACCTGATCCATCTGGCGCGTAAAACAGGGTTGTTGACCATTCAGGGCGCTAGCGAAACGGCACAGGTCTATTTTCGAGACGGCAAACTGAGTTATGCTCAGATCGGCCAAACCCCTAACGACCTGGCCACGGTGCTCTACCGCAACCGCAAACTGAGCGCCAACCAGGTGCGCATTTTGCACGAGCGCGCCAAAGGAATGACCGATAAAGAACTCGGCCTGCTGCTCATCAACGCCGGTTATCTAACCCAAAAAGAGATCCTGGATAGCCTGCAAGCCCACACCCTCGAGGTTGTGCGCCGTCTTTTTACCTGGGTGGAAGGGGTGTTCAACTTTGAACCCAATGTCCCCCCACCGGATGGCAAGATCCCTCTGCGCATTGACCTGCAAAACCTGATCATCGAAGGCACGCGCCAGTTGCGCGAGTGGGAGCAACTGCAAGAGGAAATCCCCAGTTTGGATATGGCGCTTAAATTCACCGACCGCCCCGGGCGCAACCTGCGCAACCTCAACCTCAGCGTGGAAGAGTGGCGCGTCATTTCCTACGTCAATCCTAAAAACACCCTGCGCCAGATTGCCCAGGCGACTAAGATGAATGAGTTGGAGATTCGGCGTGTGGTCTATGCCTTACTGCAGGCCGGCATTGTGGAACTGGTGCGCCCGGCAGGGGCGATCCCGGCGGCGCGCACCCTGCCCGCGGCGCAGAAGGAACAACAACGCTCGCTCATCAACCGTCTAATTGAACGTATTCGCTCGATTTGATCCTTGATCCCCGGAGTGCAGGCTGGTATGCAGAACGTCAAAATTGTGGTCACAGGCCCCTTCAATGCCGGAAAAACCGCTTTCATCCGTTCGATCAGCGAGATTGATGTCGTCTCAACCGAGCGCAAGATCACCTCGGCCAGCGAGCGGATCAAGGATCAGACTACCGTGGCAATGGATTTTGGTCGCATCACCGTGGATGATGACCTTGTGCTCTACCTTTTCGGCACGCCGGGTCAAAAACGCTTTGATTTTATGTGGGAGATCCTCTCCGAGGGCATGCTCGGTTTCGTGGTGATGGTGGATAGCACTCGCCCCGAGACGTTCCGCGAGGCGCGTAGCATCCTCGAAACCTTCCGCGCCTATGCTCCCACGCCGTATGTGGTCGCCGCCAACAAACAGGATAGTCCCGATGCCTGGGATTTGGAGGATATGCGCGTTGCCTTGCGTTTGGATCGCAAGGTCAAACTACTCCCCTGCGTGGCGACGCAAAAAGAAGCCGTCAAGAACGTGCTGCTCGAACTGCTTTACAGTATCCTGGCCGAGATGGAGGAGGGTCGGCCCTAAACTCGGGCCGGCAGGTGTGCGGTGTCGTCCATTACCACCGATCAGGGCATTCTCCATTATGAAGTCTATGGTCGCGGCAAGCCGGTGATCCTGCTTCACGGTTGGCTCGGTTCATGGGGCTTATGGCAGGATACCATGGCCTACCTCGGGCGCTACTACCGCACCTATGCGCTGGATTTCTGGGGCTTTGGCGAATCGGGGAAAAAATTGGATACCTACCAGGTAAACGACTTTGTCAACCTGGTGGATCAATTTATGGAGCGCCTGGGGTTGGAGCGGGCGCCGCTGGTAGGCCACAGCATGGGCGGTACGGTCAGCCTGCTGGTGGCAATGCGCTACCCCCAGCGGGTGGATAAGGTGGTCGTGATCGGTTCGCCGATTGCGGGCTCGTCGCTTGCCCTGGCGCTCAAGCTAGCCGGCCTGCGCCCGATTGCCTTTTTGCTGTTCAGTTTCTTCGGTCTCTTCCGCCGGGGGATGCGCCTGGCCTCGCCGCTGATCTGCCGTGATCCGCGCTTCCCGGAGATGATGGATCGCGACCTCTCCCAAACCACGCTGGAATCGTTCCTTACCAGCATTGCGTCACTGCGACGCACCGACCTGCGCCCGCACTTGAATCTGGTGCGCGTGCCGGTAATGGGCATGTACGGCCTGCGCGATAACATTGTGCATCCCCACCAGGGGCGCGTCTTGCGCCGCGGGGTACCGCACACCGAATTGGTTGAGTACCCGCGCGCCGGGCACTTCATCATGCTGGATGAACCGCAGTCCTTCATGAGCACCCTACACACCTTTTTAGAACGCCCCCCACAACCTCAGGAGCCGGTGCATGAGCCTCAACGACCGCCTATCACGCTCTGATACCTGGTATGATCTCTTGCATCTGGGGGTGGAAATGATGGTCGGCGCCGAAGGCATGGCGGCGCTCGCTTCTCCCTTGCCGGAAAGTCTGCCCCGGCGCTATGGCTTGCCCACCGCGCAGGGGTTGGCCTGGCGTGCCGGACGGGCGGCCTGGCCGTGGCTTTATCGTCATCATCAGAACGTCATCGGCCTCGACGAGATCGAGTTCTGGCTGTTGCCCCTACGCCGCCGCCTGAGCCAGGGCCTACACACCACGGTG